>Ga0210393_10005203_pt1 | contig 10250 bp, 8 predicted proteins | sample IncBWC27OmetaG_FD_160068 | JGI IMG/M metagenome (GOLD analysis project Ga0210393, IMG submission 160068) | Forest soil microbial communities from Barre Woods Harvard Forest LTER site, Petersham, Massachusetts, United States - Inc-BW-C-27-O ...
ACATTCGGCCCTTCTAGCGTCTCGCTTACTTACTGTGATGCTCATCGGCTTCGGGTTGCTGGTATGGCTGCCCGCGCCGTTCGCCGATCCACATCAAATAATGAATTGGGCCGGCAACGCGCAGAATTTGTTGATAACCGGAGCGGCGTGGGTTGTCGCCGATTTTCTCAGCCGAGAACGCTTGACCAATCTGACCTCGGCTCCATGATTCCCGTGTTCAATGGCCGGGATTTTGGACCGGCTGAACGGCCTCAATCGCGGCGTTCTTCAGGGCATGATCCACGGCATCCTTCGCGACAACCCCATTCCGGGCATGGTCCGTTATGTCGTCGTAGAGCAGTTGCGTGCCGTTCGAGTTTATCTCCTTGGTGTATTCATTCGTGATCTCCGTAGCCACCTGGAGCAGCATGTTGCTGGACTCGGCGTCCAGATCCGTTCCGGTGACCTCGATTCGTTTTCCGATGTAGCTCTCGGCGATTCGCTCTGCAAGTTTGTCCGCCGTCTGATAGTAGTATTCCGCGATTTGTCGATGTCCTTCCTCATGATCGGCCAAGACCTGTGTTCCCTCGGTCGGGAGCCAGACGATGATCTGGAGTTGAAGCGTAACCATGACCTGCGTGATGGTGAGGGTCGCGTGCGAGGCGTCGGTTCTTCGAGGCTGGCCGCGGACGCTGGATCTGGCCATGAAATCGGCATCGCATACCGCGGTTTCCCCCGTCCCCAGGGGCGGCATATTCGCCGGAGGCGCGGCTCGATCGAACTTGTGGCTTGCATACGCCAACGGCAGCTTGGTTATCAGCACCGCATCTTTTCGATCCTGCGGGGCGGATGAGACCTCCGGCGACGTGTGGCAGCCGCAGGCCAGCCCTCCCACGAATACGCAAGACACAATGAATCGACGCAACGGAATCCGGCCTCCTCGTTCCATTTTCCGAGAGACGTCATCCCACACCCAGCCTTTCTGCGTCATCGATGACGCGAAAGGCACTGCATTCGGGAGATCGTTCCAAGCTCCTTCGAGTGAATCCGCGAGCACGAACTAAGCCCGAAGGCGCCCCCTGTCAGATTTGCAGACGTCCCGTCACCCGACCGATCAGCACGTGGCACCCGGCGCCACCAGCACCGCAACATCCAAGCTGCCCGGTTATTCGAGTTGGGAACCTTGACTTGAACTGACATACGCTCTAGGATTTTAGGTCCCAGGTGTTTCCTTCCTAGGCATCGATTTATGAGCCGCCACATTCGCAAGTTTTTCGTTCTAGGGATCGCAATCGCACTTCTGGTACCAGTGACAGTGGCGCAGAAGCCCCCAGCTCCGGCTCCAGCTCCTACCCCTACGCCTTCCACACCCCCAAGCAATTCCGCGACTCCCGCTCCCCTGAATTCGGATCCAAGCCAATCGAGAGAAGATCTCGTGATGTTTCTCCGGGGACGCATTGCAACCCCCGACGGTGCACGGGTTCCACACGATTTGTTGGTTGAGCGGGTTTGCAACAACAGGGTGCGCCAACAGGTGTATGCATCTCTTCACGGCGATTTCAGCATGCAATTAGGCTCGAGGACCGATAATTTTCCTGAAGGTAGTGCCGAGGCGTCTTCGCCCAACGGAGTGGCTAACAGAAATTCGGACATGGGAATTTCACGACGCGAGTTGACCACTTGTGACTTGCGAGTCTCGGCCCCGGGCTTTCAGTCCCGTGTCATCAGCCTTATGGGTGTCGATAGCTTTGGCGGCAGCATTGACGTGGGTGCTGTTGTGGTGCAGAGAGCGGGAAAAGTGGAAGGCGCGACGCTGAGCGCCAAAGCACCGAAAGATGCCACAAAAGCCTATGACAAAGGGCTACAGGCCGAGAAGAACGGCAAACTTGCCGACGCGGACAAATATTTTGAAACTGCGGTGGAGCTATCCCCCAGTTCGGCGAATGCATGGTTTCAATACGGCACGGTTTTACAGAAAGAAAATCAGCAGGACGCGGCTCGCAAAGCTTATACCCAAGCCACCACTATCGATACCAGGTTCCTGCCGCCTTATATGTCGCTCGCGTCAATGGCCTACCAAGATGGGAAGTGGACCGAGGTCCTCGATCTAACGGGTCACATCCTGGACTTCGATCCGTTGAATCGCGTCGCCGTCAACAATTACATCTTGGATCTCGATCCTTCGAACTACGCCGACGCCTACTTCTACAACGCGATGGCAAACTACAAGCTCAACAAGATAGAAGACGCTGAAAAGAGCGCTCTCAAGGCGGAACACCAGGACCTGGTCACTCATTTTCCGCAGGTACATCTCCTACTGGCGGAAATCTCTGCCCGAAAGGGCAACTATGCTGTTGCGATCGGCCAGATGCAAACTTACTTGGCGCTAGCTCCGCATGCGAAAGACGCGGATCGGGTGCGGGAACAATTGGCAAAATTGGAGAAGCTGAACGGTTCAAACGGCGAGAAACCCGATCCGAACTGAGTATCGACGTTGGCTCGCGAGCCACCTACGTGTAAACCAGTTCGCGGGTGGGTTCGTACCCTTGTAATAGACAAATGGAAGTTGACCGTCTACGACCCCAATAACCTGTCGCGAAAGCGCCTCAACTCTTGGTGAGGCGGGTGTTCTCAGTCCTTTAGAATCCGCACCTACAAAAATAGGCAGGGGAGAGGCCTATTCGGTTGACCAACTCTTTTTTGGTGCCGAAATCAGTTCTCGCTAGCGCCGCATGCCGAACAAATCACCGAGTGGCGTATGATGCCGTTACGCGTCTTCGTACGTGTATACCGGAATTGGGGTTGGGTTGTGAATTGAGGTTGTGTCGTGCCTTTTCCCTTTTGGAGATACGTTGGTGTGGTGGTCCTCCCGTCGGCACTTTGGCCCATTATGGCTTCGGGCCAGGCGGCCACCGGAACGTCAAAAGGTTCGCAAGGGACCGGGTCTGAAACCGTAGTTGTTGCGATTGATCTGAACATTCATCTGGAAGACCCCGATGGCAAAACGGTCCAGGGACAGGCGGTGGTCACCTTGACCAAGCTGTCCGGCGAATTCTATCGCCAAGAAACCACCAGGAATGGACACGTCGTTTTCACTTTTGTCGCACCCACCGAGTACAACGTCCAGGTCGTGGCCCAGGCATACCAGAGAACTTTGAAATACGTGGACGCCCAATCGGGCAAATCCGTCACCGACGTCAGCGTGGAAATGCGCGCTGTATCTGCGGAAGATCTCGCCCTTGCGGCCAGGATGTCGGCGCTCAAACCCAAGGCGCAGAAAGAACTAGCGAAAGCGATGGAGGAACTTCGCGCGAACGATCTCGCAAAAGCCCGGACGCACCTGGAAGCTGCGCACCGCATGGCGCCCGATCACGCCGAAGTAAATTATTTGTTCGGCGTCTATTCTTCGCAGGCGAAAGATTCTGAGCAGGCGCGATCTTATTGGACGAAGACGCTGGAGCTGGATCCGAAACACGAAGGTGCGCTGCTCTCTTTGAGCCAGATGCTACTCAGCGACAACAAAGCCTCGGAAGCTTTGCCGTTGCTGAACCGGGCGGTCGCCGCAGAGCCTTCTTCTTGGCGGGCACACGCCATGCTGGCGAGCGCCGAAATACGGCTGGGTCTGTCGAAGGACGCCATTCGCGAAGCCGAACGCGCGCTGGAGTTGGGCCAGCAGCAGGCCGCCATCGTGCAGCGGTTGCTGGCGACCGCGTTGGCCAAGAGCGGTGACCGAGAGCGAGCCCTCAGCGTTCTGCAATTGTACGTGAACGATCATCCCGCGGATGCGGAAGCGAAAGGCGACCTGGAGCGATTTCAGAAGGTAATCGTGAGCACCGAAGCGACCGTGAAGGCTACCTCCGGTGACGATGCGCCCGTTGTTTCCATGCCGGCCGGCACTGACGCAACCGAGTCCGAAGTGGACGCTGCCGCGACTTCGCTGCCGCTCCCATCCAGTTGGTTGCCGCCAGGCGTGGACGACAAAGTACCTACCGTCGAGCCGGGCGCGGTATGTTCCCTGAAAGATGTGATTCAGCAGGCGGGAAAGCGCGTTCAGGAATTTGTCAGCAACGTGGATCGCTATACGGCAACGGAATCGCTGGTGCATCAGTCGGTGAACAAATGGGGATTGCCATCGCCGGCGGAAGCGCGCACGTTCGGATACGTCGCGGAGATTGCGGAACGCAAGCCGGGCTTTTTCAATGTGGAGGAGTACCGGAGCGTGGGCGGTTTTCCAGGAGTATTTCCCGGTGGCGTCGAGACCCGTGGATTGCCCGCGCTGGCGCTGATTTTTCATCCCGACAACGTTGGTAACTTCGATGTGACCTGCGAAGGTTTAGCCCAGCGCAGCGATGGTCTGGCGTGGCAGGTGCACTTCCGCCAGCGCGCCGACCGGCCCAATACCATGAAGCGGTACAGAATCGGCGCCGAAGGTCAGTCGTACCCAGTGGCGATCAAGGGTCGCGCGTGGATTGCTGCGGATACGTATGAGATCGTTCGGCTGGAAACGGATTTGATTGCGCCAATGCAGAACATTCGGCTGACCGCCGACCGCGCGGTGGTGGAATATGGTCCGGTCCACTTCCGCGAGCGGCATCTGGATATGTGGTTGCCGCAAAGTGCCGACGTCTATTTCGATTGGCAAGGGCATCGCGTGCACCGGCGGCACAGTTTCAGCGATTACCTGCTGTTCTCCGTCGACGATAAGCAACAAATTGGCGAGCCGGAGAAGGCAAAACGCGCGGCCGCTCCGCCGCCAGTGGCGACAGCCGCGCCGAATTGAAGCCTTGTCGCCGTCCGCTCGCGGGCGTAAGCGGCCGGCGCCACAATCCGGAACCTTTCGTGTTGCCAAGTTTGTTTTCGCGCATGGGTCGGATAGAATCATCGTTTTGTTTTGAGCTTGTGGACAACGACTAACAGACCCATGAACGAAATTCGGCTGCACAACACGTTGAGCGGCGACACCGAGCCGTTTGTTCCGCAGAAACCCGGCGAAGTCAGCATGTACACGTGCGGGCCGACGGTCTACGACTACGCGCACATCGGCAACTACCGCACGTTCGTGTTTCAGGACATCCTGCGGCGTTTTCTGAAGCTGCGCGGGTTCAAGCTCAACCACGTCATGAATCTGACTGACGTGGACGACCGCATTATTGCGAAGGCGGGAGCAGCCGGCGTGGGGATTCGCGAGTACACGCAAAAATACGTGCAGGCATTTTTCGATGATTGCAAAACGCTGAGCATCGAGGCACCCGAGCACTGGATTCGCGCCACCGACTACATCGACGACATGGTGAAGCTGATCCAGCGGCTTCAAGAGAAGTCGTACACGTATGCGGGCGAGGGATCGATCTACTATCGCATCGCGAAATTTCCGGACTACGGCAAATTGTCCAAGATCGACGTGAGCGGGATTCAAGCCGGAGCGCGCGTGGACAACGACCGCTACGAAAAAGAGAGCGCGCGCGATTTCGCGCTGTGGAAAGCGCCCAAGCCCGGCGAGCATTTTTGGGAGACACCCATCGGTCCCGGACGCCCGGGCTGGCACATCGAATGTTCCGCGATGGCCATGAAACTTCTCGGCGAGACCATCGACATTCACACCGGCGGCATCGATTTGGCGTTTCCGCATCACGAAAACGAAATTGCCCAGAGCGAAGGCTCCACTGGCAAGCAGTTCGTGCACTACTGGATGCACGCGGAGCATTTGCTGGTGGAAGGCGAGAAGATGTCGAAGTCGCTCGGCAATTTCTTCACGCTGCGCGATCTGTTCGGCAAGGGCTACAAGCCGTCGGCGCTTCGCTTCGCGCTAGCGAGTGTGCCGTACCGCCGCCAGTTGAATTTCACTTTCGATGGATTGCAGCAGGCCGCCAGCGCCGTCGAGCGTCTGCGAAATTTTTCCGACCGCCTAAAGCAAGGAAAATTTCCAGAAGGCAAACAGTCTGGAATGGCCGAGCGCATCGCCAAAGCCGCGCAAGACTTCGACGCGGGCTTGTCCGACGATTTGAACACCGCCATGGCGCTCGCCGCGATTTACGACCTTGTGCGTGAAGCGAACATCACCATGGACAAAGGCGAATTTCGTCAAGGCGATGTCGCCGCGGCTCAGGACTTGTTGGCGTCGTTCGATCGCGTATTCGCGGTGATCGGCGATAACGACGCCGAGAAGCTGCAGGCGCTTGGCTATGGAGATGCCAGTGGCGCTTTGGCCGACGCCGAGGTGGAAAAATTGGTCGCCGAGCGGCAGGACGCGCGCACCCGGCGGGACTTCGCGGCTTCCGATCGCATCCGTAAAGAGCTCGCGGACCGTGGTATAATTCTTGAAGATGGCCGGGACGGAAGCGTCCGCTGGAAACGCAAATGAAGCAGTCTAAATTAAACAATCTCAGTCAGTTCATGGGCATCTCTTCCCCGGCCGAAGTACGCCCCAACCTCTACGGCGTAGACTAACGAACCTTCCCTCTCTGGCTGCTCGCTGGCGTAACGGTCCGCGCGATGTTGGCCACATGTAAGTTCCTCCGTTTCAATGAGTTAACCGCCGGCCATTCTTCACCGAGGAGGAAGAAATGATTGCAACCACCGAAACGAAATTGCCACTGTCCAAGGAAATTGCCACGAAATTCCCGAAGCTGAATATGCCGCTTCCAGGACCCAACGCGAAGCGCGTCGTGGAACTCGACACCAAATATGTGTCGCCGTCGTACACGCGCGATTATCCGCTGGTGGCCAAGCGCGGCCATGGCGCGATGATCGAGGACGTGGACGGGAATGTGTTTTTGGATTTTGCCGCGGGCATTGCCGTCTGCGCGACCGGGCATTGCCATCCGGAGGTTGTGGCCGCGATTCAGAAGCAGGCGGCGGAACTGATTCACTTGTCGGGGACGGATTTTTACTACGAGGGAATGCCGCATCTCGCGGAAAAACTGAGCTCGATTGCGCCAGGCAAGGAATCCAAGCGCGTGTACTTCGGAAATTCCGGCGCAGAAGCGATCGAAGCGGCGATCAAGCTCGTGAAGTATCACACCAAGCGCGACAAACTGATTGCGTTTAACGGGTCGTTTCATGGCCGTACGATGGGCGCGCTTTCGTTGACGGCGAGCCGGTCCGTCCAGCGCAAGGGATTTGGGGCGCTGCTTTCCGGCGTGTTTCACATGCCGTATCCGGACACGTATCGTGCAACTTACGGCGTGAACCCCGAGCATGCCTCGGCGGATTGCTTGAACTATCTAGAGATGGAATTGTTCCGCCGGCGCGTCGATCCGGAAGAGGTCGCGGGGATTTTTATCGAGCCGATACAAGGCGAGGGCGGCTACATTCTGGCGCCAACGGAGTTCTTGCAAGGTTTGCAGAAGATTTGCCGCAAATACGGAATCATGCTGGTAGCGGACGAAGTGCAGTCGGGGATGGGCCGCACCGGAAAGTGGTGGGCGGTGGATCATGCGCCAGGGATTGAGCCGGACATTATCTGCACGGCGAAGGGCATTGCTTCGGGGATGCCACTGAGCGCGGTCATCGCGCGTGAGAGCGTGATGGACTGGAAGCCGGGTGCGCATGCTTCGACGTTCGGCGGGAATCCGGTGTGCATCGCGGCGTCGCTGGCTACCTTGCATTTGCTGGAAAGCAAGTACATGGAGAACGCGAAACGCGTCGGGGAATTTATTATGAAGCGGACCGCGAATTGGACGCAGACGTTCAAGAATGTGGGCGAGGTGCGGGGTCGCGGATTGATGATCGGCATCGAACTGGTCAAAGACCAGAAGACCAAAGAGAAAGCACCGGAGATGCGCAACCGGGTTATTCAGGCGGCGTATCACAAGGGTCTGCTGATTCTCGGATCGGGAGATACGACCGTGCGATTCTGCCCCCCGCTCGTGATTGATGAAGTCCAGGCGGAATTCGCGGTGAAGACGTTGGAAGAATGCTTCCGGGAAGAGGAAGCGAAGTAACGAAGTAAAGAAGTAAAGAAGTAAAGAAGTAAAGAAGCGGGGCCATGATTGGCCGTTGAAAGTTGAGACGGAAAGAAGAGCGGAACAAGGACAACGCAGAGACGCTGAGGGCGCGGAGTTTCGCGGAGAAGGCGTGCGGAATCCAGAGAAGACAAATCTCGTGGTTGCCCGAGACGAAACGTGGCAGCCACGAGATTTTTGTCTATACTCGGACATTGGGTAGCGCCCGGCGGGTCCCTACGGCTGCATGTGACGCGGGTTTGTTCGCAGCGGAACTTGTAATTTTTGGCAGGAACGACACGTGCCAATCTTCTCGTCATTGATATTTGGAGCGGTGCGGTGGGCTGCGAGGAAAGGCTTGCGCGGCGAGCGGGAAGATTTTTCCACGGAGCTTGAGCTTCCGGAGCCAATGAATGCCGCGCAACGCATGGCGGGGCGGAAACTGGAGGCGGGGCGAACTGGCGTTCGCGGAGAGACCTACGCGTATTGGTATTTGCGGCGGAAGGGGTATGTGTTCGTTGCGCGGAACTACATTCCGCGTGGCGCCAAGGGCGAGATTGATCTGATTGGGTACGACGGGAAAACGTTGGCGTTTGTGGAAGTGCGCACGCGGACGGTGAGCGACGTCATGACTGCGCTGCCGGAATTGAGCGTCACGACGGAAAAGCAGCGAGTGGTGGTGCGGACGGCGCGGCGGTTCCTTGGGGAGAGGCATGTCGGCGATTGTCCTTGCCGGTTTGATGTGCTGGCGATCGATAATCGGCCCGGGATGCCGCCGGAGGTAAGGTTGCACAAAGATGCGTTTAGTCCGCAGATGTCGTAGCGAGAAAGCCGGACTGGGAACCCAGTAGGTATGGGAAGGTCTCGCACTCTCGAACCTTGGGAAAGAGCCGCGAAGAGCTCAAGCAGCTTACGGGATCTTAAAGCTTACGAAGACCCACCCTTACAAACCAAGGGTGGGGCACCCTCAAGTACTTGTGATTGTGCTTGTTAGGAATGCGTCTTGTTCAAGTCGGGATAGGTTGCTTCCTGGAAGAACCTGCCTTTAAAAAGCAGGGGTGAGATACCCGAATGGGCTGTTAGACGCGGTACAATCCGAAGTAAGAGTGCTCTTACCTTTGCTCTTGTCCCCGAGCACGTTCTGGGAGGATTGCTGTGCCGGAGCTACGAAAAGATCCGATAACCGGTCGATGGGTGATTATCTCGACGGAACGCGGAAGACGTCCCATGGATTTTCTGCGTGAGACGGTGGCGCCCCTTGGACAGAAAAATTGCCCGTTCTGTCCCGGGAGCGAAGGGAAAACGCCGCCGGAGATTTTAGTGTACGGACGGAACGGCGGTGGAGCGAACACACCGGGATGGAGCATTCGCGTCGTACCGAATCGCTTTCCGGCGCTGGGCATCGAAGGTGATTTGGATCGCGAAGGTGAGGGATTGTTCGACAAGATGAACGGCGTCGGGGCACACGAGGTGATCGTGGAAACGCCGGAACATAATACGTCGCTGGCCGATCTGCCGGAACGAGCGGTTGAAGATGTTTTGTGGGCTTACCGTGATCGCGTGCTGGACCTGAAGAATGACAAGCGCTTCCGCTACGTTTTGATTTTCAAGAACCATGGCGAGGGAGCGGGAGCGTCAATCGAGCATCCGCATTCGCAGCTGATCGCGCTGCCGATCGTGCCGCGGCGGGTGCGAGAGGAAGTAGACAACTGCTGGCACTACTACGACGAAAAAGAACGGTGCATTTTTTGCGACATCATCCGGCAGGAGCGGGATACCGGAGAGCGGGTGGTTGGGGAGAACGAGCATTTCATTACCGTGGCGCCTTATGCGTCGCGGTTCCCATTTGAAATGTGGCTGTTGCCCAAGGCGCACGGATCCGCGTATGAGAACAATCAGAGCTCGATTTACGCGAGCCTGGCGAAAATGTTGAAGGATGCGCTGATGCGATTGGACGCGGCGCTGGATAAACCGGCGTACAACTTCATGATTCATACGTCGCCGATCGGGGAAGAGATCAACGATCACTATCATTGGCACATGGAGATCATTCCGAAGTTGACGAAGGTGGCGGGATTCGAGTGGGGAACGGGCTTTTACATCAACCCGACGCCACCGGAAGAAGCGGCGCGATTTTTGCGCGAGGCGAGAGTGGCTTCGCCGATCGAAAAGAAGTAAGGGCGTGATTTGCTATACTCGATTGTTTGGCGCGGTACCCAAGTGGCCCAAGGGAGAGGTCTGCAAAACCTCCATTCGTGGGTTCGAATCCCACCCGCGCCTCCAATATCTTAGTTCCTAATGACCTACGTTCAAGCGCTGTATACCCAA
>Ga0210393_10005204_pt1 | contig 10250 bp, 8 predicted proteins | sample IncBWC27OmetaG_FD_160068 | JGI IMG/M metagenome (GOLD analysis project Ga0210393, IMG submission 160068) | Forest soil microbial communities from Barre Woods Harvard Forest LTER site, Petersham, Massachusetts, United States - Inc-BW-C-27-O ...
TTGCTTCGCTCGGACGTTTTGCGGACAAGCATGGCCCGAACGCAAGCAGCCCGGTCATTGTGACAACCAAACTCTTCATCCCTCTCATAGTCGAAGCCTCCTCGCACGATTTTTTTCGTCTTCTTGGAACCGCATTTTGTTTTGGGGTGGGCGGGTCCCTGGCGCTCCGGGGCCCACTATGCAAAAGGCAGGTTTGGCACCAGACTCGGAAATAATTTTGGGTTGGCCTGAAATTTCAATGACTTACCACCAAGAATCGGGCGCTTCTCAAATTGACAACTGCTTGGATCCTGGCTTGGAGGCGCGTAATTTTTTCAGTCTCTGGTCAAAAGCACTCATCTCCCTGTACTAGAACCTTCCATCGCCCGGCACACTCACTTCCGTATTTTCCGCGCTCAAGACTTTTTCTTCTCGCTCTAGCACTTACTCTCAATTTCACGTACTTCGCATTCCTGTTAAACTATCCTTTCATGTCCGCCTCCCCCACACATCGCGTCTCTTCCGGCGAACGCATCAACTCCGCCGAATCCACTGGCCACCTCCAGAAAACCCTCCGCGAAAAGGGAATTCGCCTCACCCGCCAGCGCCGTGTCATCCTCGAAGTCATGGACACCGCCGAGCAGCACCTCGACGTCGACCAGATCCTCGCTCGCGCCCAGAAAATGGACCCCGCCGTCCACCTCGTCACCGTCTACCGCACCATCGACCTCCTCAAAAAAGAAGGCCTCATCGACGAGCTCGACCTTCTCCACCTCCGCGGCGACCGCCACTACTACGAAACCCACGGCCCTCGCGACCACATCCACGTAGCCTGCCTCCGCTGCGGCAAAGTCCGCGAATTCGAATCCCGCCTCTACGAACAACTCAAAGAACAGATCGCCCGCGACTTCGAAATGCAGGTAACTGTCTCCCGCACCGAAGTAGGCGGCATCTGCAACGACTGCCTCGCCCTCGAAAAAAAATCCCCCCGCCAATGATCTCTTGGACAGTGGGGGCGTTGCCGCCATCTTGCATTCTCTTGCCTTTGTAGCGGCCGCCTTCCCAGGCGGGCGCATTCTTATCCGTGCAGCGACCACCACACACATCGCCGGACCTCGAACCTGCCCACACCTGGGAACGCCATCTCCCGAATGGCGTCTCCGACCTCGCGTCACCATTCACTTTTCGACACTCCTATTTTTTGCACTGAGGGCACTTGCCTGACAGTCAGTAAGATGTACTTAGCCCTATATGCTGACATTTCTTTTTACCTATCTCGCCGGTCCCCTGGCCGCACTCTTGCCTGCTCGATGGCGCAAAGCCTTACCCTTCGCGAGACTCATTCAATGGAACCGCGCCGCCACGCTCAGTGGCATCCTCCAAATCGCAGCCGCCATTCTCGCCCTCGCCAATTGGTACCAACACGTCATGTTCCCCATCGTGGATCGCGGCGTGGATTTGGCGTTAAAGGGTAAGCTGCCCGGTGAAGTCACCGACCAGCAAATAGCTGGCGCGGCGTACATGGTCTTTCTGTTTCATCCGCTAACCTGGCTGCTGATCTATTTCTTTCTTGAAGGCGCGGTGCGTCTCTGTGGAGCGGCTTTTTCGGAGAATGTACTGGGCACTCTGCCTCTCGGATTGATCGATCGTTCGCTATCCCTCGTCACAGGTCGAACCGCTTCGAAGCCGGAATATCCTGTCGAGCGAAACTTCCAGTCTTTTGCCAGCGCCGTTCGCGAACGCGCAATACTCTCGCAACTCAAGCAGGTTCCGGACGAACTTCATTTCGCAACCGACCAAACGCAAGAGTTGCTCGAAATCTGGGCAAGTCGCCGCAAAGACGACTGGGTCGCCCCTAAAGTCGTCCGCGTGGACGACCTCTACTATCGCCTGGAAGGAAACTCCGTCGAGAACGGCCCGCGCCCGTTTCGCTATCGCTTGCGCCGCCTGGAACGCGGCGTCCCCGGTCGCACTGTCCTCCTCTACAAGACTGAAGACGCAGTCCTAAAGCAGTGATCTGAGGTAGCACAGGCGTCAGTGCGCGTTCTTAAGCGGTGTAGAACGCGGCTTTACCCTCTGAACGCAAGCGAAGGGTTACGCCGCCTTCTTCGGATTTCTTTGTGGCACAGCCATTCCTGGCTGTGCTCTTGGGGTTCTCCACTCTATGTCCTCTGTGTTCTTCCTCCGTGCACTCTGTGTTACATCTCTTCCTCTTCTATGCGAAATCTCCCCGCACTCTGCTTGCCCTGAGCGATTTATGCGAAGGGCGCCTCTGCGTTATCCTTCTTTCCTCTTTCTTCCCCCCACTCAAATCTCATCGTAAAATGTTCCACGAAGGAGACCCGCATCCCGTTATCTGCTATCTGATCACTGTTATCCTCTTCCATCCCCATGCTCACCCGCCTCCAAAAAATCCTCGCTTCCGCCGGCATCGCCTCCCGCCGCAAAGCCGAAGAAATCATCACCGCTGGCCGCGTAACCCTCAACGGCCAGATTGTCACCGAACTCGGCACCAAAGCCGATCCCGACACCGACAACATCCTAGTCGACAACAAACCCATCAAATCCGCTCAACGCCCGATCTACCTCATGCTCCACAAACCCAAAGGCTACGTCACCACCGTCAGCGACCCCGAAGGCCGCCCTACCGTAATGCAACTCCTCGGTCCACTCCCCGAACGCGTCTACCCGGTCGGCCGCCTCGACTACGCCAGCGAAGGCCTCCTCCTCCTCACCAACGACGGCGCCCTCGCCCAAAAACTCACCAAAGCCGGCTCGCACGTCCCCAAAAAATACCTCGTCAAAATCAGCGGCCGCCCCGACGAAAAATCCCTCGCCCGCCTCCGCGCCGGAGTCCACATCACCCTCGACGACGACCGCCGCGTAAAAACCTCACCCGCCAAAATCCATCTCCACGAAGACGCTCCCAACCCCTGGTACGAAGTCACCCTCATCGAAGGCCGCAACCGGCAAATCCGCCGCATGTTCCAATCCGTCGGCTACCTCGTCGAAAAAATCAAACGCGTCCAACTCGGTCCCCTCGTCCTCGACGTCCCCCCCGGCAAATTCCGCTCCCTAACCATCCGTGAAGTAGCCCAACTAAAACACCTCTCTCCCACAACACCCGTGCCAATGCATAAAAAATAGTCATCCTGAGCGCATCCGACAAGGATGCGCGAATGACCTCAACGCAAACTTCAACCACAGCTCCTAATTTGCTGATGTTTTTGTGGGGCCGCCACTTTCCCTGAGCAAGGCCGAACGGTCTGAGGCGGGCGAGTTTTGCTTTTTCTGTCATCCCGACCGGAGCGGCCGGCATTTTCTTGCGCACCGAAGTCTGGTGCGCCGGCCGCGGAGTGGAGGGACCACACCAACCAATTTCAGTGGGACTGTCTCTCTGCGAACCTCTGCGATCTCAGCATCTCTGCGTTATCTTTAATTCTTACAATCTTCCATTCTCCATTTTCACTTCCCTATCTTCGCCTCATCTTCCATTCAACAAATCCCGCGCAATAATCGTCCGCTGCACTTCGCTCGTCCCCTCGTATATCGTCAACACCCGCGCATCGCGGTACATCCGCTCCACATCCGCCTCCCGCGAATATCCCTGGCTCCCATGTATCTGCACCGCCTTCGCCGCCACCCGGTTCGCCATCTCGCTCGCATACAATTTCGCCCGCGAAGCCGCCGACCCCATCCTCGCACCCGTATCCTTCAACGAAGCCGCCTGGTAAACGAGCCCGCGCGCCGCCTCCAGCTCCATGCTCATATCCGCCAGCATCCACTGAATCGCCTGAAACTCCCCAATCGTTTTCCCAAACGCCTTCCGCGCCTTCGCGAATTTTACCGACTCATCCAGCGCCCCTTGTGCCAATCCCACCGCCAGCGCCGCAATCCCAATTCGCCCGCCATCCAGGGCGCTCAACGCAATCTTCAGTCCCTGCCCCTCTTCTCCCAATCGCCCGGCCACCGGCACCAAACAATCGTTGAACAGCAACTCCACCGACGGCGACGACCTCTGCCCCATCTTGTCCTCGTGCCGCCCAACCTTGAATCCAGAATATTCCGGCTCCACAAGAAACGCCGTTATCCCTTTTCCCCCAGCCGCCGGTTCCGTCTTCGCAAACACAATAAATACGCCCGCCGCCGAACCGTTCGTCACCCAAGTCTTCGTCCCATTAATCCGGTAATTCTCCCCGTCCCGCACCGCCGTAGCCTGAATCCCCGCCGCATCCGACCCCGCCGCCGGCTCCGTCAAACAAAACGCCCCCAGAATCTCTCCCGCCGCCAACGACTTCACATACCGATTCTTCTGCTCGTTATTCCCAAACGCCAGCAGCGGCAACTGCACCGCCGAATTCGTTACCGAAATCGCCGTCGCCATCGCCGCATGCACGCGCGCCACTTCTTCAATCATCAGTACATACGAAATCGTATCCAGCCCCGCTCCGCCCCACTCCTCCGGCACCAGCATCCCGCAGCAACCCAGCAACGCCAGTTTCTCAATCGCCTCCAGCGGGAACTCTTCCGTCCGCTCCCACTCCTTAACATGCGGACGCACCTCCACATCCATAAACGACCGCACCGTCTCCCGTATCAACCTCTGATGATCGCTAAGCCCAAAATCCATCTCTCTGACGCTTTCCTCTCTCTGTGAACTCCGTGTTCTTCCTCTGTGCCCTCTGTGTTAAAACTCTTCCTCTTCGCCTTTTCCCAATCTGTCATCCCGACCGGAGCGGCCCGATTTTTTTCGCGCCGGTTTGTGGTGCGTCGGGCCGCGCAGTGGAGGGACCGAGGCAACATCCCAACCTCTTCCCACCATTTTCTATTTTCTCTTTTCAAATTTCCTTTTCTCTTCTCCAACCTTCCCCGTCTTCAACTCCTCCGCCTCCCGCTCATCCAACAACCGATATCTTCCCCGCGGAATCCCCTCCACGGTCAGCGTCCCCAAGCCCACCCGCATTACCTTCTCCACCGGATGGTGCTCCCGAAACATCAAATTCCGCAGCTTCTCCAATTTCGCGCCCTTCGTCCGCACCTCATACCAGTAATTCGCCACATGCCCGCGGCTGGCGTCCGGCTGCCGCAACGTCTGCATCTTCACCCCAATCTCTTTTCCCAATCGCTCCAAATCCGTCAGCGTCAGCATCCCTTTCAGCTTCACGTGATACACCTGCTCCAGCGAATTCCATTGCTTCAACATCTTCGCTGCCAGATCTCCATCGTTCGTCAAAAACACCAACCCGGTAGCCGCATACTCCAGGTTTCCCACCGGATAAACGCGCTCCGGAAATCCGCGCAACAAATTCCGCAAATTTTTCCGCCCCTCCGGATCCGCCAGCGAAGAAACCACCTCCGCCGGTTTGTGCATCAGCATATAAACCGCGCGGCGCTTCTCATCCTTGATCGTCCGCCCCGCCGCCTCAATCCTGTCCTTCTCCGGGTCCGCCTTGCTCCCCAATTCCGTAACAACTCTTCCGTTCACCGAAACCTGCCCTGACAATATCAACTGCTCCGCATGCCTCCTCGAAGCAATCCCCGCCCGCGCAATAATCTTCTGCAATCGTTCCATCATAAATTTATGTAGGGGCGGCTTTACGCCGTCTTCTTGTATTGGCCTTTCTGTCATCCCGACCGAAGCGGCCCGATTTTTCTTCCGCGCCTTTTTGGGCGCGTCGGGCCGCGTAGTGGAGGGACCGTGGCACCATCTCAAGAATCGGTACCGTGTTGCCCGTGAGAGCTCTGGCTTAGTTGTCCTAAGAGGGTTTTCTCGGTCTTATTCCCCGGCCGCGGTCGTCTTCGCATTAGGCGGCGGTGGATCCTCATCCAACTCTCCCGACGGCATCCCCTCCGCCGTAGCCAGCGCCTCATGCTCCCGAAACTCTTCCGCCTCGTTCAACTCCTCCGAAACATGTGCAATCGCATCCGCCGTCGTCGCGTGAGCATGCGCCGCATCCACCTCCGGATGCAACTCCCCAACCTGCTCTTCCGTCACATCTCCCGGCGCAATCCCCTCATCCGTCCCCAGCGCCTCGCGCGCCAAAGCCTCAAACTCCTTCAGACTCGGCAGCTCCTCCAGATCGCTCAATCCAAACCGCATCAAAAACTCTTTCGAAGTCTTGTAAAGAATCGGCCGCCCCATCACCTCTTTACGCCCAGCCGTCGTAATCAATTTCTTATCCAGCAAAGTCGAAATCACGCCCGAAGTATTCACGCTCCGGATATCGGAAATCTCCGGCGCCGTCACCGGCTGCTTGTACGCGATCACCGCCAATGTTTCCAGCGCCGGCATCGAAAGCCGCAACGGAGGCCGCAGCGACTTGATGAACCTCCGCACCACATCATGATGCTGCGGCTTCGTGTACATCTTGTACCCGCCCGCCACCGCGCGAATCTCCACCCCGCGCTCTTCCACCGCGTATCCGGCCACCAGTTCATCCAGCGCCGCTTGCACCGCCAGCTTCTCTTCCCCCAGCGCCGCACTCAGTTGGTCAATCGTAGCGGGCTCATCCGCGGCATAAATAATCGCTTCCAACGCAGCTTTTCGTTCTTCATTAGTCATTTAAGCGCTCACCCACAGAAGGCGGGGACATCAAATGATACACCATCCTTTTGAGTGCGGCAGCGAAGCTGCCGCTTTTACAAACCAAACCCCACTATCCAAATCCAAGTGTGGAATCTCAGAATTTGCAGGGGCCGGGCTCGCCCGGCCCTCTTGGGTTCTCCTATCTTTTGTACCGGCCGCCTTCTGAGGCGGGCGCCTAAGCTCACCCGATTTTTCACCTCCGCCTCATCCGATCCCAATCCGCTCTACCTCCCCGCCGTCCCCCCTAGCAACTGCATCAACACCTTCACAAACCTCTCATTGTCCAATTCCGTCTGCACATGCACCAACGCCTCCCCCATCCCCGGCCGCTCCTCCTCCGTCCAAACCAACGTATTCCCATACCCCGCCGTATGCGAAATATCCATGTCCATATACAGCGTCACTTCCTTCGTAATCACACTCGGATCCAGCCAAGCCACCGCCGCCAGCTCATCCCACAAATACTCCTCATCCGAATATTTTCCGATGTACGCGGCCGAAGGCGTCCCAGTCGCAGCAATCTTCTGAATCATTTCATTCGTCATCCGCGTCTTCACCGAAATATCCACGGTTGTCACCGTGATCTTCTTCCACGGAGCCCGCAACACAATGTGCACCGCCTCCGGATCCCACCAGAAATTAAACTCCCGCCGATTCTCCGTCTTCCACGCCAGCGGCACTTCCGGAGCAATGCTTCCGCCCATCACCACCAACTCCTGCGCCAGTTCCGCCACTTTCGGATCCAGCATCAGCGCCAACGCAATGTTCGTCAGCGGCCCGCCTGCGTAAATTGTCACCTCATGCGGATACTTGTGCACCATCCGAACAATGAAGTGCGCCGCGTCCTCTTCCTCCGCCTTCCGCGCAGGATTTCCCTCCGGCAAATCCGGCACCTCGTAAGGCCCATGCACCTCGCGCACAAACTTTCCAGTCCCGTTCTTCGTCCACGCCCCCTGGTAACGCACCTTTCCGTACAAGCGCGACCATCGCGCAATCTCCTCCTTGCTGTTGATCAGGGGAAAAATCGCACCGGGATAAACCTTGATTTCCGGATGGTTCGTCAGTTCCAGCATCCGCAAAGTGTGCGCCACCTCCTCATCCCGCCACTGGTCGCCGCTCACGATCGTCAGCCCCAGCACCTCCGCCTGCGGCGCCTGAATCAGCGCCAGCATCGACTGCTGATCCGTCGTAGCCGGTCCCCGCGCGTCCTGGTCCACAATCACTTTCCGTTTCGTCTGCCCGTGAACCGAACCCACTCCGCCCAAAAGTAAGAAGCAAAACATCACAGCCGCGCGCCGTTTCATCTCGTGTCCCCCAATCGATAGAAAAAGTGGTGTAACTGAATTCCTTAAAGGTCGAAAGAACGATGAGGAAAACGAAGAACTGGAGGTTGCTGGATTCCGACCGAACCTGACCACCGAACCCCCGCAGCTTACTGTTTCCGCTCGGAAGCTTGCAAGAGGAGTCCTCCGCCCGCCAAGTGCCTTGAAATTCTCCACAACCGCACCAAGAATTCCTCTTGTATTCAATCGGTTTAATGTAAGCTAGGGGCGTCCGCGCTTCCATCCGCGGCTACCTTACGGACCACGAGGCCTGCCTATGTCCCGGTTTCGATCTGTTCTCTTGTTTTCATCCATCCTCGTCTTCGGTTCTATACTCGCCGCAAGAACTTATGGCGATGATTCTCCCACTTCCCCCGTTTTCCTCCACAGCAACTGGCGCCTCGAATCGTCCTGCAAAGTCACCGCCAAGGCCGAATCCATTTCAACCCCCGGCTTCGACGACTCCAAGTGGCACCCTGCCATTGTCCCAGGCACCGTCGTCGGCGCTCTCGTCGCCGACAAAACCCTCCCCGAACCCAACTACGGCAAGAATCTCAATTCCTTCCCCGGCGCCTTCACCGACAACAAACGCCAAGCCGCCAACCTCGACATGCCCCCGGATAGCCCGTTCCGCTGCTCCCACTGGTTCCGTACCGAGTTCGCCGTTCCCGTCCGCAAATTCAATACGTTTGCCTACGCCAATCACTGGCTCCATTTTCTCGGCATCAACTATCGCGCCAACATTTGGCTCAACGGCAAACAGATCGCTGGCCGAGCCGACGTCGCTGGCGCCTACCGCGCCTACGAATTTTCCATCGGCGACCTCCTGCACGGGGAAGGGAAGAATGCCCTCGCCGTCGAAATCTTCGCCCCCGAAAAAAATGATCTCGGCCTCACCTGGGTCGACTGGAATCCCACTCCCCCCGACAAAGACACGGGCATCTGGCGCGAAGTCTTCCTCACTTCCAGCGGCGATGTCACGCTACGCCATCCCTTCGCCAACGCCAAGCTCGACTCGGCCTACAAATCTGCCGTCCTCACTCTCTCCGCTGAGCTTCGCAACACGTCCGACCACGCCGTTAAAGCCACCTTCATCGCCGAGGCCGCCGATATACACCTGACTCAGCCCGTAGAACTCGCCCCGAAAGAATCAAAAATTATTCGCTTTTCCCCGGATCAATTCTCCCAGCTCAAACTCGCAAACCCCCACCTCTGGTGGCCCTACCAGATGGGCGAGCCCTATCTCTACACCGCCAAATTCCGCGTCGAAATTTCTGATGCCACCTCCGACTCTGCCTCTGTCCCCTTCGGAATCCGCGAAGTCACTTCCGAACTCACCGAAACCGGCGGCCGCCTCTTCAAAGTAAACGGCAAGCGCGTCCTCATCCGCGGCGCCGCCTGGACTTCCGACATGCTCCTGCGCTGGGACTCCCACAAACTCGACGCCGACCTCGCCTACGTCAAGGACATGGGTCTCAACACGATCCGCCTGGAAGGCAACAAGCCCGACCGCGACGAGTTCTTCTACGACACCGACAAACTCGGCATCCTGGTCATGACCGGCTGGATCTGCTGCGACGCATGGGAACACTGGAACAAGTGGACGCCCGAAACCAAAAAAATCGCCGCCGCTTCGATGATCGACCAAGCCTCCCGTCTCCGCAATCATCCCAGCGTCTTCGTCTGGCTCTATGGCAGCGATGGGCCCCCGCCCGCCGAAATCGAAAACATGTATCTCGACATCCTGAAAAATCTCGAGTGGCCGAATCCTACGGTCTCTTCCGCTTCCGAAACTCCCACCAAAGTCACCGGCAAATCCGGCGTCAAAATGACCGGCCCCTACGAATACGTTCCGCCGGTCTATTGGTTCACCGACACGAAAGCCGGCGGCGCCTACGGCTACAACACCGAAACCAGTCCCGGCCCCGCGATCCCCACCAAGGAAAGTCTCGCCAAATTTATTCCGAAAGAACATCTCTGGCCCATCGACGACTACTGGAATTTCCACGCTGGCGGCGAGCGCTTCACCACCATCGACGTCTTCCGCGACGCCCTCGAAAAGCGCTATGGCGCTCCCACGTCTCTCGACGACTTCGAGCGCAAGTCCCAGGCCATGACCTACGACAACCAGCGCTCCATGTACGAAGCCTACGCCCGCAACAAATACGTCTCCACCGGCGTCATCCAGTGGATGCTCAACAACGCCTGGCCCTCGCTAATCTGGCACCTCTACGACTACTATCTAGTCCCCGCCGGCGGCTATTTCGGCACCAAGAAAGCCACCGAAATCGTCCACGTCCAATACGACTGTGACACCAACTCCGTCTCCGTCATCAACGGCAAATACGAAGCCCTGAAGGGCT
>Ga0210393_10005205_pt1 | contig 10249 bp, 12 predicted proteins | sample IncBWC27OmetaG_FD_160068 | JGI IMG/M metagenome (GOLD analysis project Ga0210393, IMG submission 160068) | Forest soil microbial communities from Barre Woods Harvard Forest LTER site, Petersham, Massachusetts, United States - Inc-BW-C-27-O ...
ACGAAAGTGGCGTTCAAATTCGCTACGCCATTCTTCGCTTGGGAGCGACGAGGACGCCTCTACATGTTTGGTGGATCCGTTGGCTAGTAGTTGGTCAGCGGATCGAGCAGGCCGCGGAGGGCTGAGGGCGTAAGGATTGTCGACGCTCTTGATGTCGGGTAGTCTCCGTGCGTCTCGCCTGCGGATGCCATCTCATCCTTGAACTGCTCGCAAACGTGGTAGATAGAACATACCTCACGGTGAATAGGTATTGCATACCGTCCACCGGTTCACCATCGAAGTGCATGGGGAGATTTGCAACAGGAAGTATCTGGCGCAAGCCATGCGTCCCGTCGTCGTCATCATCATCATGACTGTCGCCTCCAACAGTGCGCTTACGTTTCTTCGAAGGCGCCATTTAACTTTGAGCTCGAGGTGATCAGTGCCAGTGAGTGAGAGGGTGACTCAGGGCGGCCCGGGCATATGGGTCAGTTTGCAACTGCAATAGTTTCACAAATCATGTTGGCAAAATATATAACTACATCCAAGTAATACCCAATACCCCAGTTCTATCTCACCGCAATAAGACCAATATGAAGAGCATGGATGACTTTCTCTATTGCAGGTTGGACGTCCATTAACCAGAAAGGCCTCAAATCCACGCTCTCATTCCGTATATATAAAGAACGTTGCCAATACAATACGCGAACATAATTTCTAGATCACGGATAGATTAGCCCAATCTGTGAAAGAATTATAGGTTTGGCGTACGTCTTCGACGATGTGGGTAACAGCGCAGCTCATGGTGAAGCCGCGGAAAACCCATAACGTTGCAGAATATGTGGGAGGATATCGAAGGCAGCAACGAGTTTGTCCGAAGGAATAAGAAGACGGAGTGGAATCCGAAGAGCGTCGTATAAGTAAATTGGAAGACTATCAGGCTGATTCAGGGTGGATGCGTTAACGATTTGGGACTACTTACGTATCGAGAATATAGCACGCCGCAATGCTTGGGCGGTGCGGCCATGCATATTGTAGATCTCCCATACGTGGTGCAAATGGGCTGGCATATGCTCGAATTTATAACACCGCGTTAATATGAGAGGGACGCACCACATCCGAATGACACTGGCGTGAAGAATACCAGGAATGTGTTTGAGGCACCAGCAAGGCGGTAGGCACAGACTAGGCATGAGCGCCAAACCACTTCTTCGGATATAGGCCCCTGAACGTTCCCATTCACAGTTGGAAGCTTTGTGAGCATCTAGGGGACCAGCACTTACGACGACGTAGTTCCGAATCTTGACCCAGCTGAACAAGGGCCCATTATTGGCGAATGTCCAATATGCCATGAAAGGCAGATCCTGGCCTAGGTAACGGCCATACAGGGGGCCAAGGAATAGTGCTGGTGTTACGAAGTGGGCAGGGAGATCGAATTTGCGTAAAGTGAAGCCAAGATGGACGGCCGTTGTATCCCACCCAGTCTGTGAAAATGTATGAGCGAGCCACATGTGCCTAGAAAGCGACGCTTGCTTACTTTGAGCGGGTTGCTTTGGACTGCAGCTAAGATATAGTGCATTAAGCACAACGACGCTACCGTGCTGACGGAAACAGACAACAGTCGTGCTTTAATGACTGCCGGGTCATCCCGCCACCGTTCTGATGGGCCCTTTGGGCGAGTCCCATCGTTTTGTGAGATCTTTGCGAAAGAGAGGCGGGTGTACTTTGTGAAGTAGAGTGGTAGAACGTATCCGACGGTTAGCACGGCGTTAATAATGTGAGCATCTCGCAGAGATAGTGGTGCTGTTGCAGGCCTAGACACGGAGAACATGAGCCGCGGGGACAACGTGCAGCGGTCCAATCGGCCCGGGAACGACTGCCTAGATTCGGGTATGACATGACATAGATTATTTATTACAGCACTACACGCGACATAAGTATCAGTGAATCAACATTTGCGAAGTCAAGAGTATGCAAGCTAATCCCCCAATGGTCCCTATCACCGCCCACTGCGTAAAATCTTCAAAGTGACGTCCACCTACACTCGAGGTCAACCCTCGAAAGGCATACAACGAGATCCCCGTAATGAATGCAGCAATTGCGTAGAGCAAAAAGACTAGGGGGAGGGATAGGAGAACGCTTCGTCGCTGCAAGTTCAAAGTCCAGTCAGCTATGAGAGAAAGCATTCACCGACGACACATACCGAAAGAAGAACTAGCCCTTCTCCGCGGGGGTACGCAATCGGGTTCTCTATATCTGACTTGTATCTGAACAACGCAATCACAGCTGAAATAAGACTGGACGCGGAGAGAAGAATGGCGAGGAAGCCAGCAACGCGTGAAATATCATCGATGCCAGGGAGTGTAATGAACGTCACTGAGGCACTGAGGATAATCGCAGCCTGGGGAGCGATTCTATCAAAACGGTGTCACATATTCAGGAATCTCTAACTCACGATCAAGCAAGCAAGTGCACCGACGACAAGCATAGGGCCTGCAGTACTGCGTGTGCCGCCCTCTGTGTCGAATCTTTGATGATGTGATCGTTCCAGGAAAAGATAGGGGAGGCCAAGACAGACGAAAGAAATGATGAAATCCCCTGCCGTACGGAGGAGTGGAGCGCGAGTTCCATTGTTATTTCTTTGTGGTCCTTGATATGTCGAACCGTCCCAGCGACGACCTTGTTTCCATGCAGCTAAACAAAACGCATTTGAGAAGGCCAGGAAACTCGCGTGGGGGCCAAAACATACCAACGCGAACAAGTACTTTAGATACGACACGTGTACGAACAATTGACACGGTCTGGGGGGACACATCTAGGGGTGGGATGTATGTCAAGAAACCAAAAAATATTATGAGGATGCTCACGGCCAAAAGAACGAAGTAGTGTTAAAAGCTCCTGGCATTCTTCTTGGCTGAATGGGGGCAGGGAAGGGTGAGGCGACGGTAGCAGCCGGTCTAACGGGAGGTGGATAAATGGCAATACAAGATGAGCAAATTAAGTAACAGACCAGTATAAGACCACGTCAGGACATCGATGGCTTCGGAGACAGATTCCGATGGCAGAGGCGCATGAGCGGGATGGGACACCATAAATGACCAGTATTGGTATTCCATGTCTATCTCTGTCGAAACATCAATGCAAGCATTGAGGCAGGTGACTCTCAGTAACTTACTATCTACGCCTTTGTTAATAATTTCCCCTGGATCTAATGAAGGACGTTCGAATAACACCATCCGAGCCTTGTGGTGTACCCAGGCTTTGAGTGGGATAAATGTTGTCGTTGGACCACTCGCATCACGAAGCCATAATTCCCACTCTGGCGGGGGGAGAACGTCTGTGTTGCGTCCTTCAAGGAACATCGTGATCGCATCTAGCCTTTCGGTATTGCACAAATCGACATCTGTGACAGTGTGAAGCGTAGTGTTCGAGAAGTAACGAGCACCATCTGGCAATAAAAATTCTTGCCACCCCAGACTTGCGAATCGGCGCATTGGTGCCGGCCACAAAGGACCCTCAGTCTGCGGGACAAAGATCGAGACAGATTGCGCTGGTTCCATCTGTCCGTAATTAGGTGGGTTTTTGAGGGATGTTGTAGATGGTCGAAGGAGTGGGCGTAGCTCGCTACGGATCATGAGAATAGTCCTATTTGTAGGATATGGGTTACGTACTCTGTGTCATATTCGATGGGTTCTCTAGGTGAAAATATGCTGCTTTTGCCCTCAGCACTAACGTTTGATGGCGCGGTCTGAATGGGCCTTGAAGTATACAATTCAAATGAGCTGGGTTTCGTTGCTACAGGAGTGACCTACATGGAGTACACAACCTCACTGGCGGGTGGGAGGGGAACATCGTTTGGATGTGTGGCCCAGACATTCCTGGAACTAGGCCCGATCGAAGCTTGTCTGGTAACACCGTCACATTGGGAGTCACAGTACAAAAAACTTCACTTACTCGAGCATTGATATGGCGGGTTGCTCTGCAGGGCGAGGTGGCGGGCCAGAGCGCACGTTCTCGAATGGATTGGCAAATGGGTCTTCCATTGCCCTTATAAAGCGGTGTCATGTCTAAGCATCATCTTTGTGTAGCAATAGACACACCTGGTATTGGCAGGGAGCGCAACGACACCCTCCTGACGGGGTTCTGTAGAAGCAGCTTGGACCGGATGGCCGGATAATGCCGCAGCCGATGTCATCAAAGAGGATACGCTCGGCCTCCTGGAAACTCGGCCGCTTGGGATAGGCGGCGTGCGTGGTCGTACCTGAGAAGAAACAGTAGAACCTCGCGTCCTACTCTTCAACACGAGACCGGCCACCGAAGATTTATCCACAGATGCCTGATCAAAGGCGGGTGGGTTATTCTGCCGTGGAACTGTCGTATTGACGCTACTAGGCTACTTACATTGTCCGCTTTTATAGGAGGGGTTAAAACTTGGTCGGTGGATGCCGGATTGGGACGAGCAGGCATGGCATTAGGAGCCACAAGTACCTCCTGTTCAGGCTGCGACGATCTTTCGGTCACGAGGGGATCACTGCCCGAAGGCACTGCAACGATCTCTGTCGCTAGCTGTCGTTCTTGGGTTGGAATAACTTGTCCATGCGATCGAGTGCTGCCGGAGTCTTCGGACCGCCGAACAGGCGGGCCCTCGTCCGTAGCGTGCTCAGATACAGCACGACTGATGGTTTCTGGAGAGTGTGAGACGTAGGACGTGTGGTCAACCGATTTTGCTGGGATAGAAATCGAGGAGGAGTCGGGAATTGACATGGGGACGGCATCCGATCTCGGGGCGGGTGTAGCTTCTGCTGCAGGAGCAGGTTCGGACGTAGGTTGTACGATGGGGGTTGGTGTCCCCTGAGAAGAGACTTCCAGTGGCTGCTCCGATGAAACAGTGGCAGGAGGTTCGGGAGTAGGTCCTGAAGCGGTGATAGAAGGGCCTGATAGTTTCGACGGCCCTGTTGGTTCCGGCATGGATTCGGCAGCTTCACGGGCTGGGGACTCAGCTACGGGACTTGGCATGACAATCTCTGGGCCAGGGGCGTTAGCGTCGAGCCTGAGAGACTCGCTCGATGACCGGGAGGGCGTTCCTGGCCTCGCAAATCCGCCGGTGAGAGCAGTTGATGATCGCCTCATCATAGTACCCATGCGGGATCGGAGGGATTTTCCAGAGGACGAACCCTGTGACTGAGGTTGCTTAGACATGTTGTGAACGGATGGTCACTGAACACGGAGTAGTTGGCGTTTTCGCTGGTGAATGCGATGAGAGGATGGAGAGCGGGTATGGGATCAATCTTCGGGAGAGGGCTTTTATCATGACCCCTCAGAGGTTGCATGTGAGGCTGCCTGGCGGCATCATCGATCGAGGCCAGCACTGCGACAGCATGTTTCTATTCGCAAGGCGTCCAACGTGACAACGACGGAATAGCCGCTACTTTGGTAAATACATGCCATTGGATGGTGCATCCCAATATCTCCGGCTACGGGAGATGGATATGAGCGATTCGCGAGGTATACACGTGTTGAAAGACGTGCTTTCGTACAGGTGAAGGTGTGACACGATGCACAGCCTGGGGACACCACCTCATGGTCAGGCGCATGGTTCGCGCCCTCGCATACGACTGCGATAGCGTAGAATTGAACGGAATTGAAAGTTCATTGTCGCAGAACATAACACATTGACTTTTGATAATCAGTTGAATACAATATCGACGAAGAGTTTGAAACGTTTCATGGTTCGGTGGGGCCTAGCCGCGGGGCCTATGAACATTATGAATGCTCGAGCATGTGTGATTGGCATGGCAGGGTGAACGTGAAACCCACGTGGCTGTTGGATCCCTTCCCTTGATCACAATGAATGGTCTAACTAGTTAAGGAGGAGGGTTGGGACGTGGGGGGTTTGAGGGACACTAGGGACGTGGACTTGTTGTGTTTTCAGCTGGGGGAAAGAGGAGAGGTGGGGGTCTGTGGTTATCCAATCTAACTGCTAACTAGCAAGCGCCTTACCGTACGCAGTCTAATTACAATGACACCCTTTGTACCTTCTCCTCCACTAGTCATTTCACCCAGGATACAAGTCATTTGCTCATAATCAAAAGTTCTATGACGCGATGCTCTTAGAAGTTAACGTGTGTATATCTCTGTCTTCTCGCTTCTCGACCTTTTTTAAACGCCACCACTCTAGCGTAAAGTATTCAACAGATCCGACCGCGTCAAGGCAGTCGATTTTCATCCCACAGAACCATGGCTTTTAGCTGGTCTCTATAACGGCTCTGTTAACATATATAACCACGAGACAGGTGCACTGGTAAAAACATTCGAAGTCGCGGAGGTCCCAGTGCGGTGCTGTCGATTCATCGCTCGCAAGAGCTGGTTCGTCGCAGGTTCCGACGACTTTCAGCTACGCGTCTTCAATTACAACACCCACGAGAAGGTCACAGCATTCGAGGCCCATCCAGACTACATACGATGCATCACTGTGCATCCTACCGCAAACATCGTCTTGAGTGGGAGTGACGACATGACAATCAAAGCTTGGGATTGGGAAAAACAGTGGAAGTGCATCCAGGTGAACCACTTCTTTTGGAACAAGGCTAGACATTGATCCATACATAGACTTATGAAGGCCACACGCACTACATCATGAATATTGCGGTCAATCCCAAGGACCCGAACACTTTCGCTTCTTCATGTCTTGATCGCACAGTAAAATTATGGGCCATCGGTTCTCCGGTTCCAAATTTCACGATGGAGGCTCACGAAAAGGGCGTCAACTATGTAGAGTTCTACCCAGGCGCAGATAAACCCTATCTTGTGACGACGGGTGATGACAAGACGGTCAAAGTCTGGGACTATCTAAGCAAAAGCTGCGTACAAACGATGGAGAGCCACACCAACAACGTGTCTTTTGCCATATTTCATCCCAACCTTCCTATTATCATCAGCGGTAGTGAGGACGGCACAATCAAGATTTGGAACAGCGGGACGTATCGCTTAGAGAACACTCTGAACTACGGTCTGGAGCGCGTTTGGTGTGTTGCTATCCGCAAGGAAGGAAACGAAGTTGCAGTAGGATTTGATGAAGGTTCCGTTGTTCTTAAGGTGCGTCCCACTGACCTTCTGCTATCATAACCGTACCAAGTACCTTTTAGTTAGGTCGCGATGAGCCTACCTTCTCGATGGATCCTTCGGGGAAACTCATCTATACTCGCAACAACGAAGTTTTATCCGCGAACCTTCAGACGGTGACCGATGATACCTTTATCGAAGGCTCTCGTATCCCTCTTTCCGTAAAAGAGCTCGGCTCAACAGAAATATTCCCTACATCGCTCAATCACTCCCCGAATGGTCGGTTTGTCACGGTTGTCGGCGATGGAGAGTATATCATCTACACTGCCCTTGCATGGCGAAACAAGGCTTTCGGCACGGGCAACTCATTCGCTTGGGCTGGCGACTCTAATACCTATGCGGTTCTTGAAGGCAAGCTTCAAATTCATGTCTTCAAGAACTTCAAGGAACGTTCTGGGCCGGCCATGAAGGGCCTTGGGTCTTGGATTATTGATGGGCTGCACGGAGGGGCTCTTCTAGGTGGTCGGGGTAGCACTTTTGTCGTCTTCTGGGATTGGGAGACGGGTGAGATCGTGAGACGCATTGATGTAGAGGCAAAGAACGTGCGTCGACGTCAATTTCGACACGCTCGTCTTACTCTAGCTTATCTCGCCGTGACAGGTCTTCTGGTCCCTCACCGGGACATTGGTTGCTATCGCCTCGGAAGAATCGTTCTATATCCTTCGATTCGACCGTGACGCCTATACAGCAAAGGTCGAGGCTGGCACAGATCTGGGGGATGAAGGAGTCGAAGAAGCTTTTGAGATCGTGACCGAAGTGCCCGAGAAGTAACGTCGATATCTATTTCGCGCTGGACATTTTCTTACCCCTACCAGGATTAAGACGGCGCAATGGATTGGCGATTGCCTCATCTACACCAATGCGGCCAACCGATTAAACTACTTCATTGGCACTGAATCTTACTCTGTTACCAGTTTTGACCGGTATGCCAAGCCAGTTCATTGTAAGCGCACGCTGATATTCGTGAGTTTTAGGTCTATGTTTCTTCTTGGCTATATTCCGGCACAGAGTCGAGTCTATGTGATGGATAAAGACATGAATGTCTCGGGCTACTCTCTGGCACTGAGCATGATTGAATATCAGACCGCAGTATTGAGAGGTGACATGTCCACTGCTGAGCAAATCTTGCCCACTGTGCCGAAAGAACAACGCAACAAGGTCGCCAGATTCTTGGAGGGCAAAGGTATGCAATGGCACCATGGTGTCGACTACGGCCGTCTGATCCTCTCCACAGATCTGAAGGAGTTAGCATTCAAAGTCACTAACGATCCGGACCATAAATTCGACTTGGCGTTACAGCTTGACGATCTGGATTCGGCCCTTGAGATTGTACGTGCTGTCCCCGAGGCTGAGGCGGAGACGAAATGGAAAGCTGTTGGTGACCGCGCTCTGGCGGTTTGGAGGTTCGACTTGGCCCGGGAATGCTTCAATAAGGCCGGGGATCTCAATGCGCTCATGCTGCTTCTACTCTCTACTGGCGATCAAGCCGGGTTGCGGCAGCTGGCAATCCAAGCAGGTGTGTCAAAGTTCTTATTTCTCCAAGAAGTCTTCTCATGCATCCATCAACAGAGAGAAAGGGACAGAATAACCTTGCTTTCGCAAGTCTTTTTCAGCTTGGGGATGCCAAGGGGTGTGTGGATCTGCTCGCCAAAACGCAGCGTATACCGGAGGCCGCGCTATTTGCGCGAACATATGCCCCAAGGTATTTGATGACATACAGTCCCGACGCTCCTCTAATGCCATTTTCCAGTAAAATCCCCGAGATAGTCGATGCATGGAGATCGGATCTTCAGGGTAAAGGACGGTCTAAATTGGCTGCTTCTATCGCTTCCCCTACCGAGCATGGCGACTTGTTTGAGGAAGGGTGGACTGAGGCCGTGCAGCGTGAGACGGACAACGCGGCGGCGGAAACGTGATACCCGTAGTGTTTGTGTGCGTTTGTTTAATTTTAGTAATCAGAATTTGGCCGTGGGTAAAAAAGTTTGTGGCGATGACGATGCCGGGCCGGCGGAGGGCCCGTTACAGAGCGAACTCACAACCCATCATACCGACGTGTGTCGCGTAGCGTAGCACCGCACCGCACCTCACCCCCGGGCCCCCATCAAACCTCGAGTGCCGACCCTTTCCTCTCTTTTCTTTTCCATTCATCATGGCTTCCGCCTCTTTTTCATCACCTGCACTTGGTTCAGGTGACCTCGTTGACCTCGTCTCATCGTCAACCACTGCCACCGTCCACCCGACCGACGAAACCATCCTTCAAGTCCTCCAAGCATCTTTCCGTATTGACCGCCCTTATTCCAGGATCAACACCTCCAATCTCGTTGTGGTGAACCCTTTCAAGTTACTGGCGAATGCAAATGACAATAGTGCCAAAGAATACGAAGAGCGATGTTATAAAGACACTTCCCCACCCTCCACCTCTTCCCAGCCTCCCTTACCCCCTCACCCCTATGATCTGGCTGCCAGGGTTTATCTCCTAATGAGAAGGAGGGGCGAATCCCAAGCCATTATATGTCGGTAAGTGACGAATGTCACTAATTTTTGCAACTTCTTTTAACGGCGATATAGTGGTATCACAGGGTCTGGCAAGTCATTCACTAGAGACCTGGTCATCAAGCAAGTTCTGCGACTCTCGGCTCATTCCAAGCGGGAGACAAAGCTTGCTGAGCTTGTCAAGGCCTTTACGTCGCTAATAGATTCCTTCGGCAATGCCAAAACGCTCATGAATGCAAATGCTTCTCGTCATGGTCGGTTTTTTGAGCTCCATTTCAATGACCGTGGACGCATCAGCGGCGCCAAAGCCCTTACATATGGTCTCGACAAGTCCCGATTGAACCGCCTTAGCCACGAGGAGCGGACGTACCACGTTTTCTATCAGTTCCTCGCTGGCGCAACCCCCGCAGAACGAGATTTCTTTGTTCTAGAGGACCCGTCCGACTACGCCCTTCTGGCTTCTTCCGGGACCTACCGCCTGCCATCTGGGCCATTCAGCGATGACTCCATTGCCATGGACCAGTTGCGGGAAGACATGAAAACTTTGGGTTTCAAGCCGAAGCACATGGCTTCCATTTTCAGCCTACTCGTCGCCATCCTCCTTCTTAGTAACCTTCAATTCGCGGAAGGCGATGCCCGTGACGTCCCGCTTATG
>Ga0210393_10005208_pt1 | contig 10247 bp, 7 predicted proteins | sample IncBWC27OmetaG_FD_160068 | JGI IMG/M metagenome (GOLD analysis project Ga0210393, IMG submission 160068) | Forest soil microbial communities from Barre Woods Harvard Forest LTER site, Petersham, Massachusetts, United States - Inc-BW-C-27-O ...
GCCACCACCTCGCCCTTCTCGAGGGTCGCCACCAGTTGGCCATTCAACTTGACGTGCGTCGCGGGTGTCGATGCCAGAATCCTGAAAAAATCACCTTTTAGTTCTGTAGCCAGCGGCACCGTCACAAAATCAGTTCCCCATAGGTCGACCGGCGGCAGTTGCTCCACCAGTGCGTTACACGTAGCCGAATCCGCAGGGACGTTCGTGCAGATGTGCCCCCCGAAGACCGCAACTGGTTTGTCCGAAGTGACAATCGACCCCGTAAAATTTGAAGGGGCGCCCTGATTGTTATTGAGCTGCCCGAAGCTGTTCTGATTCAACAATTGATATGTTTGGCCGGCGTTCAGCTGAACGGAATATGGGACTCCGCTCTGTCGTGTTCCTGTTGTCACTGTAGGAATGATCGTCACGTTCGTGGCGTCCATCGTCGCCACCAGGCCGAACTCGGTGCCGGGAGGTCCGTTTTCATACGCTGCGACCATATAGCTTGTGCCAAGCGCAGTGGTCGGCAGTCCCAGAAAGCCGTCGGTTGCGTGTGGATCGTAATTCACCGCGGAAACCGCCACAGGAGCTAGAGCGGTAATGTGAATTCCCTTATTCTCGACTTGGTCAGAAGTGGTGACCATGGTGCTCACAGGAATCACGATCGAAGTCACCTGACCCGGCGTGATTTGGAAAGCTTGGGTGAAGGAAGCTCCCGGAACAGTCAGTACGCCGCTTGTCGCGGAGTCACCGGATATCGCCAACTCCAATTCACGTTCGTTCGAAGCTTGTCCCGCGATAAACATCAGCCAGAAATTCGTACCCTTGTTGCTAAGCGTACAACTTACGTGGCCGACGTACACCTGCACGTCGCTGCTGCCTGAACTAACTCCGTCTGTAGCGGAAAGCCTGAGGTCGTACATGCCCTGCTGACTGAAACTTGCCGTCGTTGATAGAGATGTTGAACTCGAAAAACTTGCAACGCCGGGTCCGCTTACCTGCGTCCATTGAACTGCAACCACTCCTCCCGAAGGAAGAAACGGGTCGCTTACCGTGCCTGCCAAAGTAGCGGTTCCTGGAAAAACAATGACCTGATTCGCTCCGGCGTTGATCGAAAGCGGTCCTCCCGCTGGTCCCACAAACGTTACCCGCATAGTCGCCGCCGACGTATATTGACCATCGCTCGCACTGAGGCGTATTTCGTAATTACCAGGCAGGCTGAAACTTGCTTGTGTGTTCGGCTGTGCGGGATTCGCGAACGTTACCGTGCCAGGTCCAGCGACCTTCGACCACAGAATGAGCAGTGAACTTCCCACGGGGTATCCATCATCCGTGGCCGTGCCCGTCAGATTTGCAGTTACTGTCGGGTAGGCTATGACTTGATCGGGACCGACGCTCACAGACGGCGGCTGATTTACCGGCGCAACTGTGACTGTGGTCTGGGCGCTTGCGGACAGGCCGGTCGCCGTAACGGTTGCCGAAAGTTGAAGAACGTAAGTCCCGACCACAGGAAATGTCGCTTGCGTTGTAGCCTGCGTCGCATTGGCAAACGTGACAGACCCAGGCCCGCTCACTTCCGACCACTGGACGGTTACGGGACTGCCCGCTGGAACGGTCGAACTCGCGCTTCCATTGAGAGTGGCTGTATTCGTCGGAAGCTCGATGGTTTGATTTCCTCCAGCACTGACCGTCGGCGGCTGATTGGAAGAATTTGAGTTCCCTGCATTGTAGAGCGCCTGGACTTCCGAACCGTCCAGTGCGCGATTGTAGATGTTCACCTCATCCAGCACCCCATTCAGCCGTTCGTATGCGCCACCCGCGTATCCACTCCTTCCCATCAGCAACGCCTGCGTGTTCGGCACCGGCACTCCCGTCTCCGCCACACTCGAAATCAAATCCCCATTCAGGTACGTGTCGTACATGTTGTTGCCATGGTCCAAAACCGCCACGAAGTGATACCAGTTGCCCGCACTCAGGTTCGCATTCGTCGTGATGTGCTCGATGCAGCCCGAACCGTTGTTGAACCCACTGTCAATCTCTCCGTCTTCGATCTGCAAAAAATAGCTGCAACTGGCCTGAATGGTTTCCTTGATCAGGAGGGTCTGGAGTCCGGAAACCGTGTTCGGCTTCACCCAAGCTGAAAGCGTAAAACTCCCATTCAAATCCAAAGAAGATGCTTCATTAACGGTGATATCTCCAGAAGTTCCGTCGAACTCAACGGCATTTCCAACCTTCCCCGTGGTCCAGATGACTCCGCTCGAAAGTGTTCCTGTGTTGTTGTTCCCGGAGGTGTCCGCGGTCGTCGTACCGCTGCCTTCCTCGAACGGGTAAGCCGCAACCGGGCCAGTTGATCCCGCGGAGGAGACTGAGAAGTTAACACCGTTGCTGGATGTACCGCCGACGGTAACGACGACGTTGCCAGAAGTAGCGCCAGAAGGCACCGGGGCGATGATGCTGGTGGCACTCCAGGAAGTTGGGTTACTCTGTACGCCATTAAACGTCACTGTGCTCGATTGTTGCGTCGCGCCGAAACTCGTCCCGACAATCGTGACTCGCGTCCCGACCGCTCCCGACGTCGGATTCAATCCCGTAATCGTGGGTCCCGCAGCCCCTGCGTTGTAAAGCGCCTGCACTTCCGAAGCACTCAATGCGCGGTCGTAAATGTTCACCTCATCCAGCACGCCATTCAGCCGTTCGTACGCGCCGCCCGCGTACCCACTCCTTCCTATCAGCAATGCCTGCGTGTTCGGCACCGGCACTCCCGTCTCCGCCACACTCGAAATCAAATCCCCATTCAGGTACGTGTTGTACGTGTTGCTGCCATGGTCCAGCACCGCCACGAAGTGATACCAGTTGCCCGCACTCAAGTTCGCATTCGTGGTGATGTGCTCGATGCAGCCCGAACCGTTGTTGAACCCACTGTCAATCTCTCCGTCTTCGATCTGCAAAAAATAGCTGCAACTATCCGCGGTGGTTTCCTTGATCAGGAGGGTCTGGGATCCAGAAACCGTGGTCGGCTTCACCCAGGCCGAAAGCGTAAAACTCCCATTCAAATCTAAAGAAGCCGCGCTGTTAACGGTGATATCTCCGGAAGTTCCGTCGAACGCAACGGCATGTCCAACCTTCCCCGTGGTCCAGGTGACTCCGCTCGAAAGTGTTCCCGTGTTGTTGTTCCCGGAAGAGTCTGCGGTCGTCGTACCGCTGCCTTCTTCGAACGAATAAGCCGCCACCAGGTCAGTTGGTCCCGGCATCCCTGCGGAAAGAGCCGTGGGAGTCTTGAGGGCTGTAGTCAATGGGACAGAGGAGGCATTCACAGCGGACCCTGTGGCATGTGCCAGTGCCGTGCTGTTAGCCAAACGGATACCCGAATTAGTGGGGCGGCTGGCGAACGTAGTGGGCAAACTCAGGCGCGAAGCAAATTCATCCCCGACCGAATGCGAGGTTCTCCTAGACAGGGGCCGACTCATGGCTCTGATCGATAGCTCGGGCAACCGGCCGGGGAAATCAGCCAGCACAATCGCCCAAACCAATGTCAGGGCGACAATTTGCCGGAGCAGTGGAATGATCTGACGACGGGAAAAGATAGTTGACACACTGGGAGGACAGGGGCGCAGGGATCGCACTGTTTAGACCTCTGATTTATCCGGAGATACGAACCGTCCGATCCTCCAGAAGAATGGACACCACGATAATGGACTGGCTTTATATAGAACACGAAAGCCAATTACAATAGGACTTACATACCTTTAGTTCAGGGCTGTGGAAATCTTTCTGCAGATCGCGGGGGATGTTTCAACGAATACCAGATTGATTCAGAACTGAATCAAATGAACCTGAGACCTTGCCGAAATGTTAACGTAATGTACGTACGTAACGTTGATCAACCAAGAAACGCAGTCTACAGTAGACCAAACCCCGAAAGTAATTCTGGCAGTAAAGATATCTCCGCACCGCATTTGCGGCAGGCGTTATCCAAAGCCGGACCTTTGAAACCGCAGGAACATTCTACATAGAACTCTTTTCGCAGAATTTTGTGTGGAGATCTTGCCTTTTCTTTCGCGAGTCCTATCGCGCAAATGTCCCTGGAAGTTCTCGCTTCTACATTTGGTCGCCCGGCCAAAGAGTTTGCCAGAAACTTGGCCTGTGCTCTGGGCTTTCTCGGGAACTTCTTTTCTCTTAGTACCGCTAAAATGTCCCCAGCTAGCCTCGGGACAAATTCATTAGTGTACGGTTGCGCCTTTGATCGGAAGGCCTCAGTGACTTCCTGTTCATTCCCTGCGGTCAACAATGCACCTGATAGTCGGCCCCAAATCTCAGTGAAAATACGTCTGTAATTTTGGGCCCGTCCTAAGATTTCTGAGTAACGGCAAAGACGCGGGCGTCCTCTTCCTCTTTTTCCAGGAATTGCGTCAACCGTTTTTTTTGTCACTTTTGGAGGCTTTTTGCGTTCAGGCATTTTTGCGGATAAATCCTCGGCGTTCCGTCCGAATTATACGGTCAATTCTCGAAAGACCTAGCTAATTTCACGGAAAAAATCAGACTTGATCTTTATCTCGCGCATACGACAAATCCAAACAACACAAATAACAGGGGTTATCATCCTAGCTAGCCGCTGGACCTATCTCCAAGGAGGTCACCGAGAATGCTCGAATTAAACGGACAGAGGGTCTTTCCTTGCCCTGTTTGTGTCGAATTGCGCGAAGTAAAAATGACTAAAAAGAAAAAGCCCTACGTAACGTGCGACCCCTGCGGAATTCAGTTGTTCGTAAGGGGGCCAGCCGGAATTGCCGCTTTTCAGAGGCTCATCGATTCCGGGAACAGCCAGGGCCTTTGGGCGGCGATGAAGGAAATGGAGCCGCGCTATCACTTGAAATGCCCAAAGTGCAGCTCCCGTTTTTGGATCAAACCTTCACAAGCCAAGACAAGTTTATTCGACGGGAGTCTCCAAGGTTTTCGTTGTCCTGAAAAAAGGTGCGGCGCGACTGTCGCATGGGAGGAGAAATGACCAGAGTAACGGTGTTAGGTGCGGTCGTCATTGTCGCCATGATCTTGATTGTCTTCCTTGCGATTCAGGCTTGGACTAAGCGGAATAGTGGTGATCGGACAAAGAATGACCAGTAGTTTCATGCTCCCAAGATGAGTCGATCCGTTGCTGAAAGAAAACAAAACTCGGGTACGAATGGACTCCAGTTTGAATTCGTCTGGTGCCAAAGGTGAGCCGACGAGCGTCGAGTCGCTACCTGACAGCACGTGTATGGTAGCATCTCCCCCGGTAACGCCTTCTTTGGTCACTGGAGGAACAGTGCCCCGAAGGAGGTTTCAGAGAGGTAGGCTCATCCAACGCGGGAAGACTCCGATGTGGGTGGGCATGTTCAGGGAAGACAGGTTGCAACCAACGATCAAGCGCGTAAGACGTACCGTGACACTTGGCCCCGCCAGTTCCATGTCACGGCGTCACGCTCTGGCCGCGTTGCAGCCATACTTGGATGCAGTGAATACAGCTCCAGCACCATCCGCAAACAAGAAAGGCAAGACCTTTGCGGAAGCGGTGAAGGAGTGGAGGGAGCAAATCGCCGTGAATCTCAAGCCTTCTACCGTTCGTGCTGCTGAAAGCCATTTGGCCCGGCATATCGAACTTCGGCTTGGGAGCTTTTTCCTTCAAGATATGACCGTCAAAAACTTGCAGGCTTTCGTCACCAGCACGGCAGCAACCGGAGTGACGCGGAAGACTCTTGAGAACATTTTGCAGACTGTGTTTTCGATTCTGCGCACTGCACGAATGTTTGGGAATTCCCTGCCCCAAGTGAAACGGTCAGACCTAATGCTTCCACGCAATGAGGCACAGAAGGAAGTTCGCTTCCTGAGTGCCAAGGAAGTCGGGCAAATTATCAACAATGCCAAGGAACCTTACGCCACGATGTTTGCGGTGTTGGGCATGACTGGGTGCAGGGTCGGTGAAATGCTTGGCTTGAAGATTGGCGATTTGGACTTCAATCGAAAGGTGATCTACATTCGCCGTTCGATTGATTCACGCACCAAACAAGAACAATCCACGAAAACCAAAGGCAGCACAGGTGAAGTGCCCATGCCAGTAGCACTGGAAAAGAGAATTCGCGCGTTCCTGAAGATCGAATACCGCGAAAATCCTAGCCACTATTTATTCGCCAACCGAAATGGCAGCCCCTATTCGGTAGGCAAAGTAGCGGAATACGGACCCTGGCCGGTACAGGAGAAACTGCGCATCTCTCACACCGGCACACACGCATTCCGCCACGCGGCAGCAAGTGAGCTTCTCGAAGAAGGAGCACCACTCACTGTCGTGCAGCGGCAACTGCGTCACGGCGATGCGAAGACCACACTACAAAAATACGGTCACGTGGTGGGTGATTCGCAGCGCCGTGCAATCAATTCTTTGGCAGAAAAAATAGAACGCCAAGCAGTTGAATTGGAGTCAGGGGCTGAATTGGAGTCAAGGCCAAGCTAAGTTATTTGCCTTCAATAATCCTGGAGCGGGCGATGGGAATCGAACCCACGTCCGAAGCTTGGGAAGCTTCTATACTGCCATTGTACGACGCCCGCTCATTCCTCTAGTTTGTTGATTATACACAACTAAGCGGCTGCTAGTACAGCGCGGCCGTTTTCCAATAACTTCCATATTTTCCAATTCCATCTTGGAAAACGCCTCTTGCACCTTGTCGAGTGGAATTTCCCCAGTATATCTTGCCGTCATCACAGCAGAGCTGTGACCCATTTGTTGACGGAGTACGGCAGGATTCATCCCGGACAATTCCCATCTGCGATTGCAGCCGTGACGAAACGCATGCATCCCAGCTTGAGGAAACCCGAGGGTTCTCAACACAGGATGCAGGAATCTGTGCAGCACACTTGTTTCGCGCAGTGCAGTTCCCCGCTTCGACCGAAATACCAGCGAGGTTTGAGTTTGAGAACCCTTCAAGAAGCGTTTGAGCATCGACAACGCTTCTCGACCTTCGGCATCCGCCAAGAGAATCGTCCGATAGGCCGCTACGTTTTTACACGGCCCTATAATGTACGTCCGTTGATCGGCTGATTCATCAACGCGAATCGTTCCGGCTTTGAAATCAAGATCATTGATTCTCAAAGCGAACAACTCCGCGCAACGCAAACCACTCGCAGCTGCGAGAATGAACAACGTGGCGTATCGCTCTTTTAGCATGTCGTCTACATCCAACTCGTAGACTTCGCCGGCAATCTGCTTCGCCTGCGCCCATGCGAACGACACCGCTCCACGGCTTTCAATCTTCATCTGCAACTTGTCACGTTCGGGAATTGCGAGGCCCTCCTGGGAGAACGGTGGTTTCTTGTCCTTCGAGCTACAAGATAGAACCCGCTGCATCGTTCGCAGAATGTTCTTAATCGTGACCCAAGACAAATCCGCCTGACGTTTCTTCCAGATCCACTCGTTCACTGCATCTATATCGATGTGCTCGACCGGGATCTCGTTCCAATCCGCCTCGAGATGAACCTTCAGATGTCCATCCGCCACTGAAAACGTGGATTGCCGAAGCATCCTAGGAGCAAAGATTTCCCGGTAGTGTTTAACTGCATGAGCGAAAGTAAGAGACGAAGGAATTTTGTATTCATATGAATTGACCTTCAGATTCAATATGAATTCCAATTTCTTCCTTTCCGCTTCGCTCTTCGTCATTGTTTTGATCGGCCCGATTATTTCTGTTTCCCTTTTCCGCTTCTCCCGTCCTGGGACATCAATCCAGTATTGGAAGAAATACTCTTCTATGCCCTTTCTCCGATTGAAACGTATTCGGACAGAGGGGTTCTGCCCAGCCCGGCGACTCATGCATTTTCCTCGCTTTCGAGTCGCTGAAACTGGCGGCAGAGCAATGGTATCAGGATGCGGCAGAGAGGCAACGGGGACTTGGGGCTCTATCGCCAGCATTCCGTTAGGATCGGGATTGAACTTGCCGGTCATCTAGCTGAACTTTTTCCTCACTTTTGGCGACTGATTTCGTCTGCGTCGGCCGGATCGGTATCGCTGCGCCGGAGGTTGGTCTGTGCGCCGTCTAATTCGGCCCGCGCTTTCCGCACAGTGTGGCGTGCGTAGTAATCAGGGTCGGCTTTGTCGTCGGAGCGGTAGTCGGCGATGCGCTGGATAACAACTTCGGGGTTATCGCCACGGGCGAGGGCGCGTTTCGCGTAGGCCCAATCGCGTTCAGATTGGCTTTTGTGGTCACTGGGCATCGGCCGCTCCCGATGTTGGTACTCGCCAAAATGACGGGGCGCTTCGGGCGAATCGTCGTCAATGGTGAAGTCGCGGAGCCTGTAGATTGCATCGCTTTCCTGGCGCGCTTGGACGATGAATTCCTCGGAGAGTTTGTGGTTAGCGAATCCTGGCAGGCGCAGTACGCGTGTGGAATCGGTTGCCGCCAGATCGCCGCCGAATTTATTTGCGAGGTTGTGCAGGAGAGACTCCGCGTCATCCTGACTGAACCCGCTCACTTTCCACACGACTTGGTGCTTGCCCGGAGAGGTATCGAGAACGAAGTTTGGGGCTGGAACCTCGGGTGAATTGTGAATGGCTTCGAGAGCTTCGTCACCCTTTCGGTCGAGGTCGAGATAGACGTGGCGGATATCCTTGATGTCCCCCTTGGTCCGATTGTGCGCACCGTCATTGATGGGATTCATGCCCATGAATACGTCATAGCCACTGGCGCTCTGACTCGCGAGCCAGGTTTGAAATTCGGGGCTCGCGATGGTCTCCGCCTTTGAAATGGTCTGAACCGTGTGGCCTGTTGAGCGATTCCGCAAGAGGATCGCGGCATTATCCTCAGGTCCGAACAGCTCCCGCACGTACTCCGAAGCAGTGAGATTGCGCGGCACGAATTTGTCATCGGCGCTCACGGATGGTCCTGGTTGGCCAAGTACACGGCGCCGTAGTCGAACAGGTCCGCATCCGGGTCATATCGGTTGATCAGGAGAACCTCGGAAATGTATCGGCGGCCTGGCCGGCGCTCGACATGGATGACGACGTTGAGAGAATCGGCGATGTTTGTCTTGATAGCTCTGAAAGGTAGCTCAACGCCGCTCTGCAGGACACAACTGGTGAAGCGCGCAAGACCCTGTTGCGCGGAACTTGCGTGGATCGTGCATAGCGTCCCAGAGTGCCCGGTGTTCAGGAGCTGCAGAAGATCGAAGGCTTCTTCTCCTCGGACCTCACCCAAAATTATGCGATCGGGGCGATGGCGGAGGGCTGCCTTGAGAAGCTCGCGGATGGCCACTGCCGGAAGGCCATTCTGTTCGCGGCGGGCTTCAAATCGAACGAGGTTTTGTTGCGGTAATTGAAGTTCGGCCGTGTCTTCGATGACGAGCACCCGTTCGTCCTGAGGGATGAATTTTCCGAGGATCGACAAAAGTGTGGATTTTCCTGTGCCAGTACCCCCACAAATAAGGATGTTCTTGCGCGCTAGTACGTAGTCTTCGAGGTGGTTCGCGAGAGCGCGGTCGAGCGTCCCTTCGCGAATCAGATCCTCCATTTCGAAGTGGCGAGTGTTGAACTTGCGGATCGTAAGCGTTACGCCGCCAAGACTGCACGGGGGGATGACCGCGGCGACGCGGCTGCCATCGGGCAAGCGCGAATCGAGAATGGGCTTGGATTCCGAGATGTCGTCCCCGAGACGTCGCGCGATATTCTTGACGGCCACCATGAGGGATCGTTCGCCGAGAGACACCCCTGGCACCTGCTGCAGGAAGCCCTGTTTTTCGATGAACACGCGGTCGGGACCGTTCACCATCACCTCGCTGATCGAATCGTCGAGGATGAGGTGCTCGATGGGCTTCAGAAACGGCAGGATCACCTCGAATCCGTTCATTAGAGTTTCCCTTCGGCGAGCTGGACGAAGTACGAATCGTTCGGGTCGTTGTAATAGGGCTTGAGGTAGCAAAACATGGGGGGAATCGGGTTGAGCCCGTCATAGGCAACCGTGATGGACTGGGCGTTGCGCAACTCCATGAAGGTCTTCATGTCGAAGCGGTAGTCGTTCTGGGTGTTGTAGCTCTTGGAGGCCATGATGTTGGCTTTGTGGGAGAGGGCCTTGCCGGTGAGCCAACTGACCTTGGTGTCGTGCCCGCTTTCGGACAAGCTGTAGCTAACCTTGAGCTGGTCTTCGCGTCCACAGAGCTGGCTCGCCGTGGTCGCGGAAAAGTCATCCGACAACGTAAGAAAAATCTTCGTGCGAAAGGTCTGGAGGAGAGTTCGCCAGCTATCGGCA
>Ga0210393_10005210_pt1 | contig 10246 bp, 7 predicted proteins | sample IncBWC27OmetaG_FD_160068 | JGI IMG/M metagenome (GOLD analysis project Ga0210393, IMG submission 160068) | Forest soil microbial communities from Barre Woods Harvard Forest LTER site, Petersham, Massachusetts, United States - Inc-BW-C-27-O ...
CTACCGTGATAACGGTCGTGGCCCTGATCTTAAGGAAAAGCTCGTCCTGGCGCCCGACGGCACCCTGCAGCGCTTTACCATCACCGGCAAATCGACCTTCGGCTCGCTGGTCGATGAGCGCTTCGAGCGCAAAGGCGAGCACGCCGAGTGGTCGGGCAAGGTCGATCACGGCTCGCTAAAAGTCAGCGGCAAGGCGCTCTACATGCCGATCGATTCGACCATCGAAGTCACCGGCATCACACTGCGTGCCTTGATCCACGAACCGACCTCAAAGCTGCCCGGCATTCCGGGCGGCGAATTGTCCGCGGTCAAATTGATCGATGCCACGGTGACGAACGGCAAGAACACGCAAGCCGTGGTGCTGTATGCCGTGCGTGGCGCGAATCTGGAACCGGACTATGTGTGGATGACAGCGGACGGACAACGGGCGTTCGCCACGATTTTCCCCGGTTTTGCACAACTGATTTCGAAGGGGTGGGAAGCGCAGGCGGCGGATCTCGAGCAACAGCAGTTGCAGGCCCAGGCCGCCTACCAGAACGACATTGCCAAGCGCGATCGGCATGAACTGGCGCAACCGGTGCTGATCAAGAATGCGCGGGTATTTGATTCCGAACACGCGATCCTTGGGCCATTGCAGGATGTTTATGTGAATCATGGCCGCATCGGTGCGGTCTACCCGTCCGGTTCGCCCAGCCAGACGCCGGGGACGGTCATCGATGCCAAAGGGCGCGCCCTGCTGCCGGGTTTCATCGATATGCACGCACACGTCTCGCCCGGTGACTACTTGCTCAATCTTGCATCCGGCGTCACCACCGTGCGCGACATGGGTAATGACAATGCAACCTTGGCGCTGGCGATCGGCCGCCTGGATCGCCATGAGTCCATCGGACCGCATGTGGTCAGCGCGGGCTTTATCGAGGGCAAGAGTCCGTTCAATGCGAGCGGGGGCATTCTGGTCGACAGCCTCGATGCCGCCAAGCGTGCGGTGGATTTCTATGCGCAGCGAGGCTATCCGCAAATCAAAATCTACAACTCATTCAAGCCCGAATGGGTCAAGGAAACCGCCGCGTATGCACATCAGCGCGGACTGCGGGTCAGCGGCCACATTCCTGCATTCATGAAAGCCGAAGACGCGGTCAAGGACGGCTACGATGAGATTCAGCACATCAATCAGGTGTTGCTGAACTTCTATGTCAAGCCCGATACCGATACGCGATCGCTGCAGCGCTTTTCCTTGATTGCGGAAAATGCCAATTCACTCGACCTCGATGCGCCGCCTTTCCAGGATTTGGTCAAACTATTTGTCGCACACAAGACCGTGCTTGATCCGACGCTCACGACATTCGAAGCGCAATTTACCCAGATGCCCGGCGAACTCAATCCATCGTTCGCCGCGGCCGTGGATCATCTGCCGATCAACTTGCGCCGTAGCCTCTACAAGAGTGAAAGCGAAATTACCAAGGAGATGGCGCCTCGATGGCGCGCCTCCTACGCGAAGATGCTCGCCGCGGTGGCGCGCTTTCACCGCGCCGGGATTCAAATCGTCTCCGGGACCGACGATGTTGCGGGATTCGCGTTTCAGCGGGAATTGGAGTTGTACGTCAAGGCCGGAATTCCGGCGAACGAAGTGTTGCGGATCGCCACGTGGAACGGCGCGACCTATGCGCGCGTACTCTCCGATCGCGGCTCCATCGAGCGCGGCAAGCGTGCTGACCTGATACTCATCGACGGGGACCCTACCCAGAACATATCTGCGGTGCGCAACGTGGCCTTGGTTCTACAGGACGGGGACGCCTATTATCCTGTGGAACTCTACGACGAACTCGGCGTGAAGCCCTTTGCGCCGGCGTTGAAACCGAATTGAGCCCGGGGCCCGGCTAGGGCCTGTTTCGGGTTCCCGCGCCGCAATTTAACCAAATCAGGTGTGAATTGGCGCACATGCCGTCAATTTAATCGCCAAACGCGGCCTTTTTATGCGGATCGGTCTTCAGTCTTATGGTCACTAACGGGGTAGGCTGCGGGCACAAATGGACCCCAATCTGCACCCATGACACGAGAGCGGCGCAACCCGATAGAGGACTCGCTGGACCCGGACGACCTGTTTCACTCCATCCGGTCTAAGCTGGCGCAGCGCGAAAAGGGCCGCGAGCCGGACGGCATTACCGTCGATCTGCTCCCCGTCGCCGCAGATCCGATCCCTAAACTCGACGCGCCGCTACCGCGCGCGTCCGCGCGCAGCGACTTGAGTGTCGGCGACGTTCTGTGCGGCCGTTATGTCATCGAAAGCCAATTGGCCAGCGGCGGCATGGGTACCGTTTACAAAGCGCTCGATCAATCGCGCAGCGAACACACCGAAGCGGATGCCTGTGTAGCCATTAAGGTGTTGCACGAGAAAACGCGGACACGGTCCGACGTGCTGGCCAAGTTGCGGCGCGAATTCTATTGCGCACAAGCGCTATCGCACCGAAGCATCGTCAAAGTGTACGAACTGGATCTGCATCAATTCCCGTTCTTCACCATGGAATTGATCGACGGAGAAAGCCTGCCACGCGTAATGGAGCGATTTCATCCGCTGCCGCTGCCGCGCGCTTATGTGAATGCGGTCATCCGTGAGGTGGGCGAGGGTTTGGCGCATGCGCACGACCGGCGCGTGATTCACGGCGATATCAAGCCGCAAAACGTCATGGTCACGAATTCGGGAGAGGTGCGCATTCTTGATTTCGGCACATCGGGCGAGGCATCGGTGCTTACGCCGGCATACGCATCATGTGAATTGCTGGAAGGGCGGGAAGCCGATCCGCGCGACGACCTATTCGCACTCGCCTGTCTGTCCTATGAGTTGCTGGCCGGCGAGCACCCCTTTCAGCATCGACGCTCCACCGAGGCGCGCACGCTGAAAATTGTACCGGACCGTCCCCCGGGTCTTACGGGAAAGCAGTGGAGGGCGCTGATGCGCGGCCTGGCCTGGGAGCGCGCCGATCGACCGGCGTCGGTGCGAGATTGGCTCGCGGACCTGGATCTCGGGCGCGAGCCGGTGGGACCGATCCCGCAGCCCGAGAATTCGAAAGCGCCGCTCCTGACCAGAAGCGGCGTCGCGTCCGCCCTGATCGCTTTGCTTGCCCTCATTATCGTCGGCGGAATCGCGTGGGCCGTGTTCAGTCGCCCCGCGCCGGTGCACCTTGCTGACACCGCCGCATCCGATGCGGAAGCCGACACGCCGGTCATTGCCGACAGCGCGCCGGCGGATGCCGACCTGGATGACGCGCCGCCGGCCGAGGCGACGCCGGCGCCTGAGACCCTCCCGAAGACCCGAAATGCCGCTCGACCGGTCGACAAGACCGAGCGGATCGGCATGGCGGTCAGTTCCTATTCGTTTCGAGCCGGCGAGAAATTCGCTGAGATCCGCGTGCACCGCTCGACGGGTTCCAAGGGCGCGACGAGTTTCGAATGGTGGACCGAGCCTGCCTCGGCGCGGGCGGGCACCGACTTCGCGCCGCAAGCACCCACGACGGTTTTCTTCCCGGCAGGCATGCGCACGGTCAGTCTGTTCGTCAAGCTGCTGCCGAATACCTCGCGAAAACGAACTGCGCTATTCTACGTTGTCCTCGGCAACACCAGCAGCGGCAGTGCATTGAGCAGCGCATCCAAGGCGACCATTTCGCTTCACCCATGACGCTAAAGTCGCCTCGTTACGGGGCGGCGCGTGCGATCTCGAAACTTAGACTGGGCTCTCGCACGCAAGCAGCCCAATGGATAAGAGAAGGGCGGGTGCGCATCAACGGCCGCGTCGTGACGGACCCGGAATTCCCCACCAACCTTGGCAGCGATCGCATCACCGTGGAGGGGTTGGAAAGCTCGCGCGCGCGCTTGGTGGTCATGCTCAACAAGCCACGGGGCTTGGTGACGACCACTCGCGATGAGCAGGACCGGGAGACGGTTTACAGTTGTTTTGCGGGCGCCGACCTACCCTGGCTCGCGCCGGTGGGAAGACTCGACAAGGCCAGCGAGGGTCTATTGTTATTCAGCAACGACCCGGCGTGGGCCGCTCGCGTGACGCACCCGTCGACAGGGCCGCACAAGACCTACCACGTGCAGATAGACCGAGTCCCGGAAGCGAGGCTGATCGCGAATCTCAATCGAGGTGCCAAAGTCGAGGGCGAGCTGCTGCGCGCCGCATCGGTGCGTTGGCTACGAAGCGGTCACAAGAACGGCTGGCTTGAAATGACGCTCGATGAGGGGCGAAACCGGCAGATTCGCCGCCTGCTTGGCGCATTCGACATTGCGGTGTTGCGCTTGATACGGGTCGGCATCGGCGAACTTCAACTGGGCCCGCTTCCCAAGGGCGGATGGCGTGTCGTGACCGAGTACGAGGTCGAATCCTTGGCCCGCTGACGCTCGCTGCTACTTGCTGACTCCGTCCGAAGACGTGGTCGCGGTCACCGGTGCCCCGGGTGGCGCTGCCGGGTCGGTGGGCAACTCAGCCTGAAGACCCACTGTGGCGATGACGCCATCGGCCTTCTGCAGCACCTCACGGGCGTAGTCCCAATGAATGGCGACCGTGGTAGCGCCGACGGCTGCCCTCAAGAGATCTGAAAATTGATCGATGTTGGGTTCAAAGCTTTGACCCATTGCATCAACCGGTGGATGCGCTTCGAGCAGCAATTCGCCGTCAATCCATGCAACCTTCACCGGCTCGTTGACGAGGCGCACCGGCGTGCCGACCGGAATCATCGGAAACAGCGCCGCAACATCATCGGGGTACATGCGAATGCAACCGTGCGTGACCGCAAGTCCAACGGCGATCGGATTGTTCGTGCCATGAATGAGATACGTGCCGTTTCCCGCCGCCAGGCGCATCGCATAGGCGCCGAGGGGATTGTCAGGTCCCGGGCCCACCCTGGCAGGCAGCGGATCGCCTGCCTCGGCATGTTCCTTGCGCACGGATTCGGGCGGGTACCAGGTCGGATCTTTTTGCTTTTGAATCACATGAGTGACGCCGAGCGGCGTACGCCAATCCATTTTGCCGATGCTGACCGGATAGGTAATGACCTCAATTGGGCCGCCACGCTTGGGCTTTGGAAAATAGTACAGCCGGTGTTCGGGGAGATTGACGACGATTCCCTCATGCGGACCCGGCGGAAGAATGTGCCGCCCCGGAACCACCAGCATCTTGCCGGCGCCCGGCAGCCACGGATCGACTTTGGGATTGACTCGGATCAGTTCCTCGGAACCTAGGCTGTAAGCTCGCGCCAGATCATAAAGCGTGTCTTCATAGACCGTGATGACGGTCTGATCCTCGCCCACCACCGTGTCATCCGGTTTGGACAGGGTATAGGTCGTTGCATTCACCAGGGAGTGGCCGCCGAGCAACATAAGGACCAGCACGCCTTTGCGCGCCCAACTGAGGCGGCGCCCGCGGGGATCAGCAGTGAGGTTCAAGGTTTCCACCTTACAAGCCTAGCATGGGTGAGTTCGACTGACGGTATCCTGGCATTGGGGCTAAATTTGGGAGCGGAAGATGGTCAAATCAAGGCGGGGCAAAGGAATGATTCTGGGCGCCTTACTGCTGGCGGCGCCGTGGCTGCACGCGCAGACCAATCCGGAGTGGACCACACCGATTGCACCTTTCCACATCGGCGGCAATCTGTACTACGTCGGCGGGAAGGACCTGGCCTCTTATCTGGTCGTCACGCCTCAGGGCGACATTCTGATCAACTCGAACTTCGAAGGCTCGGTTCCGATGATTCGTGCCAGCGTCGAACAGCTCGGCTTCAAATTCAAAGACATCAAAATCCTGCTGATCAGTCATGCCCACAACGATCACGATTCCGGCAGCGCCGAACTCCTACGAGAGACCGGCGCCAAGTACATGGTGCTGGATGGGGACGTCTCGGTGGTCGAAAGCGGCGGTGCCGCGGATTTCGCCTATTCGAAAAATACCTACGCGCCGGCGAAGGTCGATCGAATTTTGCACGATGGCGATGCGGTGAAGCTTGGCGGCACGGTGCTCATCGCACACAAGACTGCCGGTCACACGCGCGGCTGCACTACCTGGACCATGCAGGTGAAGGAAGCCGGGCGGCCGCTCAACGTCGTCATCGTCGGCAGCTGGAATGTGAATCCGGGCTGGCGTTTGGTCGATCGGCCGGAGCAGCCGGCTTCGTATCCCGGAATCACCGCGGACTATCGGCGCACGTTTGCAACCCTCAAGGGGCTGCCATGCGATATTTTCCTCGGCGCACACGGTGTCTACTTTGGAATGCTGGCGAAGTTGGATCGCATCAAGGCCGGTGCCAACGAGGCGGTGTGGATCGATCCTGCAGGCTATCGAGCGGCCGTGGCCGAGCGCGAACAGGCGTTTGAATCAGAACTGAAGCGACAGGAGAACTGACTGAGGGCAACCTGACTAGGAGCAACGAACACCGTGCCGCTGATCCTCGCCGCGGCTATTTGTCCTTCACCGGGCCCTTTCTTTTCGCCACCGCCTGCCGCAACACAAATTCGATCTGCGCATTCACACTGCGCAGATCATCCGCCGCCCATTTCTCGATCTCTTTCCACAGGTCAGGTGGAATCCTGAGCAGAAAGGGTTTGCGCTGTTCCGACGACACGTCAGGTGTAGAGGGTGCCGGTATTGATCACGGGCGAGGCATCTGAATTTCCGCACAGGACCACCAGAAGATTGCTCACCATGGCAGCCTTGCGCTCATCGTCGAGCTTCACCACGTTCTTTTGATCCAATTCGTCCAGCGCCATGTGAACCATGCTGACCGCATTTTGCACAATGATCTTGCGCGCCGCGATGATCGCTTCCGCTTGCTGCCGTCGCAGCATGACCGGCGCGATTTCCGGTGCGTAGGCGAGATGCGTGAGGCGGGCCTCCTCGACGATGACACCCGCCTTGAGCAACCGAACCTGCAGCTCCTCTTTCAGTGCCAGGGCAACCTCGTCCGCGCCGCCGCGCAGCGTGATCTCATGCTCTTCGCCTTGGTCGTATGCGTAGCGGCTCGCAATGCTGCGAATGGCCGACTCACTCTGTATTTCCACGTAGCTGGTGTAGTTCTCCACGTCGAACACGGCTTGGGCCGTATTTTCGACCCGCCACACCACCACCGCGGCGATCTCGACCGGATTGCCGCGTTTGTCATTTACTTTGATGGCATCGCTGCTGAAATTGTGAGCACGCAGCGATAATTTCGTGGGCAGCCATTGCAGGCCCACGCGGCTGCGGGAGTAGAGCGGGTTGGCCCAGTGAAACCCGCTGCTGCGCACCGTGCCCTTGTAGGCGCCGAACAGAATGAGCACGCGTGCCTGATTCGGTTGCAGCGTGAAATACCCGCCGACCATGATGAGCCCGAGCAGCGCGCTCACGCCGCCGATCGCTCTCAGCGGACCGCTCCCGGCGGCGGCCAAGTTGATGAGGTACGCCGCGCCGAGGAGCAACGCGAAGTTCAGGATCAGCATTCCCCAGCCGTTCATGGCGCTGGCAATGCGTTCTGCTGCAACGGGCTGGGTAGTTTGGGCAGGCATGTTTCGCTCCCGACGATGATATTGAAGTGATATCATAATGAAATCTTAGGTGCTGTCAATCGAGGGTCTTTTTGCTCACCCTTCTCAAGGCGAATGACGCTTACATACGGGATTCTGGATTCATCGGCACAAAATGCCTTAAACATCCGTATAGTTCCAAATAATATAGGCAAATAGATATGTTTAGGTAACAATCCGCAAGCGCCAGCCAAAAGCCGAAAAAACAACTAGGCCGGGGCGTCGCCGACCCCAGCTTGGATGGGCGACCCGCGGCGCACGCACCTGGGCCGCTGGGGTGTATCCAAAACGTGTAATGTCGTCACCCATCATTTGAGGGGAGCAAACGATGGCATCAGTCTTCAATGTTGTGCGTCTCGCGGCGGCGGCGGCACTGTTGTCGTCAGCTGCCTTGTCGTTGGCGCAGGTACCCGCGGCGCTCAAGCCCTACGTAAGTGAAGACTCCCCCGTCATCGTGCTCATGCACGTACGGGTGATTGACGGCACCGGTGCGGCAGCCGCGGAGGATCAGCGCATCGACATCGAGGCCGGCAAGATTACGCGGGTGCAAAGCGCCAAGCTTCGAAATGCCTTTCCGCCCAATGCAAAAGTCTTGGATCTCAGCGGCAAAACCGTCATTCCAGGTCTGGTTGGGATGCACGAGCATCTCTTTTACACGGGACCCGAACGCCGCAAGGATGGACTGCCATTCTGGATCGAGATGATCGACAGCGGACCGCGCCTGTATCTGGCCAGCGGCGTTACCACCGCGCGTACGGCCGGCAGCATGGAGCCCTACACCGACCTCTCCTTGAAAAAACTCATCGACGGCGGCGAGAGACCCGGGCCCAAACTGCGCATCACCGGGCCCTACATCGGCGATTTATTGGGCATGGCGCCGCAACTGCACACCCTCAGCAGTCCCGAGGACGCCGGCCGCACGGTTGATTATTGGGCGGCGGAGGGCGTCACTTCCTTCAAGGCCTACATGGGCATCAAGCCCGAGGAGTTGAAGGTCGCCGTCGAACACGCGCACGCAAAGGGGTTGAAAATCACCGGTCACCTTTGCGCGGTGGGCTTCAGAGAAGCGTCTGCCTTGGGGATCGATAACCTCGAACACGGCATCGTCGTGGATACCGAATTCCTCCCCACGAAGAAGCCCGGTATTTGTCCAGCGAAGGAGGCGGCCGAGGATTTCGCGAAGAATGTCGACATCGAGTCCGCGCAGGTCCAGGAGATGATCCGCGACCTCGTCGCGCATCACGTCGCGGTGACTTCCACACTTGCGGTATTCGAAATTACCGTGCCGAATCGGCCGGCGATGCGCAAAATGCAGCGCACCCAGGACGCGCTCAGCCCGCAGGGCTGGTCGACCTACCTGCGGATTCGCAGCGGCATCGCGGAGGAAAATAACCCCCTGAGCGCCGCTTCCCTCAAGAAGGAGATGCAGTTTGAGCGCGACTTCGTGAAAGCCGGCGGATTGCTGATGGCGGGCTGCGATCCCACCTCATTCGGCGGAGTCTTGCCAGGCTATGGCGATCAGCGGGGACTCGAACTTCTGGTCGAGGCGGGATTTACGCCCGTCGAGGCCATTCATATCGCCACGCAAAATGGCGCCACCTACCTGGGCGAGAGCGATCAAATCGGCTCAATCGCCGCCGGCAGGGCGGCTGACCTGGTGGTCATCGCGGGCAATCCTGCGCAAACGATCGACGATATCGAAAATGTTCAGCTTGTGTTCAAGGACGGCGTTGGCTTCGACCCGGCGAAATTGACCCAGTCCGTGCAAGGCCTCGTCGGTCAACGGTAGTGCTGGCCGCCCATGAGCCGCTCCTTGCCGCCGACGAGCCGGCGGCTTTTCACGAATTCCACATCGACGGTCAATCGGATTTCATCATCGTGGCGGATCACGCCGGCGCGCGCATCCCGCGGCGCTTGGCGAATCTGGGATTGCCGGCCTCGGAGTTGCAGCGGCATATCGCCTGGGACATCGGTGCCTTGAGCGTGGCACGGCATGTGGCGCAGACAATCGATGCACCGCTGGTCGCGCAAAACTATTCTCGACTCGTGATCGACTGCAATCGAGACCCGAGGATGCCCACGTCGATTCCTTGCATCAGTGAGCTGTGCGAGATTCCCGGCAATATAGGTTTGAGCGCGGCGGAAATTGCCGCTCGTCGCGCAGAGATCTTCGATCCTTATCATCGGCGCATTCGCGAATTGCTGGACGCCCGGCATGCGAGCGGCCGCCGTGCGATCTTGGTGGCACAACACACCATGACGGATGTCTACAAGGGCGATCGACGCTCGATGCATGCGGCCGTACTGTACAACCGCGATCGGCGCTTCGCCGGCCTGGTTCTCGAGATGCTGCGGCGAGAGCGGCATCTGGTCATCGCCGACAACGAACCGTATTTCGTTAGCGACGAAACCGACTACACCATTCCGCACCACGCCGAGGCGCGCTCGCTGCTGCATGTTGAAATTGAAATCCGTCAGGATCTGGTCGACGATGCGGCGGGTCAGGCCGAATGGGCGGCGCGCATTGCACGCGTGCTAAAAGATGCCCGACGAGCATTCGACGCCGCCGATGCAGGACAGGCGCGACCATGAAGGGCGGTATGACCTACGGTGTGCTCTCAATACAGTCGTGCGCCTTCGAAATCCGCTAAGGGGGCGCCCGGTTGGAGCCTATTCCCGCTGTCTGACAGCGCTTCGC
>Ga0210393_10005216_pt1 | contig 10241 bp, 6 predicted proteins | sample IncBWC27OmetaG_FD_160068 | JGI IMG/M metagenome (GOLD analysis project Ga0210393, IMG submission 160068) | Forest soil microbial communities from Barre Woods Harvard Forest LTER site, Petersham, Massachusetts, United States - Inc-BW-C-27-O ...
TGTTTGTTCTCGTCTCGCTTCTCGTCTGCTTGATTCCGACCACGATCGGCGGACTGCTCTCGGCCATCGGCATCGCCGGCATGGACCGCATGATCCAGCGCAACGTCATCGCGATGTCCGGCCGCGCGGTCGAAGCTTCAGGCGACGTCGACGTGCTGCTTCTAGACAAAACCGGCACGATCACGCTCGGCAATCGCCAGGCGACGATGCTTCATGCCTGCCCTGGAATTGCTGAAGCCGAGCTCGCCAATGCCGCGCAACTGGCATCGCTTGCCGACGAGACTCCCGAAGGCCGCTCCATCGTCGTGCTTGTGAAAGAGAAATACGGACTCCGCGGCCGCGAACTCAGCAATCTGAATCCGACGTTCATTCCCTTCTCTGCGCAGACGCGCATGTCGGGCGTCGATCTCGACGGGACGCAAATCCGCAAGGGCTCGCCCGACGCGATCACGAAATATGTCGCCGAGCGCGGCAACAAGATTCCCGAACAAATGCAGAAGACCGTCGCCGACATCGCGAACGGCGGCGGAACTCCACTGCTGGTCGCCGAAAACGGCCGGGTGCTCGGAGTAGTCGCACTGACTGACGTCGTGAAAGGCGGAATGCGCGAGCGCTTCGATCATCTCCGCGCGATGGGCATTCGCACGATGATGATCACCGGCGACAATCCGCTGACCGCTGCGGCAATCGCGCGCCAAGCGGGCGTTGACGATTTCCTCGCCGAAGCGAAGCCTGAAGACAAGATGGCGCTGATTAAGCGCGAACAAGCGAAAGGCAAGCTCGTAGCGATGACCGGCGACGGCACCAACGATGCGCCCGCGCTCGCTCAAGCCGACGTCGGCGTCGCGATGAACACCGGCACGCAAGCCGCAAAAGAAGCCGGCAACATGGTCGATCTCGACTCCAATCCGACGAAGCTAATCGAGATTGTTGAGATCGGAAAACAACTTCTGATCACGCGCGGCGCACTGACGACATTCTCTGTCGCAAACGATGTGGCGAAATATTTCGCAATTATTCCGGCGATGTTCGCCGGCGCTTTCCCGGTGCTCGGCATTCTCAACATCATGCATCTCGCCACCCCGCAGTCGGCGATTCTGTCTGCGGTCATCTTCAACGCGGTCATCATCATTTTCCTGATTCCGCTGGCGCTTCGTGGCGTGAAATATCGTCCCGCCGGCGCAGCAGTACTGCTCCGGCAAAATCTTTTGATCTACGGGCTCGGCGGTCTCGTCGCCCCGTTCATCGGCATCAAGTTGATCGACATGCTGATCACGTATCTGCATTTTGCATGAGCAAGGCACAGACAAATGTCTACACACACACTCGAACCCAAAGTCGTAATCGGTGCAACGCCAGCTGCAACGCCGACCGCTCCGCCCGCCGAAAGAACGAAGGCCGAGACATCTTCGCTCGTTGCCAACCTTCGCGTTTCCGTCCTCATCACGCTGGTTACGACGGTGATCTTCGGCTTGCTCTATCCGCTCGCGGTCACAGCTGTTTCGCAACTTCTCTTTTCGCACCAAGCGAACGGCAGCCTGATCGAGAAGAACGGCCAGATCGTCGGCTCCGAGCTGATCGGCCAAACTTTTTCGGGTCCCGGATATTTCCATTCTCGGCCGTCGAGCGCAGGGACCGGCTACGACGCCGCGAATTCTTCCGGCTCGAATTTTGCGCCGACGAATCATCAACTCATCGACCGCATCAAGAGCGACAACGAGAAATTCCACGCCGAAAATCCGAACGCGCCGATTCCGATCGATCTTCTGACGTCGTCGGGCTCCGGCCTCGATCCTGAAATCTCCCCTGCAGCCGCAGAATTCCAAATTGCGCGCGTCGCAAAGGAGCGCAACATTTCAGATTCCGATGTCCGTAAACTGATCGCAAAGCATACGCTGGGGAGACAGTTCGGATTCCTTGGCGAACCACGCGTTCGCGTGCTCGAACTTAACCTCGAGCTCGACGCAGCTCATCCGATGCCGAAGAAGTAGCGAACACGCGCGCGCGAAACGCACACAATGTGCGACCCGTCTCTCTCACTGCCCCGTTTGTACGATGCCCCGAAAGTTCATCGCGGGCGATGAACGACGCGTGAGCGGCTCAGGTGAGAAGTTCTTAAGCGCGGCGGGCGGTGACGTCGGTTTGGTAGAAGCGGAAAGTGTGGTCGTCGCCGGCCACATGCGAATAAGTCGCTAGTGCATCGGCCACGAAATCGGGGCGTTCGGAATCGGGGACGTGCTGCGACCATTCTACGAACGTGACGGTTCCGAAGGCGGCGAATGCTGCGGTTGAACCGAAATCCCAGGCGTGATCATTTGTGTCTACGTGGTCGACACGCAGGCCGTACTGTTCTGCCAACCCGGCGTATGCATCGGGCGTCATGTGCAAGTAGGGATCACGAAGTCCGACGAAGTATTTTTCCCATCGGGCGGAGTGGGCGGTTTCCTCAATAACGTCTTCGAGACTTTTTCGCGCTCCGCGCGAGACCAATCGCAATTGCGCGACGCCACCCGCTTCGAGGGCTGAAGAAATTCCACGAAGCGCCAACGGCTGTTCAGCTTCGGCGACCCAATGCAGTGCGTTGAATGAAACGACGAGATCGAATTCCTGGCGAAAAGTCAGACGCCTCGCGTCCACTACCGCAAAATTCAAGTTCGCCGGAAGAGCCGTGGCGTCAACCGCTCCGGCGCCGCTGGACGCAGGTGATTTCCCTGCTTTCGCGAATTCGATCATCTTTGCGGAAGCGTCGACGCCCACGACGCGCCCGCGTGGCACCAGTGCGGCAATTTCGCGCGTCACTTTTCCATTGCCGCAGCCGACATCAAGAATCCGCTCATCGCCGCGCAGGCGCTCGCGCAGCAAGCTCAGAACCTCTTCGGCCATCGCGGCTTGCAATGCGGAAAGGCGAGCGTACTCCGCGGCATTCCACTCCGTCATCGTTTGGGCTCCGCCAGCATGATGTCTTGATGATTGTCGAACGATTGCCCCAGAAGCGCGGTTCGTCCGTCGGGCGAAATCCAAAACCCGCTGCCGATCACCTTTTCCGCGGTGAAAAGCTCTTTTGTCCTGCGTGTGGCGAAATCAAAGAACTTCAGCGTGTTCGGTTTGTCCGCAGGGACGAAGTAAATTCCGTTCTTCGCCAGGAAGAATGAGGCTTCATCACGAAGAAGTGGAATGCCTGCGAACTCTTCGCCGCCCTCGACGCGGCCGTCTCTCATCTGAGCACTGTATAACTTGAAGGGACCATCGACGCTAAGCCAATACCAATCTTTGTCTCCCTCGGACACCTGCATGCCGATCGCTTTCGGCCCATCGCGCACAAGCGTCTCGTTCCTGTCGCAGTCCAGCGAGCATCGGTAGTACTTTCTGCGGAACGAGCCGAAATCCTCAAAATAAACCGACTTTCCGTCGGCTGACCAAAACGGCGTGCCCGCATCAGTCGCCGCAGTGTTGACTCGACGGCCGACTCGCTGGTCAATGTTCGCGATGTACACCGATCTTCCGTCACCGTCTACCTGCTGATATGCGATCTGCCGTGAATCCGGCGACCACCGCGGATAGCCTGCAATGCCTCGAGACACTTGAGTCAGATTCGTTCCGTCCGCGTCTCCGATCCACACGTTCCAGACGCCCGACCGATTGCTGTCGAACGCGACATATTTGCCGTCGGGAGAATAGCTCGCCTGATTTTCGTCCTTGGACGATTCAAGGATCGGCGCAGCCGGCTTTGCCGGATCGTTCAGATCCTTTCGAATCAAATCCACATGATATCGGTAGGCGTTCCACGCCATGGCGCCTGTTTTTGCAGACACCGTGGGCCAGATGGCGTGGAGTTCGTTCGCTCCGGCAGCCGCCGGCTTCATCGTTCCGTCACGCAGGTTTACTTCGAAGAGGTGGCTTTCGTCGTCCCCTTGTTGCGATATCACGAGCTTCGTATCGTCCGGCGACCAACTGAGGCCGACGGGAAAAAGGTTCACCGTGCGGACAGCACGCCGCGAGTGCCCCGCGGCGTCACCCACCATTACGTCGAAGGTATCGAGATGTTTCACGCAAAACCAGGCGGCCCGTTGCCCGTCGTTTGAAAATGTCAGGCTCGCCTCGTGCGTGCACGCTGGGTCGTGATAGAAGATCCGGCTCTCGCGGGTTTCCATCGAGAACAGGAACATCCGGTCGCCTACTTTGGCGTCAATCTGATTGTTGTAGGCGATCCACTTTCCGTCGGATGACCAACTGACGGGCGCCGCAAGATCGTACGGCGTTGTTGTCGATAACAGCTTTTGTTCGGGTCCGCCCAGTGCGGAGACCATGTACAAGCCGGTGTCCGGGCCTGCTAGTCGCATGAACGCGATTTGTGTGCCGTCCGGAGACCATGCAGCGCTGATCCAGGTCGACGGGCGATGCGTCAGTTGGAGCAGTGCTTCGCCTCCGAGCGCCTTCACGTACAAATTGTAGTCATTCCCGGATTTCGGATCCCAGCCGAAGGCAATCCTCGACCCGTCGGGAGAAAACGCGGGTGCGTTTGTAGCTCCCGGATACGAGGTGAATTGCATGACGTTCCATTCCTGGGGCAGCGGCTCAGAATTTCTCTGGCCGAGCAGAAGTACGATTGCGACGGCGACACCCGCGCCCAATAAGACGAGCGCTGATCCAATCGCCCAGATCCGAGGACGATGCTCTTCAGCGGCTTCTTTGGAATCGCCGGTGTGGCTTGCGTCAGTCTTTGCTTTCCGCACCGACGTTTCTTCCACCTTCAGCCGAATCTCGACCGGTGGTTCGGGCTCGAGCTTCCCTATGAAGCGATAGCCGCGACGAGGGAGCGTTTGTACGAATTTGGGGTTGTCGGCGGAGTCGCAGAGAGCGTCTCGGATCTTGTTTACAGCGGCAGCGAGCCCGTGGTCGAAATCGACGAAGGTATCCCCAGGCCAAAGTTCGCGCTTCACATCCTCCCGGCTGACCACTTTGCCCGAATTTCGCAGCAACAAGACGAGCAATTGAAAGGGCTGCGCCTGCAGGCGTACCTTGCGCCCTTCCTTGCGCAATTCGCCGGCGTTCAAATCAAGCTGGTATCGGTCAAAACGAATCAGTTGTGTTTCGGGAGATGATTCACGGTCGTGTGGGAAAGCCGGTGAGGACATGGGGTTACCGCTTCGTCTCCGCGAGCATGATGTCCTGATGAGAATCGCTCGATTGCGTCAAGAGCGCATATCGGTCATCGCTCGAAACCCAAATCCCACCCAGGATTCCGTGATCCATTTTCACCAGGTCTTTCGTCTTGTGAGTGGCAAAGTCAAAATACTCCAACACGGTTGGTTTGGCGGCCGACACGAAGTAGATGCCTTTTCTTCCGACGAAAATCGAGAAGGTATCCGCGAGCGGCGGTATTCCCTGGACTTCTTCACGGCCGTCAAGCTGGCCATCCTTGACGTTCTCGCGAAATACTTTGGGCGCGGCGTCGGAAATAATGTAATAGCAGAACTTTCCGTCTTGCGTCGGCTGCATGCTATAAGCCTTTGGTCCGTCTCGCACGAGAGTTTCATTCCGACTGCAATCCAGCGAACATCGGAAATACTTTCGATAGAATGAATCCTCGTCCTGAAAGTAAATCCAGTTTCCGCCTGGCGACCAGAAGGGTGAACCGGGATCACGCGTGGCGGTGAGCAACTTGTGCGGCACCCCTTCGTCGACATCCATCACATAGACAGACTGCTTGTCTTCTTCTTTCTGGTAGTAAACAAGACGGCGGGAGTCGGGCGACCATCGAGGAAATCCTGCTTGCACGCCTTTCGAGATCTTCGTCAAATTGCTTCCGTCCGCATCCCCCACCCAAACCTGCCAACTTCCCGAACGGTTGGACTCGAATGCGACATGTTTGTGATCCGGCGAGAAGCTCGCCTGCTTTTCGTCTCTTGAGGATTCCACTATCGGTTCAATCCCTGCTTTTGGATTCTGAAGGTCGACGCGAACCAAACCGATCCTGGAGCGCCAAGTGGCCCAAGCCACCGCGCCGGTCTTGGCAGACACGGCCGGCCAAATTGCGTGCGTCTCTCCTTTGGCCGCCGGGGCCAGTTTCATGCTGCCGTCGTTCAGAGTCACTTCGTAAAGCTCACCGCGTTCGCCTCTTTGTTGGTTGATGATCAGTTTCGAGTCGTCCGGCATCCAATCCATCCCGGTGACGAGGACGTTGAGCGTTCTGACTACGTGTCGCGCTCGTGCCTGAGGATCACCCACCATCAAATCGATCTCGTCCAGCTTCCTGACGCAGAGCCAGGCGACCTGATTCCCACTGTTCGAAAAAGTGAGCTGCGCTTCGTGCGCGCATGCGGGATCGTGATAGAAGAGGCGACTCTGATGTGTTTCGGTCGAAAACAGGAACATGCGGTCGCCAACCTGTTTGTCGATCAGATCGCTGTAGGCAATCCAATTTCCGTCCGGTGACCAACTGATTGGGGACGCGTACTCGTAGGGAGTCGTTGTCGCCTGAAGCTTTTGCTCGGGTCCACCAAGTGCCGGGACCATATATAAGCCGGTGTCGGCGCCAGAGAGTCGCATAAACGCAATTCGCGTTCCGTCCGGTGACCACGCGGGATTTATCGCTGTCGCGGGACGATGTGTCAGTTGGAGTAACGCTTCGCCACCGAGTGCCTTCACATAGAGATCGACTTTGCCGCGTGCGGCAGATTCCCATCCGAACGCGATTCTGGAGCCGTCCGGCGAGAAGGCCGGCGCGTGGGTCTCTCCAGGATATGAAGTGAACTGCGTGACATCCCACTCCTGCACTTTCGGCTCTGGTTTTTCCAAGAGTATTATTGCGACCGTCGTAACCAGTCCCATGAAGAGCACCGTCGCACCGATTGCCCAGGCTTGAGTTCGCCTCCCTTGGTTGACGCGCGAGTGGGTGTCGGCCACGGCGGCTTGGCGATTCGGTTCCGGCGCCGATATTTCCTCGAGCTTCAAACGAATTTCGATCGGTGGTCCCGGTTCGAGCTTCCCGATGAAGCGATAGCCTCGGCGTGGGAGCGTCTCGATAAATTTAGGTTTGTCGGCCGAATCGCAGAGCGCCTCGCGGATTTTGTTGACCGCGGCTGCCAGGCCGTGGTCGAAGTCGACAAATATGTCCCCGGGCCAAAGCTCGAGGCGGACGTCTTCGCGGCTGACAACGCGGCCTGGGTTTCGCAGGAGCAGGACGAGCAATTGGAATGGCTGGGCCTGGAGGCGGACCTTGCGGCCATCCTTGAGCATTTCGCCGGAACGAAGGTCGAGCTGATACCGGTCGAACCGAATGATCGGTTCGGCTGGGGGCGAATTGTATTCCTGGGGGCGTGCCGGCGCGGGCATTCCGTCTTTCCTGGTCGGGAACGTGGGCGGATGCTAACAAAGGCGGCCCCGGGCGTCAACGAAAATGCCTCTTTAACAACCGGATAACACTAACACCTTCAACTATTTGGCTGATGATGCGGATTGAATACGAAATGAACCTTCCGTGCATTGCCACTTCGTCGAGATTTCGGCATTTTGCGCTCAACTTCACCGACCTGAAAGCACCCCGGATAATCCAGCGCGCGCCTTGCTTCCGGCGTGCGCTGACGGTGAAGCCGGAAGCAGAAGCGAAGAATAAGCCGATTTCCCTGGCAAACCTCGAAGGAGAGAAACGAAATGAACTCGATTCAAAAACGATTGTGGTCGCAAGTCTGTTCGTGGCGTCTTGTAGCCGTCGTCGGTTTGGTGGCCGTTGCGTTGTTCGGCGGAGCCGACCCCGCTCAAGCGTGCAAACCATCCAAGGACGGCGCGCCGTCGATGCCGTGGATGCAAGATCAGGATTCGTCGAACTGGCAGGCGTCCATCGTCGGACTTTGGCATGTCGTTTACACCCAAAGTGACGGCACGCCGTTCAACCAGACGTTCAAGATGTGGCATTCGGACGGGATTGAATTTGAAAATGCCCTGCTGCCGCCAATAGGCGGAGACATCTGCTACGGAGTTTGGAAGCAGACGGGCAGCCGCAGCGTGAAGCTGCACCACATCGGGATCATTTGGGGACCGGATCCCACGACTCCAGGCAACTTTGTGATCGTGGCCACGTTTACGGTCGACGAGACAAACACGGTTTCCGAAGACGGGAAGTCCTATAGCGGAAAGTTCACGTTTAGCCAGTTCGATCCGAGCGGCAACCCCGGACCGGTGATCAAGGGATCGACGGCGGCGAAGCGTGTGACGTTCAAGACGCCGAGCACGGAAGTCGACTGAAGTTCCCACCAGTTTCGGGAGTGGACGCCCGAAGAATGCGCGTCACCGCGCGACGCCGGAGGAAGAGTACGCAGCTACTCTTTCTTCGGCGTTTCTGTTTAGGATTTTCTCGCCATCCTGATTCTCGGAATTCTTGTCACTTCTTTGACCGGGCGAATCCCATCGGTGTTTCGACAGGTGAATTTCAAGCGCGGAGAATATGCAGTCGCTGTCGATGCACGGATTGGAAGTTTCGACGGGCGCGTGTTAGCATCACCCAACTCGTCAACGCGTTAGCCAAGTTGACTTTCAACATGCCTAAATACGTGATCGAACGCGATGTGCCCGGAGCCGGAGATCTTACCGACGCGCAACTACGGGAAATGTCACAAAAATCGATGGCTGCGATTCACAGCCTGGGTCACGACATCCAGTGGCTGCACAGCTACGTGACCGGAGACAAGGTTTACTGCGTCTACCTCGCCGCAGATGAATCGGTGGTCCGCGAACACGCCAAGCGGGCGGGTATTCCGGCGAATCGGATTTCGGCGGTGCGTCGGTTGCTCGATGCGTCGGCTGCCGAATAGGACGACGCCGCTGTCACGTTTCTCACCATTCATATTCCGTGTTTATTCTGCGCCTCCTTGCATCATCCTGTCGCTCCAAGTCCCGATCCGACCAAGGCTTCATCCACTGCCGCGCTGAGCGGCAGTCCCCAACCGGCCAGCCACGCTGTCGAGGAGGCATTGTTGCCGAGAGCAACGCGAGCGGACTCCAACTCTTCTTCGATCCGCAACTGTTCGGTCGGCGCCAACGGCGCCCCGATATTCTGTCGCAACGCCGCCGCTGCTCCGGCGAGCCGCAACGCTTTCTCGGCGTTCTCCTGAGTGGCCGCGACTCCGGCGAAGCATTCCAGTAGACGCGCGATTCCGCGCTTGTGCTCCATCTCGCAAAACAGCTGAATGCTTTCGCGATAAAGCGAGTGCGCTGTCGAATAATCTTTCTGTTGCCGGGCGAGGCCGCCGAGATCGGCGAGCGTTCCGGCGATGCCCCAACGGTCTTCGAGCTCGTAAAACATGGCGAGCGCTCGTTCATAGAGGGAACGGGCGGCGGTAGTGTCGCGTTGATCGCGGGCGATGTCGCCCTGGTAGTTCAGCGCCCAGGCGACACCTTCGCGGTCGCCAACGGCGCGGAATGCATTAAGGCTTTCGGCGTAGAGCGCTCTGGAGCGCTCATACTCGCCCTCGAGTTTGGCCACACTGGCGAGGTTGCTGAGCGTGCGGGCCATTCCCTTTTGTTCACCGAGTTCTCGCCAAATCGCAAGGCAGTTTTCAAATAATTTTTGGGCGCCGCTGAGGTCGAGTTGTTCGCGACGTACGACCGCGAGCGCGTTTTGAGCGACGGCGAGGCCGGTTTGATCGCCGAGTTGGCGAGCCAATTCGACGCTTTCACCAATGTAACGTTCGGCGACGGGGTAATCGCGTTGCTCGCTCGCCAAAACTCCGACGGCGAACGTGGCGCGCATGCGGGTTTTTGTTTGAGTCGCAGCGCTGGGCGACGTGAGAATTCGGGAAAGCTTGTCGCGGCCTTCGGCTAGATATTCCCGAGTCTCCCAGAAGCGAAAGAGCGCAATGCCCAGGCGAAGTCCCCAGTCGGCGTTGTCGGTTTCGGTCAACCATTCCAGCGCCGCGCGGAGATTGTTGTATTCCAATTCAAAATGTTGCAGCGATTCGGCGCGCTTCGCTTCGTCCTGTATAGCCGCATCCTCCTCGGCCAGGACGAGGCAGTAGGCGGCGTGCGCACGTTTGGTCTGCGGTTCTTCGCCGCTGGCCTTGAGTTTGTCGAGCGCGTATTCGCGCATCGTCTCGAGCATCACGAAACGCGATTCGCCGTCGGGCTGCTCGACTTGTTGGACGAGGCTCTTATCCACGATGGAAGCCATGCCATCGAGCAAATCAATTTCGAGGTCGGCTTTGGCGTCGCAAACTGCTTCGACACTTTCGAGACTGCAACCGCCG
>Ga0210393_10005218_pt1 | contig 10239 bp, 9 predicted proteins | sample IncBWC27OmetaG_FD_160068 | JGI IMG/M metagenome (GOLD analysis project Ga0210393, IMG submission 160068) | Forest soil microbial communities from Barre Woods Harvard Forest LTER site, Petersham, Massachusetts, United States - Inc-BW-C-27-O ...
TCGATCTCCCTACCGTCCGGCGACCAGCGGGGCTCGACGTTCACCGCACCATTCGAGGTCAGCGCTTTGACGTCGCCAGACGCGAGGTCCAAGACCTGGAGCTCTTCGGCGTCGCCCCGATACGACGTGTACACCACCGTGCGGCCATCCGGCGACCAGTCCGGCTGGAAATCGTATCCCGGTCCCGCGGTGAGCTGCTCGGCATCCGTCGTGCCTAGCTTCTGCCGCCACAGCGAGCCCTGCATCGAGTAGATCACGCTCTGGCCATCCGGCGACCACGTGACCGCGCTCGGGCCGCTCGTGACCTGCGGCAGGTACATCTCGCGGTAGTAGTAGGCGTGCGGCAGCTTGATCTGGTTCAGCACGGGCTCGCGCTGCGCGCTCGCCGGCATAGCAACGAGCGCGAGCGCGACTACCCCGATGTGTATACGACCTGCGGAGTGCCGACGAGTGCCTACTTCGAGCGCGGCGGCCGCTTCTTGGCGGGCGACTTCGCCTTGGCCTTCGCCTCCTTCCCGAGCCTGCGGCCGGCCTCGGAAGCAGTCGGCTCTTTCTTGGGGTCCTTGCGGAGGATCACCGCCAACCCGACGAGCGCCATGGGGATCAGCAAGAGGGGCATCATCGAACGATGTGGCATACACAAATGACGCCCTAAAACACATGGCGTCACACGGGTGTTTGCCGCTAGTCAGCGCGGCGGCCGCTTGTCGTTGGGCGGCAGTGGCCGCGAGAGACGGCGGACGACCTTCATGAGCCACCGGAGCCGAAGGGCCACGAGGATCGCGATGACGATGCCCGTATCGAGCGTGATTTGGGAAATCATACATGGTCACGAGTGTTTGCCGCGTCGATAGAAGAGCCAGCCGACGAAGTAGAAGAATCCGACGCCGCCGAGGACCTTGACCTCGAACCAGAGCGGGCTCTGGTCGGAAGGTGGGATGGCGGCGACGACAATCGCGAAGATAGTCACGAAGAGTCCCGCCGAGCCGGCGATGTAGCGGCCGATGCGACCACCGGGGATGACGGTTGGGCCGGGCGTGTCGCCCTCGAAGAGCAGACAGCAGAATAGGTAGATGAAAGGGATGAAGTAGATCAGCACGTTCATATCGAGCACGATCTGATAGACCTGCTCGACCGATGAGCCCTTGCCCAAGGTCACGAGCGGCAGCACGATGGTGGCGGCGATCGCTTGCACGAGAATCGCGACGTAGGGCGTACCCCACCGCGGGTGGATGCGCCCGAATGCCGGCGGGAAATACTTGTCGAGCCCGATCACGAACGCCACGCGCGCCGGGCCAGCGAGCCACGCGCCGGCGCCGCCAATGTTGCCGATCGTAAAGACGCCGGCGGCTAGTGGCGCGAGCCACCAGTAATGGCCGGCCGCGCTCTCGATGGCTTGCAAGAAGCCCGACGTGATGCTGAGGGAGTTGAGCGGCACGACCCACAGCACGCAGACGGTGCCGAGGATGTACAGGCCGGCGATCACGGGCGCCGAGAGATAGATCGCACGCGGGAGTGCGCGCGCGGGCTCGTGGATCTCGTCGCCGAGCGACGCCGCGAGCTCGAGGCCCGAGAAGGCGAAGGCGATCGATGCCCAGAGATTGACTTCGGACAGTGAGCCGAAGTTGGGCACGATCGAGTGGAGCGTGATCGGGTTCGCGCTCGGATGCGTGAAAACAGCGTGGAGACCCACGACGAGAAGAATCGCGCCGGCGAGAAAGGCGCCGATGCCACCTATGTTCTGCAGCCACTTGCCGGTGCCGAGCCCGACGATGTTGAGCGCGGTCGCGAACCACAGCATGAGGGTGCAGGCCGGCATCACGTAGTACCAACTGCTCGCGAGGCCCGAGTCGCCTTTGCCGACGACGTACAGCGCGATCACCGCGGCAGCCGTCAGCAGGTTCGGATAGTACAGAATGTTGACGACCCAGTAGCACCAGCCGCAGAAGAATCCGTGGCCCTCGCCGAAGCGACGTCGGGTCCAGAAGTAGATCCCGCCCTCGGCCGGATATCGTGCCGAGAGCTCGGCGACGGCTAGACCTTGGGGAACGAAGAACAGCACGGCCGCCAAGGCCCAGAGCACGAGTGACGACGGGCCCGACTTGGCCGATGTGTTGAGCCAGCGGAGGCTCAGCACGGCTACCAGGTTGAACAGCACGAGGTCGCGCAACGACATCGTGCGACGGAGCACAGGAGCGGCTTCGCTTCGCTCGCCGCTCACTGTGACATCTCGTTCGCCGTACCGCCCGTGGTCGTCATTTGAGGAACAGCTTGTGGGGATCGAGCGTGTGCCGCAGGAGGTCGAGGTCGCGCTGGGATGGCGGCGCGACGTCGCGCAGCGACGCGCGTACCCGTAACGGCCACCCGACGCCACGAGAAAGCGCCTCGGCAGTCACGCCCGGGTACAGAGCCGCCAGCTCCAGCTCGCCCGACTCGGGGTCGGTCTCGAGAATGCCCATATCGGTGATCACGATGGTTGGCCCGGCGCCTGGCAATGATGGAGCCGCGCGTCGAGTGCCGTGATAGCGTTGACCGGGACTGGTGACGAAATCGACTTCGGCCGGAAAGGTCCGCGGCCCGAGCTTCGCGATCACGATCGTACGACGAGCGTGCGCCGCGATCTCGGCCGCGCCACCGGAGCCCGGGAGACGCACGGCAGGCGTTGCATAGTCGCCGATGACCGTTGTGTTGATGTTCCCCCACCGATCAATCTGCGCGGCGCCGAGGAAGCCCACGCCGATCCGGCCGTTCTGCAGCATGTACTGAAAGACGTCCGCCATGCTGGCGACCATGAGGCAGCCGGTGACGAGCGCCGGGTCGCCGATAGAGACGGGCAGCCGCTCGGGCACCGCGCCGACCGCGCCCGATTCGTAAATGAGCACGAGATCGGGCGCGTGCGTGGCGCGCGCAAGATTGCAGGCCAGGTTTGGCAAGCCAATGCCGACGAACACGACGTCGCCGTTGGCGAGCGCACGCGCGGCCGTCACCGCCATGATCTCGTTCGGCGAGTACTCAGAACCCATAGTTCACGCCGGCCGCGATCCGTGACGTCGCGCGCAGGCGGTCTTGGAGACCGGGATGCGCGGCCAGGTACGACGCGCGGTCGCGCACGCCGTAGACGAACTCGTCGAGGTAGCGCGCCAGCTGCGCGGCGTCGCGCGAGATCGCCTCCCAATTGACGTAGAACGCGTTGTCGCGGTCGTAGTAGCCCTGGGCGTACGACGGGTGCGCGCCCCAAGGCTCGACGACGACGGCGTCGACGATCATCCCCGGCACCACCGTTCTGTTAGGATCAGCCCGCACCACAGACTCGTCAACGAGCTCCTCGACGACCACGATCACGTGGCGTGACGCGAACGCGGCTTCTTTTTGTACGCCGACCAGTCCCCAGATCTGCGCGTTGCCCTGGGCATCGGCACGCTGCGCGTGCACGATGGTCACGTCAGGGTTGAGCGCCGGGACTGTGGCCAGCGTCTCGCCAGTGTACGGGCAGGTCACCGAGCGGATCTGTGAGTTAACGCTCGGGAGATCCGTTCCGGCGTAATCTCGCAGGGGCCAGAACGGGAGGCGCGCGGCGCCGGCCGAGAACCGCGCGACCATCCCGAAGTGAGAATATTCTTCGATGGCGAGCGACGGAGTTTTGCCTTCTACCGCGCGGCGAAAGGCAAACAGCGAACCGGCGCCCGGGTTCCCGGCCCACGAGAAGACCAACTTCTTCGCGCATCCCGCCGCGATCATCTGGTCGTAGATCAGGTCTGGTGTTAACCGGCACAGCGTCAGGTTGCGGCGGCCTTGACGAATAATCTCGTGGCCTGCCGCGAAGCAGATGAGGTGTGTGAACCCTTCGATAACGACTGTGTCGCCATCATGCACGAACGCGGCAATCGCTCCGTGCATTGACATCACCTTCGATGCGATCACTTTCGACTGGCCAGACACTCGTCGATCATCGCGAGGCCGGTGTCGACGTCCTGCGCGTCGATCACCAAGGGCGGCGCGAGCCGCAACGTGCTCTTGCCGCAGCCGAGCAACAGTAGCCCCTTCGCGAACGCGTCGTTCACGAGATCGCGCACCGCGTGCGGATGCGGCTCCCGGGTTTTCCGGTCTTTCACGAACTCGACGCCGATCATGAGCCCGAGCCCGCGGACGTCGCCGATCACCTCGTGTCGCTTGGCGAGGTCCCGCACGCCGGCTAAAAGGCGCTCACCCATGACCGCGGCGTTCGCAACAAGCTCGCGCTCGACGACGTTGAGCGTGGCCAGCGCCGCCGCGCAGCACACCGGATTGCCGCCGAACGTCGACCCATGCGACCCCGTGCCCCAGTGCATGATCGACTCTTTCGCGATAATGGCGCCGAGGGGCATGCCCGACGCCAGTCCCTTGGCCGTCAGCAAAATGTCCGGCTCGACCCCCGCGTGCTCGGCCGCGAACATCTTGCCCGTGCGGCCGATCCCCGACTGGATCTCGTCGAACACGAGCAGTATGCCGTGCTTGTCGCAGAGCTCGCGCAGCGCCTTCAGATAGCCCGGGGGTGGGACGACATATCCGCCCTCGCCCTGCACCGGCTCGACGAAGATCGCCGCGACATCGTGCGGGTCGAGATCGCGGTGGAACAGGTCGCTCTCGATCGACGACACACAAAACAGTTCGCACGACGGAAACGTCTTGCTGAAATCACACCGATAGCAATACCCGAACGGAACGTGGTACACCTCAGGCAGGAGGGGGGTAAATCCAGCGTGCTGCTTGGCCTTGCTCGACGTCAAGGACATCGCGCCATAGGTGCGACCGTGGAATGCGCCCTTGAACGAGATCAAACCCGTGCGTCGCGTCGAATGCCGCGCGAGTTTGATCGCGCCCTCGACGGCCTCTGTCCCTGAATTCGTCAAGAACACGCGCTTCTTGCTCGTCCCCGGCGCGACCTTGGCCAACCGTTCGCAGACCGCGGCCATCCCCTCGTAGTAGAAGTCACTGCCGCAGATATGCAAGAACTTCTCGGCCGCGGTCTTGATCGCACTGATCACTTCCGGGTGCCCATAGCCCGTCGACGCGACGGCGATGCCTGCCATCAGGTCGAGATACTTATTGCCGTCGACGTCTTCCACCATCACCCCGCGACCGCCGGCGATCGCGAGCGGATACTCTTTGATATATGACGTGGAGGCCCACGCGCTGTCGCGGGCGACGATGTCTCGTGCCTTCGGGCCCGGTGGCGGGACAACGATATGCGGATAGTCGCGTGTGGTCATTCTTCGATTACCGTCCGGCTTTGCTCGCGCATAAATTGCGCGACGTAGTATGGCCCGCAGCCGCCTTTGCCGGTCGAACCCGAGCCTTTCCAACCACAGAACGCCTGCGCACCAGGCCACGCGCCCGTCGTCGCGCCCGTGCGCTTGTTGGCGTAGCACACCCCCGCTTCGACCTCGTCGAAGAAGCGTTCGACCTCGGACGCCGAGCGCGAAAAGATGCCCGCCGTGAGGCCGTACTCCGCCTTGTTCGTTTCCGCGATGGCTTCGGCGAGTCCCGGGACAACGCCAACCGCGAGGAACGGCACGAACAACTCTTCGAGAAAGAGCGTGCTCTCGACCGGCAGCCGAGCGACCGTTGGCGCCACGAAATGCCCGTGTGAAAATACACCCTCGCGCAGGCGCCCGCCGCCAGCGAGGATCGTCCCCTCTCGGACCGCTTGGGCCACCGCTCGCTCGAACCGCGAGACCGCGCGCTCGTTGATCACCGGACCGACGAACACATCGCGCTCGGTCGGATCGCCAATGCGTAGCGCGGCGGTCTTCGCCACGACCGCGCCGAGATACGCGTCGACGACCGACCGGTCGACGTACACGCGAGAGGTGGCACTACACTTTTGACCCGAGAGCCCGAACGCCGAGCGGACCGTCCCTTCGGCGGCCGCGTCGATGTCCGCCGAGGCGGTGACGATCGCGGCGTTCTTTCCGCCGAGCTCCAAGAGCCCGGGCTTGATCCAGCGCTGTGACATGCCGGCGTGGATACGGAGACCGACCGCCTTCGATCCCGTGAACACGACGCCATCGATCCACGGATGCTGCCACAAGGCGTCACCAATGTCGTCGCGGTGACCCGTCAGGTAGTTGAACACCCCAGCGGGCACGCCGGCGTCGCGATAGACCTCGTACAAGCGCAATCCCGTCCACGGCGTGTCCTCGGCAGGCTTGTACACGACGGCGTTGCCGGCGACGAGTGCGGCGCCGGACATGCCGGCCGAGAGCGCGAGCGGGAAGTTAAATGGCGCGATGCAGGCGAACACCCCATAGGGGCGCAGCATGTCGGTGTTCCGCTCGATCGGCGTCGGGCTCGCCATGCGGCGCACGAACCCATCGGCGTCTTCGACCTGGCCACAGTAATAGTCGATGAGATCGGCGGATTCTTCGGCATCGCCCATCGACTCGAAACGACTCTTGCCGACCTCGATCGCCATCGTGGCGGCGAGCTCGAATTTTCGCTCGCGGATGAGCTCCGCGGCGCGGTGCATGACCGCGACCCGCTCTTGCCACGGCAATCGTGCCCAATCCCGTTGCGCGCGCCGCGCGGACGTGACGGCGGAGTCGACGTGCTCGCGCGTCGCTGATGCGAACGCGCCGAGCACGACACGCGTGTCGATCGGCGACGTGTCGGCGAATGTCGGACGGTCGGGCTGGATGGCCACGTCGTCGATGTACAGCGGGTACGTGCGGCCGCACTCGGCTCGCACGCGTGCCAAGGCCTCGTCGAAACGCCGATGGAACGCATCCAAGTCGACGTTGGTCGACGTATACGTGATTTTCGGGGGCGCTACTGTAGTCGACATAGGGCAGTACGAAAGCGAGCGACGAGCTCGTCGATTTCTTCTTCTGTGATAATGAACGGCGGGGCCAGCATCACGATGTTGACGTTGGGCCATACGACGAGCCCCGCGTCGAGGGCCGCCTGAGCGAAACGCTCGGCGTCATTGCCCGTGAGCTCCACCCCAGCAAGGAGCCCTCGTCCACGTACATCGGCGACGTGTGGCATCTCCCGAAGTGTGCCGAGCGCCTCGTGGAACCGAGGGGCTATGTGAGAGACTCGCGCGAGGAGATCGTGCGCATCCAGATACCGCAGCGTGGCGAGTCCTCCAGCGCACAACACGGGATGGTGCGAGAATGTCTGCGCATGCTGAAACGCCCCGCTGCCGTCGCGGATCACATCGACGATCTGGCCCGAGACGGCAACAGCCGAGATGGGCGCATAGCCACCGCCGAGCCCTTTACCGAGCGTCATGATGTCGGGCGCGACACCGTAGGGCTCGAGCGCTGACCAGGTCCCGGTGCGGCCGACGCCGGTGAGGACTTCATCGGCGATGAACAGCACGTCGTGCCGATCACAGATCTCGCGGATGTGGCGCCAATAGTCGGGCGGCGGCACCGAGGCGCCGGTGGACGAGCCGCCTATTGGTTCAGCGATAAACGCCGCCACGGTCTCGGCGCCCTCGCTCACGATCACGTCTTCCAGGGCCGATGCACGCGGTGCCTCGCGATAGGGATAGGGCGCCGGCACCCGCGCGATCGCCACGAGCCAATCGCTGTACAGTGTTTTGTAGTGCTCGCGCGCGGAGGCCGAGAGCGCGAGCAGTGTGTTGCCGTGATAGCTCGGCGTGAGCGCGAGGATCTTGTGCTTGGCGGGCTGTCCGCGCTCGACCCAGTATTGGCGCGCGAGTTTGAGCGACGCCTCGACGGCTTCTGAGCCGCTGCCCAGGAAATAGACGTAGTCGAGATGCGATCGGCGCGCGACCTCCTCGGCCAATTGCTCGACGGGTTCGTGGGTAAACGCCGTGCCGTTCACGTAGCCGACGCGTGCGGCTTGTGCGGCCATCGCCTCGCCAATCTCGGACACGCCGTGACCGATGTTCACCACGAACGCGCCACCCGATCCGTCCAGGTAGTGGCGACCCTCGGCGTCTTCCAGCCAGCAGCCTTGACCCCGAACTATATGAGGGTACGTCCGGCGCAGTTTGCGATAGAAGACATGCGAGGCCACATGCCCAACCTAGTGCAGGCGATTGTACTTGGCGAGCGCGGCCCGGAGGCGATCGTGTGGCAGCGCCGGCACGCGCAACGAGTCCGCGCCAACCGTCGTCTCGGCCGCGACCATGGCGTTCACGATGGCCTCGTGCGTCGCTTCGACCGTCGCCTCGAACAGATGATCGATGCGCTCATTCGGGAGCATCGTCACCGTGCGGAGGTTCTTCGGATCGGCCGCATCGGCATTGGCCGTTGAAAACGCGATGTAGATATCGCCTGATGAGTCGCCGCCCAAACCGCCGGTTCGGCCGATGCCCAGCGACACGCGTTTGGCGATGCGCTTGAGTTGGTGCGGCAGGAGCGGTGCGTCCGTGGCGACGACGACGATGATGGATCCCTGGTCGCCATCGCGTGCGACACCGGGTTTGTCACACGTCCGATATTCCTGGCGCGGCGGATATTGCCAGTGTCCCGCGAAACACGGGAGTGGGTCGGGGATCTCTCGTCCAACGGGCACACCCGCGATCGTCAGTCGGCGGCGAAGTCCATAGTTGCATTGCACGAGAACGCCGAGCGTGTAGCCGCCGTCTTTCACCGACAGTTTGCGCGAGGCGGTGCCAATGCCACCCTTGAATTCGTGGCAGACCATCCCCGTCCCTCCACCAACGACGCCTTCGGCAACGGGCCCACCGGTCGCGCGATCCATCGCATCGAAGACGTCCTGCTGATGCACGTGAAAGCCGTAGATGTCATTGAGACCGCCATCCCATGTCTCGGCCACGAATGGCAGCGACCAGTCGGCATCGGGCACATTCTTGATCTGCCACGCGATCACGGCATCGTGGACGGTTCCGACGCTGATCGTGTTCGAGATGACCACGGGACCGCGCAGAAATCCGTTCTCCTCCAGCCACGTCGTTCCCGTCATCTCGCCATTGCCGTTCAGCGTGAACCAGCCGCCGAATACGGGATCGGGCGAGTGGTTGCCACGGGGGAAGATCGCGGTCACGCCCGTGCGCACGGGGCCTTCGCCGCGCACGAGCTTTCCCTCGCCATGGATCAACGTCACCTGGCCGACGGTGACGCCCGCGACGTCAGTGATCGCATTGAGCGGACCTGGCGTGCCGTCGAATGGCACGCCGAGGTCGCGGGCGCGTGGCTTTGGGGTCTGCGCCGCGAGTGTGGGCGCGACAATGAGCAAGAGTGCGAGGGATGAGCGCATAGGGCGAGCAAGATCGACCGCGCCATCCGTCCTGTCCAGCCGCCGACTTAACGTCGACGGCCAGTCGCCCTCACGTCAGGGGCTGGTGTTAATAGGGCGCAGGGAACGCAACCTCGCCCACCAACGGGTGGCGCATCCCCGGGTGTGGAAAACACTCTGGTATCTCGCGCACTCTTGCCCGCCATGCCCTCCCAGTTCCTGAAGCTGCTCGGCGACAGAGTTCGGCAGCGCCGCATAGGGCTCGGGATCTCGCAAGAAGCCTTCGCCAACAAGTGCGGCGTGCATCGGACCTACATTGGCAAAGTCGAGCGCGGCGAGCAGAACGTGTCGATGGGCAGCTTGGAGCGGATCGCCAAAGGTCTCGGCGTTCGCATTTCTCAACTCGTCCGCGAGGCCGAGGAAGCAGCCTGAGCTGTAGGAGTGGGACGAGAGGCCGCCGTCCCATTGCCATCGCTACCATTGGAAGATTGCAGCGCTGCAAGCACCGCGGCCGTCTCGGCGTCGAGATTCGCGAATGCGATGCGCGCGCGCGGGATGTCGCCCAGCTTCCCGGCGAGCTCGATCTCCTGTAGGAGACCGCCGAGTCGGAGCGCGCCGATCGCGCTCGACGGCGATTTGAAGGCGTGCGCCGCGTTCGCGATTGCTTTGGCATCGCCGGACTCCATGGCTGCGTTGAGTGCGGCCACGCGTTCGGGCGCGGTCTGCGCGAAGAGCTCGAGGATCGCATCCACGGCTTCCTCGGCGCCCGCTTCTCGCATGGAGCGGCGGAACGCCTCGAGATCGACGGCGGGTGCGGGAATCTCGGACTCGGTCGTCGGCGCGGCTTCGCTCTCGTCGCCGATACTCTCGACGATCGCGAAGAGATCGTGCGCGCGGAACGGCTTCGAGAGATAGCCGTTCATACCGTTGGCGAGACACCGCTCGCGCTCCCCGGTCAGCGCGTGCGCCGTGAGCGCGATGATCGACACGTGAGCCGCGACGCCTTCACGGATGCGTCGCGTGGCC
>Ga0210393_10005219_pt1 | contig 10239 bp, 8 predicted proteins | sample IncBWC27OmetaG_FD_160068 | JGI IMG/M metagenome (GOLD analysis project Ga0210393, IMG submission 160068) | Forest soil microbial communities from Barre Woods Harvard Forest LTER site, Petersham, Massachusetts, United States - Inc-BW-C-27-O ...
GCCGACGATGAAAATGAACACATTGCCGGTGAGGAAGTTTCGGTCCTTGAACAGCGCGGGACTCACGAAGCGCTGCCCGGTCGTCGTCAGCATGTGAATGACGAACAAATAAAAGGCGACTGCGGCAACGGTGGCTTCGATCCAGATTTCCCTCGAACTGAACCAGTCCCTCAATTGACCGCGATCGAGCATAATTTGAAAGGAGGCGATCGCCAAACTCAAAGCGGTAAACCCGAAGAAATCGAAACGCGACTTGCGGATCGCCGCCTCCGGAAGAAAACTCAAGATACCGAGGAATGCCAGAATTCCGAACGGCACGTTGATATAAAACACCCAGCGCCAATTGTAGTTCTCGGTCAGCCAGCCGCCGAGGGCGGGACCGATGATGGGACCCAAGGTCACGCCCATGACCCAAACGGCCATGGCGCGCGCATGACGCGCGGGCGGATTGATATCGAGCAGTACCGCCTGAGACAGCGGGACCAGCGCCGCGCCGCACAGCCCTTGCAACAGCCGCGCCACTACGATCTGCGGCAGAGATTGCGCGACGCCGCAGAGCATGGACGTCACAGTGAAACCCGCGACCGAATAGAGGAACACCCGATTGCGGCCGATTTGGCCGCTAAGCCAGCCGCTCAACGGGGTCATGATCGCTGCGGCGACGATGTACGAGGTCAGCACCCAAGCCATCTGATCTTGCGTAGCCGAGACCGAACCTTGGATTCGAGGCAATGCGACGTTGGCGATGGTGGTGTCGAGCGAGGACATGATTGAGGCCAGCATGACCGAGACCGTGATCAGCGCGCGGCGTGGTCCATCGATCTCGGTGGTTTTCGCAGCGGCGCTACTCAACGCGGCACCGTGTCTTCGGCGGTGGGGCCGGCGTCGGCCAGTGCAGGGTCGCGCGAGCGGGTATCGACCGTCACATCGGCACTCAATCCCGCCTGCAATAGAAACCCCGCGTCGGCATTGGTCAGCTGGAGACGAACGGGCACGCGCTGGACCACCTTCACCCAATTGCCGGTCGCGTTCTCCGGCGGCAGCAGCGAAAACTGCGAACCGGTACTCGGGCTCACGCTGGTGACCTTGGCCGAAAATGCTCTGCCCGGGTAGCGATCGATCTTGACGGTCGCCATCTGGCCGGGACGCATACGGGCGAGCTGCACTTCCTTGAAGTTCGCCTCGATCCAGACATCGGCCGTCGATACCAAGGCGAATACCGGTGTCGATGCCGCAATGGTGTCGCCCACTTGCAGCTGCTCCACTTTAGCCACGACGCCGTCCGTCGGAGCGCTGATCACCGTATAGGATAAGTTCAGCTGCGCACGATCGAGTGCCGCCTGTGCCTGCGCGACCAGAGGATGCCGTTGCGGGGCAATGTTGGGATCACCCCCTAAATTGGCGAGTGCCACGCCGATCTGCTGCTGGACGTTGGCAACCTGTTGTCGTGCCGCATCGAGCGCATGCGCAGCCTGATCGAACTGCGCCTGCGAGGCGATGCCGGATGTGATGAGCCGGGTCTGCCGGTCGTATTGCTGCTGCGCGTAGCCCTGGGTGTCCCGGGCTGCGCGCAGCTCGACCTGCCGCTGCCGGTAAGTTGATTTGAGCGACTCGATTTGCAACCGGGCGTCAGCCAGGCGCGCCGCGGCGTCACTGACGGCAATGCGGAACGGCGCGTCGTCCAATTTGAATAGCGTCGCACCGCGATGTACGAGCTCGTTGTCGCGCACCTCGATCTCGCTCACCTGCCCGCCCACGTTGGCGCTGATCGACACCGTGGCGGCCTGTGCGTATGCGTCATCGGTGCTTTGGTAGCGGCCGCCGGTGAAATAGAAGTAGGCGCCGGCGCCGAGCACGGCCGCACCCGCCAGGCTCATCAGGGGCCAGCGCAAGCGCTGCATCCGCGTCTTGCGGACCACTGCCGCGCGCAGCAGTGGCTCGGCGTCCGCGACTGCGGCAGCATTCTGCGCGCTCATGCTTGCCGCCCATGACGCCGCGCCGATCGACGGCTGACATCAAAGCAAAAACCACAGGCGCGTTGCAAAGAGTTGAACATAGGGTCTCGCCAAGCTCGCGTTGATCACAGGCTGATCGGCAACCGGCTTCCCGCCGGCCAATCGTCAATCCGTCGGTATCGCCGAGGAATACACAGAAGGCGATCGGTTCGCTTGTTCTCGCGTGGCCTTCGCATCGGGCACGGAGGGAGCATCGATGATGCTCTCATGAAGCAATTCTCTGCCGATGGCCAAGAGCCCTAAAAGCGCCAGAGTTCCGAGACCGAGAGCCAGCGCAGCTACGAGCAGAAGAATCATCGCCGGTTGTCCTTAGGCAGTTGAACTTTTCGTATGACAGGCATGCTAGTACCGCATCGGTCAGCCGGGTAGCCTATATCTTTCGATGATACCTATCGCTTCGGACGATAATGACGCATACGGCGCGCGGCGTTGTGTTGCCGATCGGATTGACGTGTCGCGAAAACATTCGCGCGAAGCGCTGCCTATCTTCGAATTCGATACATCGTATCGAGAGATACAGGCTAGTAAGTTAGATGCCTCGATCCTACGCTATGACCTACAGGCAGTAGCCGTCTCATGAGGCGCCTTCAATGACAATCTTACCTTGTACGCCGCATCACGCGCTGATCCCACAGGCAGGGTATCGGGAATAGTGTCGTGCGCCGCGTGTCACTCGCCGTGCTGCCCCTTTGCCTGTCATGCTTGCTGGTGCTGGAAGGCTGCGCGGGACTCGCGCTCGGCGAATCGAAATCATCGGTCGGTGGACGACAGCCTGCGGAACTACCGATGACCTTTCGTACCTTGGGTTCTGATCATCAATTTTCGGAGCTTTCCTCCGTGACCGCCGCCGAGCAACTGCGCGCCACGCGCGCGGGGAAGCCCCTCACAATTCTTGCCCTTTCCGGGGGCGGCACAGGTGGCGCGTTCGGGGCCGGCGCGGTTGCCGGCCTCAGCCGCGCCGGTACGCGGCCGGCATTCGACGTCGTCACGGGCGTCAGCGCCGGTGCGCTGGTCGCTCCTTTTGCATTTCTCGGGGATAAGTGGGATGCGCAACTCCTCGATGCGTTTACCGGCGTCGCGGGAGACAACTTGCTGCAATCGAGGGGACTGAGTGTGCTTTTCGGTTCGAGCATCTACAGCGGCAGGCCATTGCGTCAACTGATCGAAGCCTACGTCAGCGACGAAATGATCCGGGCGATCGCGCGCGAAGCCGCCAAGGGACGCCTGCTGCTGGTTGCCACGACAGATGTCGCGAGCGGCGAGCCGGTGGTTTGGGACCTGGGCGCGATCGCGGAAAACGGCGGTTCGTCCGCGAGAACGTTGTTTTGCGATGTGTTGACAGCGTCGGCGAGCGTGCCTGGCATGTTCCCGCCCGTCATTATTCGGGTTGCGGAAGATGGTGTGAACTTTGATCAAGCGCACGTTGATGGGGCCGCCACTGTACCCTTCTTCGTGCCCCCCGCGCTCTTGCAAAGAACGCGCAGCGTTCCGGACACCGGTCGCGCCGCGGTTTTCGTCATCGTCGACGGTTCGCTGAGCGAAGGAGCACGAACGACTCGCTTGACGGCCCGCGCAATTCTCTCGAGAAGCATTCGCGCGGGTTTGAACCACTTGTTGTTGACAAACCTGGAACTGACAGCCGCGACCGCTCAGCTGGACGGTGCTGACTTGCAGTATTCGTCATTACCCGCCGCTTATCCGCTCCCGGATGCTTTCGATTTTAGCGCCAAGACCAGGGGTCCGCTCTTTCACTATGCGTACCAATGCGCCGAAACGGGACGATTCTGGACGGCGTTCTCGCCCGCTGACGACGATGAAGACACGTCACGCGGCATAGCGCCGACGGAGCCGGTGCCGTGCCCCGCGGATAACCCCGTCCACGGATTTTTTGCCACGCGTTGAGAGGACCATAGGCCGCCCGATCGACAAGCGCGTTACAAGCGCGTTGCCGTCAACGGCTTCGCTTGCGTTTCGATGCCAGCAAACGGCTGGATGGCCGCCGGCGTGCAGCTTTGGCGGCGATGGAAACCGGCTGGGATAGAGAGGGTTCCCGTTTCAGGGGCGGCGCCTGTTCTTGCTTGAGGCGCTCGATGAACCAACGCCCCGCGGGCCCTGGCGGACTGTCGTTCCTATACACGGCCCACATTTCTACCGAGTGGCCCCCGGGGGGCGCGTCCTCGGGCGTGATTTCAACCAGCGCGCCGCTCGCCAGGTCCGCCTCGACCGCGTGCAGCGGCATGCCACCGAACCCGAAGCCCGCGCGCAAAAAGGCTAGCTTGGCGCCGAGATGGGACAGGCGCCACACTTTCGGGTACATCCTGCGGGCTGCTGCTGAGACCAGCGAGAGATCGCCCGGATCGATATGTGAGATCTGGGTATGTTCGGCGAGGACTGTTATTGGAATCCGCCCGCGGTGAGATGCAAGCGGGTGCTGCGGCGAAACGATCATGGCCACCCTAACTGACCGCAGCACCTCGTGCGTGAGCTGCGGTGGCGCCAGCGCCCATGATCCCACAACGCCGATGGCGCAGCGACCTTCGAGCACGGGCTCGATCACGGCACTCGACTCGATGTCGAACCTGAGCAGCGTCGCCGGAAATTCTTTCTGGAATGCGGCCACCGCGGAGGTCAACGTTGCGACCGGATACATGACATCGACGGCCACGCTCAGTTCAGGTTCAAGGCCGCCGGCCAAACTTTTCGCCCGCGCCTTGAGGAGGTCTATGTCGCACGCCACGGCGCGTGCATTGGCGAGAAGCGCGCGGCCTTGATCGGTCAGCACGGGAAGATGTCCGCTTCGATCAAACAGTTTCACGCCGAGTTGGCCTTCAAGATTGGCCAAGGTCTGGCTCACCACGGATTGGGCACGACGCAGGCGGCGGCCGGCCGCCGAGAAACTGCGCTCATCCGCGGCCGCTATGAAAGTGCGCAGTTGATCCAGGGATACGCCGTCAAGCATATATCTACTCCGCCGATATAGCCAAGCGAAGTCTATAGGCTAGCAAGTTGGATGCCTGCGTGCCAGTGCTCAGTCGAATGGACTACGTTCATGGTTCCTGGCTCACGAGTCGGTTTAGTATCTGAAGCTTGCTTCCCGAGCCATATCAATACTCCAGCGTAACTTAAGCGCTCGAGACCTAACGCGGAAGCCCATATATTTCGATGGATGCTATCGATTCCATCGATATAGATCGGTTCTGATGATGGAAGCCATCGAGAAATATCGGCTTCCGAACTAGTCTGGCCCGTACTAATCTTTGGTCAGCAGGTTACTTCAGGAGATACCAATGACCGAAAGTCAAAAGCTATCAGTGCTGCGTGCCAAGCTCATCCGCCACCGCCGCGACCTCGTCGAGGGCTTTCAGAGTGCTGCCACCGGCCAGCTCAACGGCGCTGAACTTGTGCGGGTTCAAAATGAAATCGAAGCGGTGGACCGGGCAATGGCCGAAGAGAAGCGTGCCGAATTTCGCCTCTGACCGTTTAGCGGTCCCGTTCACCGCTCAAGAAACCATTTTGACCGGCATGAACGCGAAGGAACTTCTCACGGCAACACAGAAGGCGCGTCGAATAAACGTCGACGCGCCGATCTATGGGACATTCGCCGAGATCGGCGCGGGCCAAGAGGTGGCGCGCGAGTTCTTTCACGCGGGCGGCGCATCGGGGACGATCGCCAAGTCCATCTCCGCCTACGACATGGTATTCAGCGACGCCATCTATGGGAAATCCCCGCGATACGTGTCGCGCGAGCGCCTGAAGCTGATGCTGGACCACGAATATGAGCTTCTGGTCGAGCGTCTATCGGGAATTCGCGGCGTCCGAACGAATTTCTTCGTCTTCGCAGACACGGTCGCCACCAGCAACCACCAGGGTGGCAACGAGGCGCACGGCTGGCTCGGCATCCGGTTTCAGGCCGAGCCCTTGGGCGAGCCCAGCGAAATCGTTCTGCATGTCCGCATGTGGGACAAGGACTCGGTCCTGCAGCAGCAGGCACTCGGCATCGTTGGGGTCAATCTGATTTACGGAGCTCTCTATCTTCGCGCAGATCCCAGGCAATTAATTGAGTCGCTGCAGGACAACCTCGGTACCGACAGAATAGAGGTCGACATGCTGCGCTTCTCGGGACACTGCTTCGAAACTATCGACAACCGTCTCATGGCACTTCACCTTGTGGAATGCAAGCTCACCAACGCGGTCATGTTCGGGCCGCAGGGCGAAGTCCTGCAGCCGTCAGAGATCTTGCATAAAAAGGCGATTCTGGTTGAAAGGGGTAGTTTCCGGCCGGTTACACACGTCAACGTCGACATGATCGCCTGTGCCACCGCGCAATTCGTGCAGGAGTCGCCGGTGAAGGGCAAGGAGGTGGTGGTGCTCATGGAAATCACCATGAACAATTTGCTCGCCGAAGGCGCGCTCGATGCCCGCGATTTTCTGTCGAGAGTCGACCTGCTGGCCGACATCGGTTTTACAGTTCTCATCTCGAACTATTCAGAATACTACCGGCTCACCTCCTATTTCCGGCGTTACACCAAGGAAATGATCGGGGTCGCCATTGGTATCAACAATCTACTGGAAATATTCAACGAGAAGTACTACGAAAATCTCGAGGGCGGCATCCTGGAGTCATTTGGACGTCTTTTCAGAAACGCAGTAAAACTCTACGTTTATCCCATGAGCAGCGAGGCCTACGACAGGTATATCGTCGAGTCCAGCCGAACCGGCGCGTCAGCACAATCGGCCCCGCCAAATGTCCTGATCACTGCCAAGAACGTGAGGGTTGCTGAGCGCCTCGCAAGTCTTTATGCCCATCTACTCGACAATCGCTGCATCGACAGCATCGTCGGGTTCGACCCGAACATCCTCGGCATATTCTCGCGGGATGCGCTGAAGAAAATCAGAGCCAATGATCTCTTGTGGGAAAACATGGTCCCCGCGACCATTGCCCTCGCCATCAAGCGCCGAGGTCTCTTCGGCCACACGTCGACATCTCCCGCGGCGGCCGAGATCGGTATTCCTGCGATTGGTGCTACCGATATTGGTGTTTAGTTCATGGGCCGGCAACGGCGCATAGGATGTATGCGCCAGATCGATACATCCTATCGAGAGAAACAGGCTTCCGGCGGTTCATACACCCGTAATATTCTTGAGTGCAGTTGAGTCGCCTTGGGTCCTGCACAACCATGAACTTCGACGACATTTTGTTCGGGCTAATCCTCTGCGGCATCGGGTTGGCGGTCGCTTGCTTCAGAAGCGAGTACGCGCTGCTGCGGGAACTTAGAGCGGTTGAGCGCAAACAGCAGCGGATCATGCGCGAGCTGCATTCAAAGCAATCATCCTCGCGAGCCGACGACCGCGAGCAGGTTGGGCAGACCGGTTGAGACGGCGGACTGTTTCGCCGTTCGGCGACCCAGACCGCCATCATGAACGCGGCGCAACTTGTTGTCGATGAGGTCGCGCGCCCTGAAGACGCGTGAGCGTACCGTGCCGACCGGAATGGACATCGCTGCCGCGATCTGCTGATAGCTCAGGCCATCGATTTCGCGCAACGTGATTGCGATCCGATGTTCTTCGGATAGACCCGCGAGAGTGGAATTCACCATCCCACGAACGTCGGCGGTGAGCGCCAGTTCCTCGGGCGTTGCCAACTCGCGCAGGCGGGTTGGATGGCGGGCCGCATGGTGATAAGCCGAGAAGTCGATGGCGTTGGTGAGTAAATCGCGGCGCCGCGCTTTCAATATATTCCTGGCACAATTGCTGGCGATGCGGTAGAGCCAAGTATAAAACGCGCTGTCACAACGAAAATGCCGAAGTGCTCGGTACGCCTTAATGAACGTTTCCTGGGTGGCATCTTCCGCATCGGCGGGATTGCGCGTATAGCGCAATGCAAGTTCCACTATCCGGGCACGGTACTTGAGCACCAACCGGTCGAAGGCTTGGCCGTCCCCGGACTGTGCACACCGCACGAGGCTCAGGTCGCTGAGAGCGGGGCTTGCCGCTGCCGCGGATAGATCTTGCATCGTCGAAGAGTAGCCTCGAGTGTTCGATCTTTGTAGCCTCTATTTCTCGATGACATGTATCGCCTGTGACGATGTCTCCCATCGAGAGATAGAGGCTTCTACGTCGGATACTTACCCTTTAGCCTAGTGGCATCCGTTCATTCCGATTCCCGGAGGTCCCATGCCCATCGGCGCTGCAGCGAAATACGAACTCAAGAATCCCGTCACGCGCAGAGGCGCTGATCTGAACATCATGTCCGGCACGCTCGGGCCCGACGTGCTCGACATCTCGCATCTCACCCGAGATCTAGGGGTATTCACGTATGACCCCGGATTCATGTCCACTGCCAGCACCGAGAGCAAAATTACCTACATTGACGGCAATGCGGGGGTGCTCTTGTACCGCGGTTATCCCGTTGAACAACTCGCCGAGCGCTCCAGCCATCTGGAAGTTGCCGATCTGCTGATCAACGGCACATTGCCGACGAAAGCGCAGCACATGGCATTTCGCGATTCAATCACCCGGCACACGATGATCAACGAACACTTGCTTCGTTTCTTCCAGGGTTTCCATCACGACGCGCATCCCATGGCGATGCTCTCTGCCGTGGTCGCCTCGATGGCCGCTTTCTATTACGACACCACCGATATCCACGACCCCCATCAGCGGGAGATCTTCGCGCATCGCATCATCGCCAAGCTGCCGACCATCGCCGCTGCGGCCTACAAACATTCCCTCGGACAGCCTTTTGTCTATCCGCGCAACGATCTGTCCTATTGCGCCAATGTGCTTCACATGTTTTTTGCGGTTCCCTGCGAGCCCTACGTGGTCGATCCGGTGGCCGTGGAAGCGCTGGACCTGTTATTCATTCTGCATGCCGACCATGAGCAAAACGCCAGCACCTCGACGGTGCGTCTCGCGGGAAGCACCGGGGTGAATCCCTACGCGGCAATTTCCGCCGGGGTTTCCGCCCTATGGGGTCCTGCGCACGGCGGAGCAAACGAGGCCGTACTCGATATGCTCAACGGCATTGGCTCGGCGGCCAACATCGAAAAATTTCTGGCGCGCGTCAAGGACAAATCAGACAGCGTGCGTTTGATGGGCTTCGGTCACCGCGTCTATAAAAATATCGACCCGCGCGCCAGGATCATCCGCAGCATGTGCTACCGCGTGCTTGAGAAGATGGGTAAGGGCAATGACCCGCTGTTCGAGCTTGCGCTGAAGCTCGAGGAAATCGCTCTCAAAGATGACTACTTCGTGTCGCGCAAGTTGTACCCGAACGTCGATTTCTATTCGGGCATCATCTACAGCGCCCTCGGAATTCCGCGTTCCATGTTCACGGTCATGTTCGCGATCGCGCGCACCGCCGGTTGGGTGGCCCATTGGCAGGAAATGGTCTCCGATCCGCACATGAGAATCGGCCGTCCGCGCCAACTCTACACCGGGCCCACGAAGAGGGATTATCGGCCGTTGGAGGAGCGCAGCTCACGCGCCTAGATTGGGCAAATGACAATGCCGGTTTCACTCGCTGCGCCAGCCCCCGCCGAGAGCGTTGTAGAGCTGAACCAGCGCGAGCCGCTCAGTGAGTTGGGCTTGCGCAAGATTGAGTTCCGCCGAAAAGTCATTGTTTTCACTGGTAAGTACCTGGAGGTAGCTGGTACCCCCATGCTGGTAGAGGATTTTCGATAGACGGTCGGCATCGTCTGCGGCCGCCGTCAGTAGTTCCTGCTGCTCGCGGAACTCGCGGCCTTTCTGATACGCGGTGAGCGAGTTGGAAACCTCTTGGAAGGCGTTCATGATGGTTTGCTGGTAGGTGAGCAGCATTTCTTGTTCCTGCGCTTCGGCAAGACGCTTCCCCGCGCGCAGGGCTCCCCCCGCAAACACCGGCTGGGTGAGCGATGCAGCGCCGTTCCACAATCTCTGCGAGTGGGTGAAGAGATTGTTGAGCGCAAAGCTTTCGTATCCGGCGGTACCGGTGAGCGAAATGCTGGGAAAAAACGCGGCCTTGGCGACGCCGATTTCGGCATTGGCCGCCACCAGGGTTTCTTCAGCTTCCCGGACGTCGGGGCGGCGCTCCAGCAGCTCAGAAGGAAGGCCGACCGGAATGGCGGGCGGATTTGGCTGCTCGGTGAGCCCGCGGCCGCGCGGAATGAGACCGGGATTGCGGCCCAGCAGAATGCTGAGGGAGTTCTCCTGCAGCACAATCTGGCGCTCGAGTTCGGGAATGGTC
>Ga0210393_10005220_pt1 | contig 10237 bp, 4 predicted proteins | sample IncBWC27OmetaG_FD_160068 | JGI IMG/M metagenome (GOLD analysis project Ga0210393, IMG submission 160068) | Forest soil microbial communities from Barre Woods Harvard Forest LTER site, Petersham, Massachusetts, United States - Inc-BW-C-27-O ...
CGACTTCTTCGCCGCGGGTTGTGACGTGGTAGAAACCAATACTTTCGGGGGCACGAGCATCGTTCTCGGCGAATTCGGCCTTGGCGACCGGGTCGCGGAGATCAATCTCGCAGCAGTCAAGCTTGCCAAAGGAGTCGCTCAACAATTTTCGACAAGTGCTCGACCCCGCTTCGTCGCGGGATCGATTGGCCCAACCACCAAGCTGCCGTCGCTCGGCCACATCAACTTTGATGACATGGTCGCGACCTACATCCAGCAGGCCCTTGCGCTCATCGAGGGTGGAGTCGACGTTCTTCTGATCGAAACCGCTCAGGATCTTCTGCAGGCAAAGATCGCAGTGATAGGCGCCTTCGAAGCGATGCAGAAAAGTGGAAAGCGACTGCCCGTCCAGGTCCAGGTCACACTTCAGGAAAGCGGCACCATGCTGCTGGGAACGGAAATCGGCGCTGCGTTGACCGCTCTTGAAGTGTTCGATGTGGACATTATCGGTCTTAACTGTGCAACCGGCCCGGTCGAGATGAATGATGCAGTGCGCTTCTTGGGCGCGAACTCGACCAAGTATGTCTCGGTGCTGCCGAACGCCGGCCTTCCGCAAAACGAAGGCGGACACGCCGTTTACAAACTGACGCCAGAAGAACTGGCAAAGTATCACAAGCATTTTGTTCAGGATTACGGCGTGCGTATCGTAGGCGGTTGCTGTGGGACGACGCCCGAGCACCTGAAAGCCGTGGTGGACGCAGTTTCCGGTGTTGAACCGGCGAAACGCGAGGTAAAGCCAACCGCCGCGGCCTCGAGCGCCTACACATCGGTGCCTCTCGATCTCGATCCGAAGCCGCTGGTCGTGGCTGAAGAAATGAATACGACGACGCGCGTCGAGCACTTCCGCAACCTGGTGCGGGGTAAAAAGTACGACGACATTCTGGCGCTGGCGAAGAAACTGGTGAATGAAGGCTCGCACATGCTCGATCTGTGCTGCGCCATCGTCGGCGAGGATGAGAAGGGTTACATCACTGCGATTCTTGAAAAGGTCGCGACGCGCGTCCCTGCCCCTATTCTCGTCGATTCGACCGAAGCGGATGTGGTCGAAGAGGCTTTAAAGCGAATCCCGGGGAAGGCCATCATCAACTCGATCAACCTGGAAGATGGCGAGAAGCGCACTTCGAAAGTGTTGCCGATGGCGAAGCGCTATGGCGCGGCCGTGATTGCGCTCACCATTGATGAAGACGGAATGGCGTTGACTGCCGAGAAGAAAACGGCGATCGCCAAACGCATTTACGAGCTGGCGACGAAGAAATACGGCGTTCGTCCGGTGGACATTATTTTCGACGCACTCACCCTGCCGATTTCGACAGGCCAAGAAGAATATCGTTCGGCGGGAATGGAAACTCTCAACGCAATCAAGCGGATCAAGCAGGAACTGCCCGACGTAAAAACGATTCTCGGCGTCAGCAACATTTCCTTTGGTCTGGATGCTTATCCACGCAGGGTGTTGAACTCCGTTTTCATGCACGAAGCGGTCGACTATGGCTTGGATATGGCCATCGTCAACTACACCAAAATCTATCCTTTATACAAAATTCCTCACGAAGAAGTTGAGCTGGCCCGCAAGCTCATCTACCAGGACCGGTCGGACGGTGATCCGCTGCAGAAATATATGCAGCATTTCGCGGCGACCAAGGGCAAGATACAGGGCGCGACTACGGCTCACGTCGAGACCCTTTCGGTCGACGACAAGTTGAAGTTTGCCATCATCAACGGCGAAAAGGCGGTGGGCGACGGCGCGCACAAGAAAACGCTGGAAGAGCTTCTCGAAGAAGCCCTCCATGAATACACGCCGCTGGAGTTGATTAACACCGTGCTGCTCGATGGAATGCGAACCGTGGGCGAATTGTTTGGCGCGCGGAAGATGCAGTTGCCGTCGGTACTTGATTCGGCGGGTGTGATGAAGCAGGCAGTGGCTTATCTCGAGCCCAAGATGGAGAAGAGGACCGGCTCGCAACAAAAGGGCACTATTGTGCTCGCAACCGTGAAGGGCGATGTTCACGATATTGGCAAGAATCTCGTCGACATTATTCTGACCAACAACGGTTTTAAAGTGGTCAATCTGGGCATCAAGCAACCGGGCGATACGATCATTAAATCGGCGCAGGACCACAAAGCCGACGCCATCGGCCTCAGTGGTTTGCTGGTGAAGTCTACGCTCGAGATGAAGTACGTTATTCAAGATCTGGAGCGGCAGAAGCTGGGTTTCCCCGTAATCTGCGGCGGTGCCGCTCTGACCAGGAAGTATGTAGAGGACGATCTGCGGCGGGAATATTCGAACGCTGTTTTCTATGCCGATGATGCCTTCGCCGGTCTGCACATCATGGAGGATTTGGCGACGGCGAACGGCAAGAAGCAAGCCCGATTGCTCGAGGGACGCACGGTGAAGGAGTACGCGAAAGCGGCCGCTGTCGACGAAGAGACCGGACCGGTTTTCGCGGAACGCAGCGCGGTTGTGAGCGACGCCCCGAGTATTCCCAAGCCGCCGTTTTGGGGCGTGCGCGTGCGCAAAGATTTCGATCTGCGAGAAGTATTTCAGTACATCAACGATACAGCGTTGTTTAAGAATCAGTGGCAATTGAAAACGGCGTCGCAGGAAGACTATGCGCGGCTGGTGGAACAGAAGTTTCGTCCAATCAAGATGCAGTTGCAAGAAGAGATTATTGCCAGCGGAATTTTTGAGCCTAAGGTCGTCTATGGATATTTCCCGGCCCAGGCTGATGGGAACGACGTCATTGTCTATGAAGGGACAGAGGTGGGTGTGCCCGCGCCACGCGAGTTGCTGCGATTTACATTTCCGCGACAGCGCGAAGGACGCAAGCTTTGCATCTCCGACTTCTTCGCTCCAAAAAGCTCAAGTAAGATGGATGTGATCGGGCTGTCTCTGGTAACGATCGGATCGAAAGCGTCAGAAGAAACGCAGCGTTTGTTCGAGGGCGGGGAATACACGCGCTATCTCTATCTTCACGGGCTCAGCGTAGAGACGGCGGAAGCGCTTGCGGAATATCTTCATAAGAAAATGCGCGAGGAACTGGGCATCGCGGGCGAGGACTCGCCTCACATCCGCGATCTCTTCCACCAGAAATATCAAGGATCGCGTTATTCGTTTGGCTATCCGGCGTGCCCCAACCTCGAAGATCAGACCAAGCTGTTTGCGTTACTGCACCCCGAGGAGAATGTGGGTGTAAAACTGACGACTGGATTCTTGCTGGAGCCGGAGCAGTCGACGTCTGCGATTGTGGTGCATCATCCTCAGGCGAAGTATTTCGTCGTATAGAATCTTGCCACGGATCTAAACGGATTTACACTGGTCGAGTTTGCATCGTTTCAAGAAACGAAGCCAGGTCGCAGGTTAGGGAAACACGCTTGAAAGGCATACTCCTCCGCATTGCTGGCGCTGCCGTTTTACTGGCGTCGTTCACATACGCCGGCGACTATCTTGTAGTCCGCTTTAAGATTCCCCAAGGCCGCGATCCGTTTTCTACGGTGACCATCCAGCCCTATTATGCGATTCAGCAAAAGAATGGCAGGACAGAATACGACTATCCCCCGCCAGAAAACCAGGTATGCGTTCGTTCGCTGTTTCCTCACTTCGGCTACGCCCCGTGCTGGTACGTGAAGCGGCACACGGACGTGCGGATTGACATCTAACTGTTCGGTTTTCTCTTCTTTCGTTTTCCGGTGTTAACATAGCTAGCCTGTTTTGAGGAATCGCAGCTACTGGAATCGCCGATGACCAGAGCATCCCGTTCAGTCGCGTCTCCCCGCGTGGTGAGCATCGAGGATTTTCGGCCCATTGCGCGCCACCGGCTGCCCAAGCCAGTTTTCGACTATCTGGATGGTGGCGCGGAGGGCGAGGTTACACTCCGCGAGAATTGCCGTGCTTTCGAGGACATCACCTTCCGCCCGCGTCATGCCGTCGTTCCTGAGAGTTGTGATCTATATACGCGGGTTCTGGGGTTCAATCTTTCTCTTCCATTCTTGCTCGCCCCCGTAGGTTACAGCCGTCTGATGCATCCGGGTGGGGAAGTCGCAGCTGCGCGAGCGGCCGGCGCGGCAGGCACTGCTTATATTCTGTCCACCATATCCGGGCACAAGCTGGAAGATGTAAAAGCGGGTTCCACTGGCCCGGTGTTCTATCAGCTTTATCTGATGGGCGGTCGCGGCGCTGCTGAGGCTGTGATCGAGAGAGCGCGGCTCGCCGGGTTTTCCGCGTTAGTGGTCACGATCGATACGCCAGTGGCTGGCATGCGCGAGCGGGATTATCGCAATGGCACGAAGGAATTAGTCAGCGGCGGCCTGTTGGCGAAGATCCCTTTTGTCCCGCACTTACTGATGCATCCGGGATGGCTAATCAGTTTCCTTCGCGACGGTGGCCTGCCCGGACTTCCGAATGTTGTGATCCCTGGGCAGGGACCGATGACACTGGTCGACATCAATGCGGCCTTAGCTCGCGCGGCAGTCACATGGAACGACTTGCGTTGGATTCGTGAGCAATGGCGCGGACTCATCGTCGTCAAGGGCGTCCTGACCGGTGAAGATGCTCGTCACGCCATCGATGAGGGCGCAGCAGCCGTGGTGGTTTCGAATCATGGGGGCCGCCAACTTGATTGTGTTCCAGCTTCGCTAAGAGCCTTGCCCGAAGTTGTAAAAGCGGTGAACGGACAAGTCGAAGTGCTGATGGACGGAGGTATTCGCCGGGGCACCGATGTAGTCAAGGCCATCTGCTTGGGCGCGCGAGCCGTTTTGTGCGGTCGGGCGTATGCGTACGGCCTCGCGGCGGCTGGTGAAGCTGGCGTGACACGTGCGATCGAGATTTTGCGAACTGACCTGGATCGTACGCTACGGCTGCTCGGCTGCCCATCCATTGCAGCTCTGGATCGTTCGTACGTAAATGTTCCCAAGAGTTGGGACTGGAGTTGATTCCCGCGGCAAGCACGTTGTAAAGCGTCTCTGCATAGATAATTTCGCAGTCCAATCAAGCGGCGCGCTGTCTTTGCGAAGGGAGCAGGTCATGCATTGGACCCAAGCCTACGATCCGTTTGGTCAGTGGTGGCTTTCCACGCTGGTGGCCGGGTTTCCGATCATCGTGCTCTTTAGTCTCCTGGCCGGATTCAAGGTGAAGCCACATTGGTGCGCCATCGCAGGTGCTCTGACGGCGATGGCCGTTGCAATTCTGTTTTTCAAGATGCCACTGGCGCTGGCGGCGATGAGTTTCGCATATGGCGTGGCCTTCGGCCTGCTTAAGATCGCATGGATCGTTCTCGCCGCTGTCTACCTGTATGACATCTCGGTCGAGACCGGGCAGTTTGAAATCATGAAGGAATCCATTGCCGGAATCACTGGCGACCGCCGGTTGCAAGTTCTGCTGGTCGCGTTTTGCTTCGGGGCTTTCATCGAAGGCGCAGCTGGTTTCGGCGCGCCCGTGGCTATAGCGGGGGCATTCATGATCGGGCTCGGGTTCAGACCTTTTCACGCGGCTGCGTTGAATTTAATTGCCAACACCGCGCCGGTGGCCTGGGGTGGCATCGGCACGCCGATTCACACCCTGGCGGCCGTCACCGCTCTGCCTGAGTCTGATCTCAACGCCATGATTGGCCGCATCCTTCCTTTCACCGCAGTCATTGTTCCATTCTGGCTGGTGCGGACTATGGTGGGTTGGCAGGAAACCTTCGAAGTCCTTCCCGCGATCCTCGTGGTCGGGTTCTCCTTTGCTTTCACCCAGTTCTTTTGGTCGAACTATATCGACAGCAACCTCGTCGACATCATGGGCGGCGTGGTCTCGATCATTGCTGTTGTAGTTTTCCTACGCTTTTGGAAACCAAAGAAGATCTGGCGCTTCGATTATGACCAGGACGCTACATCTCAGCCGCCGCCCGCTTCGGACATCGCGGACCAGGTTGGCGGGGAGTGGACGGCAGAGAAGTTTGACGGATATGTGAAAGTGCGTCCTTACAGCCTGGGGCAAGTTTTGAGAGCCTGGATGCCTTTTGCCATTTTGTCCGTCTTTGTGCTTTTGTGGGGGCTTCCATCGATTAAGCTTGCGATGAACCGCGCCACTACGCCCGCTTTTCGGGTTGTGCTCCCAGATGGCAAGCCTCGGCCGGGTCCGGCTGGTTGGGATGTGCCCTATTTACATAACGCGATCTACCGCGCCGCGCCGGTTGTGACCAAGCCCACTGCCGAGCCCGCGAGATACGATTTCAACTGGCTGTCGGCAACTGGGACCGGCTGTTTCTTCGCCGCAATCGTCTCCGGACTTCTGTTGGGCCTGCGGCCGCTGCAACTCATGAAAGTTTTCTGGCGCACATTAGTGCGAATGAGGCTGGCAATGATCGCGATCTCATTCATGCTGGGTCTGGGTTACGTGACGCGGTATTCGGGCTTGGACGCGGTGCTGGGTCTTGCGTTCACCCGCACCGGTTGGCTCTACCCCTTTTTCGGCACATTCCTGGGCTGGCTCGGAGTTGCGCTCACCGGCAGCGATACGGCTTCCAACGCGCTCTTCGGAAGTTTGCAGCGAATTACGTCCCAGCAGCTCGGCATTGACCCGGTTCTTATGTGCGCAGCCAATAGCGCCGGCGGAGTTATGGGAAAAATGGTCGACGCACAATCCATCACCATTGCCACGGCTGCCACCGAACAAGTCGGTAACGAAGGAATCATTTTTCGTTTTGTGGTATGGCATTCGGTAAGTCTGGGTGCCATCGTTGGAATCATCGTCATGCTCTATGCCTACGTTTTCCGCTGGGCCGTGCCGCATGGCCTGACATTCGTGAAGTAGCGGCTTTCTGATAACAACACTTTCCCGACCGATGGCGGATCTCCGTGTATGTGAGACCGGACCAAACGCAAAAGGGTGGGCCCCGCGGCCCATCCTTGCCCACACCTTAGGGTTCTCACGACGTCCGATTTGACCCATGGCTGATGCGGCTAACAGCTTCCCTGATAAAATGAAAATGCATCGAATCGACCAGATGGCGCGGAGAGATGGCCGAGTGGCTGAAGGCGCGCGCCTCGAAAGCGTGTATACCTTTACGGGTATCGGGGGTTCGAATCCCTCTCTCTCCGCCAGTTAAGTCTGGCTGATGTCAAAGCCATGTGGAACCAAGCCATGCCGATGTAACCGGCCACCCTGGCCCGCAAGCACGGGAGCCCGTGCCACCCGATCTGTCCGACCGGTTCGCGCGAATTACAGTTTTCGGTAGACCCCTAGCCTTGAATTTGCATTTCCATAGATGAGCGCTTGATTTTATAGACACCTGCACAATCGGTCACTCGCACGCGATTGTGAACCACGTATGTCTGTTGCTCGCCATTGTAAAGTCAGCCCCGATTTCTCTTGTTTTGTAATTCTGCTCGGAACTCGAACGTCCCACACCCGTAGATGGCAGGACGGATGCACCTGGGTTTTGACGGCTTACACCGCATGTGCACACCGTATCAAAAACAAATCCAGCAAGACTTAATTCACTTCAACTGAGGAGGATGCAATGAACCGACAGCGGGTCTTAAAGACAGCGGGCCTGATACTTCTGGCTTGTAGTTTCGCGACTGCTCAGAAAATCATCACCTTCGACGCCCCTGGCGCAGGTACAGGCGCCGGCCAAGGCACCCAGGCCCAGGGCATCAATCTGGAGATGACGACCTACGGGTACTACATCGATGCAAGCGGTGTGGCCCACGGGTTCCTGCGCGCCAGGAACGGCGGCTTTACTACCTTCAGCGCTCCGGGCGCAGGCACAGCCAAGGGACAGGGCACATTCGCCTTCAGCCTCGATCCCGCTGGCGCAATCGTGGGGTATTCCATCGACGGGAGCGGAGTGATGCACGGCTACGTGCGCTCCTGCAGCGGTCATTTCACAACCTTCAACGCACCCGGCGCAGGCACAGGTTCCGCCCAGGGTACACTCGCCCTCAACATCAACCCGGCGGGAACAATCGCGGGCTACGACTACGATGCAAATGGCGTGGCTCACGCCTACCTGCGGACGAGGAACGGTACCTTCACGACGTACGATGTGCCGGGCGCAGGTACCGGCGCCGGCCAAGGCACCGGTACGGCATCAGGGATTGGCCTCAATCCCGAGGGAGCGGTCACTGGAGCTTACATTGACTCGAACAATGCGTTGCACGGATACACTCGCGCTCCGGACGGCACCATCACCGATATCAACGCCCCAGGTGCAGGCACTGGCGCAGGCCAGGGCACCGACACCGATGGCCTCAACCCGGCGGGAACGATTCCAGGAGTGTTCGTTGACTCAAGCAATGTGCTTCACGGATTCGTGCGAGCTTCGAACGGCACTATCACTACGTTCGATATTCCCGGCGCAGGCACAGGTGCTGGCCAGGGCACCGTGCCCGAAGGACTTAATTTTGAGGGAGCGATCACGGGAAGTTACATTGACAGCAGCAGTGTAAGTCACGGCTTTTTGCTAGGTCAGCACGGCACCATCACTATCTTCGACGCTCCTGGCGCGGGCACAGGCGCAGGTCAGGGCACGCTCCCGCTGCTCGACAACGCAGAGGGGGCGATCACGGGATACGAAATCGACGCCAATGGTGCCTTCCACGGCTTCCTTCGGAACCCATAGCCTGCCTGCGATTCTTGGGGCCCGGCCGGCGCGGACCGAATGGTCCGCCAGCCGGGCCCCGTGGGAATCGGCGTTTAGTCTGCAAGGAAGTTTCCAGTTCCCATCCAGAACCGTGCGAGTGCTTTGAGATTCTTCTTGTAGGTGCGGGTGACGGTGTATTCCTTTCCGCCTCTCACCCGAAGTTCGTACTCCCCCGTGGCACATGGACGGATTTCTTGTACGAAAGAGGCGTTCACCAGCACCGAGCGATGAATTCGAACGAACCCATATGGTTTGAGCTTCTCCGCAATCGTCGAAATCGATTCTCGCAGCAAGTACGAACCCGTCTGCTGCTGGAGCAACACATAATTTCCCTCCGCCTGCACCACAACTAATTCATGAGGATCGATGAAGAGGATTCTCCCGTTGCTCTTAATTGCAATCTTGAAGGATTTGTGCTGCAGCACCGGCAGATGAGGCATCAACTCTACGAATCTTGCCGCCCGTTCGGTTGCCGTTCTTCGAAAGGCAAACTCCAGAGCCTGATTCACGCGTTCACTTGAAAAAGGTTTCAAGACATAGTCGACGGCATGCTTTTCGAACGCAGCCACGGCATGCTGGGCGTGCGCAGTCACCAGGACGACGGAGGGCAACGGTCGCCCATATTGCTGTAGACGGCCCAACAGTTCAAGACCCGATAGCTCGGGCATACTGATGTCGAGCAGCATTACGTCATAGCTGTGTTTGGATAAACGCTCCTGAGCTTCGATTGCGTCACTAGCCGAATCGAAACGCTCGACATCGGGCCGGGCAGCCAAAATCTGCGCCAAGGCAGTGCGGGCTAAGGGTTCGTCATCGACGATGAGAACGCGCATAACGGGTCCTCCCCTTCAAGGACATTCTGGGCGTGGCGCCCTGGCACGCTGGCAGGTTGGGAATTCAAAGCCGGGAGGGTTAAACTCGCCGCGGCAGTGCGGTCATCGGAGACCGTCAGGCGCAGGCTCGCGTCACCCGAATACAGATACTTCAAACGGGCTTCAACGTTTCGCAACCCAACACCGGTTCCGTTCGACGTCTCGCCACCGACACTATTGCGCACCCGGATGTTGAGTATTCCATTGCTCGCACTTGTGGCAACTTCGACCCATCCACCCTCGCGTGATGAGGAAACACCGTGCCGAATTGCATTCTCTACCAATGGCTGAAGGATCATCTGTGGCACTAGCAATCGGCTGGTCTCCGGTGCGATCTGCCACTCGATCTTGAGCCGGCTCCCGAAGCGCATCTTTTCAAGATCGAGATATTCCCTCACAAACCTTAGTTCACCCTCGAGTGGAATCAGATCCGAGTTGTCGCGGTCCAGCGCTGTCCGCAAGAGGTTCGACAGCTTAACGATCATGGCCTTGGCGCTCTTGGGGTCAGTTTCAGCCAAGGTCGCGATTCCATGCAGAGTGTTAAAAAGAAAGTGAGGATGAAGCTGCATCTTAAGCGCCTGCAGTTCGCTGGCAGCCAGCGCCTGCTGATACTCATGTCTTTCAGCCTCTTGTCTTCGCACACGTTTGAAATATTCGTAGGCGTGGGCGGCCACGACGATCGCGAGGAAGAAGAATGTTTCGTCC
>Ga0210393_10005221_pt1 | contig 10236 bp, 8 predicted proteins | sample IncBWC27OmetaG_FD_160068 | JGI IMG/M metagenome (GOLD analysis project Ga0210393, IMG submission 160068) | Forest soil microbial communities from Barre Woods Harvard Forest LTER site, Petersham, Massachusetts, United States - Inc-BW-C-27-O ...
CATGATCGTGAATGTCTCGGGGCCGATGTCGTTCGGATTGCGGAAGTTCGCCTGCAACGTGTTGGCCACATAAACCGCGTTGTTCGCAGGACTGATGACGGACGCCCGCAAATTGAGCTTGTTGTACATGTTCTGCTGCTCGATGAAGGGGAGGATCAACGTCGCCCAGCACCATCCGTTGCCCCCGTTCCAGTCTTGCAGCCCGTTGGTAACGCCAATCCACCCGGGTGGAAATGACCGGTGGATGTCGTGATAGTTGTGCAGCGCGAGACCGAGTTGTTTCAGATTGTTGCGATTCTGGGTGCGCCTCGCGGCGGTGCGTGCCGCTTGCACGGCGGGAAGTAGGAGCGCGATCAAGGTCGCGATGATCGCAATGACGACGAGTAATTCGATGAGCGTGAACCCTCTGGGGGCTCGCAGCGCGGATTGAGTCGGTTTTCGAAACATCGATCAAAGATCTCCGTGGCGGATCCGGCGGCGAAGCGCATGCTCGCAACCGGATAATCCGTGGGAAACAACGGGAACGCGCCACTCCCAAACAGCCGTCATGCAAACTCGGACGGCAATACGGAAGTCAGGCGCAACGTGACCGCATCAAACTGAAAGGGTGATGATTCGCGCGGTCACGCGCACGGGGGGCCGCGACTGAGCGGCAGAGCAATGCGATCGGCAGAAACGAACCGACAGCACGGTTCTGGAATAAGCTCGACGACAGCCACGAGGGCCGGCGGAGCAACGATCGCAGGTGAGATCGACTGAATTGCCAGGAAACGGCAGGCAAAGCACGAATCTTCGCAGGAGCCGCCCGGACATTCTTCGCCCTGGTGCGGCGCGCCCGAGTGACTTGCGGTACTTGATTCGGCAGCCGTGCAGCAGTCAGGGCAATGATCATGGGCGTCGCCGTGGTCGTGCAGAAAATGCACGGCCATCGCAGTCAGCAAATACGCTGACAGCGAAGCTACGACCCAACCTCGTCGGACTTTCAGCATGATCCTCGCCCGGTGCGAAACGTGCGCGGAATTCCGGCGCACGCGTTAACGCTTCATTACGAGCGATCAGACCTAAAACGTAAAGTCCAAACTTGGCAAAGCGACAAAGATTCTCAGAAAAATTACGCGGCCTTCGCCGGTGCTTGGACAGTTGAGTGCCGCTCGACCGTAACTTCTCGAGCCACGGCGAAGTCGAGCCAGCCGTTTGGCTTGAGCCGCCAAGCGACGAACGGATAAGCCGGAACTTCTCTGAGGTAGCGCAAGTAGGGTTCACCGAGAGAGTGAGCCAGTCGCCGGTCCTTGAGATAGCTACCGACAAAGACGTAACCGGTCCAAATGCCAATCAACAGTACCCGGTCGGCAGTCAAAACGGGCGTGAACCAGACCAGTCCCAAAAAGCCGAGATAGACCGGGTGCCGCAAATAGCGGTACGCACCGCGCGGGGCAAACTGGCGGCGCGGCACTGCGCGTCTTCTCACCCAATGCCACCAAGGGCCGATGCCCGTTTGATACTCCAGTCCCGTGAGCCAGAGCGCGTAGAGGGTCAGCCCCCAACAACAGAGAAACGCGACATGAATGAGCGGTTGGAGTTTCTCGGGCCAGGCCCAAACTACAATCGGACTCCCCCGCCAGAGGCTAAACTGCAAACAGAGACTGGCGCAAGTTGCCAAGCAAAATAGGCAGCCATAGAGTTCGGAGGGCAGCCAGCGGGTCACAAGCTTACGCGTAGGCGGGTAGAGCAAGATGCTGTGCGGAATCGCGAAGCCCAGCGCAAGGGCCGCATCAATCCACAGCGGGCCTGCCGGAGCACTCGCCCAGTCATTCCGCAGAAAGCGGTAAAGCGGCAAGAGCGTGACCAGGAAGAGGATCTGCGTCAACGCGCCGAAAGCGATTCCCAACAGTCGTCGCATCCTTGCGCCTCGTGAGGATCGCGCTTCGCGGTGAAGCGCTCGAGTCATCTGAAGCGTTTCGTAGGGGCCGCTCCGCGGTCCCGGCAATCAGGCTCAGGCCGTCCCGGTGGTCTCGAGTACTGTCTCTGCTGAAGACGCAACTCGAGAGCGTTCGGGCTTCTTCGCCACCCAGCAGCCGTAAGTCATCGCGCCACTCTGGTACGCGCGGAGAATTGTCTGAAATCGCTCCAGAAACATCAACTGGTCCTTGTCGATCCAACGGGCCAGCCAATGGACGCCGGTGAATCGGGCCCGCCGTGCACAGATTTCCCAAGTCTGGGCCACTCGGCTCGTCCAATCGAGGTAACGGTCGACCTCGAGCCCAGCATCGACAAACCAGCTGCGGTAGTCCTCGCTGCTTCCCAAAGAAGGACAGAAAAAGCCTTCGCAGACGTCGTAGACCTGGCGCTCAGCGTCGGGGCTCAGCGCGCCGTCGCCCGCTTGCCAGGCGCAAATTGCGGCTCGTCCGCCGGGATGCAGCCAGCGCGCCGCTCTTCGAAAGAAGGCCGGCTTATCAAAGAGATGCTCGGTGCACTCGACGCTCCAGATAACGTCGAACGACTCAGGGTCGAAATCCACCGTCTCAGCATCTGTCGCCAGAAATCGTGTTTTGCGGCCGACTCCGTTGACTCGCGCGGCCAGGGTCGCCCAGCGTCGCTGCACAGAGCTGAGCGTGATACCAGTGACGTCGCACCCCAAGGTCTTCGCGAGATAAATCGAGGAGCCCCCCATTCCACAGCCGACGTCGAGCACGCGCTCGCCCCCCCGCAGGCCGGCCTCGCGAATCAACGTCTGCGTCAAATTCAACTGGGCCTCGGCCGGGCTCTCTGAGCCTTCCCACAGTCCGTGATGGATGTGCCGCCCCCACAGAAGCCGATAGAACGGCGTCGCGAGGTTGTAGTGCGTGCGGATCACGCGCTTTTCGACTGTCGGGCAGGAAATCATCCAATCGCGCTCCTGTTGGCCGTCGCAATGTTAACCCTGCGCCTTAAGTCGCGAGTCGACCGCGGGAAGTCACTGTTTGATCCAAAAGTCGCCGTAAACAGTCAGCACGTCTCCCACGCCGACAGCGCCGAGCGCCTTTTTGAACGGCCGAATACCGAAATCAGTCTGCCGGAGCGGGAAATTGCCTTTTACATGCAAGAACCCCCGCTCCAGCTCACCGGTCGCCGTCACATTGATGCGCTTCGTGACGCCGTGCAAAGTGAAGTCGCCGTCGAGCGCGTACTGTGTCAGCCCAGTCGGGTTACGTTGATCGAAACGGCGGACAGAAGCCACAGCGAAGAGGGCCGTCGGAAATTGCTCTACGTCCAAGACGGAGGGGCCAATCATGTTGGCAGTGACCTGCTCTTGCTCCTCGTCGCTGGCCGTGCCTGGCAAGCCGACTCGGCGTCGGGCCTCCTGCGTGTCGGCGCGAAACGACGGCATATCAAACAGGATCTTCCCGGCCGACTCCTTCGCGACTCGCAGGTATCCGCCCTTGAGCCGTCCCACGACACCGTGCTGATGTCCGAAGCCGGTTTTGTCGACGAAGATGAAGACTCGGCTCAGATCGGTGTCGATCTCGTTGGCCCGAAGTCTTGGGGCTCGGGACTCGACGCGCCGGCCCGGCGCTTGCCCCGGCACGGACTGGCTCATCGAAGCGTTGAACGCGAGAGCCGCGACGACCAAGAACACGAAACGGACTCGAATCGAAACCGAAGTCGTCATGCCACAAGCCTCCCTGCAGTCAGCGCGATGGCGATGCTAACAGCGCGATGCTGCCGGGCAAAGTTTACTTTGTGCATAAAGATTAATTTTTGATTCTGCGGCCGCTTCCCGCGAGGCCCGATGGCGGACAACTGGTGCGCGGAGTAAAATCTTGGCGACAAGTTCAACTACGGGCTCCGGGCCGGACTGAATTTCCGGCTCGACATCGGGATCCCAATGCTCAACCGCTTCCGATGTCGTCAACGTGAACCCGAGCTGATGGACCAACCGGGTCTGGAAGAGGGCTTGCATCGCGGCGCTCTGGCCGGCTTGGGGCGGATCAACCGATTTAGTGGCAGTGGCCGGATCGTCTGGAATGCCGTCGAACGCCTCATCGCCAGTAACGCCGAGCGAACCTGGCGTTTGCTGGACCTTGCGAGCGGTGGAGGCGACGTCGCGATCGATGTCGCACGCCGGGCGGCCCGCGCCGGCGCTCGCGTCCTCGTCGATGGCTGCGACGTCAGCCCATTCGCCGTGCGTTACGCGACCGCCCGAGCCTCGGAACGACAAGTCGAGAACGTCCAGTTTTTTCGGCAGGACGTGCTTAACGGTCCTCTGCCCGACGGATACGACGTCGTGATGTGCTCGCTGTTCCTCCATCATTTGCCGGAGGACGTTGCCTCGGGTCTGCTGACGAAAATGGCGGCTGCGGCACAGCAGCTAGTCCTCGTGAACGACTTGTGCCGGTCGCAAGTTGGCTATGGTCTGGCATGGTTAGGTTGTCGCTTTCTCACCCGATCGCCGATCGTCCACGTCGACGGTCCTCGATCCGTGCAGTCCGCATTTTCGCTACGAGAGATTCGTGAGGTGGCGCGACAGGGAGGTCTAGCGGGAGCGGTCGTCGAACGTCGATGGCCCTGCCGCTTTCTCTTGCAATGGAGTCGCGATTGAATCAGCTCGCGTTCGAGGCCGCCGCTGTGTCGGACCGCGAGAGGACCGACGAGCGGGCGGTTCGCACCGCGGTTGCCGGGCCAGTCTGCAACTCGACGCTCAGCCTCGACCAAGTGGCCTGCACCGCGTGGGATGTTGCCGTCATTGGTGCTGGGCCAGCTGGGGCTCTTGCGGCGCGTCAGTTGGCCTTGCGCGGTTTGCGGACGCTGCTAATCGACAGAAGTACGTTTCCGCGGGAGAAAGTTTGCGGCGGCTGCATCAGCGGTCTAGGGCGCCGCTTGTTGGAGAGCGTAGGGCTCGACCAACTGCTCGAACCGTCCTGCGCGGCTCCGCTCGAACGGTTTGAGCTGGCGGCTGGAGGGCGACGGATTTCCTTTGAGCTGCCCACGGGCGCAGCGATCTCGAGATTTCATTTCGATGCCCAACTTGTGCAGCACGCCGTGATCGCAGGGGCCGCGTTCGTCGCCGGAACGACGACTCTCGTTCGCGCTCTTACCGACCGTTCTCGCTTTCGGACGATGCTCCTGCAGCAGGAGGATCAGTCGGTTCGGGCGCGAGCGCGCCTCGTGATGGCGGCGGATGGACTGGGCCGGACGAGTCTCAAGCGGCATCGCGCTTTCGCCTCGCGGATCGCCCCAGCCTCACGCATAGGGCTCGGCGCCACGTTTCCGGCCGACGCAACGAATGTGGAGTTCGGATGCGTTTCGATGTCGGTCGGACGAAGTGGCTACGTCGGAATGGTAAGCGTTCCGGGTAGCGGGCTGAACCTGGCAGCCGCCGTTGATCCGAATCTCCTACGACAAACCGGACCTGCGGAAGCCGTTCGGACCATTCTGGCCGAAGCAGGAGTCACACCTCCATCTGGCTTAGAAACGGCCGAGTGGCGCGGGACCGGACTGCTGACTCGGCAGACCCCGCGGACTTCAGCGCGGCGGCTGTTGGTGCTCGGAGATGCAGCCGGTTATGTGGAACCATTCACCGGCGAGGGAATGACCTGGGGAATGTTGTCCGCCGTGCTTGCGGCCCCCTTAGTTGAGGACTGGCTGATCCGAGATGCTGCGCGAAGCGAGAGTTGTATCGCTGACAGGAACGAATTTGAGCGGCTCGCACGCGAGTGGTCGCTCCTTCATCGTACTCACATTGCTCCTCGACAGCGAGACTGTCGCATCCTGTCCAGCTTTCTGCGCCGGCCGCTTGCGGTCCGTGGGGCGATGGCGCTGATGGCCGTCGCGCCCAACGTCGTCAAACCGCTCATCGGACACTTTTGGAATTCGGGAAAAGGCGTCGAGGTAATAACAGAGACTGGTTCAGTAGCGCAGTCCAGACTGCGCTGAACAAGAACAGGCTACGCGGAGCGAATTGGAGCGAGGGCGGAACCTCGAGTTTTAAAAGGATTGATCATGAGCGTTTGTATTTTGGGAATCGGAACGGCCGTCCCGGAACTCTCGATCGAACAGGCCGATGCGGCAGAAGCCGCCGGTGTGCTTTGCGGCCTGACGGAAAAGCAACGGCGGCTGCTGCCGACCCTGTACCGCCATGCCGGCGTGCGAAAACGGCACACGGTCTTGCTGACGCCCGAGGCAAAAGGGCAGCCCGGCGGACAGGTGTTCTACCGTTCCGTCGAGGAAGGCGGCCCCGACGGTCCCACCACGGCCGCGCGGATGCAGAAGTACGCGCAATCGGCGACCGGCCTGGCAACGGCCGCCTGCCAAAAGGCCCTTGCTGACGCCTCCCTCGACGCGGGCGCGATTACGCACCTTATCACCGTGTCGTGCAGCGGGTTCGCAGCCCCCGGGGTCGACATTCAATTAATTCGGACCCTGGGGTTGCCGCCGGACGTCGCGCGGACACACGTCGGATTCATGGGGTGCCATGGAGCACTCAACGCATTGCGAGTGGCGAGGGCTTTTGCAGATGCCAATCCGGACGCGCGGATCCTCGTCTGCGCGATCGAATTGTGCAGCCTGCATCACCAATACGGCTGGCACCCGGAACAGATCGTCGCCAATGCGCTGTTTGCCGACGGTTCGGCCGCGCTAGTCTGCGGTCACGCGGACGATCACGCGCCACACGAGGAGAAGCCCCGCTGGCTCGCGTCAGGCTCGACGGTCGTTCCTGAAACCGAGGATCTGATGAGTTGGAACATCGGCGACCACGGCTTCCAAATGACTCTTTCGGCACGTGTGCCGGACGTCATTCAAGGTTCATTGCGAACTTGGCTCGAGAGCTGGCTGGCCAGCGAAGGGACCGACCTCGGTCAGATTGCGCACTGGGGAATCCATCCGGGCGGGCCGCGGATCCTGCAAGCCTGTGTCGACGCCCTGCAACTCGAGCCGAGCGAAATTCAAACTTCCAAGGAGGTGCTGGCGGAGTTCGGCAATATGTCGTCGCCCACGATTCTCTTCATCGTCGAACGACTTATTCGCAACAAGACGCCGGGCCCCTGCGTGCTGTTGGCCTTCGGCCCTGGGCTCACGATCGAAGCCGCATTGGTCGAACCGTCCGTTCGTCCCTCGAACGGTAAGATCCGCCGCGAAAAAGCGACGCTTGGGTCAGCTTCCTAGGACTTGTTTGGTCGGCGTTCACTGCCGAAAGCCGCCGTCAGTCGTCCTTCGTGGTGACCGCTTCCAGAATTCGTAACTCGCGCCGCTGGAGCAGCCCGCCTTGGTAGTCGAGGACCGTGCGATATACCAAGAGCGTCACTACCGCCAACAACAGTGCCAGAATCAAGTAGATCGGGACCCACTCGACCCAGGCAAATTGCTGGAGAAGAAAGTGGCGGGCCAAATAGTCAATTCCCAGTGGCAACCCCAGCGGTACAAACGCCACGAGGAGCCCCAGCATGGCGGCAAAACGAAGCAAAACTCGCACGACTTTCGTGTCCGAGGAGCGCATCGAACCCTGCCGAATTGCCGACGGCAAAAGAATCGACATTTGATTGCCGACGAGGCAAACGATCAGGAACGCCGAGAACATCTCGACGAGCGTCGCGAGAAATTCGGTCGGTCCTAAGGGAAACATGAACTCGAGAATTCCCAGGAAAACGATTCCGGCCCCGGCGACGATCGGCGCCATCGCCAGATTCTTTCCCAGCAGGATCTGACGGCGCGGCGCCGGCGAGAGAACAAAGACCCGGAATGCGCTGCGGTCGAAGCCAAATTGATTTTGGAACACTTGCGACAGACTGACGACAACGGTCATGACAATCGCGAGCCCAAGAACCGCGCGAAGCTCGGCGGGCACCGGGGCGGCGTTCGCCCGGCCCGCCATGCGGGTCGTCATCATCACGACGCCCAGAATGGTGGGCGTCAACAACATCATCTTGACTTCGGGAGCGCGCAGCAGAGAGCGGAGGGTTGCGAGCCCTGTCGCGGCCGCCTGCTCCGAAAAACCCGGCACTTTCCTACCAACCAAGCCAACTGACGGCGGTTGCGTGGCGAGAGCGCCGGGCACAGCTCGTGTGCTTCGCCCCGCGACGCCCCCCGGCGCAACAGGCCTGGGTAACGGCGACGACGGAACCGGGGTCGTGGATTGGTCCGAGCGGAAATCACCCAAATAGAAGCGCACTGTCGTGCGGTATGAGCGCCGCAGGCTCGCTCCGGCAATCACGCTTAGCAACAACGTCCCGACAATTCCGGGCCAGATTTGATGCTCCGCCGCCCGATGAGTTCCGTAGGCTAACCAGCCTGGGGGAAGCGCCAAATCGGCAATCGAGACCCAACGTTTCAGTTCTGACAGAAGTGCCTGAGTCTCTTGTTCGTTCTTCTTGCGTTTCGCAATAGAAAGTGCTTCGAGGCGGTCAGTGAACTCCTTCGGCGAGATCTTCTTGGCCCTCATTTCCGATTCAAGCCGTTCGACGTCGGCGGTGTATTCCCGTGCCGGATTGTTGTCGGTCCCGCGGAGACGCCTTCCTTGATAGGTCAGGTTAATCAAGTTGGGCGCTTGACTGATCAAGATGATTGATCCCGTCACGCAAGCCATGATGGTACGGCGCCTTCGTTTGTTCACCATTAAGGTCGCGAGCCATCCCCGGAACTGATATGTGATCGTGGTCACCATCAAGATGAAAGCGATCAACAGCGGCAGGCTGATCAGCATCCAAGGCCCCAGCGCATAGACCGACGCGATGGCGAGCCCGAACATGGCCGGCAGAAATAGAATCAGCGACAGGCAGACAAGCGAACTCAGATAGTTAATGAAGAACGCGCTGCTGGGCGAAATCGGAAAATGGAATAGCTTTTCGATCGACAGCACTTCCGACCGCTGCAACTCGGTCATCACCCCGAGCATCCAGAAGAAGAGAAAGGCAACGACAATCCCGGTCCAAAGGTACAGGACGTAATCGGGTGTCGCCTTTGGCAGGAGCCACACCCCCAAAACCAACGACGTGAAAAACATCGCGACCGATGCGACGCCGGCGAGGACCATTAGGATTTGGGTGACGACGGCATTGAATTTTCCGGCGCGCCGCATTCGGTTGCGAAACAGCCGCCGCCGGAGCCAGACCAGAGACCGAAAGTGCTGCCAATTCATGTCGCGGCTCCTTCGAGCCACTCCAATTTTTTCGAGGCAGACGGATCACTTCCGACCTTTTCGAGAAACCGGCTCTCGAGCGAGCTTCCTTGCCGGATTTCGTCCAGGCTCGCCTGCTCGACCAGTTGACCGTGCGCGATGATGCCGACGTGCGTGCAGAGCCGCTCCACGATTTCGAGCACGTGCGACGTCAGAAACAAGGTCGAGCCGCGCGAGACATAACCGGTCAGCATGTCGCGGATCACTCGCGAGGTAACGGCGTCGACTCCCTCGAAAGGCTCGTCCAGAAACAACAGATCGGGATTCGGCAAGAGAGCGGCCGCGAGCGCGAGCTTTTTCTTCATTCCGTGCGAATACTCGAGCGTCAGCTTTTTCTCTTCCCCCTGCAGGCACAGGAGCTTCAGCAAGTCAGTGCTGCGGCTTTGGATGGTGGTGGCGGGAATGCCATACATCCGGCCGACGAACGTCAAATACTCCGGCCCGGTCAGGTTGTCGAAGAGTGCCAGGTCTTCCGGCACCACGCCGACGTGCCGTTTTGCCTCCAACGACTGCTCCGGAACAGACATATTTCGGCCGAGAACGGTGATCTGGCCGGAGCTGGGAGCCAACAAACCGGTGAGCATCTTGATCGTCGTCGATTTACCCGCGCCGTTTGGCCCGAGGAAGCCGTACGAGATGCCGCTCTCGACCTTGAGATCGATTCCGTTTACTGCGCAAAACTTGTCAAAGAACCGCGTCAATCCGCGGGTTTCGATCGCCAGGCTCATCCAGCTGTCTCCACTCCTAACGCTCTCTGTCACGCAGGCGCGAACTTCGTGCGGCAGTGACCGAACTCGCCGCCCAATGGCAGTTTATCGGAAACCGTCGCACGATGCCGCACACTCGCAGACCCGGTGAGATCTCAACGCGAGTCCTTGTCGCACGGATCAAAAAAGCGGATAAACGGTCGCTATCCGTGCCCGGATTCGACTCACTTCGCCTCGCACAACAACTGACCCGACCGGAGGATGCGCCCATGCGCTCTGCGCAACTTCTCGCACCGTTCGATCTCCGCTCGCCCGCCCCTTCGCGCGGTCCCGTTTTATTCCGGTCCGCAGTTCTAATCCTGATTGGATGGGGGCTCG
>Ga0210393_10005223_pt1 | contig 10231 bp, 7 predicted proteins | sample IncBWC27OmetaG_FD_160068 | JGI IMG/M metagenome (GOLD analysis project Ga0210393, IMG submission 160068) | Forest soil microbial communities from Barre Woods Harvard Forest LTER site, Petersham, Massachusetts, United States - Inc-BW-C-27-O ...
GGTAAATACGGCTGCCTTTACTTGTTGTGCCATTCAGAAAGCATAACGGATTTGCGACGGCTTCGCCGTCGGACATTTCCACCTGCAATACTCGGACAGGCTCCTACCGCAACTTGACGATGGCATACGCCTCGAAACTGTCCCAGGAATGGCATGCGGGGCAATGCCAATAAAAGTTGCGCCCGGAAAAGCCGCATTCATTGCACCGATATTTCTCCGCATGTGCCAGGAGCGCACCAATCTCCTGCGCGATGCGTTCTGACTGCGTCGGACCTTCGCGCCATACCGCCTGCAGGGTGCTGTCCTGGGAGAAGACCTTTTCGATCGAAGCACGCAGCGGGGCGGCTGCTCCTAAGTCCGCCGCAATCGCGGCGAACACCAGGCGTTTCAGCTCATCGAAATCACGCAGCTGCGTTTGCGCGACGAGTTCGCCGAGAAAGGAGTCGCGCTCGGCGGTCCCGACGAGTTTCAGCAGGTGCGGCAATTCCTCCTGAAGCAGAGTTGGCGATTCGCTGAGCGCCTGCCTGAGAAGTTTCACGGCGACATCGGGTTGCCCTCCCCGTTCGGCGATCTGCGCGCTCAGCAGCGCTGCCCGAGGAAACGGCAGGGCTTCCTCGCCCGCCTGTGTCAGCAGCTTGCGCGCACCGTCGATATCGCCGTGCTCGATCGCCGTGCTCGCCAGTTCGCATAGATAGTGTGCCGCGACCGTGCGCGGCGGCGCCGCCTTGATGCGCGCCAATTGCCGATACGTACCGAGCGCCTGCTGCCAGTCATGTTGCCGCTCATACACGCCGCGCAACGCATCGAGCGCGCTGACGCGCAGGCGCGGCACCTCGCTGACCTGCTGGAACAAGCCTTCCGCCCGATCGAGAACCCCGGCCCGCAGGTAATCCTGCGCCAGGGCCAGCAAGGCTTGTTCGCGATGCTCGGGAGCCAGTTCCTTGCGCGCCAATAAATTCTGATGAATGCGGATGGCGCGCTCGACTTCGCCGCGGCGGCGATACAGCGAGCCCAACGCGAAATGCGTCTCGACGGTTTCCGCGTTGGCCTCCATCAGCTTCAAGAACATATCGAGCGCCCGGTCGGGCTGCTCGGTCACCAGATAATCGAGCCCCGTCAGATAATCGGGGTGGAGTTTGCTCAATGACGCGGGCCAGCGCTTACCCCAGCCGAAATGGCCGGCAAGAATGCCCAGCACCAACGCCGCAAGCACCAGGACCCAGGTCAGCAGGGGTAGGTCGGACACGTACCCTGAAGCCTAAGCTTAGGAGCTAGTCGCGGATCGGCTGATCCGCACCGTCGTTGACGCGTTCGCGCAGATCTTTGCCCGGCTTGAAGTGCGGCACGTGTTTGCCGGCCAGCGCCACGGCCTCGCCGGTCTTCGGATTGCGTCCCTGCCTGGGCGGGCGGAAATGCAGCGAGAAGCTGCCGAAACCGCGTATCTCGATGCGCTCACCCGTGGCTAACGCGTCGCTCATGATCTCCAGAAGCTGCTTCACCGCCAGCTCCACATCCTTCGCCGGCAAATGCTTCTGCTTCGCCGAAATGATCTCAATGAGTTCCGATTTCGTCATTATCGATCCGTGCGCGTCACTAGACATACGTAAAGAGAGCGGCCGCTGCGCCTGCAGCAACGGCCGCCGTGGTCCCTTCAATCCTGTCCGGAGATCTGCTCTTTCAAAAGATCTCCCAAACTCGTTCCGGTGGATGAATCGGTCCGATAATTTTGCATGGCCTCCTGCTCCTCATGGATGTCCTTCGCCTTGATCGACAGCGAAATACTGCGTCCCTTGCGGTCCACACCGGTAAATCTGGCCTCGACCTCGTCGCCGACTTTGAGCATCAGGCGGGCATCTTCCACGCGATCGCGCGAAATGTCCGAAGCGCGCAGCTGGCCGTCGACTCCGTTGCCGAGGTCGATGATCGCGCCCTTCGCATCCACTTCGCGTACCACGCCTTTGACGACGCTGCCCTTCGGATGCTCGGCAATGTAGGCGGAGAAGGGATCCTTGGCGAGCTGCTTGATGCCGAGGCTGATGCGCTCACGCTCCGGATCGATCGACAGCACCATGGCATCGACCTGTTGCGCTTTTTGATAGCTGCGCACGGCCTCTTCTCCGGGCAGGTCCCAGGAGATGTCCGAGAGGTGCACCAGCCCGTCGATACCGCCGGCCAAGCCGATGAAAATACCGAAATCGGTGATCGATTTGATCTGGCCGCTGACCTTGTCGCCGCGGTTGTAGTTGTCCGCGAACTCCTTCCAGGGATTGGCCTTGCACTGCTTCACGCCCAAGCTGATGCGCCGGCGTTCTTCGTCGATGTCCAGAACCATGACTTCGACTTCCTGACCGACATGCACGACTTTGGCGGGATTGACGTTCTTGTTGGTCCAGTCCATTTCGCTGACATGCACCAGACCTTCCACGCCCTCTTCGATCTCGACGAAGCAGCCGTAATCGGCGATGTTAGTGACCTTGCCGAAAAGACGCGTGTTGGCAGGATACCGCCGGGCGATGTTCTGCCAAGGATCGGCGCCAAGCTGCTTCAGGCCCAACGAGACCCGCTGGCGCTCGCGGTCAAACTTCAAAATGCGGACATCGATCTCTTCGCCGACCTTGACGACTTCCGACGGGTGCTTGACGCGCTTCCACGCCATGTCCGTGATGTGCAGCAGGCCATCGATGCCGCCCAGATCCACGAAGGCGCCGTAATCGGTGAGGTTCTTGACCACACCTTTGACCGCCGCTCCTTCCTGCAAATTGTCCAGCAGCGCGGAACGTTCGGCGCTGTATTCCTGCTCGACGACCGCGCGGCGGGAGACCACCACATTGTTGCGCTTCTGGTCGAGCTTGATGACTTTGAATTCGAGAGGCTTGTTTTCCAGGTAAGACGGATCGCGAACCGGGCGAACGTCCACCAATGAGCCCGGCAGAAACGCCCGAACATTGTCGATCTCGACGGTAAAGCCGCCTTTGACCCGGCCGGTAATGATGCCGATGACGACTTCCTGCTTCTCGAAGGCGGTTTCCAATCGCGTCCAAGTCCGCGCGCGCTTCGCCTTCTCGCGTGAAAGCCGGGTCTCGCCGGAGCCATCCTCCACACTGTCCAAGGCGACCTCGACCGTCTCACCGACGGAGACTTCGATCTCACCTTTTTCGTTCTTGAACTGATCGGATGGAATGACCGCTTCGGATTTCAATCCGACATTCACGATCACGTAATCCTGGCCGACTTCGACGATCAATCCATTGAGGATGGTGCCAGGTCGAATGCGCTGGCTCGCAATGCTCTGTTCGAACAGTTCCGCAAAACTTTCAGTCATGTGTTCTCTTACTAAATCCCAGACACAGATCCTAAGTGCCCAAGGGTTACCTCAAAAAACGGCGATCGATCCTTGAAAGCCGCAACCTAAAAAAATTCGCGAGCGATCTTCAAAACGCGCCCGATCACCTCATCGACGGACATACCCGTTGTATCCAACACGGTGGCGTCGGCGCTTGCGACAAGAGGCGAAGCGGTGCGCGTGGAATCGCGCCGGTCACGCTCCGCTATCTCCAGCGAAAGGGCGGCAAGGTTAGCAGTAACCCCCTTTTCTTTCAACTGCTTATGGCGTCTGAGGGCCCGTTCGGCGGGGCTCGCGTCGAGAAAAATCTTGACTCTCGCCTGGGGGAATATGACGGTCCCCATGTCGCGGCCATCGGCCACCAAACCGGGGGGCACCGCAAAGCGCCGTTGGCGGTCCAAGAGGGCGGCCCGGACCTCCCCTTGGGCTGCGACCCGGGAGGCGTCCCCGCCTGCCTGCTCGGTGCGAATGGCCCGGGTGACATCCTGGCCGTCCAGCCACACCACCTCATGACCGGACTCGTCCGAGTCGAACCGTATGTCCATTTGACCCGCCAGTTGAGCCAAGGCCGCGCCGTCATCCAGGCTGACGGAAGCCCGGCGCCCGCCCAAGGCGACCAAGCGGTATAAGGCACCGCTATCGAGCAACGACCATCCCAGCGCCTTGGCCACGGCCCGGCTGACGGTACCCTTCCCGGATCCGGACGGACCATCGATGGTAATGATCGGAACCTGCATCGACGCCCCTAAACGGCCGTCTCACGTATCGCCAGCCCGACTGACTGGGCCAGTCCTACAAACCCCGGAAACGAGGTGGCCACGTTGGCCACGTCCCGGATCAAGATCGGTCCGGCCGCACGCAGACTTGCAATGGCGAAGGACATGGCGATGCGGTGATCGCCGAGGCTGTCGACCTCCCCGGAAGAGAAGGCCGGCCGGTCCTGCGCCCCGCTGCCGCGGCCCTCGATCCGCATCCCGTCGGGCAAGGGGCTGTGCGCCACGTTCAATGCCGCCAAGCCTGCGCTCATCGCCGCAATCCGGTCGCTCTCCTTCACCCGCAACTCCTCGGCGCCGGTCACCCAAGTTTCGCCCTGCGCGCAGGCCGCGGCGATGAACAAGACCGGCATTTCATCGATGGCCAGCGATACCAATTCCTTCGGCACGCGAATGCCCCGCAGCGGCGAGGTTCGCACGCGCAAATCGGCCACGGGCTCCGCCCCGCTCCGGCGCGCGTTCAGTATCTCGATGCTCCCGCCCATGCTGCGCAATATGTCCAGCAATCCGGTTCGGGTGGGATTCAATCCCACATTTTGAATCAGCAGGCCCTCCACGGGGGCTGCCAGCAAGCCGGCGACGATGAAAAAGGCGGCGGAGGAAAAATCCCCGGGCACATTCAAATGCAGTGCACTCAACCGGGACGGAGGATGCAGCGTCGTGCTCAGGCCCTCGGTGCTGATACGCACGCCGCAGCCCTCGAGCATGCGTTCACTATGATCGCGGCTCGCGGCAGGGGCGGTGACCGTCGTCGGCTCCGCGGCATACAGCGCGGCCAGCAGGATCGCCGACTTCACTTGGGCACTCGCCATCGGCATGCGATAGTCGATTCCGCGCAAGCGCTTGGCGCCGCTGATGTCCACGGGCGGCGTGCCGTTATGGGTGCGCACATCGGCGCCCATTTCGCGCAACGGTTTGGCAACCCGCTCCATGGGCCGTTGCATGAGCGATGCATCCCCGATCAGCTGCGAGTCAAAATCTTGAGCCGACAGAAGGCCTGTGAACAGACGCATGGCGGTGCCTGCGTTGCCCATGTCGAGCGGCCTGCCGGCAGGCCGCAGACCGTGCAGGCCCGCGCCATGAATCACGACCCGCGTGGCGGCGGGTTGTTCGATGCGCACGCCGAGGGCACGCATGGCGCCCAACGTCGCCAGGCAGTCCTCGCTCGCGAGAAAACCGCTGACCTCGCTCACGCCCTCGGCAACCCCGGACAACATCAGCGCACGGTGCGAAATGGATTTGTCGCCCGGCACACTCATCGTGCCAAACACGCGACTGGCCGGGTGCGCTTCGAACCACCGCATCAAAGCACGGCCCGCGGATACGAGCCCAATACCTTGAACAAGGACGCTCGCGACTCCAGAGCCGCCAATGCCTTCGCCACCGGTGGATCCGTGACGTGACCCTCGATGTCGATGAAGAACACGTAGTCCCATTTGCGCCGGCGCGAGGGGCGCGATTCGATGCGGGTCATGTTGACCCGGTGTTGCGCCAGCGGCTCCAGCAGTTGAAACAGCGCTCCCGAATCATCGGTATCGCTGGTCGATACCAGCAATGTCGTGCGATCGGTACCGCTGGCGCTGAACAGCTTCCTTCCCACCACCAGGAATCGCGTGGTGTTGTCCGGCCGATCCTCGATCTCGGTGGCCAGAAGGTTCAAGCCGTAAATCTCGGCGGCCGAACGTCCGGCGATGGCTGCGGTGGCGCGCTCGTCCCGCGCGCGCCGCGCGCCCTCGGCGTTGCTGGATACGCCGACGCGCTCCGCCTCGGGGAGCTGCTCATCGAGCCATGCCCGGCACTGCGCCAGCGCCTGGGGGTGCGCACAAACGCGCTTGACGGCCTCGAAACCGTTCATCTTTCCCATGAGACAGTGGCTGATTCGCAGTTCCACTTCGCCGCAGATCTTCAGTCCCGAGGTCAGAAACATGTCGAGCGTGTGATTGACCGTCCCCTCACTGGAATTTTCGATGGGTACCACGCCGAAATCAGCGACCCCGGCCTCCACTTCGTGGAAGATCTCATCGATCGCCGCGAGCGGCAGCGCGCGGACCGAGGAGCCGAAGTGCTTGAGCACGGCGGCCTGCGAGAAGGTTCCCTCCGGGCCCAGAAAAGCCACTTTCAGGGGCTCCTGCTGCGCAAGACAGGCCGACATGATTTCGCGGAAGAGGCGCGCAATTTCTTCGTCGCGCAGCGGGCCCTGGTTGCGCTTGAGGGCCATGCGCAACACTTCCGCCTCGCGTTCGGGCCGATAGTAATCGACCGCCTTGCCCGACGCGGATTTGGAGATGCCGACCAGCTGCGCGAATCGCGCGCGTTCATTGAGCAGGCCGTGGATGCGCGCGTCGATGGCATCGATGCTATCGCGAATATTTCCAAGACCCGCGCCCGCGGGGGTGGCCGGCGGCGCGCCTTCCGAGGCCGCGGATCGCGGCGCGCGTTTACGGCCGCGCTTGCGGCCGGTCATGAATACCGGCCTTCGAAATCGCGCATGAACGCCGTCAGTTTCTCCACGCCTTCGATCGGCATGGCGTTGTAGAGGCTGGCACGCAGTCCGCCCACCGCCCTATGGCCCTTGAGTCCCTGCAAACCGGCCGCTGCTGCGGCCTCGAGAAATACGGCATCCAGCTCCGGATTGCGCAAAGTGAATGTCACGTTCATCCGCGAGCGGGCATCCCTCGCCACCGAATTTTGGTACAAACGCGAGGCATCGATGGCGCCATACAGCATTTCTGCCTTGAGCCGGTTGCGCTCGCCAATCGCCCGCACGCCGCCCGCCTTCTTGAGCCATTTGAAAACCAACCCGGCCATGTACCAGGCGAATGTCGGCGGTGTGTTCAACATCGATTGCTCGTCGGCGATCGCCTTGTAGTCAAACACGTGGGGAGTCTCGGCACGCGCTTGGCCGATGAGATCATCGCGGACGATGACCACCGTCAGCCCGGAAGGTCCGATGTTCTTCTGCGCGCCGGCATAAATCAACCCAAATCGCGATACCTCGACCGGCCGGGAGAGAATGCTGGATGACATGTCGGCCACGAGCGGGACGCCGCCCGTCTCCGGGATATACCCGTACTCGACGCCGCTGATGGTTTCATTCGGCGTGTAGTGCACGTAGCGGGCACCGCCGCTGAAGCGCAGCTCATCCTGCGGCGGCACACGGCTGTAGCCGCCGCCGGCATCGCCGGCGATGTGAACTGCGCAGTAGCGGCGCGCTTCGGCCATCGCCTTTTGCGACCAATGACCCGTATCGATGTAATCAACGGCGGCCTGCGGCGGCGCCAGATTCAGCGGCACCAGGGAAAACTGAGCGGAGGCGCCGCCCTGCATGAACAGTACCCGGTAATTCTTCGGGATCGACATGAGCTCGCGCAAATCGGCTTCGGCTTGGGCTGCCACTTCGAGAAAGGCCTTGCTGCGATGGCTGATCTCCATCACCGAGGCGCCGCTGCCCTGCCAATCGAGCAATTCATCACGCGCCTGCTCCAGAACCTCGATTGGCAACACGGCAGGCCCCGGCGAGAAATTGAATGCGCGCACCGAAGGCCTTATGAGTCGTCGACCGCGGGATTGGCGCCATCGGGCTCCGCGGCGCCGGGCTCAGTGGCATCGGGCTCGGCATCCTCGCCCTCCCCGGCCAGGCCCTCAATGCGCTCGAGGCCTGAGAGCTGATCGCCTTCTTCCAGACGGATCAAACGCACGCCTTGGGTGTTGCGTCCGACGATGGAAATGTCCTTTACCGGCGTACGCACCAGGACGCCGTTCTGGCTCATCAACATGATCTCGTCGTCCAGGCTGACCTGCAGCGCGCCGACCATGATGCCGTTGCGATCGGTAATCTGCAGGGCGATGACGCCCTGCCCGCCCCGGCCGTGCTTCGGGAAATCCTCGAGCGGGGTCAGCTTGCCGAAACCGTTCTGCGAGGCGGTGAGAATGAATCCGTCCTGAGCCACGATCAGCGCGATGACACGCTGGTCATCGACGAGTTTGACCCCGCGCACGCCCGCGGCCTCCCGGCCCATCGGGCGCACCTCCTCCTCCAGGAATCGAATTGCCTTGCCGGCCGTGCTGAACAACAGAATGTCCTTGGTGCCGTCGGTAATCGCGACACCCACCAGCTTGTCGCCCGCATCCAGCGCCACGGCGATGATCCCGCTCGCGCGCGGGCGCGAGAACGATACCAGGGAAGTCTTTTTCACGGTCCCCAAGCTCGTGGCCATGAAGACGAATTTTCCCTCTTCGAATTCCTTGATCGAAAGCATCGCGCTGATGCGTTCGCCTTCCTGAAGCGGCAGCAGATTGACGATGGGCTTGCCGCGGGAACCGCGGCTGGCCTGAGGCAGCTGGTAGACTTTGAGCCAGTACAGCTTGCCGCGGTCCGAAAAGCACAACAGCGTATCGTGGGTATTGGCGACGAACAGCTTGTCGACGAAGTCCTCGTCCTTGACGCTGGTGGCGGCCTTGCCGCGGCCGCCGCGGCGCTGGGCCTGATAGTCCGAGATCGGCTGCGCCTTGGCATATCCGCCGTGCGACAGCGTCACCACCACATCCTCCGGTGAAATGAGATCTTCCGTCGTCAGGTCTTCATGGTTGACGAGGATTTCAGTACGGCGCTTGTCGCCGAATGTGTCGCGGATGTACTCCAGTTCCTGGCGGATCACGGCGAGCAGCCGCTCGGGGCGGGCCAGAATATCCGACAGATCGCGTATCTGTTCCAGCAGCTCTTGGTACTCGGCAAGGATCTTGTCCTGTTCGAGGCCGGTGAGGCGGTTGAGGCGCATCTCCAGAATCGCCTGAGCCTGGAGTTCCGTCAGACGATAGCCCCTCTCGACCAGCCCCAAGGCCGCGATTTCACCCTCCGGCCGGGTGCTGATGGCGCCGGCGCGCGCCAGCATGTCGGGCACGGCGCCGGAGGCCCAGGTGCGCGACATCAGGACCACCTTGGCCTCGGCGGGCGACGGCGAAGCCTTGATGGCCGCGATGATCTCGTCGATGTTGGCAAGCGCAATCGCCAAGCCTTCCAAGATATGTCCGCGCTCGCGGGCCTTGCGCAGCTCGAACACGGTGCGCCGCGTGACCACCTCACGCCGATGCCTGAGGAATGCATCCAGCATCTCCTTCAGGCTCAACAGACGCGGCTGGCCATCGACCAGCGCCACCATGTTGATGCCGAACACCTGCTCCATGGGGGTCTGCGCATAGAGGTTATTGAGCAGAATCTCCGGCACTTCGCCGCGCTTCAACTCGATCACGACCCGCATGCCGTCCTTGTCCGACTCGTCGCGCAGGCCGTCGGAGGCAATGCCCTCGATCTGCTTGTCGCGCACCAGATCGGCGATGCGCTCGATCAAGCGCGCCTTGTTCACCTGATAAGGCAGCTCGGTGATGATGATGGCTTGACGCTCGCCCTTGCCGACATCCTCGAAATGGGTGCGCGCGCGCAGATGCAGGCGGCCGCGCCCGGTCTTATAGGCCGCGACGATTTCCTGGGCGCCGTTGATGAAGCCCGCGGTCGGAAAATCCGGGCCGGGGACGATCTGCATGAGCTGCCCGAGGGTGATCTCGGGATTCTCGATGAGCGCGATGCAGGCGGTGATGATCTCCGTCAGATTATGCGGCGGAATATTGGTGGCCATGCCCACCGCGATTCCCGAAGAGCCGTTGATCAGCAGGTTCGGAATGCGCGCGGGCAGTACCGCCGGCTCGTTCTCGGACTCATCGTAGTTGGGATTGAAATCGACCGTTTCCTTGTCGATGTCGGCGAGCAGTTCCCCGGCCAATCGGGACATGCGCACTTCGGTATAGCGCATCGCCGCCGGCGGATCGCCGTCCACCGAGCCGAAATTTCCCTGGCCGTCGACCAACAGATAGCGCATCGAGAATTCTTGCGCCATGCGCACGATCGCGTCGTAAACCGAGGCGTCGCCGTGCGGGTGGTATTTACCGATGACATCGCCAACGACTCGCGCGGATTTTTTATACGCCTTGTTCCAGTCATTGCTCAGCTCGCGCATCGCGTATAGCACGCGCCGATGCACCGGCTTCAGGCCGTCGCGAACATCGGGCAAAGCGCGTCCGACGATCACGCTCATCGCGTAATCGAGATAGGATTGCGCAT
>Ga0210393_10005225_pt1 | contig 10225 bp, 7 predicted proteins | sample IncBWC27OmetaG_FD_160068 | JGI IMG/M metagenome (GOLD analysis project Ga0210393, IMG submission 160068) | Forest soil microbial communities from Barre Woods Harvard Forest LTER site, Petersham, Massachusetts, United States - Inc-BW-C-27-O ...
CCATGGCCACGAGTTGATGTTGTCGCTCCCAGCCCGGCCAATTATCGTCGACGCGGATATTCACCGGCTGGCCCAAGTTATTACGAACCTGCTCGAGAACGCGGCCAAATACACCGAGACCCCCAGTCAAATCTGGCTTTCGGTCGATCGTCACGACGACGAAGCGGTGATCCGAGTCAGAGACGAGGGAATCGGAATCTCGCCCGAGATGCTGCCCGATGTCTTCAATTTGTTCGTGCAAGCCGACAATTCGCTCGGACGCCCCAAGGGCGGTTTGGGCATCGGCCTGAACGTGGTGAAACGCATCGTTGAGATGCACGACGGGACCGTCACGGTTTCCAGCCCCGGCCTCGGTCAAGGTAGCGAGTTCACCGTGCGGCTGCCCGTCTCGAAGAACATCGCACCGCAGGGGGCGACGAAACCAAGTTCTCACGACGTCCACTGTCACACGACGAAGCGCAAGATCCTCGTCGTGGACGACAATGTCGACGCGGCGGTCACCATCACGGCGCTGCTCAAAGCCTGGGGGCACGAAGTCCAGACGGCCTACAACGGACCGTCAGCCTTGGAAACCGTCGGACGTTTTCGGCCCGACATCATTCTGCTCGACATCGGTCTGCCCGGCATGAGCGGTTACGACGTCGCCAAAAACGTTCGCGCGGAACCCTCGGCCAAAGGCATCATCATCGCCGCTCTGACCGGCTACGGACAAGACGCGGACCGTCAGCGCTCTTGGGAGGCCGGATTCGACTATCACCTTACCAAGCCGCCTGATCCCACCCTCCTCGAATCGCTGCTCGCGTCGCCGCGATCGCGGGGCCAGCAAGGACTACCTCCGGTCGAAAACAATTGACGGCAACCTGAGATCGGAAGAGTTTCGCGCGGTCGCACGCAATCACAGGACGCGCATCCAGACCGCGCACAGATACTCGCCTTCGGGGCAATTCGAGGCGACGGGATGGTCGGCCGCTGCTCCGCTCTTCTCCAGGATCTGCAGCGAGCGGGCTTCGTGTTGCGGGCGGCCTTGAGCAGTCGACTCGCCAACCGGGCCGGCTTGCCAAGCGGCCGCGCGCAAAAGCTTGAGGAATTCCACTTCATCCATCAAGCCGCTGCAGGTGCAACTTAAGAGCAGTCCGCCGGGACGCACTAGCTGCATGGCGAGCCGATTGAGATCCAAATACTTACGACGGCCCTCGTCGAATTCGTCACGCGTGCGGATCAGCTTGGGCGGATCGAGCACGACGATATCGTACTGCCGCTTGTTGCGGAGCATGTCCCGCATGTAAGTGAAGACGTCAGACGTGACGAAGTTGATCCGCACCTGGTTGAGGCCGGCGTTTTCGCGGGCCAGACGGATCGGTTCTTCATCGAGATCGACACCGGTGACTTCGGCCGCGTTGCCAAGCTTCTTCGCTTGCAGGGCGAATCCGCCGGTGTAGCAGCACAGATCGAGCACCGACTTTCCCGCGCAAAAGCTGGCGAGCCGGCGGCGGTTGTCGCGCTGATCGCAGAAGAAGCCCGTCTTATGTCCCCCCTCGAATAGCACGCGAAAGCGCGTGCCGAACTCTTGGATCGCCACAGTCGGCGGCGCTCCGTCCGATTGCAGGACGCTGCCCTCGAACGCTTCTTGAGCCAAGGTCGCCGGCCCCGGGCGCACGAGCCACGCACGGGCGCCCGTTTGCTCGGCGAGGCGTTTGAGTAAGTCGGCGCTCCGCTGGTACATCCCCAGGCTGAACGCTTCGGCCGACAGCACGTCCCCCAACTTGTCGACGACAATGCCGGAAAGGCCGTCGCCTTCGGCGTGAATTAGCCGATAGGCATCGGTAACGGCATCGAGATTAAGCAGATCGCGTCGCAGTGCGATGGCCGACGCCAGCCGCTCGCTCCAGAACGCTTCGTCCGGCGGGTCGCTCCCCCAGCTCAACAGACGAACGGTAATCTCAGCCCGCGGATTGAAATGGCCGTAACCGACGACGCTCCGACGGTCAAGCCGCACGGCCACCAAATCGCCCGGCCGCGCTGAAGAGTCGAATCGATCGATCCGTTTGCGATAGAGGTAGGGGTGCGCGGCCGCGCTTTTGGCGAGCACCGTCGGCAGGTTGTCGAACGATTCGGGAACGAGGGCCCGTTGTTCGGGGTGCAGAAACTGAGACGGAATCCGGCCGGAGGACGGCGCGGCTGCCCGATCGGAGCGTTTTTCGGCGGTTTGGTTTTCTCGTCGGGGACGCATCAATGACTTCTTCGCCGATTGTCTGGGGATAGGAATTCATCCTAAAGAAGGCAAGTGCCCCAGGCGAGCCGCAAGCGTGAGCTTGCGGGTGCTTCGCGTTAACCGGCCGGAAGAATTCAACCACCCTGGGACTTACGTCCCAGGCTCCCCGGGCGGGGCTACGAACAATCGCCCTTTATGCAGCGGTCCGGATCCCTCTCGTTGGACTGCGATTTGACTGCTATAATTGGTCAGAGCCCGCCGGATGCCGGCTGAGAGGCCGAAGCCAGAAATTCGGGGGCAGGTTGTTTGTCGCCTTCCATTGAAAGCAGAGAGGGAGTCCGGAACCGATGTCAGTCACCATTACTGAAAAGGCTGCCAAGGAAATTCAGCGCGTTTTGAGCGAGCAAAAGATGCCCGAAACGACCGTGCTGCGCATCGGCGTCGCGGGCGGCGGCTGCAGCGGATTCCAGTACAGCCTCGGTTTCGACGAGCAGACCGACACCGCGAAGGACCACGTGTCCAAGCAGCACGGGATTCCGGTGGCCGTCGATAAGAAGAGCGCTCTGTTCCTCGATGGGACGACGATCGACTTCTACGAGGGGCTCGAAAAGCGCGGCTTCACCTTCGAGAATCCGAACGCGGTGAAGACCTGCGGCTGCGGAAGCAGCTTCTCGGCCTAGGCGGGTTCCAACTTCGTAGACAGGCCCCGGCCCGAAGAGCGGTGCCTTGTTGCGCCTACGCACTTGCGCTTACTGCCCGCGAGTGTTTTCCTCGATCGTCAGCAGCAAGTGGATCACTTCGCGAAAGGCGAAGAATCCCAGTGCGGCGATCAGGCCAGCCGCGAATTCGCCCAAGGCATAGAAGATCGCGTAGGTCCGCAACACGGTGGCCTCCATCACGAAGGCCGCACGCAGACCGAAGAGCAGTCCCGCAAAGCCGCCGACCACCGATAGGCCGGCGAGCACCGTGTAAACGGTGGCGATGGTCTCGAGCAGCTTGAAAGACGTCGCGCCGTGAGAGTGGCGCGCGGCCGGCGCGATGACCGAGGGACCGCGAGTCGCTTCCTCGGCGACCTCGAGCTGAATGGCCGCGAGCGCTGACAGGGGAGAGGCGGGCCGATCCTGCTCGTTGGCCCGCTCAGTCGGCTCCCCGATTGCCTCGAGCAACACCGGCGCGTGTGCCACTCGTGCAGCCGCCTCTTCCTCGGCCTGACGGCACTGCGGGCAGCGCGACGGCGTCGGTGCAGTCGCCGGGATGGCGTAGCGCCGTCTACAGCTCGGGCAGGTCCACTGAATTCTTTCGATGGGCGTAGTCAACTGTGCTCCGCTCCGACGTACCGTTGCGCGTCCTTGCTCATTTTGGCCGTAAGGTGTGCTACAGGTCGGTCCCCATAACCTCGTCGTACGTTTGTGCCGGGAATTTTTTGCCGCAAATCGATTCAAACTGCGCGGTCACCCAGGCCCGAAAGGCGTCGCCCGGCTCCACGATCTTGCAACCGCGGCCCCGAGCCTCCTCCAGCAGCTCTGTATTATAGGGCATCGAGCAAAGGTCCATGACCATCATCGTCGGGCGGAAGTAGCCGGCGTTGATTTCGCCTTTCTGATGCCCCATTTTGATCGCCGGATCCGCGATCACCACGACATCGGCCAGCGTATCGTAGAGGGCGTGAAACGGCACGTGGCGGACGTTAAATTTCTGCGCCAGGTGCTGCGAGGTCTTTTCGTCGGGCCCGGTCACGCTTACGATGCCGCTCTGCTTTTGAATGCCGTAAATCAAGGCCGGTGCCATCCCGCCCGAGCCGACGACGAGCACATTGCGACGTTCAAGCGGGTGCTCCGCTGATGATTTCTTGCCCAACCGCGCCTCGGCCGCCTCGAGCGCCCGCCGCCAGACTGTATTGTAGGCCGTCCAACCGTCGGGCTGGCGCAGCAGCAAGTCGGCGTAGCCGCAGGGCTCGGCCGAACCCTCGCGCTTGCTCGCGTTTTTCGCCGCCTCGACGGCGGAAGCGGGCGCGACGAGCAGGCCCTGGATCTTCAGTCCATCCAATCGGGTCAGCAGATGATCGAACGAGTGCACGGGCACCGGCACGCAGCGGTGGCGGTCATCAGTCGCGCGGAACGCCGCATTTAGCACGCGGGCCGTGATGGCCGTCTGCCGTTCCACCGGACCGACCAGGCCGACAAAACGGGTCTTGGGCCCGATGTCGTCCCAGGCGTAATTGTCCTTGAGATCGTCCACCGTCGGCTGACCGGGCACCGACTCCAAACCCCGTTCCAACGCGGCGTAGGACCAGGGAGCTTCGAGCATCCGTCCGATGAGCGCGAGCGCCAACGACGCGCGACCAATTCCCAGGCCAACCACAGGCAGCGCGTGCTTCTGCGAGAACAGCTTGATCAACGGCCACGCCGTCTCGAACGTCGGCGTGGGCCACGAGAACTTGATCGCGTCGGCCTTGAGCGCGGCAGCTTCTTCAAAGATCACATCCAGATCGTTGGGCGGGCCGCTCAGCGACGTGACCGAAATCAGCCGCTTGGTCTTGCCGAACCGCGGCACCTTGGCTGCGATATCGAGATCAAGCTCGATGTACTCGGGCCCCGCGACGATCGCTTGACGCAACAGGAGCATCCGCTCCTCGTCCGTCCCTTCGAACTTGCCGCCATCCTGCGTGCGGCGGCAGGCAACCAGGATCGGCTTGGGAATGCCCTGCAGGATGTCGCCGACGTCGGGCTCTTTGAGGAAGTGATCGAGGCACAGCTCGATGAGATCGCCCCGATGGGCGGCGTTCACCAGATCGGCCTTCGCCAGCTTACGCGACACCGGAGCGACGGAGATGCACAGCATAATGAAGCCGCCTCCCGCCCGAATTGACAATTACCCTGAGCGGCCTGCGTCAGCGGGCCGAGACTGTTGAATTCTCCGCGGGTTTACACCCGCGGCTCGGAATCGCTTTAGTAATGCGCCAGCCGTGGGGCTGAACCTATCAATCCACCTGGCTCTCGGCCTGAACCTTGTCGTAATACTTTCGCGCTGAATCGTAGGCCGCCTCCGCCGCGTCCCGTTCGCTCTGGCGAATCTGGCCCGACTTGGCTCGCCAGCAGACGTCGACTGCCCGGCGGCACCACTCGGCACTCTTGCGACTGGCGCGAATCGGCTTGCCCGCCACCTCGACGAACACCGGGTTCGTGTGGACGGACGGGAAAATCCGCACGGCGATCCAGCTCGACTGGGGTATGTCGAAGTCGAAACTCAACGGCCGCGTCTCGCCGTCAGCGACGATTTCCTGTCGCGCGACAGCTTGCCCATTCACGATCAGTTCGACCGGAACTTTCCGCGTCTCGCCAATTCGCGCCCGTTCGACGTGCCAGTACGGCTTCTGATCGAGCCGCGCACTGCGGATCTTTTCGGTCTTTGGCGTCGGCTTCTCCTCGAGCCGTGCGGCCACGTCGAGCGTGACTTTCACTTTGCCCGGTTTCGCCAGACTGAGCTGGCTGATCTTGCCGTCTGGGCCCGATTCACCGACCGGCAGATCGTTGACTTTGAAATCAAACAGGTGGCTCCGCCCGTCGCCACAATAACTGCGTCCGTCGCGCACGCCCAAGATCCACGTGTCGTAATCGAGCGGCTGCTCGGGCTTCAGCTTGACGTAGATCCGCCCCAGGCCGACTTTGTCGCCATAAATGCAAGGAAAGTCGGTCTCGCCGCTGATCCGCGTGCGCACGCCGCAGTTGAGCATGTGATACCAAATGTTGAGTTCCCAGACGGGAGGCGTATCGACCGTCGAGATGAAATCACAGACTCCGTTCGGCCCGGTGACGATGAATTCGTTCGCCCCGATTCCGTCGAACCGAGGCATCGCGTAGTCGGGCAACTTGTCGGCCGCGTGCGCCTGTGGGTCCCTCTGTCCGCGGCGTCGCATCTCCGCGCGGCGGCCGTCGGGCAAATAATCGGGCAACTCGAGCCCCCAACCGCTGTGGCTGTAGCCGACGACGGCGTCCTGCTTCTTGCCCCAATCGAGCACCGGCTGCGTCCAACTCGGCCACTCTTCGATCACCTTCGTGCCGGGATAATCGTCTTCCTTCAATCGCAACAGGCACAAGTGGCCGGCGTGTGACGACGGGAACCCGCTGACCTCGACGTCGTAACGCATCAAGTAGTTCGGCTTCGACAGGGCCGAAACCTTTCCCTCGAAATATTGCTTCTGCGTGTACCAGCACGGGCCCCAACTCAGCACGCAGCCGACGTTGAGATCCTCCCCCACGACGTGCCGCATCATGTCGGCCGGCGTCACGCCTTCGGTCGGGCTGTCGTAATGGGCGCAGCCGGCCGCGTGCACGTGATGATCGCCCGAGAACCACTGCCGGGTCGCCGGATGGATCCATCGCTTCAGTTCAAAGTTTTCCTGCTGTGTCGTGCCGGGATGCACGGTGATCGTTTTCGTCTCGACGAGATATTCCGGCCCGCGGTTGTATTCAACTGCGTATTCGCCCGGCGGCAGGTCGAGCGATTCGCCGTCGGCCCGATACACCTGATCGTGAAAGAAGAAGTCGGGCGCCAGCCGCCGGGCGGGGTTCGGATAGACGTGCCCGTGTTTGTCGCGAACCACGAAGCTGGCGGTCGTCGGCTTGCCGTCAGAATCTTTGACGCCGAGCGCGACTTTCACCGCCGGCTGACAGTCGAACAGGATCGGCACCGTGTTACGAAATCCCAGATCCTGCGTCCCCTGGCCGACGTTGAATCCGATCACCGCTTCCCGCTTGCCCCGATCGCGGCTGTAAAGGTTCACGATGCGATATTCGAGGCCCAACCCCGAAAGCTGCGGCTTCAGCGGCTGCTTGTCGTACATCTGAATATCGAGAAACCGCGTGCTGAGCGCTTCGGGTGCAATCTCCAGACTCTTGTTCGTCAGCGGATGCTGCCGCTCGCCGCGCCCCTGCAAATACACGGGGGCCAGATTGGGCGATTCGGGCCGCAACGTGGCCGTGATCCCCGCCTGGTTCTGCACTTTGACGAGAAACGTCCGCCACCCCTGCTGAATCAGCTCCTTCCCCGCCGGCCCCTCAACGACCGAAACGCGACTCTCGGGATTGATCGTCACGCCGACCAGACAATACGGATCGAGCACCGCTTGAATCGTGCGCAGCGACTGTTTGGCGTCTGCATCCGCACACGCCGCCTCGAGCGCATTCTTGTCTTCCGCCTTAAGCGGAGCCCCGACGAAACTCAGGGCGTCGGTCAACCGATGCGTGGCCGAAACCAGCGGCTGCTGTTCGACGTCGATGACCAGCGGCAATTTCTGCTGCGGTCCGGCCGCGTGGAGGCCGGAGTGCGAGCCCGTTGCTTGGAGGGCGACCAAGGTGAGGATGAGCAGAAATACGAGGAACAATCGAGCGCGAGGGGAAACAATCACAGCGGTGCTCTCAAAATAAAGCGCTGGCGAGCCCCCAGTGTCAGCTAGGGGTGCTTTTGGCAATCTCCAGTATTCGCCCGGCGGGAATAACCCCATTCTGGGCTTAGCGAGTTAAAGCCGCAAGGTGATCTCAAACCCGGCGGGTGGCTCTCTGCCACCGCGCGAGCGGGTGGGATGCGAGCCCTCTCTGCACTGAGCCCCGCATGGGGGCACTTCTCAACCGGAGAGGCGTGCCGCGCCGGTGGGGGCTTGAGCTAGCGGAGGTGCCAGGCTGGCGCCACAGTCAGAAAAAACTTGATTCTGGAAAACGGCCGCACAACACTGGACCTCTTGGTGCTCGCTGTGCCGTGGTTATCGTCGGAAGTTTTGGGCCCCGTCGATGCCTGAGGAAATACTGCTCTCTTGTCCGCATTGCGCGGCTCGGATGCGGGTCACGAATCCGAACCTGCTTGGGAAAAGGTTCCTCTGTCCCAAGTGTTCCGAGCCGTTCGTCGCGACCACTGACTCTCGCACAACAAGCGATTGTCGCGCAAGTGCCGACACTCGAGCCGGTGGCGACGCTCCCGCGATGTTGCCTCCTCCCCGCAAGGTGGCTGCCTTAAAGCGGCGTAAAGGGGAAGTGGTCTGGAAAGCTGACCCGAAGGTCAAAGACGAGTACGGCGACCCCGCGAAACCGTTGGGCGATCCGCGGGACAAGCCAAAGCGGTCGACCGCACCGTCACTCGAGGAAACGTCCGAGCCGTCTCCGCCGGAGCAGAAACCCCGCAAGAAGAAACGCAAAAAATCGCGTGACGTGCCCGAGCCTTCCGGCGTGCGGATGTTTGGCTTTGGTTTCGTCGGCGGATCGCTCGGCGGCGTGGTATGGATCGCGTTCGCTTATTTTCTCAAAGTGCACTTGGGAATCATCGCCATCCTGGTCGGCGTGCTGACAGGTGTCGGCGTGCAGACGGGCAACAGCGGAGCCGACGACCACGGTCCCGGTGAGATCGCCGTCTTCACGGCGTTCGCCGTCATCCTGGCGTGCAAGGTCGTCGTCGCGTGCCTGCTCGCGGGCCAGTTTCTCGGGCTCGAAGCGTTGCTCAAGACATTTACGCCTTACGATTTTCTCTGGTGCGCGATCGCCGGCCGGTGGGCCTACCGCGTGGCGTCCGGCGCACTATTTTGAGCGGCCGGCATTCGCGAGTTGATCGGGGCAACCGAAATGGTCCCAAGATCCAGCGGGGGCAGTTTTCACCACAAAGGCACCAGGGCACAAAGAGCACGGAGCCGTGGTCCAAGGCAAGTTGTGCCGGCCAATCGCCAGAATCGGCTCGGCTCGAGTTTGGAGCGCAACTACGCCGACGCGGGGGCCCGTTGCCAGGCATCGTTCGGGCTGTTACGCCAGGCGCACCAGCCCAGCGGAAGGTCGCCCAATTCTCGGAGCGAGGAATCGTGCGTCACAATTTCTCTTAAGGCGACGACAATCGCTTCCTCTTGCTGCGGCGGTTCCGGTGGCATGAATTGCCAGCAGCCATCGTCGGCATCGTGGGAGACAAACGAAATCCAGGTCTCGCCACTCATGATCTTGCGCACAGTGATGGTCGCCGTATTTTCCGGATCCACAAAAGGCCAATCGATCATCGAACTCTCACCCAACCCGGGCTGATTCGCGAAGCGGCTGTTCATTACAACCCCGATCGGGACGCAGAGTGACGCTCGGTCTTCAGGTTGCGAGTCGTTTCTACGCGCGTAGAAACTAGGGATCCGTGGCGTGCGCTGGCGGTGGTAGGATGAACTAATCCGTGTTTATATTACGCGCGGAGAGAGGGGACGGGTTTCACCACAAAGGCACCAAGCCACAAAGAAGTCCAAAGGTCAGGGTTTCACTGAGTTTTCGTCTTCAGGGTGCGAGAACTCTTGGAGTTCAGAATCGGGTCCGGTCCCCTGCTTGGGACCGGGACCGCTGAGCGGGACGCGAACTTAAACGACAGCGAGTCCCGACTAAGTTTTGGGCAGCAAGAGAGTTGGGACGAAAGCTGAAGTGGGACGGGAGGTAGTGGGGTACTTTTCAAACGCCCCCACTACCGGGACGGGACTCAGGTCCGGACACTTACGTCAAAAGGGACCCGAGTGGTCCCGACGTCCGACGGGACTGGATTCACCACAAAGGCACCAAGCACCCGCCAGCTGAGGCAGGCGGCTCGCTGGGCGGCGCATTCCGAGCGTGGAGTCACTGGGCGGCGGGCGATTTTGCGGGGCGGCGTTCGAAGAGAATGATGTGTTGCCAGGGGAGGACTTCGATCGTCTCGACGAAGGACAGGTCGAGCGTCGGTTCGGCCGCTTCGCGTTTGACTTGCTTCTCCGTCATTTTGTGGACGAGTTTGATCGGCACGTTCGGATCTTCCTTGCGGTACTCGACGAAGGCGACGCGGCCGCCGGGCTTGAGGGCCTTGGCGATGGCCGACAGCATTTCGTACGGGTAGCGGAACTCGTGGTAGACGTCGACCATGATGGCCAGGTCGACCGAGTCGGGCTTGAGGTTGGGTGATTTCTCGGTGCCGCGAACGGGCGTGACGTTGGTGATTTTGAGTTGCTTGCAGCGCTTGGCGAGCACGCTGAGCACCTCT
>Ga0210393_10005226_pt1 | contig 10224 bp, 8 predicted proteins | sample IncBWC27OmetaG_FD_160068 | JGI IMG/M metagenome (GOLD analysis project Ga0210393, IMG submission 160068) | Forest soil microbial communities from Barre Woods Harvard Forest LTER site, Petersham, Massachusetts, United States - Inc-BW-C-27-O ...
TCGAGAAATCCCAAACGCAACAAGAACTGCAACATGTCCGACAAGCAACGCTTTTGCGAACTTGGGGTCTAGGAAACTGTCTTCGCTCAAGAACCTCCAGTTGACTGTCCATCGGTAGAGGAATACGCGCCCGAAGTTAAACGCGGATTCAACGTACACTCTCGGGTGTTCGAGAAGGAATGGATATGCTATCAGTGCTTGAAGCGATAACATCGTCAAGCAAAGCCGTATGGTGGTGGCCAAGCCGCGTTGTTTGACCAGGACAACCAGAAACGCGGGAAGATACAGCAAGACAGACATCTTGACCGAAAGGGCGGCACTGCAAGAGTGTGTGTCTGTGGCACCGCGATGCGTATACAAGCAACTCTTACCTTAAAAGTAATGTGGCAAGATCAGATAGACCCCCACCAAGCGCAAGGAGGGAGAGTTGAGTAAATACTACTGCCCATACATCATTGAAAAGGCGCAATACAAATATCGAGTGAAGGCGTTTGCTCAGTGGCAGCAAGAGCAATATCCAATTAGGAACGCCGCCTGCCTTGCGATAGATTGCACACGAAAGGATCAGAGACGTAGAATATAGAATGGCATAGACTTGCTGAGACAGCGCCAGATTTCGGCCTGCATCTGTGAGTTTGTACAGAAGTAGATGGATGTAAACGTGTCCCGCTGGATATCTGTGGAAATCATTTCTCATCTCCGACGCCTTTCTTCCGCAAAGCACACTCACACTAAGAACCCCGTCGGCCCGGTGAATGCAGAATAGTCTCGCTCTCCATCCAGATATATTTCGCTGAAACGCATATAAGTTTCCCAGTCAATTTCGGTATCTAAATGGTAATTAGTGAGAGGTCGGACGCGACAAATAGTGATGGTTTCATACATGGAACAAAACGGACAACAAGCTGTGTCAGGATTACATCCGCGACGACAACTAGGGTTGCGAGGACCCAAAAGAGTTTGGGATCGAAGAGCAGTCGCTTTGATAGATGTACGACAGAGGCGACCGTCATGGACGAGGGTCCCAAGAGCGGTAGGCCAGGACGGCCGGGGGAAGAGTTAGTACGTGGGGCTTCCAGCTTGACTAGTAGGAGCTGTTGCACCGAGGCCGAGGCAGGGTTACGTTCATCGAAGCGCCTTTGCAGCTTCGCAAAGTATTCTCACGTGGCGTTCCTCTTATTCCTCTTCCACATTTCACACTATCGACGGCTCAGACGAACCTCGAGCTCAGAGGGATCGGTCCTTCTGGCAACCGCATGCGGCGTTCCCGACCGCTTGCCGAGGCACACCCTGAGCTCCTGGTTATAGATACGCCGGGTTTGTCTCGCGAGTACCGCATCGAAAACTGGCACCCATCTCGCACTCGACATCGACGCGTCATTGATGGTTTGCCATGGATTTCATGGGTTGACGTATTCTCAATGCTGCTTGTTGGACTGTTATGGCCTTCGGTGCGCTCCCTTTTATGTCTTTCGTCTCTCGGTGATTCACAACGCCAGATAGGTGCAGGCGAGTACAGTCCTAATGATTGGAACGGGAATAGGGCTCGGCCTGCTTGTATATCAAAAGGTCACACAGGTCCTTTGGGGTGCGAGTTATAGCGAGCTAACTGCTGTCATCCGGATTGATGTCTCCTTCCAGAGTCCGTCCTTGTTCTCCCTTCTTACGGCATTCAGCTCGAAACACATCGCGGGCTTCCCTCCCTGCCGTTCTTTGTGTCTAGGAAGTTTATACCCTTGACCGAAGTGCGAGATGTGCTGATTAATGAAGGACTGCGAAGATGGGATGTGCGGTACTATCTGGCAATTCTCTACTCTCCTCGTCCAGGAGAACAGCGCCTCGACGTTGCGTACCAGGTAGGGAGATACTTGTCCATATATCTGTTCAAGATTCGCTCACAACTGTACCAGAATATTCTACCCCGGTTTCCGGTTTTAATTAAGGTATATCACGGCATCCATGAATGTCTACGATATGGCATAGAAGATGTGCAAGATATCTTAATCATGTGAAACTACTACGCGGCTACGTGTTATGAGCACGTCAATGTTATATAAATGCACTCGTCTGGTAGGTAGGAAATGCCTAGTGCTGAGCGTGAAGCGCTGCGCTGTCTTCGCTCTCATAAGCGCTCAATAGTTCATCGTATCCTTCATCATCACCCTCCTCGGAGGCACCTCCAATGCGCTTGACTGTCCTACTATCCGAGACCTTCCGTGTTCTGGGGGAGTGACCGGATGAGATCTTTCGAGCACGAGGCTCGGAGCTGTCCGCATGCGACTTGCGACTCTCGCTCGAGAGTTTTCTTGTCCTAATGGGCGGTAGAGTCGGGAACATTGGAGCCCCGGAAGTTGTAGTTTTCTGTTCATTGAGTTCGTCGAAGGCAGCCGCGCGTGGAGTCATAGCATTGTCATGATCGTCGAGGAATTCCGGTAAAGCTAACATATTCGGGAATGCGCCGTCTTCCGTGGGCCAAGCCTTTTGAGAGTGTACTGTCGGGAGGTGTTGCGCGATGCGTTTTTGTCGCTGGCGCGGGCTCGGGAGAGGCGGTACATCGTGCGCTGCAGACGAATCTGAAGTGTAATCCATGCGAGATGGCGGAGGGGTTTTTTTCCGCACCAGTTTCCTGGCCTGGATTGGGGGTTGTAAGACGCGGATAGTGGGCTCTGAAATAACCATGGAGCCGTGCTGGGAACCAGTACCCAACGCAGCAGTTCGACTTAATGCGGCGATCGGGGGTGGTGGTGTGTGGAGCGGGGGTGAAGCAGGAAGCGTAGTAGGGGAATCTAGCCGGTCGATCCTACTCCAGCCCCGAGTGCCTGATCCGTCGCTGCGAACAGAAGGTGAAGTCAAACCCTGGCTCAAGAACAAGTCTTGTCCGTGGGCGCCTTTTTCAGACGAGGTAGACTGTGGACGGCCATTAGTTGTGCGAAATTGCGGTGCCATGGGTGATACTGAGCGGCGATTGAGAGGGACAATACGACTTGTCATAGTATCAGATTCCCATTCTGAATGGCTGTCATGGCGTCGGGACTTTATCGCCACCTCGGACGCTGGGGGCGTAGTAGACGACAGCGAGTCTCCCTTCGAATGCGGGGAAGGGGTCGATCTTGTGAGTAAAGAAGATGAATTGAGCAAGAGTGGTCTAGGGCCAGATTTTGGAGTTTTTGAAGGAGGCACAGTAACCAATCCCGCAAGAGACGCAATCGAGTCCTTGATGCCTTTCGCGGGCGTCGGGGGGGTATCATCACCCGACTCTGGTGGCGTGGGCGCGGGCTTTCTAGGTTGCGGAAGCATACTATCACGCGGCGGACGGAAGTAAGATGGGCGAGGGGGTGGAGAGTACGTTTCACTACGAAACGTGTGGGAGAACGACCTCTCGCGGTTAGCATTGGCAGTCCCTTCTGTGGATGTACGATCTGATGGGTCAGTTCCGCGCCGGACATGTGATTGCGAAACATCTGAAGAAACGGGGGTAGACGATGTAGGCGACTTATTCCAGGCTTGCATAGCCTTTACTCTCCAATTCGTGCTGACCTTCGAGAGGGAGGCAGCAGCGTCAGAGTCCCTGAATTTGTCAGCATAACTCCACCAGGAAGAAGCGGTTGCGGATGTGGGGGAGGTTGGTGATTTTGGAGAAGCAGGTGGCAACGATGATGGAGAAGGCGGAGGTAGAGGGGACACGGGAGAAGGGGAAGGTAAAGGAGACGCCGAGGAAGAGGGTAGAGGGGAGACGGGAGACGGAGGAGCTTCCATAGCACTCTGATTTGTGATTCCCTGCCAGAAAACATTAGCCAATCGCGACGTGAGACTGGGCGCTGATGAGGAAACGTCGACGGGGGGCGTCTCAGTTCCACCGCCATCATCTCGTAGTTCTTCCTCTGAACTCTCCGACATCTCTGGGGAGGAAGGCGACGAGGGACTCTGGTTGGTGAAACTTTTCCATAGAGTGTCACGCAGGCGAGAACCCAGTGTGGCGTTAGCCTTCGTTGCTTTTGACTCTTCCTCCCTTCGCCTCCTGAGCTCCACAGCTGTTTGTAGGATGTTATCAATGCCGCCTGCAGACTCAAGGGGGTACGCCTGGAGAAGACCCATGCCCTCTATAAAGGCATCGTTGAGTTCCCACGCTCGCAAAGGCGAAGAAGGACGTTGTAGCAAGTTCTCCTCGCCCCAAAGGCTTGGGATGGGCCGCGTTGTCTTCCCGAGACTATGACATAGTTAGAGAGGATGATACGAGCGATCGTTTCGGAGCATACCGAAAAAGTGGGCCTCTAACACGAATCAACATGCTGGTACAGATGTCAACCAGGGCCTCAAGTTTGGGTGACGCAGACCGTGTTGTCATAGAGCAAGCAAATAACGAGTCCCACACGGATAGGACGGACGGAAGCGGCAGTGTGTGCGTGAGCAGAGGTGCCAGCCATCGGCTACGTAAGGGTGGGTTAGCAGATCGTAGACGGGTCAACCAAGCTCGTACTAGGAGTAGTGGGGAAGTCCTGGGTCAAGACCCTTTAAACGCTTTGGGACGGAAAATCAGTACGTCTTTATCCGCGAGCCTCAACGTCAAACCTACTAGATCCGCAGACAATTCTGGGTCCGCCCACTCGAGTCGGCCGCTAAAACGGCGTATCCATTCATTTCCGTCGCCTTCATCTTCAAGCTCTGCAAATTCCCCCACCATTGCTTCGAAGAGCCAGAATGTGTCTGCCTCAACGTGGGCCACATCAGGAGCCTCCACCTCTCGATGGAGCACAGAATATAAAGGGATCAGCAAGGATGCCATATGGGGAGAATGGTTGGCTGGATTCAAGCACGAGTGGATGTATAAAAGGCGTATAAGAGCGGAAGCATGCTTAGGGTGTGCGTTTCCGGTGTTGAAAGAACGAGAATGAAAGAGGGTCCGGTGTTGGCCCGGAGTTGTTACAGATATTTCGGGAATCACCTCTGTTTCATCATCTAAATGAATTTCAGGGAGACCTTGGGAAGCGTCATCGTGTTGGCCGATTGCCTCAAGACGAATGTCTAGATTGGCAGAGCAGGATATTTTGATCTTCTCGTCCGCAGAGGGATCTAGAGGACAGTTGTCAAAGCTCTCCGGTTCCTCTTCTAAGCCAGAGAAGAGAGTAGCCGGAACACGGAACAGGTCCTTAATGGCGCTAGTGAGTGCGGTGTCAAGAGGAGCCGGAGGTGAGGTGGGAGGAGGAAGGTTTGAAAACGGTTCAAGCAAGCGGCGCACAAGGTCCTGCAATCATCATCGTAAGAATGTCAGTCACAGTCACAGCCAAGTGAAGTGGGGATTGCGAACGTAATAGTTTTCCCTATGTTTTTGTGCCTCAGTATCCCATGATGATTTGAGAGTTGGCAGCGTCCCCAGTAATAGCCTGAAGACGTTTGTTATCCGGAAACGAGCTATTCGCGCGGGTTCTCACCTCCATATCCGAGGACGCAACCACGAAGGGGAATCCGGGATTCCTACTGATGGTTGAGTAAATGGAGAAGTGGGCATTGTCAGACTATACCGTAGGCACAGAGCTCGCTTAGCTGAGACATATCAACTGCGGGAGGGTCGCTCGACCTATCCAAGATCTCTGAAAGAGCAATCAAGCTGATAGGGTATCAGAAAGGTAGCAAGACGCCTGCCGGATTGACTCACACGTCACTTGGCCGGTACTCTGGGGCCCATTGCACATTATATGAATGTGCAATACCTGAAAGGTAGGTGTTCATGGCCGCAGCTGAGACAGGAGGTGCAGAAAGCGCTCGAACAATCTTCGGTGGAAAGAGTCAACCAATACGTTTAGGTCCAAGGGGTCGTAATTCTACAGACCTGTGGGGGCACATATTGATCCTTGTTCGCGCTGGCGGTGTGAAGGAAGTCTGATCCTAGGCGAACCCCGAGCAACTCACGGCAGGTTTGCAAGTCTAAAAATAGTCATGTCGGAGGCGGTCTAAACGGTTCCAACCACAGAAGCCGTCACACCTTTGAAATCGACGTGCGGCGCGGCGAAAACAATACTAGACGCTGCTACCACGACCACGGGGCTCAAACTACCCCTGGGAAACTTGAGTATATAGTGCACGGAGGGTGGTGGTGGAATACGTACCTTTCCAAGTCAGAGAAATGCAAGAGGAGATGACCAATTTGAGTCTCCAAGCTCTCTAGCAGGTCCCCCATGACTTCATCCTGTATCAGCCTCTGAGCCTTTGCACGAGCCAATGTCTCGTTGCCCTGCTGAAGAAGGATGGATATGTCTCTGCCGATGACTTGCCCCTGTGCATCTTTCCTGTGGCGAAGCTGGCCTAACCGTTGAGCGGTGAGGCGGAACTGAGCCTAAATACATAGTCGTCCCTCCGAAGACGGTCGCCAGAAGCGCGAAAAGCCCTACGCACCTTCGCACTCGTTGGATCCCAGGTTGTCATTCTCGCCACTGAGTCCTGTGAGTACTGTAATGAGGGATCAGGGAGAGAAGGTTTTAGGGTACAAAGGCGCCATACGATACTACAGAATCAGCGCTCAACGTCCGGCAGGGTAGGGCCTGGGAGCTAGCCGATTTCACCGGTAGCCATGCTCCGCCGCCACGTGCGCGACCGCGGTCGGAAGTCAGAATTAGAGAATGACTAGCGCAGATCGCGCGTAATTAAATAGACGTATTTACAAATGCAGTATGATAGCGTAGCATCAACAGTGCAATTAGACATGTCTCCCTCACAAAAAGTGCTCAGGTATCCGTTTTTCTAACCGACTCTTTCGTGCAGGCTCCCTATGTGAATCACGTACACTGGTACCGGTACTAGGGAGTGATGTCGTCAACAGCCCTGATAGATGCCTAGTTGAGGAGTAATCCATCGGTTCGGTCACGGACTCATAACCTTCATCCCGGGAGTTAGGTTGTACACGTCTAATTTCCTCATCTGCCAATAACGGCCCCTGGGGCCTACTGGCGTAGCGCCAGGTGTATGTCGCCAGGCCAACCCCATAAAGGATGACTGGAGGTATTTGGGTCAGGTGCAAAACGGCATCTCAGAGCTGGTGTACTCACGCAGTAATGGAGGGACCCAGCTTGCCATGATGATATAGACGTTGATTAGCTGACAGACCCCGCGATCGTCGGGTGCTTGGACATCTGTAAGCAGAAAGATGCCACCGGGGTAACACGAGAACTCACTATCATTAGGGCAAGGAATGGTTGGGTACCAGATAACGAATGACGCGGCTATGCCGATGTGACAGACCAGCAAGAGGAGGAGACGCGCAGCGTCGAGCCAAGTCCTAAACTTCACGAGTAATCTGGGTAGTTCTTAGTCAGACAAAAGGATAGGAAATTCGAGGAAGGGTGCACGGACAGGACTGGTAACATTATCACCGTAAGGGTATCAATCCCTAGAAAGATGAAGAGGAAAGACCCTGTGTTTGCATAGATTAGAAATGCCTCTGGTCATGTCGGCGAGACAACCACCCACGTTCGGGCAAACTAGAGACCTGCCATCGAAGGAACAACACGCAAGACAACAGAATAACCCAAATAAAACATATGAGAGTCGTCAAGGCTATCAGTTTATATGAGCACGCGATACGACGTATCGATCGCAAAAGGACGTACAGAACATCGCCAGTCTTAGCTTCAGAAATAAAGGTGAGTGTTCCATGTCGTGTCGGCCAATGTGGCAGGGCTGGCGCAGAGCCCACTGCTAACGATGAGATGTGATCCGTACGGAGCTGGCCAGCCAGCACCGACTGGATGTAGCAACGAAGGAGCCCTGATAAAGGAAAAGGGTGGGTGGGGGAATTGCTTGCATCGGAACAATAGAGGGTGAATGCTGTTCACAAATACAAGCGTGACAAAAGTGAAGGAGGGAAAGAGTCCGAGCCATTGTCTCATTTGAGGTGGGGAACATGTTGGACGTGAGAATGTGATGGCCGCCAATCGACTCGACCAAATGTCATATTACTAGTACTATAACGGCTGCTATGATACAAATGATGGCGCTAGGTATCACACGGGAGGTTGATGTGAAACTGCTTGGCATGTGAACCTGGACAGCAGAACAAGTCGGACTCGTAATCAGGTAATTGTAACAATCTCGCCCTTTCCATCCTTGAGTACGACCAGTTCACAATCTAGTTTCTCGCCAGTATCGAGGCATACTATATCAGTGGGATCTATAGGGTTTGTCTTGACCTGCCGCTTTTCCATGAAAGAACGCCCCAGAACTACGTCAAAGTGTGACTCTTCAGACAGGTAGACAGCATGCGTAGTCTTGGTCCGGCCGACAGTGACTGGCAACTTTCCGATACTTACAATGCGGTTAGAAAAACAAAGCAACGATGATGAAAGGGCAGAAAGAAGGCTCACTTGACCAATCCACTGTACCCGTAGTGTCCTGGGGCTGCATCTTGTGGGATGAAGTGGTGCCTCATGGCAAACTTTCGGGACACATACACATGGCGATACCCACTCTTGAGTAGCATGCGTACTGCATCCTATAAATCAGGACTGCATCACACGGAAGATGCCGCTGTTCTCGCACCATTTGGCACAGAGCCTATACTACCAGTAATTGTGCGAACCCCGTTGCTAGTATGAAAGTCCTCGAACTCCTTCTTGTGCTTTTGGACCTCATGCGGAGTGTTGTGCTTCTTTTTTCCACGTAGGGAAGGAGAGTTGGGTTGGGGGCTAGCTCGTACTGACACTGTATGATCCGGGTGGAAGAGGTAGAAAGATGGATTTCGGTATGATGATTGAGATGGCAGGGGCTCAGAGGGATCCCTTAGATAGATAGTCGGAGGATTCGTGTTTCCATTCTGCCGCCACTGAAAGATAGAATAATCGCCGTCTGTCGAGGGTCCTATTAGGTACACCAAGTTGAACACATACACTGAAACGCACCGTCATCCAGATTCCAGAAGGAGTCACTCCATTCATATTTCAGCCATCCAGGGCCAACGCGTTTCCCATAAAATTCGGTATTTTTCTTTCGGCTGAGCTTGTCAAAGAGCAACGTCAGGGGTTCGGTTGTAACTGAGGAACGGATGAGATGGACTTGAGCGGAAGGCCATAGTTGTGAAAGAGACACGATCATACCAGAATGAATTAGGGCTAGGGAAGAGGAGGGTGTATGGATACTAAGAACAGAAGGCTTGTCTGAGGCCATTCTCAGTTATGCTTGTGGAGTGTCAAGAGTGTCGAGCGTAGGGGGTTATCTTGGTCAGCTGCTGCTAGCCGCATGCCACTCCTGTCATATATAAGACGTTCTTGCATAGTATTTGAGATGTTGACAAGTAAATCTGGATCTATAGATGGCATCACGATTAAAGAACGACTTAAACACACACTGCCAGCAACTTGTACGGTGTCTTGTGTCAACCGTACAGTGCTGTTACTGCTGTACTGCTGTACAGCCTGAGTAGGCCGCCGCCTCCAAATTGAAAATCGAGCTATTCAAATTCCGACCACTGACCCCACGCGAGCGAAGTTCACGGGACACGTTCTCAATCATTCGACCAAGGATCCAGCGGGCGTGAGGTCACCTCCAAATAGCCATTTCAAGAATGTCTGACCCCAATACCCGAGGAAAAGCCTGGCCGATTGCACCCGCCGACTTGAACAATCAGGTACGAATGAGCCCCCTTCTGCTCAACGCGACACTTTTCCAACCGTATTATGTTATGTCCCAGATTCTTGATCTGGTGCAGCAGGCTTCCACCTACAAGCAGCTCAAGAAAGGGGCAAATGAAGGTATGTCTCGTAACTTTCGATAAAAATCGCCAAGTGAAATGATTTGTCGCAGCGACGAAAACTCTCAATCGTGGCATTGCCGAGTTCATCATCTTGACGGCTGACACTGAGCCGCTGGAAATTCTACTCCACCTTCCATTACTTTGTGAAGAGAAGGCATGCCTACCCTGTCTCATTGATTTGTGGATATCGCTGATGGCTTCGTCGCAGAATGTGCCTTACGTATTCATCGAGTCCAAGGCAGCTCTAGGACGTGCTTGTGGTGTCACTCGGCCTGTCATCGCCGCAAGTGTCACCACGAATGAGCAGCGGGAGCTACAGAGTCAGATACAAACGGTCAAAAAAGCCATCGACAAGCTCATGGTATAGGGGCACATTCGTTTAGTAATGGCCAATACAATATACAAATCAGCCTTTCCACCTGCCTCTACACCTATGCTTCGCGATTGAACACCTTAGTTGGAGCTTATGAAAATGCCATACGCCA
>Ga0210393_10005227_pt1 | contig 10224 bp, 6 predicted proteins | sample IncBWC27OmetaG_FD_160068 | JGI IMG/M metagenome (GOLD analysis project Ga0210393, IMG submission 160068) | Forest soil microbial communities from Barre Woods Harvard Forest LTER site, Petersham, Massachusetts, United States - Inc-BW-C-27-O ...
CACGCAGGAAACCTTCGGCAAGATATTCACCTTCCCGGTGGATGGCTGGATCGACGGTGAGCCGCTCTACGTCGCCAATGTGAACATCGGAGGGGGCCTCCACAACGTTGTTTACGTGGCGACCGAGCACGATAGCGTGTACGCCTTCGACGCCGACGGCTTGGTGACAGGGCCGCTGTGGCAGACCAGTTTCCTGACCGGCTCAGGTGTGACCACGATTCCGACCGGCGACCTGGTCATGGGCGGATTCAGGCAGCCGGAATTTGGCGTGATGGCTACTCCGGTGATCGATCCTGTAGCAGGAACGATCTTTGTGCTCGCCCGCAGTCTGGAAAACGGCGCCTTCGTGCAAAAGCTTCACGCGCTCGATATCACGACCGGCGCGGAGCGGACGAATAGCCCCGTGCTGATTACGGCTTCGGTGCCCGGAACCGGAGCAGGCAGCGTCAACGGCGTGGTGAGCTACGACGGCTACGCGCAGAACGTGCGGTCCGCATTGTCGCTCGTGAATGGAACGGTCTACTTCGCCGCTGCTTCGCTCGAAGATTTGTACAACTACCACGGCTGGGTGATGGCCTACGATTCGCAAAGCCTGCAACAGCTAGGAGCACTCTGCCTTACGCCTGACGGCGAGCGCGCCGGCGTCTGGCAGAGCGGCGCCGGTATGGGGGCTGACGCCGCCGGCAACTTGTACCTCGAAACCGGCAACGGTACGTTCAATGCCAACTTCGGCGGACAAGACTACGGCGACGCCATCGTCAAACTGCAGTTGAGTTCTTCCGGATTGAACGTTGCCGACTACTTCACACCCTGGAATCAAGCCGCTCTCAACGTTGTGGACTGGGATCTAGCGTCAGGAGCTTCCATACTGCTGCCGGATCAGCCGGGGCCGTTTCCTCACGAAATGATCGGCGGCGGCAAAGAGGGAACCATCTACGTGCTGAATCGCGATGCCATGGGCGGTTTCAACGCCGCGGGCGATACGCAGATTGTTCAAGAGCTGAAAGGCGCACTCACGCCCACCGTCACGAACGGCACGACCTCGGTGAACGGCGGATTGTGGAATCTGCCCATGTACTGGAACGGTGTCGTTTACTTTGTCGGCCGCAACGATGTCATGAAGGCGTTCTCTTTCCAGAACGGAATGATGTCCGCCGCTCCGATCTACAAAGGGAACACGACCTTCTTTGTCAGCGATGCGGTCATCTCGTCCAATCCTTCAGGAAACAACGGCATCCTCTGGGTTTCGCAGAGCGATCAGGGCATCATTCACGCCTTCAATCCCTACGATCTGCGCACCGAGTACTACAACACCGGCATGGCCGGCACCCGCGACGTACCGGATCCGATCACCCGGTTCATGGTTCCGACCGTCGTGAACGGAAAAGTCTATGTTGGTACCAAGGGCGCTTTGGACGTCTACGGGCTGTTGCCATAGCCATTTTTCCTCTAAAGCTTTTCAGATTCAAACGGCGCGCGGACGCGAATTTCCGAAGATTCCATCCGCGCCGCTTGCCTCGCTGGGCGCGGTTTTGCGAGGCGTACCACGAACGTCAATAAAACAGACAACTACTTGCTGGCTAAAAGCATCTTTTTCCCGTCCACTGGGTTAGAACTCAGCCGGGGTATTTAAGTCGGACGGGATCGCGATTGGCAGGATCGATCGGACCCGCCGCTGGCCCGAACTCGGTTGAGCGCAGGCAAAATGAAATTTAAGTCGAGCTTCTTTGTTTTTGTTGCCGCCAATTTCCTGCTTTTAACGTTCGCGGGCCTCCTGCAGGGATGCGGCGGTTCGGGCAGTAGCAGCGTGAAAATCACTCAAACCCAGGGCATTCAGAAGATTCAGCACATCGTTTTCATTATCAAGGAGAACCGCAGCTTCGATCAGTATTTCGGCACATTTCCCGGTGCTGACGGAGCCACCACGGGTATGACGTCCAACGGACAAACCATTCCGCTCGGCGTGACTCCGGATACGACGTGCATCGGTTCGACGTGTTATGACCCTGGGCACATGTGGAAAGACGCCCACACCGCGGTCGACGGCGGCAAAATGGACGGCTTCAATCTGCAGACCAACGGGAGCGTGGTCCTCTCCGGCACATCGCCGATGCCCTACACGCAGATGCCGCAGTCGGGCATTCCGAATTACTGGACTTACGCCCAGAAATTCACGCTAGCCGACCACATGTTCTCGTCGCTTGAAGGACCGAGTTTGCCGAATCATCTGTACACGGTTGCGGCCGGGGTGACCGGCGTGTTCACCAAGAGCATGCAGACGCTATCGGTCATCAACGTCCCCATCGATTCCGCCAACGCCAACAGCCATGACTGGGGATGCGACGCCGACGATACGACGACCGTTGACGTGATGGACAGCACCGGAAAGATCAGCGGGCAGCCGGGAGGGCCGGCGACCCAATATCCGTGCATGGACATGAACACAATCGTCGACCTGCTGCAGGCGGCCAAGATCAGCTGGCGCTACTACGCCCCCGGCGGCAGCACCGTCACCGATACTGGCAATGCACCTCTTGGTTATCAATGGGATGCGTTGAATACCGTCAACCATATCCGCAACAACGCGACGTTGTGGGCGCCGCCGTTTATCGCTCCCGACACTCAATTTGCAACCGACGCGGCGAGCGGCAATCTTGCGTCCGTGAGCTGGCTGGTGACTGGTGAGTTAAGTGAGCATCCGCCTTACAGCACCTGTCAGGGCGAAAACTGGACCGTCCAGCAGATAAGCGCCGTCATGAACGGCCCGGACTGGGGTTCCACCGCGATCTTCTTGACTTGGGATGACTACGGCGGTTTCTACGACCACGTGCCACCGCCTGGAATCGACCAATTTGGGCTGGGGCCGCGAGTTCCGCTGCTGATTATCTCGCCCTACGCCAAGGCCGGTTTTATCAGCAACACTCAGTATGAATTTTCGTCTTTTCTGGCGTTCGTCGAGAAGCGCTTCGGTCTGGCCTCGTTGACCACGCGGGATGCTAACGCGAACGACATGGAAGACAGCTTCAATTTCGGCCAGCAACCGATCGCACCGGTTCAGCTGAATCAGCGAACCTGTCCGTCGGGGAGCGAAAGGGCGAAAGTCGCGAAGCTGGAAAAGGACGATGACGACGACTGAAGAACAGGAGACGGGAGGAGTTTTTTCGGGGTCGTTTCCGGAGGTGGAGATTTTGCCGAGTTTTCCACAACCGATTGTTGGACTTACAGTGGGGCGGACCGAGAGAAGTGGTGGAGAATAAAGTCTCTATCGATGATGGGATGAAAAGGCTATGGCTGACCAGTGGAAGATATTCGCTAGTTTAGGGGCATATAGCTCTAGGCAAGCAAGAGCCAGTTTGGCGCTACTTTCCACCCCTTGTCAGTTGTTTTAGCAGTCTTTACTCTCAATATCAGACACGAGTGCATAAGTTGCACTCTCCCCCCAAGACGCATTTGACGGATGTTTTCCCACTTCTCCTAAAAGCGCTAGTTGAGTGTCGGCAGGGTTTGAGGTTTTGGGACCTGACAAAAAATTGGTTTTCTTACCCGATGTGACTGAGAGGGCGAAGCTGTGTCCGCCCCTCGATTTGTCGCAGGCAAATTTTTCAGCTCGAAAAAACAGGAGTTCAAGTTATGCGTAGCAGATTGCTGATTGCGTTGGCAGTGTTGATCTCGACTATGGCCATTGGTCAGGTTGCGACGACTGCGGCAGTCCCCGCGAGCGGGGCAACGAACGGCTGCGTTGTAGGCGCTTCCGTCGGCGCTCCGGTTGACAAGGGATTCGACGAGCGCAATCCGCGCTACAAGATTGAAGCGGGCGACACGTTCGACGTGGCGTTCGAGTTCGCGCCGGAATTCAACCAGACCACGACGGTGCAGCCCGACGGTTTCGTGACGCTGCGCGAAATTGGCGACCTTCAAGTCGCCGGCCAGACGGTTCCACAGCTGACGCAAACACTGTGCGGCGCGTACGGCAAAATCATGGCGTCGCCTTCGATCGCAGTGGTTCTGAAAGATTTTGAGAAGCCGTATTTCGTAGCGGGCGGACAAGTGACTCACCCCGGCAAATACACGCTGCGCGGCGACACCACCTTAACCGAAGCAGTGGCCATGGCGGGCGGATTCACCACGGCGTCGAAGCATTCGCAAGTACTGTTGTTCCGCCGCATCTCGGATCAGTGGACCGAAGCCAAAGTCATCGACGTCAAGAAAATGCTGAATGCGAAGAATCTGGGCGAAGATCCGCTGCTTAAGCCCGGAGACATGTTTGTGGTGCCGCAGAATTTCATTTCGAAGATCGCAAAATTCATTCCCACGTCGGGAGTGAACACTTACGTCAATCCGGCGACCTTTTAGCGCGGGCGTTTCACGGGCCAGGCAAACGCAAAGAAATCCTGAAGCGATCGCGGCCGCTCCGCAGATCGCAACGCAAAACGGAGAACCATCATGGACGACGAAATTTTCGGAACAGCACAGAAGAAAGTCACTTTCACCAAGTACTCGCCGCGCGACATCCTGACGATCGCCTTCCGCCGCCGCCGTTTGCTGATTGCCTGCGGTGTCGTCACCGTGCTGTTCACCATCGTGGGAGCGATCCTGCTGCCGCGGTATAAGGGTGAAGCCAAGCTGGAGGTGCTGCGGCAACGCGTCGACCCTGTGGTGACTCCTTCTCAGCAGGAGACCACCTTCGCCGTGTCCGCCATGCCGGTGGTCACCGACGAAGAACTCAAGTCGGAAGTCGATATGCTGACTTCTTACGACATCGAGCGCGACGTGGTGGAAACTGCGCATCCCGAGCTTACGTCCGAGAAGCATCCGTTTGCGTTTCTGTTCGCGTGGAAGAAGCTGTTCATGACCAAGGAAGAGCTGGAAGGCGCGCAGATCGCAAAGCTCGACTCCGATTTGAGCGTGGACTCGGTGAAGGGCAGCGACACCATCCTGGTTGAGTACAAGAACCATGATCGCGCCGTCGCTAAGCGCGTGCTGGAGCGGCTCGTCGAACTCTACATGCAGCGCAACACGACCGTGCACCGTCCCGGCGGCCAGTACGACTTTTTCCAGAAGCAGACCGATGAGTACAAGAAAAACCTCGACGCCGCCGAAGCGAAGTTGTCGCAATTCCCGACCGACTATGGCGTTGTGAATCCTGGCGTCGACCGCGACCTGGCGTTGCAGAAGTTGGATGAGTTCAAGTTCAACCAGCATCAGACGCAGGTTTCGATCTCGAATACGCAGGAAGTGATCAAGAACCTGACCTCGCAGCTGGGCGCAAGTCCCGACCGCATCACCACCACGATGACGCGCGGCGACAATCCGCAGTTGATGGAACAACTCAAGAGCACGTTGCTGACGTTGGAGTTGAAGCGAGTCGACCTGTTGACCAAGTTCCAGCCGGACTACCGTCCAGTGCAGGAAGTGGAGAAGCAGATTGCCGACACAAAGACTGCCATCATGGAGCAAGAAAAAGCTCCCGTGCAGGCGATGACGACCGACGTCGACCCCACGCATCAGTGGGTGGTCGGAGACCTGGCGAAAGCTAAGGCCGATCTCGCTGGTCTGGAAGCAACCAAGACTGCGCTGGACCGCACAGTCGCCAGCTACGAGCAGATGGCCCGCGATCTCGATAAGAAAGCCATCATCCAGCACGACCTGCAACGCGAAGCTTCGTCTGAAGAAAGCAAGTACCTGATGTACCAGCGTAAGCGTGAAGAAGCCCGCGTCGACGACGCGCTCGATAAACAGCGCATGCTGAACGTCGCCGTCGTCGAACCTCCCACGGTTCCGGCTTTGCCTTCGCACTCTGCGCTGTTGTTCGCAGCGATCATTTTCTCGGCCATGACCTTCCTCAGCGTGGGATTGTTCTGGGGTCTGGAATATATCGACCCAACCCTGCGCACGACTTCAGAAGTCGAGTCGTTCCTGAAGATTCCAGTGTTCGCCGCCATTCCGACGCAGCCGATTTTTGCCATCAATGGCAACGGTCACGGAAACGGCAATGGTCACGGGAACGGCAATGGCAACGGAAATGGCCGGCACGTTCACGAAGTGCCTGCGTCTGACGCGAAGAAGGACGACATCCTGAACTACCGAGGCTAGCTACTCGGAAACGCTGGCAGCCGCTTCAAGAAGTTATAGAAGCCCGAACACGCAAGCCCGAACACGCAAGCCAAGACGAGGAGCGATTTCATGAGTCGGAACTTTGAATTACTGCAGCAGGCCGACGGGATGATGAATGGACCGGTCGCGGTCGCCGCGCCGGCCCCAGCGCCAGTCCCCGAGTCCGAGCCGTTGGGATGGACAGCGCCCGTGGAAACGGCCGATGTCGCCGCCAGCACTCTGCCGCAAATGGAAGAGCGCTCGCGTGAACAGATGTCGAAGCTGGTACGGCAGTTGTTTCAGTCGCCCAGTGGCGGCCGCGCCGTTGTTCTCGCCGGCGTCGAGTCCGGCAACGGCGGTACCTGGATGACCGTGAACTGTGCTCGCCTTCTGGCCGCGCAGGCGCGCGGGCCGGTGTGTGTGGTCGATGGAAATTTGCGCACACCCGCACTGCATGATCAGTTTCACGTAAGCAATCATCACGGTTTAAGCGATCTGCTCCGCCAGGGTGGATCCATCGGCAACTATCTGCAACGGCTGGAAGGTTCCCGCAATCTGTGGCTTCTGAGCTGCGGTTCGCAGATCGGTCCCGAAGGCCCGGGACCGCTGTTGAGCCTTGAAGCTTTGCGAACGCGGATTCAGGAACTGCGCGCCGGATTTGAATACGTTGTCATCGATGCGCCAGCGATCAGCCAGTATGAAGACGCGATTGTCCTCGGCCAGGCCGCCGACGGCGTCGCCCTCGTGATCGCCGAACAGAACACGCGCAAAGAAAGCGCCCGCCATGCCGTGGAAGAACTCGGCAAGGCCAATGTGCGGGTGCTGGGAGCGGTACTCAACAAACGTACTTTCCCGATTCCACAGAAACTGTACGATCGACTGTAAGCGATCGGTTGTGGCCGCGCACCCCAAGGCGTGGTCACAGAAGGCGGTCCGGCTGCTGCGCCCATCAGCCGAGCCGCAATAAGTATTTTGTTACTCTCCGCTTCGTCTCTCCGCCGCTTCGTCTGTTGTTGCTGTGACTTGGTTCGATTGAGTCCGTCGACAACAGCTTCTTCCAGAACAGCACCGCATGTTTTCTCACGCTACCGCAATTTGCATCTGATACGGAACTGTGGAGGAAATCGCTGTGGCAACCAGCCCTCAAATACCGATCGATCCCGACTCTAAAGCGGCACGAGGACGCAGTGCGTTCGAAGTTCTGCCCACCCCCCGGCGGCAGACTTCGCCGGCCAGTCTGGCGCTCGACGAAAACCATCTCGGTCATCCGCGCTTCGCCCGCATGACGAGCCAGGGGTCGGAATTGCCACAGGCAGGCGCCATCCGGCTGAGCTTTTTGGTCGCCGACGTCGCCGTCTCGGTCGTGAACCTGATCCTCGTCTCCTATGTCCGAGAGGCGTTCAAGTGGCTTCCGGCGTCGCTGGGCAATGCGGTTGCGCGCCATCCTTACATCGGCACCAAGGGAGAATTTCTCGCGCTGCTGGCGTTGTATTCGACGCTGACCGTGCTTTCGTGCCGAACCTTCGGCCTCTACGATACGCGCGAAGCGCGGCCGCTGATCGAGCGCGGATCGTCGTTGCTCAAGGCCATCACGCTCAGCACCGGCTTGTTGGCGATTTTCGCTTACGTGTCCCGTTTGGCCATGATGTCGCCGCTGGTGATTACCAGCGCCGGCGTCCTCAATCTGGTCGGGTTTACCGGCTGGCGTCTGTGGCATCGGCAATCCTCCACCCGCCGGGTGATGGATAAAAAGCAGGCGCGCAATGTCCTGATCATCGGGGGCGATCACGTAGCGAATCGCGTCGCAGACGCGTTGCATCGCAATCCGCATCTCGGTTATGCGGTTGCGGGAGTTGTGAAGGTCAACGGCCATAGCAACGGGAATGGAAACGGCAACGGCAACGGCAACGGACACCACCTTGAGCCTGCTGCCGAAGGCAACACCATGACGCTGAGCAGCGTGGAAGAACTCAGCCGCATTACCCGCGCTCACTTTGTCGATGAAATTCTGATTGCTCCGCCCGTCTCCCAGGATCTGGTCCGGCAGGTGCTAAGCCAGGCGCATCGCAACCATCTTGACGTAAAGATTGTTCCGGAACTCTACCAGGAGATCGCACTGCACTCGCTCACCGATTTCATGGGCGGCATTCCGGTGATGTCACTGCACCGCGAGCCGATTCCTGAAAACAAGCTTTTCGTCAAACGCGTCATCGACGTAATTCTCTCGTCGATCGCTTTGGTCGTCGCCTCGCCGATTCTGCTTGCCATTGCGATCGCGATCCGGCTGGATTCACGTGGCCCGGCGCTTTATTGCGCTCCCCGCGTCGGCAAAAAGGGGCGGAAGTTTATGTTTTATAAGTTCCGCTCGATGGTGATCGATGCGGAGGAACAAAAAGAGCGGCTGCGCGCCATGAATCAGCGCAGCGGACCTTTTTTCAAGATTCAAAACGATCCGCGCATCACACGTGTCGGATATTGGCTGCGCAAGACCAGCCTCGACGAGTTGCCGCAGTTGTGGAATGTTTTGAAAGGCGACATGAGCATGGTCGGCCCGCGGCCCCACCCGCTCGATGACTTTGCCCAGTATCAGCTCGAAGATCTGCGCCGGTTAGACGTTATGCCCGGCATTACCGGCCTGTGGCAGGTCAGCGCGCGCAAAGATCCGTCGTTCGACACCAACCTGGCGCTCGATCTGGAATATATCGACAACTGGTCTCCGCTGCAGGATTTCAAGATTCTGCTCAAGACCGTGCCCGCAGTCTTCCGCGCGTCAGGCGAGTAACTGCGTTGTATCCGAAGCAGTAAAGAACAAAACAAATGCCCGCACATTCACAAAAGCGAGAGATCGAACTTCTATCGCAACTGGCACTCGCTGGCGACGGCACCGAAGCCGTCAAAGACTTGGCTCCGGCGACCGAAGAGGTTCGCGCGAAATTCGTGAAGCTGGCGCACGGCCACCACGTGGTGATTCGCGCGCTTCGTCCGCTGCAGAGTGCCGCAGTGGCTGCCAATGCCGCCGAAGTAGCGGACTGGGCCACGCGCAATCTGGCCGCCGAAGAAGCCCGCATCGCGAACGCTCTTGAATATCTTCACGCGATTTGCGGCGAACTGGAATCGGCCGGCTGCCGCACCACGATCATGAAGTCGCTCGACCACTGGCCCGACATCGGCAACGATCTCGACCTCTATAACGAAGCTGATGTCGAGGCCACGCAGCGCGTGATGCGCGACAAATTTCAGGCCACGTCCCAGAGCCGTACCTGGGGCGACCGCCTCGCGCAAAAATGCGGCTACCGCGTGCCTGGCCTGCGGGCCACGGTGGAGATTCATCACGGCCGCCTGGGTCAGACCGGAGAACACCGCGTTCTGGCACGGCGCTTCATCACCCGGCGCGTTCCAGTCGAGATTGCCGGTTACACTTTTCTGCTTCCCGCTCCGGAAGAGCGAGTGATCGCCGCTACATTGCAGCGCATGTATCGTCATTTCTACGTGCGCGTCTGCGATGTGGCCAACACGTCAGCGTTGGTTGAGGCCAATCAAATCGATTACGCCGAGCTGCGGCGCGCGGCCAAAGAAGGTGGCATCTGGCCGGGAGTCGTCACCTACCTCAAGATTGTCGCGGACTACAGCGAACGCTATCGCGGACGCGAACTGGCCGTGCCTGATTTTGTCGCGAACGAGGCCGTGCTCGACGGAAAAGCACTGTTCGTGCGGGGAACATGGTTGCGCGTTCCCGTATTTCCCGGCGTCGCATCGCTCTACAGCCGGCAAATGGGTTCGATGCTATGGCGTGGCGATATGCCGGGATTCTTCCGGCTCGGTCTGCTTCCGCCCCTTGCTTCGGTGGCCACGCTGGCCTACAAACTTACCGGCAGCCCCCGCGGCATCTGGTAAAGATAATTTTCATCACCTGTTTTCGTTCGATCTGAATTCATGGGCCATCTTTCGACTCGCTGGAACAAGCTGAAGCAAAGCGTGCTTCTGCGCAACACCGTCTGGATGTTTCTTGGCCAGGGGATGCGGCAGTTGTTGCGCGCGGTTTATTTTCTGATCATTCCGCGCGCGCTGGGCGTCGATCAGTACGGCTTGTTCGTCGGCGTCACGGCGTTGGCGGCGATTCTTGCGCCCTTC
>Ga0210393_10005228_pt1 | contig 10223 bp, 8 predicted proteins | sample IncBWC27OmetaG_FD_160068 | JGI IMG/M metagenome (GOLD analysis project Ga0210393, IMG submission 160068) | Forest soil microbial communities from Barre Woods Harvard Forest LTER site, Petersham, Massachusetts, United States - Inc-BW-C-27-O ...
CACCTGTGCCGCGGTGAAATCACTGATGGAACGAATTTTGATGCGTCGTTTTCGGGCGGCTTCTTCGATCGAGGCGATCACGGATTCGGTCGTGGTGCTGAAGGGAATCTCTCGAATAACAAGTTTGTTGGTCTCCCGTTTTTCGATCTTGGCGCGCAGCTTGATTTTACCATTGCCGCGATGGTACTCGGTGGCGTCCATCAGTCCACCTTGCGGGAAGTCCGGGAGAAGTTTGAAGCGTTTATCCTGGAGGATGGCGACTTGAGCCTTGAGTAATTCAATGAAGTTATGCGGCAGCACTCGAGTCGACAGCCCGACGGCGATTCCTTCCGAGCCCAACATTAGCAAGAGGGGGAGTTTGCTCGGAAGAATAAGGGGTTCGCGGTTTCTGCCGTCGTAACTAGGAGTGTAAGCGGTCAGTTTTGGATTGAAGACCTCATGGCGGGCCAATTCTGTTAGCCGGCACTCGATATAGCGAGAGGCCGCAGGAGGGTCGCCGGTATAAATGTTACCAAAATTACCCTGGCCTTCGATGAGATAACTCTTGTTCGTCAGGTTGACTAAAGCTTCTTCAATGGATGCGTCGCCATGAGGATGATATTGCATCGCATGCCCGACGATATTGGCGACTTTGTTGAATCGGCCATCATCCTTCTCATACAAGGAATGCAAGATCCTGCGCTGGACAGGCTTCAATCCATCTTCGAGCTGCGGAATCGCTCGCTCCCTGATGACATAAGAGGCGTACTGGAGGAAATTGTCATTCACGAGATCCTTGAGAGGATCTTCGGGAAGGTGCAGCAGTGCGGAATCAGGCGGCATGGGAAGTTGTCAGTTGTCCACCACCAAGTGTCCCATGATATATTCGCGGCGCTGAGGCGTGTTCTTGCCCATATAGAATTGGAGAAGAGGCTGAATGGCATGAGCGTCATCGACGCTGATCTGCGTGAGTTTCATGTCGGGCCCGATAAAGGCCTTGAATTCGGCGGGTGAAATTTCCCCTAAGCCCTTAAATCGGGTCACTTCCGTATTCCGTAATTTAGCAACGGCATCATCCCGTTCCGGTTCGGAGTAGCAGTAAATCGTCGATTTCTTGTCGCGTACGCGGAACAGGGGGGTCTCGAGGATATGAACAAATCCACGAATGATAATGTCGGGAAAAAAGCGGAGGAAACAGGTGATCAAGAGGTTTCGGATATGCAACCCATCCACGTCGGCGTCCGTCGCAACAATCACTTTTCCGTAGCGGAGACCCTGGACAGTTTCCTCGACGTTCAACGTGCGCATCAGATTGAAAATCTCATCGTTCTTATAGACGATGGTGCGATTCAGATCCCATACGTTCAGCGGCTTACCTTTGAGCGTAAATACGGCCTGGAGTTCGGGATTGCGACAACTGGTAATCGACCCCGCAGCCGATTGACCTTCGGTGATGAAGATCATCGACTCGGTCCCGGTCTGCTTTTCAAGGTTCAAGTGAGTCTTGCAATCTTTGAGTTGCGGTATTCGGAGCGAGATCGCCGCAGTGCGTTCCCTGGCGAGTTTACGGACGTCCTGAAGCTCTTTGCGCAGTCGCCGGGTCTCGTTAATCTTGAGCAGTAGCCGGTCGGAGACCTCAGGGTTGCGATGCAGTAAACTGATCGCTGTTTCGCGTACTTTATTGACGAGATCGGTTCGGATTTCGGTATTACCGAGCTTGTTCTTGGTTTGCGACTCGAACACAGGATCCTGCAATCGGATGGAGATGGCGCCGACCAGGCCCTCGCGGACGTCGTCCCCATCGAATTTCGACTTCGAAAAATCGTTGATTGCTTTCAGCATCCCTTCGCGGAAGGCGCTCAGATGCGTCCCGCCGTCGGAGGTATGCTGGCCGTTGACAAACGAGTAGTGGTCCTCCGAGAGGCGGTTGGTGTGTGTGAACGCAATCTCGAGCATCTTTTCCCGGTGATGCAGGACCGGGTAAATGGCCTCCTCAGCGACGTCCTCTTCCACCAAGTCTTTCAGACCGTTTTCAGAGGAATAGACGGTGCCGTTCCAGGCAATTTTCAAGCCCGCGTTCAGAAACGTGTAAAGACGGATTCTTCGGATGATATGCTCTTCGCGGAATCGAAATATTTTGAAGATCTTGGGATCGGGTTCGAAGAGAATTTCCGTGCCTTCGGATTCGACCTGTTTGCCTTTTTGTTGGGATTTCAGTTTTCCTCTCTCGAAGTCTGCGCGAAAAAACTGGCCATCGCGGTGACTGGAAACCGAAAAACGGGAAGAGAGCGCGTTAACCGCCTTAGTGCCGACGCCATTCAATCCGACGCTGAACTGAAAAACGTCATCGTTGTATTTCGCGCCCGTGTTGATCCGTGAAACGCAGTCGATCACTTTGCCGAGCGGGATGCCGCGACCGTAATCCCGGACCCGGACGAGAGGGCCATCCATTGTCACATCGATCTGGCGACCGTACCCCATGATGAATTCGTCGATGGAATTGTCGATTACCTCCTTTAAAAGGATATAGATGCCGTCATCATGGTGCGTGCCATCCCCCAGACGGCCGATGTACATCCCGGTACGCGTCCGAATGTGTTCCAGAGAGGAAAGAGTCTTAATCTTACTTTCGTCGTAATCGTGCTTCTTTCGGGACATGGTTGGGGAGACGTGTCGGCGTGTGGGCGTGTTGTTGTGTTGGGGTGTTAGGGTTAGCGGAATGTAGCGGAATCTTTTAGTGGAGGCGAATCAGCGGTTTACGCGCTGTTTCAGCAAAATGCAACTGCGCGGAAGAGTTCCCGAGAGAAAGCCCAAAATCGACGTGCGCTGATTGGCCTAGTGGTGTGGTAAATCCTGCATGCGCCGCCAAGCGGATACCACAGCTGGATCGCTGATGTATCTGACCAACAGGTCGCCAAGTTTTTCGGCGAGATCCATGTCTTCCTTGGCGAAGAAATTGAAGCGTTCGATCGCTTTCTGACACAAGGGTGGCGCGTTCTCCACGTTTCCTTGGTCAATTTCGAATACCGCGCGATCCAGCGGTGCCATTTGCCTTCGCCAGTTGATCATTTCGTCCACGTACTGGTTGATGACGTCGACGGCCTGTTTTGAGTCCGCCACCACATTCGCTCGTTTCTCGACCACACGGAGCATTGAGATGTGAGAGTCGATTACCCTGGCATAGTCTTCGCAGATATCGGCGAAGAGGGTGCCTGCGCCCAGGAGCAGTACCGTGAGCGACAGTAATCGTGAGCGGAATGAGGTCAGCATTGTGTGGAGTCTGTTCAGAACGCCTTTGTTCTAATGGTTACGACCTCCATGAATAAATTGTCCCCTTCGCCATGTTCCCTCATGATTTAAGTGGAAAGTGAAGATAACTTCACGCCTTTTCCAGAATTACCTTTTAGATCGCCGTTTGGAAGGATTCGTTGGCAGCCGCGGTTCTCTGCGTCATCGCGACGCAATTATGGTTTTTGCCAGCGATTGCACTTGCTCCGCGCTGTGTGAGGAGGAGAGGGCGATCCGCAGACGAGCCGACCCGCGGGCCACCGTCGGGTAGCGAATCGCCGGCGCCAGAAAGCCGTTTGCGTAGAGGATCTCCGCTAAATGCAGGGTCTGTTGTTCGTCGCCGATCACCAATGGGAAGATCGGGCTGATCGGATCCGGAATTTTCCGGGGAACGGGCGTCAAGCATTCGATCAAGAGGCGGACATTGCCGCCAAGCCGGGAGCGCAGCGTCTCTCCCTCCTCGGTTTGAACAATCTCAAGTGCTGCGGACGCGGCGGCAGCGCAAGACGGCGGCAGAGCCGTCGAATAGATAAAGCTGCGGGCTTTGTTGACAAGAAGTTGGATCAGCATCTTTGAACCACAAATGAATCCGCCGCTCGCGCCGAACGCCTTGCTGAGTGTTCCCATCTGAATATCGATCTGCCGCGTTAAACCGAGGGCAGCGGCCCAGCCCGCCCCGCGCGGACCGATCACTCCGGTGGCATGCGCTTCGTCTACGAGAAGCAGCGCTTCGAATTCTGTCTTAAGGCCGACAATCGTCTCCAGATCTCCGAAGTCGCCATCCATGCTAAAAATGGACTCGGTCACGATGAGCGTTTTGCCTTGAGGATAGGCTTGTTGAGCCCAAGCGAGGTGGTGCTTCAACTTTGTCGCGTTGTTGTGCGGGAATACGCGCAAGGACGCTCCCGAGAGTTTTGCTCCGTCGATCAGGCAGGCGTGCGCGAGTTTGTCCAGGATGACGACGTCGCCTGGACCAACCAGGCTGGTAATGGTGCCAATGGCCGCGGCGTAACCGGTACCGAACAGGAGCGCGCTCTCAGCGCCCTTGAATCTCGCGATTTCTTCTTCAAATTTTGTGTGTGGGCGTTCTGTGCCGGCGACCAGCCGGGAGGCGCCTGCTCCAGCGCCGAATCGATCAATCGCGGCTTTTGCAGCCGCTAGAACCGCAGGGTGCTGCGAGAGTCCGAGGTAATCGTTGGAGGCGAAATTCACCAGCAAACGGTCACCCATCCGCACCATGGGGCCTCGAATTTCTTCGATGGTTCTGAGCTCGCGGTAGAGGGATTTCTTTCGTAGCTGGGTCAGGAGCTCGTCATAGGGAAGCATCGGTGAGAAGTTCCCTGGTTTCAGTTCGTCTCTATTCTTTTCAGAACGCGATCGAGTTCTGCGTCGTGTTCAGCACCGAGTTTTAAGGCACGGTAATAGTGGCGGCGGGCGAGTTCAATGGCCGGAGGTTGTCGTTCCAGGTAAAGGACCGCGAGGTTAAAATGCGCCTCGGCGTATTGCTCGTCGAGGTCGATCGCTTTGCGCATTTCATCTTCGGCCCCCTGTAACCAACCGCACTTACGAATCAGCACGCCGAGGTAGAGATGGGCCTTGGGGTCCCGCGGATCAAGATAGACGGCCTGGCTTAGAGCCGCGAGACCGGCATAAAGATCATTTTTTTGATAGTCGATAATGCCCAGTGTCAACCATGCTTGCTGAGCGGTCGGATCCAGTCGGACCGCCTTCTTCAGATGCTCCTCTGCCTGAGGAATCTCCCCGAGTCGAAACTCCGCCGAACCAAGGTTAGCCCAGGACATCGGATGGGTGGGAGCGAGTTCGGTCATTTTTTGAAATTCACTTTTTGCATCTTCGAATTTGCCGGCTTGAAAGTCGGCGAGCCCCCTTGACGCGGAGCTCTTTGCCTCTTCCGAAAGGGCCGGAAGCCCCGATTCCGGAGGGTCGGCGGCTCGAAGCAGGCATCCAACTAAGAAGATGATCGAAGCGCAGAACGTCAGCAATAGAACAGGCCGGGGTGCGCCCGGAAACTGAATCGCGAGTGCTCGAGGCGATCTGCGACACGAGAAATGGAACGAAGGAAGCATACGACAAATTCGATTTGGACCGTGTGACGATCTGGACTCTGGACGTGACTATCTGTCTCTGCCCAGTTCGCGTGCTCGTTCGGAAGCTGCTCGAACCGCGGACATGATGGTGTACCGCAAGCCGCGGGCTTCCAGGGTTTCGATTCCGGCCATGGTGGTGCCTCCTGGGCTGGCGACCATCTCCCTCAGTTCAGCCGGATGAAGTTTCGTTTCCCGGATCATTACCGCCGAACCGAGTACGGTCTGGATCGCCAATTGGAAGGCAATTTCTCTCGGTAACCCCATCATCACCCCGCCGTCTGCGAGGGCTTCAACAAACATAAAGACGTACGCAGGGCCGCTACCGCTCAGACCGGTGACTGCATTCAAGGATGTTTCCCGGACTCGAAAGACCAGACCGACGGCGGAAAACATTTTGTCTGCGACCTCGGCGTCCGCGGGCGTTGCGTGGTCGCCCAACGCATAGGCAGTTGCTCCTTTCTTCACCAGGGAAGGGGTATTTGGCATCGCTCGAATGACTCGGGTTCGATGGCCTGCCGCATCCTGCAAAGCTTGGAGGGTGATTCCCGCCGCGACGGAAATCAATAGCTTCCCGTCCATGTCTTGCCGCACATCGCGAAGGAGTTGGACCGAATCAGCCGGCTTCGTCCCGAGCACGATCGTGTCGGACTGCTGCACGAGTCTCTTTGAAGTAGGGGCGAGAGAAAGCCCATACTGTTGGACCTCCTCCTTAATCGTTTCCGGATGCCGGTTGATAACAAGAATGTGCTCAGGCTTGCAGGCACCCGCCTGCAACATTCCTTGCACCAATGCAGACGCCATTTTGCCGAAGCCTAAAAAGCCAAAAGTCATTGGAAGCTAAGATCTTCGCTTCACTACGCATTCGATGCAAGGAAAGGAGCCAAGAAGCCAAGAAGCCAAGGAGTCAGGAGTCCCACGGGTAGAGCGCTTGAACATTGAGATCGCTCCTTGGCTCCTGGCTTCTTGGCTTCTCGGCTTCTTTCATGGCTCCCGCGCAAACTCGCGTTTGGCATGGTTAAACATTATATTCGAAGCCGCATGCATCAGCGGGTTGCGCCTTCCAGCTCAAATAAAAGAAAACGCCCAAGATGGAGGCGTTCGTTGGTGCTGGTCGCTCTCCTCGTCATAGTCGGGGTTGGAGTGTATTTAGTGGAGCGCGGTCCTGATCCGATTGTAATTACCACGGAAAGGGCGACGATTTGTGATATCACCCAGCTGGTGTCGGCGACTGGCAAGATCCGGCCGGAAGTTGAAGTGAAAATCTCTCCAGAGGTTGCTGGCGAAATCATTGAAATGCCCGTGATCGTCGGGCAACCGGTAAAGAAGGGCGATCTGCTCGTAAAAATTAAGCCTGACAATTACATCGCGCGGGTGAACCAGGCAAAGGCCTCCCTGAGCGCCGCCGAAGCGGACAGTTTGCAGCGGAAGGTGCAGATGTTGAACGACCAACTCGACCTCCGGCGGGCCCAGGAGCTGTTTAGCAAGAAGCTCGTCTCGGAGACCGATTACAAGGCGGCAGAGACGAAGGCTCAGGTCTCTGAGGCATCGTATGCCTCCTCGTTGCATCAGATCGATGTGGCAAAGAGCAACCTTGACCAGAACGAAGATCTATTGAGCAAATGCGTGGTTTACTCTCCGATGGACGGCGTGATCAGCGTATTGAGCAGCGAGATCGGTGAGCGCGTGGTAGCGACCGGTGATTTCGCGGGAACGGAGGTAATGCGGGTAGCGAACTTCGGTTCGATGGAAGCTCGGGTTGACGTCAACGAGAACGATGTAGTGAATGTCGACTTAGGAGATCCAGTGCGAATTAAGGTGGATGCGTATCCCGGCAGACCGCAGAACGGCAGCGTCAAACGGATCGCCAGCACCGCCACGGTGAAGAACGAAGGCACGCAGCAGGAGGTGACAAACTTTGAGGTTAGAATCCAGGTAATAAATCCGCCGGTACAGCTTCGCCCGGGGATGAGCGTGAGCGTCGACATCGAGACCCAAACCGTGCATCACGTGGTCGCGGTGCCGATTCAATCGGTGACGGTCCGTAGCAGAGAGAGTGGCAAAACGCCTGAGAAACTAAAGCAAGAGCGCGAAAAACGGACAGGTGTGAACTCGAGCGAACTGGAACGACAAACCAGAAAGGAACTTCAAAGAGTGGTGTTTTTGAAGGAGCAGGACACGGTGCGGCTCGTTCCGGTGCAAACGGGGATCGCGGATAACAATTTCATTGAGATTCGGTCGGGAGTTAAGGCGGGAGACGAGGTGGTTTCGGGATCTTACACGGCAATCAGTAAAGATCTTACCGAGCGGTCCAAGATCAAGATCGAGAGCCCGAAGGATGCGAAATGATTCAGAAATCGTGAGGGAGAACCAGGTCATCCGGCCAAAAGGCGATCTGGTGATTGGCATCGAGCGGATCACCAAGGAATACGAGATGGGGTACACGACAATCCGGGCGCTGAAAGGTATTGACCTTTCCATTCATCGTAACGAATACCTGGCGATCATGGGGCCCTCGGGAAGCGGGAAATCGACCTTGATGAACATGATCGGCTGCCTCGATACGCCGACCACGGGCCGGTATGAATTTAATGGAAGAGACGTCGCCGCAATGGGGGACGATGAGCTGGCAGCGATTCGCAATAGAGAGATCGGATTTGTCTTCCAGACGTTCAACTTGCTTCCGCGTTCTACAGGTCTCGAGAACGTCGAGCTTCCGTTGATTTATGCCAATGTCAAAGCGGACGAACGCCGGTTGCGAGCCGAACAAGCAATGGATGCCGTCGGCTTGGGCGATCGAATGTACCATCGGCCGAACGAGCTCTCCGGGGGCCAGCGGCAACGGGTGGCGATTGCTCGAGCTTTGGTGAATAACCCATCGATCATTCTGGCGGACGAGCCGACGGGGAATCTTGATTCAAGAACCGGCGAAGAAATCATGGCACTCCTGGAGAATCTGTATGCGAGTGGCCACACGATTGTGGTCGTGACTCACGAAGAACCTATCGCACGTCACGCCCGAAGAATTGTGCGCCTGCGGGATGGACTTATCGAAAACGATGTGGAATACGGTTGAGTGGATAGAGGGATTCCGCATCGCCGCTCAACAAATCGCGGCGAATCGGACCAGATCGATACTGACCACGTTGGGGGTCGCCATCGGGATCATCGCCGTCACCCTCATGGGCACAGCGATTTCTGGTATCAATACCGGGTTTGATCGCAGCATGTCAGGATTTGGCGATGACGTCTTGTACATCGAACAATGGCCGTGGACTACGGGAGCGGACTACTGGCAGTTTCGAAATCGGCCTGACATCAAGTTGTCGGCCGTGGATCGTCTGAACCAGGTCATCGAAGCGAATCCGAATTCCTTATTGGATTTGGCCGTCGCGGCGCCGGCTTCCATTCAGACCGTAATTTACGGAAAACGACAGGTCTCCAACGTTTACACCATGGGAACGACGAGTGATTATGCCTACGTCTCCACGACGAGCTGTCAAGAAGGCCGGTTCATCAACGAAGCCGAGAGTCGGGGGGGACGAACCGTTTGCGTAATTGGTCAAGATGTGGCGAGCGGACTCTTCGGCGGCGAAGATCCTATCGACAAGGCAATTCGGATTCGCGATCAGGAGTACCGAGTGATAGGAGTATTTGCCAGGCAAGGATCGTTCCTGGGTATTTTCAGTTGGGATGCTCAGGTCGTGATTCCTCTTGGGTCATACATCAGATACTTCAAGTCGAATCAGGAAAACGCGTCGATCAGGGTGAAGGTCAGAGATAAAACCCGAATTGCTGAGGCGACGGAAGAATTGCGCGGCGAATTTCGACGAATTCGCGGAATCTGGCCGGAGGAGCAGGATAACTTTGCCATTAACGAACAAAGGGCGCTTCGATCGTCGATCGAACCGATCAAAGCCGGTCTGGCGATTGCCGGGCTATTCATCACAGGCCTCGCGCTTTTCGTTGGTGCAATCGGAATCATGAATATCACGTTTGTGAGCGTGAAGGAGCGAACCCGGGAGATCGGAACTCGAAAAGCGCTCGGCGCTCGGCGCCGGACGATTCTGATCCAGTTTCTGATTGAAGCAATCTCTATCTGCCTGGTTGGAGGAACCATCGGTCTCGCCCTCGCTTTTGGTCTCTTTGGGTTAATAGGTTATGCCTTCCCAGGGTTTCCGATGCAATTTTCGCCAATGTTGGTGGCCACGGCGCTATTCATCTGTGTGCTTACGGGGATTTTTGCCGGTTTCGCCCCGGCTTGGCAGGCATCCCGCTTAAATCCGGTGGAAGCGCTGCGCTACGAATAGCATGAAGACCTGGGAACTTGTCAGGATGGCGTGGAAGGCATTGGGAGTGAATAAGTTGCGTTCTACCCTGACAACTTCAGGGATCGCCATCGGCGTCTTTTCGATCATTAGCGTGATGACGGCGATCTCGGCTCTCCAGACGTCGATCGAGACAGGACTAAGCTTTCTGGGATCAAACATCTTTCAGTTTTCGAAGTACCCAAATGGAATCAATGTCCGCGGAGACGATAAATACCGTAATCGGAGAAACATTGACTACCAGACCTACGCGAAATTCGCTCAACTGGTGGAAGATGAGGTGGATGTGATCTGCCCCAAAGCCTGGGATAACAGTACTCAGGCGGTATTCGAGAACAAGAAGACCAATCCGAACATCGAACTGTGCGGGACCACGCAAAACTTTCTTACGGCCAACAATTTCAGGATCAGTGACGGGCGTAATCTTTCGGCGGATGACGTTGAATTCTCGCGCAGCGTTTGCGCGATCGGTCGACAAATCGTTGAGCGACTTTTCCCGCAGGGGCATGCGGTCGGCAACACC
>Ga0210393_10005229_pt1 | contig 10223 bp, 6 predicted proteins | sample IncBWC27OmetaG_FD_160068 | JGI IMG/M metagenome (GOLD analysis project Ga0210393, IMG submission 160068) | Forest soil microbial communities from Barre Woods Harvard Forest LTER site, Petersham, Massachusetts, United States - Inc-BW-C-27-O ...
GAGGTACTGCGTGTGTATTCGAGTTGGGTTTTCGCGTTGTCGATCGCGGCTTGATCGACCTGCACTTGCGCGGTGAGCTGATCGACCGTCGCGCGCTGGGTATCGACCGTTTGCTTGCTGGCGAGGTCCTGAGGCTGCAGCAGGATGTAGCGATCGTAATCGCGTTTGGCGTTCGCCAGCATCGCCGCGTCTTTCATCTTGGTGGCGACTGCCTGATCATAGGCCGCCTGGTTGGGCCGCGGATCGATCTGCGCCAGCAGGTCGCCCTTATGTACGGTTTGGCCTTCGGTAAAGCCGATTTTCTGTATTTCGCCATCGACCCGCGCGGTCACCGTGACCGTATAGAAGGCCTGCACGGTGCCCAGTCCTTCAAGATAGATCGGCACATCCGTGTGACTCGCGGTGGCCGTATCCACCGCAATAGCCGACGGGGTGTTGCGCGAGGCCGCATCGGCCGGCTTGTGAAGGATCGCTCGCCACGTGATCAGCAGCAGGACGGCCAGCGCGAGGCCGCCGAGGAGAGCGCGTTTTTGGAGTGTCGAGAGTTTCGTCATCTACTTATCCTTGTTGCCATCCGCCACCGAGCGCGGTGTACAAATCCACCATCGATTGCAAATGCAAAAATTGAATTTGGACCAATTCATCCTGAGCGGTGAATAAGGCGTTTTCGGTGTTGAGGACGGTGAGTATGTTCACGGTCCCGGCCGACATTTGCGTTTGTGCGAATTGAAAGGCACGGCGCGCTTGTTTCACCGCTTCCTGCTGGCGAGTTTGCTGCTCCTGGGTCTGCTGAGCCGCCACCAACGCACTTTCGACATTGCTGAACGCGGATATCACCGTCTTGTGGTAATCGCTCAGCAGTTCCCGATAGCGGGCATTGTTGAACACAACTTGTCCGCGTAGCGCGCCGCCGTGGAATATCGGCTGCGTCAGGCCCGCGGTGACGTCCCAGATGCGGCTGGCAGGATTGATGAGGGAGGCCAGGGCCGAACTTGCGTAGCCGCCGTTGGCCGTCAATTGAATGCTGGGAAACAGCGCCGCCCGCGCAACCGTGATATCCGCGTTGGCCGAAATCAGCTGCTGCTCCGATTCGGCGACGTCGGGCCGGCGTGCCAGCAGCGAGGAGGGCAGCCCCTCGATGAGTCGCGGAGTCGTCAGATCATTGAGTGTGCCGGTATCCACATCGATCGATTCGGGCGTTTTGCCGAGCAGCACCGCGAGCGCATAGACCGATTGCCGCAACTGCTGCTGCAGCGGCGGAATTGCGGCGTCCAGCAATGCCACGGCAGTTTCTTGCTGGGCAACGTCCAGTCCCGTGGCGATGCCCGCGGTCAGCTCCAGTTGCAGGCCGTGCAGAATTTTCCGGCCGTTGGCCAGATTGTCGCGTGCCACTTGCACCCGATCGCGAAATTCGAGCGCTTGAAAATAGCTGCTGGCGACGCTGCTGACCACCGTGAGCGCAACTGTCTCCTTGTCGTAGCGGCTGGCCAGGGCCGTGGCGCGCGCGGAGGCGCGAGCCGCGCGGTTCTTGCCCCAAAAATCCAGCTCGTAACTGGCGCTGAGCACGGGACTGAAGGTGTTGAAGGTTTCGGGACCCACGCCGGTGACCTGAGCGCGCTGGCGCGAGGCGTCGGCGCCCAAATCGACTGACGGCAGCAGCGGGGCCCCGGCAATGCGCGCCTGGGCGTCGGCTTCTTCGACACGCGCGATCGCCGCGGCCAGATCGTCATTGCTGCGCTGGGCCTCCGCGATCATTTCATCCAGCGTCTGGGAGCCGAATCCATGCCACCAGTCCGCGTTGGGCCAGACTCCCTCAGCGTCGTTGGGCGGGGCTTCGCGCCAGACGGCGGGCGGAGGAATGTCCGGCTTTTTATAGGCCGGGCCCACGCTGCAGGCGCTGAGCCCCAGAAGCGCCCAGGCGCAGACCGCCCTTGCGGATAGATGTCTATTCATGGGCGCCACGCTGGACTGGGAGCGATTAAACGCGAGTGGGTAGATTGTTAAGATCAGTTAATAAGCTGGGTTACACTTTGTGGATGCGCCCAACCCTCATCGCTTTACCCACCGCACTGATCATGATGTTCCTGATGGAATCCGCCGCCTGGGCACAGGAGGTTCCCGATGCGGCGATGGCCACGGCGTTGGGTCGAATTCGTGACGCCGGTCTCAGCGATGATTGGGCTTATCGGCGGCTTGCCGACCTGTGCGACAAAATCGGCGCGCGACTGAGCGGCTCGCCGCAAGCCGATGCCGCCGTGGAGCAGATCGCCACGGCGCTGCGTGCAGCCGGACTGACCGTCAGTCTGCAGCCGGTCAAAGTGCCGCATTGGGTGCGAGGCGAGGAGCAGGCCGAGATCATTGAATATCCCGGCCGCCCGGCCGGGGTCATTCAACATCTACACTTGACTACACTCGGCGGCTCGGTTGCCACGCCGCCGCAAGGCATCTCGGGGCAAGTTCTGGTGGTGCATAGCTTCGATGAATTGCGCGCGCGCGCGGGCGAGGCCCGCGGCAGAATCGTGGTATTCGATGTGCCCTTCAACGAAACCTTGGCGGTGAACGGGCGGGCCGGGACCGCCTACGGCCAGGGTGTGGCCTACCGCTCACAGGGCGCGAGCGCGGCGGCGCGCGTGGGCGCGACGGCCGCGCTGGTTCGCACTGTCGGCGGTGCCGACTATCGGCTGCCGCATACGGGACACATGAGCTACGATGCACAGGTCCCCAAAATTCCAACGGCCGCCTTGAGCGCAGAAGATGCCATGTGGGTCGCGCGTCTCGCCGCCGAGGGTCCGGTTACGCTGCGCCTCAAGTTGTTGCCGCAATCGCTGCCGGACGTCGAGAGCCACAATGTCATTGCCGACTGGGCGGGGCGTGAGCGGCCCGATGACGTGGTCATCGTCTCGGGGCATTTGGATTCCTGGGACCTGGCGCAGGGAGCGATTGACGATGGCGCGGGCGTGGCATCGGCCATGGGAGCGGTGCGCTTGCTGCAAAGTCTTGGCTTGCATGCGCGCAGAACCATTCGCTTTATTGGATGGATGAGCGAGGAAAACGGCAGCGCCGGCGGGCAAGCCTACTTCAATCTGAATAGCGCCGCCCTCGAGCACCAAATTGCCGCGATCGAAAGCGACAACGGCGCCGGGCGGCCGTTGGGGATTTCCGCGCACGTGCCTCCTGTCGCTTTAGCGCAATTCAGTCCGCTCATGGCTGCGCTCTCGCCTATGGGCGCTACCATCTTGGATCGCCGCGAGGAGGCAGGCGGTTCTGACGTTGAGTTTCTGGACGCGGCGGGTGTGCCAACCTTGGCGCCGATGGTCGACACCCGAACTTACTTCGACTATCACCACAGCGCGGCAGACACGCTGGATAAAATCGATCCGGACAATATTCGGCGGCAGGTTGCGCTGATGGCCATGATGGCCTACTTCGTGGCGGACAGCCCTTCGTCTCTCCCGCGGCTTCCGCCTTCGAAACCACGAGTTCGGTAGTTCGGCGTGGTGATATTGACCGGTATGGCGTTCGTCGGTCAGGGTGAGAAGTCTCAAGGTCCAAGGCAGCAGGACCTTGAGACTTCTCACCCTGCCTGACGAGTGCTCCAGCCGGTCGATATCACTACGCCGGGACTACCGGTGAGTTTCGGGCGACGTGCGCTTTACGGCCCACAAGTGGGTTGCGGCGACCCGACCCCTGGCAGCCACTTGAGTCTCGTCCTTCAGCACCGTGAGCTTGACCGTCGAGCCTGAAAGGCCTACTGGGATGGGAGGCTTCAAGGTCCTGTGCGTCTTCCGGACCTTGAAGCCTTCCATCTCAGTAGCCCATCCGGGCTGGCCCGCTCAAACTCACAGTGCCGAGGCAGTCGGACCCTGCCAGTGAAGCAGGAAATTCGTGACGGCACCGCTCTGCATATAACGCATGGCTTCGAACTCACCGGTCTTCTGGCTGTAGAGCAGCCTGCCCTGATCATCCAGCACCGCGATCGCGGGGACGCCTCGGTTGAGCGGAATTTGATAGCGCGCGGCGATGTCTACATTGGCATCCAGGTGTCCAACGTTGATATGCACCAGTATGTAATTGGCTGTGAGCAGGGGCCGGTTGGCCGCATCGTGAAAGTACAGATCGAGAACATGACAATCGGTGCACCAATTGCCGCCAAAGTCCAAGATCACGCGTTTGTGGGATGCCGCGGCGTTCTTCAGCGCGGCCGCAATGTCGGCCGAGGCCCGTTCCGGAGGCGGATAAATATCCGGTTGCGCAGCTCGGGCCGGCGAGCCAAGTGCTATGCAGAGAGAGAACAGTGCGCAGATGAGCGCGCCGCGTAGGATTGGCATCATCCATCAACCATAACGCCGAGGACTCCAGCGATCAACTCACCCCAGGGTTCTGTCCGGCGAGCAGCGTCTTGAGCACATCGCGCCAACTGAGAATGCCCACCGGCTTTAGCGCCTCGTCAACGATCGGAATACAGGAAATTCGGTGGTCGAGGAACAGCTGGATGGCCTCAGCCACCGAGGCACGCCGGCGCAATGTAATCAGGTTTCGGCTCATGATCTGGTGGACGCGCTTGTTGAGCGTGGCAATGTCGCGGGCGTTTTCCGCGACGCTGCCGACGTAAGGACTCAAGGCCTTGAGCAAATCACGGTCAGAGACGACGCCCTTGAGTGCTCCGCGGTCGTCGAGCACGAGAAGATGATGAAACTTGAGGGTGTCAAAGATTTTCTTGACGACATCGAGCCGATCATCCATTTCGACCGAGACAACGCGCGTCGTCATGATGCTGCCGACATCCATCGCGTCAGACTATACGCCTACGCGCCGCGAGCGGGATTCCTTACGCGTGGCGAGCGGGACTCATTGCGGGTTATCGGTGTCGTCCCGGCCGTCCTTGCCGGTCAAGGGACCGGAACCGTCCTCGACCTCCAGCCCATCCTCGTACAAGGTGTCTTCTTCGCCGTCCAACCGCAGCGTCGTGTCGGTGCTGCGATTCTTCTGAAATGCCGTATGAGCCACCGATTTCTCTTGTTCAGAGCCGTCGAGAGCTGCGCCACGAAGGGTCGATTCGCCGGTTGGGTCCGGAACGTTATCAGCTTTGGTCTCACCCATGAAGTGCTCCTTGGTTGTGTTGCCGCGACCGACAGCGTATGCCTTGATCAGGGCCTCCCATATTCCGCGGGCGGAGTAGTTCGTGTAGGTGCAGACCGACACGTAAATCGGGGAAACCGCTCGAACCTGCTAGCCTAGTAGCTTGAATGAAATCGACTATCTTCACATTCTTGTTTTTCGGTGCGCTTGCCTGGGTTTGCAGCGCTCGCGCCGCCGATCCGCAAGCCTATCAAGTCGACCTCGCCTCGGTGGGCAACAACGATATCGATCAGACTCTCAAAGCGACTTCCGACCTGCTGTCGCTGCGCACATCCGCTCCTGTTAGTCCCTTCGGATTGATTGCCCGGGCGCGCAGCGATACGGACCGGCTCAAAACGGCGCTCGAGAGCTTCGGCTACTACGAGTCTCACGTCACCATCAGTATCAATGGATTGCCGCTGACGGATCCCAGTCTCGGAGAGGCGCTGTCGGCGCTGCCGCAGGGCAGCAGCGCACGCGTGGCGGTCAGTTTTGCACTGGGTACGCTTTACCACTTGCGTCGTATCGACATAGACGGCGAGGTGCCGCCGCCGATCAACGCGCGTGAAACCTTGGGCTTGGCCAGCGGCCAGCCCGCGGTCGCTTCCGCGGTGCTGGCCGGAGGTGCGCATTTGCTCTCTGCGTTGCAGGAGCAGGGCTACGCTTTCGCGCAAGTGGATGCACCGGTCGCCTACGAGGCAGCCGATGCCCCGGTGCTCGACCTGAGCTTTCACGTGGCTGCCGGCGCCAAAGTGCGCATTGGCGCTATTCATGTCGAAGGATTACAACGCGTACATGAGTCCCTGGTGCGCAAAAGGTTGTTGCTTCACAGCGGCGATCTCTACAAGCCCTCGGTCATCGAGGCTGCCCGCCACGACCTGTTGGGAATGAATGTGTTTGCACAGGTCAGCGTCCAGGTCGGCGCCAAGGCGGACGAATCGGGAGGCGTGCCCATCACCTTCAAATTGCGTGAACGGTTGCGCCATGCCATCAGCGTGTCCGCAGCGTATTCGAGCGACTTGGGCGGCAGCGGCGGGGTGACCTGGACCGACCGTAATCTCTTTGGGAATGCGGAACAGCTCAGCGTGAGCGCGAACCTGACCAACCTGGGCGGCAGCGACACCACCGGAACGGGCTACGACACCAGCGTAAAGTACTTGATTCCCGATTTTCTGCGTCGCGATCAGTCGCTGCAGTTCGCGGTCAGCGCCATCAAGCAGCAGCTGCAGGCCTACGATCAAACAGCGCAAACAGCCAGTGTCACCTTGAGCCGCAAGCTGTCCAGCATCTGGACCGTCAGCGCGGGTTTGTCGACCACGGACGAGACCATACTGCAGGTGATCAATGCCACGGAGACGCCCAAAGGCAGCGGAATCTTCGTTCCGGACGCGGCGACCAAGTTCGATTACACCCTGATCGCGTTGCCCTTCAAATTGGTCTACGACTCCACCAATCTGCCCACGCCATTGGAGGATCCGCGGCACGGTTTTCGCGGAACCTTGAGCCTCACCCCGACGCTCGCGATCGGGCATCCCAACGCGACTTTCCTGATCTCGACCATCAGTCTTGCGACTTATTTTGACCTCAATAACTTGTTTCCCATCGCCCCGGGACGCAGCGTACTGGCGGCCCGTGCGCTCGCGGGGGTCGCAGAAGGCGCCGGTGAGCTGAGCCTACCGCCGGATCAGCGCTTCTACGCGGGTGGCACGAGCACGATTCGAGGCTATGGCTATCAGCTGGTGGGGCCGATGTTCCCACACACCGATAATCCGACCGGCGGTACGGCAATTACCACCGGCGGCCTGGAATTTCGGCAGCGCCTGTATACCAACTGGGGCGTCGTCGCGTTTGCCGATGCTGGGCAGGTGAGCGCCAGTCTCAAACCTCTGCCAGACGATATTCGCGTCGGCGTGGGAGCGGGGGTGCGTTACTACACGCCGATTGGGCCTATCCGATTCGATGTTGCGGTGCCCGTCGGTCGTCGCCCAGGCGATGACTCCTACGAGATCTACGTCGGGTTGGGGCAGGCATTCTAGTGCGGCGGTCTCTGAAAATAGTTGCATGGATAGCGGGCGGACTTGCTCTGCTGCTGACGCTTGTCATCGGCACAGTATTGATTCTGGGCAACACCTCGGTTGGCCGGGTCCAGATCGAGAAGCTCGTCGCCCGTTTGACCGGCGGCAACGTGCAGCTATCAGGATTGGCCGGGTCGTTTCCAAGCCATTTGACGCTGGAGGAGCTGAAACTCAAGGATGCTGCCGGCGTTTGGCTCACGGCCAAGAAAATTGAACTGGACTGGACGCCGTGGGCCTACCTTGAAGGCCGTCTGCAAATCGATCGCCTGCAAGTGGCCAGCGTGGATATGGAGCGTCTGCCGCAGGGCTCTTCCACGCCGAGCCAGGGCGAAGTATCCATTCCGCGCATCGATGTGGCGCAGGCTTCGTTGAATGAGGTGCATCTGGGCGCAGCGTTGGCGGGTGTGCCGGCGACCCTGGCGGCGAACGGCAGCGCCCATCTGCGTTCCGTGCGCGACATGCTGTTTGACGCGTCCGCACGGCGCATCGATGGCGAAGGTCAGTATGAGCTGCATCTGCACTTTGACGCGCAGCGCATGGATGCGTCGCTCAAATTGCATGAGCCGGCCAACGGACCTCTGGAGAACATTTTATCGCTGCCGGGCCTGGGCGCACTCGAGGCGACGCTAAATCTCGGCGGCGCGCGCGCCGCGGAACACCTGGAACTGTCACTCCAGGCCGGCGAACTGAAAGGACACGCCGAAGGCAGCCTCAATCTAGACGAGTTGTCGGCGGATCTGGCCTTTGCGTTCGAATCGGCCGCCGTGTCGCCGCGGCCGGATTTGGGCTGGGAACGGGGTGAGCTGCGTGGCCGCTGGCTCGGCAGCGTCCGGTCGCTCAATGCGGAGGGGCATTTGGAAATTGCACGCCTGCGCGTTCCCGGACAGCTGCAAGTGGCGGCGTTGACGGCCGATCTCGCCGCAGATCACGGCAAAGCGGATCTGCATGCGCTGATCCAAGGCCTCAGGATTCCCGGATCGCAGCCGAAACTGCTCGAGGCGGATCCGGTGAAACTCGATGCCTCGGTACGGCTCGACGATCCTGCGCGCCGCGTCGAGCTGAGCGCCTCGCATCGACTGTTTGGCTTGAAAGGACAGGCTGTCACCGCCGGGGAGCAGAGCGCGACCCTGGAACTGCGGCTGCCGAACTTGACGCCGCTTGCCGCCTACGCGTCCCAGGATTTGCACGGTAGTGCGGTCGTCAATGCACAGTTGGCAGGCTATCCCGCCGCGACGCGCATCAAGCTTGATGCGAATGCGACATTGACACCGGGAACGCAGGTCTGGGCGGGTGCCGTGGGGGATCAGGCGCGATTGGAATTCTCCGGCGCGTTCAAGGACGACTCGCTATCGATTGACAGTGCGAAACTCTCCGGCCGCGCCATCGTGTTGTCGGCGAGCGGCCGCCTGGCAAGCAGCGCGATCGACGGCCGGTGGGAATTGTCCTTGCCTGACCTGCGCGCGGTCTCCGCGGTGCTGGTGGGAAATTTAAAAGGCGTGGGGTCGGTGCAGGGCCCGATGACGGCTCTGGCAGCTGATGCCAAGCTGACCTCGACGCTCTCGGTGCGCGGATCGCCCGGCGGCGATCTGTCTGCGGATGTAAAAGTGCGCGGGCTACCATCCGCGCCGAACGGCACCCTTGCCGCGACCGGAACCTTGGATGGCGCGCCCCTGAATGTCGCTGTCGACGTCGCCATGGAGCGCACGCCCGAGCGGGCAATGCACGCGGTCATTCATCGCGCGGACTGGAAGAGTGCTCATGCCGAAGGCGATCTGAACTTGACGACCGACAAGCAGCAGCTGCGCGGTCAAGTGAGCGTGTCCGTCGGCCAGCTCAGGGATTTGCAACGCCTGCTGGGCGTGGATATCGCCGGCAGTCTCGCCGGCAATTTGGGGCTGCAGCCCGACGGTCAGCGAACCCGCGCGCGGCTGTTGGTGGATGCAAAAGACCTGACGTTTTCGGGTCTCACCGGCACTGTGCATCTGGCCGGCGAGGGTTTCACCGATGCCTTCGCATTCAAAGCGGGACTGGATCTTCCGAAATTCAACGGTGTTGCGGCAACTTTGGGTGCGAGCGGCAATTTCAATCTCGACGCGCAAGAGATTTCCGTGGCCAGCGCGCTGGGCTCGTACGCCGGACAGGAAATCCGTATGTTGGAACCGGCACGCATCCATTTTGGCAATGGGCTTGCGGTCGATGTGCTCAAGTTGGGCGCTCAGAACGCCGAGCTGGATGTCCAAGGACAGATCTCCCCGACCTTGGCGTTGCGCGTCTCGCTGCGGCAGGTGCAGCCCGCGCTGGTTAACGTTTTTGTTCCCAATCTCTTGGCCGCCGGCGTCATCGAAGCGCATGCCGATTTGCATGGCAGCCTTGAGGCGCCGGTGGGGGAGATCAGCCTGAGCGCGCTCGGCATCGAGTCTGCCGACGACGCAGCGCTCGGGTTACCGGCCGCAAACATCCACGTCACCGCCGGTTTGCGCGGACATACTGCCGACATCGACGCGCGGCTCGATGCCGGTTCTGCATCGCAAATGACTGCGCTGGGCCAGGCCCCCCTTGCCGCCGATGGCGAGGTGAACATGAAAATCAACGGCAAGACCGATATGGGATTGATGAACGCCTTTCTGGAAGCGCGCGGCCAACATGCCTCGGGGGAACTCGACATCGATGCGACGGTCACCGGCGACGTTGCTTCGCCCCAAATCAACGGTACGCTGGATCTTAAAAACGGCAAAATCAATGATTACGGGCGCGGCGTCAGCCTGACCGATATTGCCGCGCAAATCGTCGGCAATGCAGGCACGTTGCAGATCAAGACATTCACGGCGACCGCCGCGCCGGGGACGGTGTCGATGAGCGGCAGCGTTGGAATATTGCAAAAGGGCATTCCGGTGGATTTACAGATCACCGCGCGCAATGCCCAACCGCTGGTCAGCAAGCTAATCACTGCGAATCTAAACGCGGACCTGACGATCAAAGGTACGGCGCGCGAACGGCTGGACGTGGCCGGATCGATGCACCTAACCCGGA
>Ga0210393_10005234_pt1 | contig 10221 bp, 5 predicted proteins | sample IncBWC27OmetaG_FD_160068 | JGI IMG/M metagenome (GOLD analysis project Ga0210393, IMG submission 160068) | Forest soil microbial communities from Barre Woods Harvard Forest LTER site, Petersham, Massachusetts, United States - Inc-BW-C-27-O ...
CTCTCGTCATCGCGGTCAACGGGTTGGACAGCCGCAAGGAAGATCTGTCGGAAAGCTTTGCTGCAATCCTGCCTTACGGCGTAGGTTTTCTAGCAGTGGATGGGCCGGGTACGGGTCAGGCGCCGATCAAAGTCAGCGAGACGGCCGATCGGATGCTATCGCGCGTGATTGACTACGCTCAGGCCAGGCCAGAAGTGGATAAAACTCGAATTGCTGTCCACGGCGTCAGTTGGGGCGCATATTGGGCGGCCAAACTTGCCATCGTCGAGCGTGCGAGGCTGAGGGGCGCGAGCGCCCAGTCTCCGCCGGTGGACACTTTCTTTCAAAAAGATTTCCTGATGAATTCCCTTCTGGGGAATCGAGAGTATTTGTTCGATCAAGTGCCGGCGTTGATGAGCGTTTTCGACGGCGTGAACACCATGGACGAGTTGGCGGCAAGCCTAGCCAAAATATCTCTGGTAAAACAAGGCCTTCTCGGCAAACCAACCGCGCCGATGCTGGTGATCGGCGGAGTCCTCGATACCCAGGTGCCAATCTCTGACATCTACTTGCTGCTTAGCAAGGGTGACGTTCCGAAAGATGCCTGGATCAATCCGCAAGGAGGCCATCTGGGGCGACAAGTGGGAGTGTGGCCTGATCCGCTTATTTTCAAGCAGGTGATTATCCCTTGGCTGTTGCGGACGTTGGATGTTCAGGGGGATGTTCAGGGGACGCAAAAATAAGCGCGAGCCAGAGAGAGGCGGTTCAGGCGGCAGGCCTCTCCAGTTCCTCGCGATTCCATTTCCCCAGGCTTGCACCGGCGTCGTAGGTGCTCTGCAAGAATTCCAGAAGTGCGGTCTTCGGCGATGAGGCAAGGCGCAGATCGTCGTGCATCAGCAAGAACTCGTGCATCTGTGGATGGTAGAAAGCTTTTGCGGGGCTGACATGCGCCTCCGCAAAACCGGCTGGCTCCGGAGCTGCGTATGCGTAAAATGCCGCATCCTTAATCTCGCCGCCGCCCGGCCAGAAACCCGCGCTGATCAGCTCATGCGAATACGCCTCCCGTGTAATCGAATCCGCCCCTTCCCGCGCGGGTGCCCGACGCCCTGAGAAACGCGTCACCGCCAGATCGAAGCTGCCCCAAAAGAAATGTACAGGGCTGTTCTTGCCGATGAAGCCGGCGCGAAACTCTTTGAAGACTTCGTCTGCACTTACAAGGATCCGCCAGAGGCGATTTGCGTATTCAGGGTCGTATGAAGCATGTTGGGTATCCTGGTCGAACGGGATCGGGTTCGGAACTTCGCAGGGCAGCTTCCGGATTTTCACCTCGATCCCGAGCGATGCCAGACAAGCCATGAATTCTGTGTAAAAATCGGCGACCGATCGCGGCGCCAGCGCGATTACTCGCTCTATGCCCCAGTTCGTCTGAATAACCAGCTTGTGATGAATGAAATCGAACTGAATCTCGAAAATCCTACCCTCGTAGGGAATGGGAGAAGTTGTCAGGCCGAGTGGAGTAACGTAGAGCGGGACTTCCCACCAGTGGTTGATTTTCGGACTGAGCGCCAGTCTGATTTTGCCTACGATCTGGGTCCACATGTGGAGGGTGGCATAGGTGTCCTTCCATGCTTCGAGGGGTAATTCCGGCCAGAGGCTGGGGGTGTTCTCGGCGTTCATTGCAGACTCCTCACGATGGCTTTCGACACCTATCTGGCTCATTTGCGGGCGGTTTGAAAAGCTTCGCCACGACCGGAAAATCATTGTACCAACCTGGGGCTTCCGGCATCTAAGACTGAGGCGAATTTACCGGATTGTGGAACAAAAAGTTAGGTTCCACCCAGAAGTTCCAAGCGCGCTTCGCCATCGGGGTCCCGGTAACCCATCTAGACAGAGTCAGCTGCAGGGAATCCCTGCGCTACGGTTGATTGGAATCAAGCGTGCCGCGGGAGACAGACGCAGTGTGCGGTGGACACAATCGACTTTGGAGGCAAAGATGCCAGTCGCTCAGAAAAAGGTGGAGGTTCGGCACCAACTGCTTGAGCGCTTGTCCGATGCTCGAGCTCGAACGGACGAGATTTTCGATATTGTCAGGCCCGACTCTCTCTACGAGCGGCCGATTCCAGAACGACACCGGATCATTTTTTATCTCGGCCATTTGGAAGCATTCGATTGGAATCTTTTGCGAGAGCGCGTTCTGGGTTTGGAGGCTTTCCATCCGGAATTCGACAAACTATTCGCGTTCGGGATTGATCCAGTCGATGGGGGTCTTCCGTCGGACCAACCGGTCGACTGGCCTTCCGTGGCGGATGCGCGCCATTATGTCAAACGAATCCGGGCAACAATTGATAGGGGACTGGCGCTGCTGGAATCCGCGGACTGGGATTCCAATCCGGTTGGGGCAGATTTTAACGCCAGCAAATTGCTCAATGTGGCGATCGAACATCGGATGATGCATGGGGAAACCCTGGCGTACATGCTCCACCAGTTGCCGCTTGATCGCAAGGTTCGAAGACCACTTAAGCCCGAACTGATTGTTCCAGCGGTGTCGCCGAGAATGATCGAGATTCCCGCCGGGCGGGTGACACTTGGACTCTCGCGTTGCGACGAAAGTGTTTTTGGTTGGGACAACGAATTCGAAGTGCTGGCCGTTGATGTCCCGGCATTCGCGATCGACAAATACAAAGTAACGAACGGCGAGTACCTCGACTTCGTAGCTGCCGGAGGCTACGAGAATCCAGCCTGCTGGACAGAAGAAGATTGGAATTGGCGAACCGCGCAGGATATTCGCCATCCTGTATTCTGGGCGCGGACCGGGGATCGCTGGCGTTACCGAACAATGTTCGATGAAATCTCGCTGCCTTTGGACTGGCCGGTGTACGTTAGCCACGCGGAAGCCAGCGCCTATGCGCGCTGGGCAGGGAAGGCGCTTCCCACGGAAGCGCAGTGGCATCGGGCGGCCTATGGAATCGGGAACGGTACGGAGCGACCCTTTCCGTGGGGTTCTAAAGCTCCGAATCCGACCATGGGAAATTTCGATTTCCATCACTGGGATCCGACTCCAGTGGGCGCGTTCCCGGATGGCCAGAGCGCATTCGGCGTTGTCGATTTGCTGGGCAACGGGTGGGAGTGGACATCGAGCCGGTTCGAGCCACTTCCCGGCTTCCAGCGGTTTTCGTTCTATCCCGGCTACTCTGCGGATTTTTTTGACGGCAAGCACTATGTGATGAAAGGCGCTTCGGCTCGGACCGCCGCTTGCATGTTGCGCCGCTCGTTCCGCAACTGGTTCCAGCCCCACTACCAATACGTCTACGCAGGGTTTCGCTGCGTGAGCAACTGATCAATTTCGGAGGACAACATGCTGACCCAAGCCGTTACCACCGCCACCAGTTCCGAACTCATCAACGACGTCCGTCTCGGTTTGACCAAGCCCGGACAGAAAGAGCTGCCTTCAAAATATTTGTACGACAGCGTCGGGTCCGCTCTTTTCGAGGTCATCAGCGTCCTTCCTGAATACGGGCTGACGCGTGCCGACGAACGCCTTCTGAGACGGTATTCGGAGGACATCGTGGCGAGACTCACACCGCCGACCACGGTGGCCGAATTGGGCAGCGGCAGTGGCAAGAAAACTCGCTGGATGCTCGAAGCGCTGAGCAAACACCAACATGTTTCGTATTGCCCCATCGAGATTTCGCGGACCGCGCTCACCATGTGCGAGCGTGAACTCGGAGACATTGATTCGGTCAGCATCGTCGGCTTCGAGCGAGAATATCTTGATGGACTGTTGGAAGTCGCCGCTCGCCGCCAAAAGGGAGAGCAGCTGCTGGTGCTGTTCCTGGGTAGCACGATTGGCAATTTCGAGCATCCCGCGGACGTAAAGTTCCTTCGTCAGATGCGGGATATTCTTCAAACCGGCGACGCGCTGCTGTTGGGTACTGACCTCGAGAAGCCGATCCACCAGCTTCTCGATGCGTATGATGACCCGTTGGGTGTGACCGCGGCGTTCAATTTGAATCTGCTAGCGCGAATCAATCGCGAACTGGAAGCCAACTTTCTAATCCCGCGGTTCGAGCACGTCGCCAGGTTCAATCAGAACGCGGGCAGCATGGAGATGCACATTCGTTCCTTGCGAGAGCAAACCGTCACGATCCCCGCAGCGGGTCTTTCAGTCACATTCCTTGAAGGCGAAACCATCTGGACAGAAAGCAGTCATAAGTATTCGCTCGGAGAAGTGTTGCGCATCGCCGAAAGCACAGGCTTCCGTTGCGATGCTCAGTGGATTGACGAGGAGTGGCCGTTTGCTGAGAACCTCTTCATCGCCGAGTGACCCGCGCAGAGGAGCAATAAGAAACACTTGTCATCCCAGCGAAGCGAGGATCTAGGTCTTCGCCTGCACCACCGGTATCGCTGCGCAAACAAACACCCAGATCCCACGTTTTGCTCGTGATAACAGTTCCTGGTTGAGAACGGCAACTGTGAAACTGATCCAGCCTTTATTCCAAATCATTTTCGGTTTCATCCCCCGGAACGTTCGGTTGCAGATTAATCTCAGATAGATTGGCGCTCTTGAGTTCGCGATTTAGCGCCTGCAGATCGGATTTCTTGACTTCCTTCCATCGCTTCATTACCGCCGAAAGGTCATGTTCGGCCTCGGTTACCGCGCTAATTTGGGCTGCCGTCGGCGCAGCATCAGCTTGTCCCACACTGCCGTAGAGCGCGTCGATCGTGCTATTCACCGCGGCCAGAGTTGGTTTCGGCGAAGAACCGGCCGGAGTTCGGCCGCGCAGAATCGCCCCCACTTTCTGATCGAGAGCTTTGACCGATTCCGCGAGCTTGCCATTGGCCTGAGGTCCAAGCTTGCGGAGTTGATCGAGGAGCGAATGCGCTTGCGCGAGCGCTTCCGTGCTTGCGGTCAACTCAGAGGCCAGGCGCGTTTCCAGGTTGAATTGTTGTTCGAGGTCACTCAGTGTCGCATGCACGCGTGGATCAATCTTTATGGTGAGCGGTGCCGTAGAAGTGTGTCCGTTCACCGTGAGCCTTGCCGTGTATTCTCCGGGCACCGCGAGTGGGCCAAGGGGTGATCTAGGCGTATCGTGGGGAACCGCCGAAATCGGATATTCGTGCCGCGGCGAGGCGGGCGATGGGTAGCGCAAATCCCACACCCAGCGATGCATGCCGGCGCTGGCCAGGAGGATCTTCGGCCTACGAATCCAGTACAGAGGGATCAACTGCTTATCGAGTTCCTCCTGAGTTATTTCCGGCTGGTCTGTGCTGGAATAATGGCGCACCAATTTTCCTTGCGCATCGACGATCTCAAGCGTGACTGGGCCGGAAGCAGGCTGTGCGAGGAGGTAATCGAGAATCGCACCGTCGGGAGGATTCTGCCCAAGTGGCTCGTCGGGCTGGATTGGAGTATCAGGATTGGTGCTGCGCCGCACGCGGTAAGCCGGTTCGGGTTTGAAAAGATAGGCATCCGATTTTGCCATCGAATCGAACTGCCGCAAAGGCGTGATGTCATCGAGAATCCAGAACGATCGGCCGTGAGTGGCAACGATCAGATCGCTGTCATGGATCCACAAGTCGCGCATTGAGGTGTGCGGCAGATTCAATTGCAAAGACTGCCAGTGATCGCCATCGTCGAACGAAACCCAAACGCTGGATTCGGTGCCTGCAAACAGCAAGCCTTTGCGAACCGGATCTTCGCGCACAGTGTCGACCGGCGCGTCCGCGGGCAAATTGCCCGAGATCATCTTCCATGTCTTCCCGCTATCGTGAGTGCGATAAATGTACGGATGCAGGTCATCGATGCGGAAGCGGCTTACTGAGGCGTAGGCGGATTGGTGGTCAAAGTGTGAAGCTTCGATCTGCGTGACTTTGCTCCATGCGGTCAATTCCGGCGGCGTGACGTTGCTCCAGTTCTTTCCCCCGTCTCGCGTCATCCAGATTAAGCCGTCGTCCGTCCCGGCCCACAGAGTGTCGACGCTTTTGAATGATGGAGCGAACGCGTAAATTACCCCTCGCTGCTTCCCCGCGTCAGGATTCTTGGAGATCAGCGTGCCCACGCTTGGTGGAACTCCGGGATTTTCCCGTGTGAGATCCGGGCTAATGGCTTGCCAGGAGTTTCCTCCGTCAACGGTTTTGAACAAGATGTTAGAAGCGAAGTAAAGAGTGTGGGGATCGATCGGCGAGAATAGAGTAGGCTCGGTGCGGTCGGTGCGGTAGTTGTCACCACGGACGGGGATGGGTGTTACGTTCTGCGCCTGCCCGGTCGACCAGTGATATTTCGAAACCTCGTTGCGTCCGCCTCCGTAAATAATGTCGGGATCGAGAGGATCCGGCGCGACGTAACCGTATTCGATGGTAGCAACGGGACGCCAGTCGCGGAGCGTGATTTCGCCATCGTTGCCGCGGCTCGAGATGCACACTGAACCACTCTCTTGTTGTCCGGCACAAACCTTATAGGGAAAAGTGTTGGTGACGGCTATGTGGTACAGTTGCGCGGTCGGTTGGTTGTACCACGAACTCCATGTCTCGCCGCCATTCACGGTAACGATCGCACCCTGATCGCTGACGACAAGAATAATGTTTGGGTCATTGGGATTGATCCAGAGGTTCTGATAGTCATCTCCGCCGGGGGACCCGCGAAGACTCATCCAAGTCTTGCCACCATCGAAAGAGCGTACAGTCACGATGCTCGCGCTGTACACGATGTCGGGATTCTTAGGATCCACCTTTGGCACTGGGAGATCGCCGCCGCCGATGCGCATTGCGGGGCGAGGATCATTCGTAGCCACGTGCCAATTGTCGCCCGCATCATCGGATCGATACACACCCAGGCCTGCGCCGGAGCCGTATTCTCCGCGTTCCGTCGTGGCCGCAGTTGCATAGAGCCTGCTCGGCTGACTCGCCGCGATTGCAATATTGATTTGGATGAGGTTGTTGGGCAATCCTTTCGTCAACGGATGCCAGGTATTACCGCCGTCGGTAGATTTAAAAAGGCCTCCACTGGTGCCTTGAAACTGGTTGTTGTCCTCCCACGGCCCTTCGCGGATTTCCCACAACGATGAGTAGAGAACGTCGGGATTTGACGGATCCATTTCAATGTCGGAACCACCGGTGTTCTCATCCACGGAAAGAACATTCAGCCAAGTCTTTCCGCCGTCGGTCGAGCGGAAAATGCCGCGCTCGTCGTTCGGACCGTAAGGATGCCCGAGCACAGCGGCGAACAGCCGATTGGGATTGCGCGGGTCGACAACGAGCGCGGGAATCTGTTGCCCGTCACGCAGTCCGAGACGGGTCCAGGTTTTGCCCGCATCCGTCGACTTATAGATTCCATTGCCAACCGACAGGTCGGGGCGATGCAGCCCTTCGCCACTCGCAACATAAATGATGTTGGGGTCTGAAGGAGCCACCGCGATCGCCCCGATCGATTGCGTGGGCTGCTGATCGAAAATAGGTGTCCAGGTGCGGCCATAGTCATCGGACTTCCACACCCCACCATTTACCGCGCCAATATAAAAAAGGTTGGGCTGGCCCGGTACGCCGGTGACCGCCCGGGTTCGGCCGCCACGAAAGGGCCCAATCATGCGCCAGCGCATTTCCTGATACATGCTTTCCGAATATTGTTGTGCGTGGCTAACGCCGAGAAACAAGAAGATTAAAGGGCTGGTTAGCAAGATCAGGATAAGACGCGGAAATCGAATCACACTGGCCTCCGGTGGAAATGTTCAAACCGAAAAGCATAAATCAAAATGAGGCTCTAGGAGAAACTGGTTGCCTGACTCTAGGAATGGTCTGACTCTGCTTCGCGACGATGCTTCTGGATATCGATTCCAAGCTGCTCCGCTTTCTTGTAGAGATGGCTGCGCTCAAGACCAAGCGATTTGGCTGCATTTGTGATGTGATAGTTGCTCCGCTTAAGTTCAGCGCGAATCGTTTCGCGCTCGAAGTTCTGCACTCGCTCGGCCAATATCCCTGAGCTTGTTCCGGAGAATGAAAGAGTTGGAGCTGTCGGCAATGCGGAGCGGACCGTTTCCAGCGTGACCTCGCCTTCAGTAGCCAGGAGCATGAACCGCTCCACCACGTTGCGCAATTCGCGGACGTTGCCGGGCCACGGATAAGCCCCAAGCGCTTCAATCGCATCTGGAGTGAAGGGAATCGGCTTCCAACTATTGTGAGCGCAGACCTGCCGGGAAAAGTGTTCGACCAGGGCGGGAATGTCCTCCCGGCGCTCGCGCAGAGGAGGCAGGACGAGCGGGAACACATACACGCGGTGAAAAAGATCCTGGCGAAACTTTCCCTCGCGTACCAGAGTCTCAAGATTTCGGTGGGTTGCAACCAGAACGCGCACGTCGACGGAAATGGGTTTATCTCCGCCGACGCGCTCCACTTCGCCTTCCTCAAGCACCCGCAATAGCTTGGCCTGCATAGATAGAGGCATGTCGCCGATTTCGTCCAGGAAGATGGTGCCGTGCTGCGCCTGTTCGAACTTTCCCGTGTGGCGCGCGGCGGCGCCGGAAAATGATCCTTTCTCGTGTCCGAAGAGTTCCGATTCGATCAGCTCAGCCGGCACTGCGGCGCAGTTCAGAGTAACGAAAGGACCTGCCGATCGCGGACTACGTTCATGCAGAGTGCGGGCAACCAATTCTTTTCCGGTACCGGTTTCTCCCAGAATGCAAACTCGCGACTCGCTTGCCGCCACACGCTCTACCTGGGCCATGATTTTTCGCATGGCTTCAGCAGTCCAAACGATTTCGTGTTTTCCCAGACGTTGTCGAAGCTGGCGGTTCTCCGATTCCAGTCGCCGCAGTCTTAGCACGTTCTCTATGGTGAGCAGTAATTTTTCTGTGGAGACCGGCTTCTCCAGAAAGTCGAGAGCTCCAAGCCGCGTGGCCCGAACCGCCATTTCAATATGCGCCTGGCCCGACATCATGACGACTGGAACCGTGATCCCTTGCGACTTGAGGTCATCCAGAAAAGAAAGGCCGTCCTTGCCGGGCATGACCACGTCGGAGAAGATCAAATCAAAGTTCTGCGTCCTGGCAAATTCGAGCGCCTTCGTCGCACTGTCGCAAACCGTCGCCTCGTGGCCGGCCAGGCGAAAGGCGCGTGAAAGCGAAGCTAGCGTATTGGGCTCGTCATCCACGATCAACAGGTTGGCTTTCCGCGCCACTAGTAACTCCTCGCCGTCGCATTTATCGACTGATCGCTTGTTTGCAGCTTATCTGCATTACGCGGCAGTTCAATCGCGAATGTCGTCCCGCATCCGGATGTGCTTCGCACTCTGATTCTGCCACCATGGTCGCTGACCACCGACTGCGCGATGGCGAGCCCGAGCCCCGTGCCATGCGGCTTGCTGGTGTAATAAGGAGTGAACAGGCGCTCGCGCGCTTCTGGCGTAAGCCCGGCCCCCGTATCCGAGACTTCGATGTAACTAAGATCATTGTTCTCGTGTGTGCGCAGCGTAAGTGTGCCGCCCTGAGGCATGGCGTCCATCGCGTTCAACACCAGATTTGAAAGCGCACGGTGCAACAAGTCAGGATCGGCGGCGATTGATCCCATGGGTTCGTCCAATTCCAGTTTACATTCGATAGGCGCACGTTCCGGAGCATGGAGTTGCGCCTGGAACAGCCGAGCTACGTGTTGTACAACGCCGTTCAGTTGTACCTGCTGGAACTGCGGTTGCGGCATCCTGGAGAATTCGCTGAAGCGCGAGATTATGGCTTTTAGATTTGCGATCTCTGCCAACAACGTGGCAGAGCTCTCCTGAAAAATCTCTTCGAATTGTTGAGGACTCTGCTGCCGCGCTCGCAGCAAATTCTCAACCGTCAATTGCAGCGGGAAAAGAGGATTCTTCAGTTCATGCGCCAGACGGCGAGCCAACTCGCGCCACGCAGCAACCCGTTCCGCCTGCACCAGATGCTCCTTTTGGGCTAGCAGCTCGCGAGTCATGCGGTTGAACGTTTCCGCCAACTCTCCCAGTTCGTCGGAAGAAGTGACGGTCACTTGTGTGTTCCAGTTGCCAGAGGCGACGTCCCGCGCTGCGCGAGCCAGTTGTTCCACCGGGTGCGTGACTCGCGCGGCCGCCCATCCGCTGAGCAAGATGGCCAGCACGATCCCCGCGCCTCCCGACAAGAGTGCCGCCGAGCGAATCTGCTGCCGAAGATCAACATAAGGGCGACGTGAGTTGCCAATCAGCAGGACACCGAGCAGTTGGTTATCCCGTCCAGCCAGCGGGAACGCGTC
>Ga0210393_10005235_pt1 | contig 10220 bp, 2 predicted proteins | sample IncBWC27OmetaG_FD_160068 | JGI IMG/M metagenome (GOLD analysis project Ga0210393, IMG submission 160068) | Forest soil microbial communities from Barre Woods Harvard Forest LTER site, Petersham, Massachusetts, United States - Inc-BW-C-27-O ...
GATCTCCTCCACTGCAGGCACGAACTGGGTTGGGCCCTCTGCATTAGGCGGGTCGTACTTGTACACGCCGCGGATCTCGGAAGGGTGTCGGGGGCGAACTGATAAGGCAAACCAGTTGAACGTGTCGAGATGTATCTTAAGCGTGGCGCTGTCAGAGCGGCTTCGTGCGTACGTCGTCAGCCTGGCCCTCAAGATGTCTGCCGTGAAGCGAGTCCGAAGTCCCACTGATGTTGCCGCAGCCTTGGTGTGTCTTGCGCATATCACAGATCCGACCAGGGTGAGGTCCGAGAACTGTTGAGCTAGCTTCATCCTAGCTGCCTCTGTTGGGAGCACAGACTGCTTCCTCTCCTGCTTCGTGATGAGCTTCATGAAGCCCTCTGTGATTTCTGGCCCACAGCCACACTCCCGAGCTGTGGATTGTGGGTGACTCTGCGTGGTGTGGTCTTCTTCTTCTCCATATTGAGACGCGCCTTCATCATCACTAGCCTCAGAAGCTGCTTCCTCATAGCGAACCCTCTTGCCTCGGTGGGGAAGGGCTATGGGCTCCGACTGTTCCTGAAGGCGCGGCAGTGAGGTGACTTCGGGTGGGGATTCTGAGAGGTGTCTCTTCTGACCGGAGGGGGTGGGTGTCTGGGTCTGGTTACTGCTTTCCGTTTCAGGAGTTTGGTCAACTCCGGGAGTTGACCAAACTTGTGCCGAAGTTTGTCCGCCTGATGGAGCTGGCTCGAGCAAACCAATCATCGCACCTTGCTGGCCAGTAGGCATCGCCTCCAATAGCCCATAGGCATTCTTTCTGAGGTTAAACTTCGCGAAGTCCTCATCTGTGTATGCTGGGATTTCTTCGTACTTCTCGCGGGTGTATTCTCTGGCTTTCTGATAGTCGGTTGTCGATGGGCCAAGAATTCTTGCTCCTCCTCTCTTTCCTGCACTTCGACGAAGCATCACCACATGGTTGATGATGTGGACGGCCTCTGATTCGGAGAAGGGCACAGCGCTAAGAGCGCGCCCGCAGCGAGCAGCAATCTTCAGCAAAGACTCTGATGGGTTGTCCTGAGGGCAGATAGTTGTCCAATCCTGGGTGGAGGTACCGATTGACGTCAGGCCTCTCTGGGCTTCTTCTCTGTATTGACGGCGTGATCTTGCTGACTCTGCATTAAGTTTCAAGTTGGCAAATGTCGACTCCACGTCAGAGATGGTGAATCCGCTCTTCTGCCAGGCTTCTGTATCGTCCTTCAGCGTTGCCCATAGCTTCTCATGCAATGGGTCAATCATCTGTTGAGCAGATTCTGCGTAGGCGGCAAGTCGCTCGTACATCTGGTATCTGAGGGACGGCTGTGGTTCGTTTCTGATGGATTCTAACGCCAAGTCGAAATCTTGCTCCGTCGCAATGACTGACACTGCTGGGACTGTCCGAGGTACGAGTGAGGTATCTGGGACGAGGGAGACGTCCCTGTCTTCTGCCATGTCGCTTGCGGGTAGCGGCTGGGCCACTGTAGTGTCTTCTGGGATATCTTCTCGGGATAGGCGATGAAAGCCGAGGTGGTAGAGGCTCCTTTTGATGGGTGGGTGGGGATCCTCAAGCGAATAGAGGGAGAAAAGTTTGTAGGAATGTAAGAAAGCAGGAGACAGGAATTCTCTGATATCCTTCCAGAATAGGCAATTTTGAACAAAGAAATCGCGAGGTGATACTTAACTCAGCGAGGTGACATGCATCTCACCTTACAAAGGATTCAACAACAACAACAACTAATACATAGGAAATAGGAAACTCTCTCTCTTTCCCACCTAGCCCTTCCTCATCTTGCCCTCTCTAGGCCTTCTGGTGTGGTGATGGGGATGCCACTCTCTTCCTGATAAGCATTCAGGATTTCAAGTGAGTTTAGGAAGCTCTCTTCTGGCTCCTCAGTTTCCTCATCATAACCAGTCCATCTGACGCGATATAGGACTCGATTTCCGTGGCGCAGGCCAGATCGGCGGTGGCCAGTGATGGCTTCCACTTCATATTCTTCGTCCTCTGCTGGGTTCACGGCCTGGAATGGCAGTCCTCTATCGTCCTCTTTTTCTGGCCCATCCGCAGGTGCCACTGTTTCGCTCTCGGCCTGGTTTGGTTGAAGTGGGTCGGTGGCATCGCGAATATGGTACCTCCGTAAGCGATGTCCTGCGACTGGCTTCCGCATTACTGATCCATCCATCTCTGCTAGGCCATAATTCCCTTTGCTACTGTCGACCTGGTGAATGCGGTATGGCCCTGACCATCGATTTTTCGCCTGCGTTGCCGTACTTCGATCTCCTGCGTCCTGGCTTCTGAAAAGTAGCACTGTGTCGCCAATCTCAAGAGGCTTCTCACGGACCGCCTTTTCGTCATCAAATGTTTCCTGATTCTCAAGTCTCATGCGTCGAAGGCGTAGCGCAGCCTCTTCCAGATCACAATCCCTGCGAGATAGCTGTATAGCACGGTAGGCTAGCAAGTCTTCTGTAGTCTTCACTGCTGACCAATCGTGGATCAGCCATGTTGGAAACTCGAGATCGATGGGCAAGACTGCCACTTCTCCAGTGATCATTTGATGGGGCGTCATGCCTGTTGGGCCCTTTATTGTCGTGCGGTCTGCCCATAGTACTGTGGCCAGGTTATTCACCCAGTCGCCTCTGCCAGCAGCGTCCATCTTGTACAGGCTTTCTTTAATGGGGCGATGCCCAGTTTCCACCATTCCGTTAGCTTGCGGGTGATATGCGGATATCTCAATCTTCCGGATCCGGTAGCGATTCAGCAATTCCTCAGCGACTTCTTTGTTCTCTGGCCCTCCATCCATGATGATGCGTCCAGGACAGCCGTGGCGACAAATGATATCTTCCCAGATGAACTTGGCTACAGACCTTGCGTTAGCGGCCACGAGAGCACGCCCTTCTGGCCAACCAGAGAGTGAGTCCCTTGCCATGACCAGGATTCCTTTCCCTTGGGCGGGCTTCATGTGCACACAATCCAACCCAACAACTTCAAAAAGGTGAGTGGCGAAGGTTGGATGTAGTGGCTCATGATAGCGCTGCGTGCTCCGAAATTGACACTCCTTGCAGGACATCACGAATTTGGCGACGTCCTGGTACATTCCTGACCACCAGTATCTCTCTGCCAGCATGCGGTACGTGGCTTCTCGTCCTCGGTGCGTCGCAATCTCGTCGTGGACCTGACTAACTGCTGCCTGCTGGTCTGCTGCCTGATCCAAGACTCGCCGTAGTGGAACCTGCTTCTTCTCTCTTCGGTAGAGATGCTCGCCAATTACAGCGAATTTCAAGGCCCTCATCTTAAATCGGCGGAACTCCCTCCCAGATAAATCTTGTGGCCGCTGTAGGGTGACTAAGTACTGAGCAATCTTCTCTGACTCTTCTGTGTAGTCCTCGCTTAGAACCCGACTTGGAGCTGCTGAGTTGGCCTGCGACAGGCCTGACATCTTTGGTCGACTCCCGGAGTTGACCAAACTTTCAGCCGAAGTGCAGCCGATCGATGTCTCAATCAAGTCTTCAATTTCTCCTGTGATATCCCGATCACCATCACCTGGCTGAGCCCCTCTGCGTGATAGCCCATCAGCCGCCCCATGCAGCTTGCCTGGAACATGTCGAAGAGTGAAATCAAACAGCCGGATGTATGCAATCCACCTTGTCGTCAAGGCGTTCGGTAAGTCGGTGATGTTCCCGCTCAGCTGATGGACTAACGTGGCCGCATCAGATTCGACCGTGAAGGGCACCCCATAGAGCCACAGTCTCGACTTTCGTAACATCAGCAGTAGTGCGAGGCACTCTCTCTTGCCAGCATCATAGCTCAGTTGGGCTCCTCTCCACAGGCCTGACTCGAAGCGAATTGGTCTTCTCTTCTCTTCTTGAACCTGCGTTAGGACACCCCCCCATCCGTGCCCACTGGCATCCACCAAGACGACAATCTCTCCAATTTCTCCAGACTCTGGGTCAGCCTCGTAGGCGATAGAGGCGAGCGCAGCAGCGCCAGCTAGCGCCTCCTTGACCTCATTCATCGCCTCTTGTTCATGCTCTCCCCAGATAAATGGTGTGCCTTTCTTTAAGAGGGAGAAAAGTGGCTCAGCCATTTCTGCCAGGTACGGAATCCATGCTCTGAAGTATCCCACGACCCCCATGAATGCTTTAACATCTGTTGCTGACTTGCATGGTCCCCAGGCTAGGATCTTCGCCACTTTGGTCTCGCTGGGGTGTCGTCCGTCTGAGTCGCAAACATACCCCAAGATTTCCACAGCCCTCATGCACAGCTGCATTTTCTTCCCTGAGATCGTAAAGCCTGCTCGCTCTAGCTTCAGAAGTGTCTGGTCGATGTTTTGGATATGCTCTAAGACATAGCGGCGTACTCCTGGAACCGCTTCTTCACCACCATAGTCTGTTCGGGGTCCTTTCACACCAATGTCGTCCAGAAACGGTTTTGCCACGTCCCGGAGGAGCGAGCGCAGGGTCTTCGTGATGATTCGGACAAACTGTGCCACAGAATTCACTGCTCCCTGCGGCAGCGTCGTCATTCTCAGTAGGCCTAGCGGTGTTTGGAAACCAGTGAGATTTCGACACTGCTCTGCCAAGCCAATCTGATCATATCCCGAGAAGAGATCCAGAACTGACGCCATCGATAGACCAGTGAAGTCCTCAGCAAACTCTTCAACATTAGGCGGAATACACGCATCCTTCAGTGTGATGCGGTTTATCTCGGTCGCGGAATTGATTAGTCGGTATCCTCCGTTTCTCTTTGCCACCAAAAACCAAGGGTTCCTGTATGGCCCATGACACTCTTCTAGCAGCCCTCGCTTGATTCTTTCCTCAATCATGCTGATTGCTATCGGCTGCAAGGCTCTAGCAATCTGAAAGTTCTTTGCTTGGAACGGCTCATGCGGCATCGTCCGGATAACCTGCAAAGGTGCAACGTCCTCATGTACGCGCCCACACTCTTGGAAGTCCCACGCTAGTGCTGCCTCTCGATTTTGCAACATGGTAAACAGAAGGTCTCTCTCCTGCTGGGATAGGTCCGTCCCGATCTGAATTGACTTTGCTCTCTCAGGCGTGAGTCGCGCCCCCCTCTGGATGGCCGACACCTTGGGGTGGATCCACTGGTCCCAGGCAGTTGGACTGTTGACGGCTAGCTGGTTCTCTCTTTCGACAGCCCTCATTTCCCAATCAGATCGGCCCCCAGGTGTTGCGCCAGATGGATCATCCTGGTTCAGAGGCAGCACCTTTTGTGCCTTCCGCTTATGCATTCCTCCAGCCATGCCAACTCTTTCTGGATTTGCAGGAGTAGCGCGCACATAAGATAGCTCGACTTCTTTATCCTGGCTCTCTGAAATCCTTGTGGCCACTCGCGCAATCGAGACTGACGGATTTTGTGAGGTTTTTGCGGCCGCATCTTTGGTCGACTCCCGGAGTTGACCAAAACCATCTGTGTCGGTACGTCTCCCACTGGCTGCCGACGATGACCAATCTTCGAAGGACACTGTCTGATTCCCTCTCTGTCGCTGTAGGAGGTCCTCCACTTCCGATCCCATGATCAATTCAGCCCTGAATCTCGTCGGCGCCCCAGTATCTTCATCTTCCACTTGGCACACCAGAAACCCGTCACACTCTTTCTTCTGTAGGTGCACCTTTCTTGCCCAATCACGTCCCAAAATTACACCTGAAGGTAGGTTGTCAACCACCAAGAAGTGTACTCGTGCGCCAGACACTCCGAAAGAGACTCGAACATCGACTGCCGTTCCTGAGGTCCCTCCAGATCCAGTGACCCCGGTCAAAGAAATCCCTATCGGCGGCCCCACAGCCAATCCGCATCGGAGAGCCACACTTGGGTCAATTAGATTCGCCTCCGATCCCTCATCCAGCAGAGACAACTGTTTGACTCCATTGATTGACGCCTTGGCGTAAGCACAGGGGCTCACGAAATCATCGTAACTTAGAGCCTTCCCACTGCGAGGGTTACGGATCAGAGTTGCTCCATAGGCTGTCACTTCTTCTAGTTCGTCATCTGCACCGCTCTCTCCAGTTGCAAGGCGATACCCCACGGCCACGTCGTCACTGACTCCTGGCGATATCCGATTGAAGAAGGCCTTCCTCACTGTCTCGTTGGAAGCCAAAACTGTCTGCACATCTGTTGCAACAGGAGCGCTCAGCAATGCCTTGAAGATCCTGTCTGTTGCCGGTCCCCTCATCCCTACAAGCTCTTGCTGAAGTCGACGGAGTGGCTTTTCGTCTGGGGCTTTCTGGTCCTTGCCCCTCTTCACTGGCGGCGCTCCCCGCACTCGTCTAGAAACGTCGCCTTCGTCGCCCAAATCCATTGAGATATCTGCCATGTCGAAGTCGTCCATTTCTCTTGGGATCGCTTGGCGAGCTGCCCCCGCCTGGGTATTAGACTGATCACAGACTCGCGGAGGTCGCTTTACTGTAACGCTGTTGCTTTGTGTTGACTGGCTGTTCTTCTGCAAAGCCTCCTGCCACTGAGCCTGTTGCTGGGCGGGATTACTGCTTTGATATTCCGCCCAGCGCCTTAGGTCCAGAACCCACATAGTTCGTTCGGTGGCAAATTTCTTAGCCTCTGCTGCTAACGCTGGCTGTAGCGTTTCTACAGAGATTGGATAGGGGATGAAGACTGCTCGATTCCCGGAATCCTGCGGCCCCCCGCAGATCCTTCCTGTGGCATCCCAATGTAGAAGGCCAAGCTCTATCACTGCTTGAAGCCACGAACAATTCTTCCATCCTCCTGGGTGGCTTTCTCCACAGGCTAAGAAGCACTGGAATCTTCCTGCACTATTGTTTCCACGGGGCATTCCCTGCCATGAGCCAGGTCCCTGTTTCTGCTGTGCTACCGTGGATTCCGCTGCTTGAGCCATTCGGATAGCGAGCTTATCCAGTTTCTGGACTAGTTCATCAATAGCGTCTGCCCTACTCTCTTCCCTTTTCGGCCAAGTCTGAGACTGCTGTGCTGGCTTCTCAGGTCTCTGCAGGATCTGGGGCAATTGATCTTGGTGCACCTTGGCTGGCCTCTCGCTTTGCTGGCCGCCTTGAAGACTGCTATAGCGACCCGCAAAGTTGCTGTTGCCAAAGATCACTTCCGAGACCTCTGCTTTCTCCACTTTAGCTAGCAGCTCCTTACTGATCTTGTCGAGAGAGAGGGTCCCCAAATTGTCATCAGTGATCTTTAGTTGTTGAATGACCTTGTTCGCAATCTTTTCTCCGCATCCCCGTAGTAGCAGCCTGTTTACGCTGTAGCTACTCGCTTTCCCGGAATGGACAGCTTGGTGGGCGTGGACTGTGAAGGTTCGGATGAAGGCTCTGATTTCTTTGTCATCGCTGCTCGGCATGCTGGCTAACTCTTCCAGATATGATAGCCCAGCACGGAAGACCCTGCTGTCGTCGGCCCTATACTCAGCACGGATTGCACTCTCAAGATCTGCCCAGTTAGCTCTATCAAGACTAGTCATTAGGCGAATATCCTCGCGGATAGGCCCATCGCAGTAGAGGGGGAGAAGGCTGATCTTTGACTTATCGCTTAGACCAGCCGCCCATGTTATCAGGCTCCACCATTCAAGGAAGTCCGACACATCTTTGCCATTAAAGATCTTCGCCAGAGCTGTTCCTGGTAATGGCATGCGGTCTATTCGCTCCTCCTTCTCGATAGGAGGAGCCTGTTTAGGAACGACTTCTGTTGCCATTGCTGCGCTTCCTGATAAGCTGCTTGCTGATGGCCTCTGCTGCTCGTCTTTAGGGGGGCCTCTCTGTCTGTGGGGAGGAAATCGCTTGCTAAAATCCAGCTTTGAAAGCTGGTTATGAAGAAGTATACAAATGAAGGAGATTAACAATTGGACCCGCAAAAGGTATGCGGCAAGAAGAACTGAAAAGATAAGAAAGGATAGCACTGACGCTATCCCGATGAAGATAAGTGCTTGTTGCTGTTCTGTCTGACTCTGACTCTGTCTCTGCTGCTGATACTGACGCTGCTGGTGTTGGTTGTTGTGGTGTTGATGCTGATTCTGATTCTGGTGGTGCTTTCTTGTCTGGTGGCTGTCCGTCTGATTCCTCTGGCCCGTCTTATCCTTCTGTGCTGATCCTAGCCCCTGAGCTAGTGTTGAAAACTTTTTACGTGGCGCGATCGGCGTCCCTTCTCTTCGGCGGCTCGTATTGGGCGACACTGGCGTCTGCGCCATGGCTGCGGCGGTCTGATTCTTTGGTCGACTCCTGGGGTTGACCAAACTGACTGACTGAAAATCTTGAAAACTGACTGAACTGGTCTGATGGCCGCTGCCACTTCTCTGTACCTATATCATGTGAGATGAGACGAGGTTAGTGTCGTTAGTATCGCGGTTAAGGCCCCATATGTGAGCGGGAATTCGCTCTTGCGTATGCTATACCAGCGACCTAACCAGGAACTCAAACCTCATAAAAATAGGGGAAAAGCAGGCTCTATCTCGTAACGCTGCGGCGTCTAGCCGCAGTGTACGGAGAGGGGCCTGTAGGCCTGTCACTGTACATCCTGAAAGACTGTCCGCCAACTGAACGGCAACCTGATGATCAACAAAAGTGATGATTGATGATGATGCTAATGCTCACAGTAATAATATACAAAAAGGAGAAAACTCTCGGCCCGAAGTCGGCCCGAAGTCGGCCCGTACACACCCGAGGAAATCCCGGTCCGTACACAGGAATCACCACCACATACCTCCCCCCCCCAAAACATATCGCGCCCAGCGATATAGCCAACCAATCCCTTGGTGGTGATCAATTCCTAGCAATCTCGCCCTCGTCTGCCTCCAGGTCGACGGTAGTCTCTTGGCCATGAGCCTCGATGGGTATATTCCGCTTCTTGATATCCGCGTTAATCTCTTGCCGGATCTCCTCCGTCATATCTGTATCCGCGGGCGGAGCCTCATTGGTATCACCTCTGTGAAAGAAGAATGACTTCTCGCCGTACAATTCCTTCTCCAGCCTCTGCACGGCCAAGAAGTGTTGTCGATAGGCCACTGTAGCCTTCCTGCGCCACTGCTTGAGCCACGACTGGTACTTCTGGGTGTCTTTCCCTAGGACAGTGTCCCTTTCCCACATGACATCCGGTATATCCCAGCGAGTGCGGCCGACGAGTGCTTGCGACAGGGGAGATGGGATGATTAGCGGGAGCGACGCGGGGAAGCGGTACGGAATCCCTCCATAGACATTGGGCTTTCCGGATGGGGAGCGGGGGGCTGCATCCAAGGCGACGTGCGCGACTGAGATCTCCTGCCAAGTGCCCATCTCTAGCACCTCCATGTCCGTGTGATTGGCCTGGATCCCAACCAGCCATGGTAGCATAGTGCGCCTCACCGCATCTCGATCCGGCATGGTAGTTGACCCATGGGGGAGAAGCGATGACGTGATCCTGGCATACCCCATTGGACATGGTTGGGGCCTGAAATCTGTCCCAAAGTGCTTGGCGTCGTCGGGTCCCCAGACTTTGCGATCCTGTACTCGACTGACCCAGTCGCCTAAGGCCCTCTTGTCAGGCATGCGGGCTGCGACTCTCTGGTGCCAATCCTTCATGCTGTCGTGAGTATGCATCCTCGCTAGGACTTCCGTGCACATGTCCTCCGTCTCATGATCTAAAGACACTGATCCCTGTATCATATTCCCTCCGCGGCCGTCCTTGAGATACTGCTCTACGTTGATGTCAATGTGGCGGAAGAAGGTCGAATCCCCTCGCTTTGAGAACTTGGCATAGTATGGGTACGATACTAGCCGCCACTGATGATCCGGCCTCAACGCAACATAGCTTCGGTAATACTCAGGGTCCTGTCGCATGAGCTGTTGAATGCCAGAATGATACATATTCCGGAGCCATCCAAGACTGCCAGAATTGCCGTATTCCTTGCGAAAGTGCCAATAGTACATGTCGAATTCCACATGTGCCATCTCAATGATCGACTGTCGGTCTTCCTCAGATGTAAGCCACCAGGTGAACGTGGGAAGCAGGACACTGCCTTCTCTGTCGAACGTCCTACTGATGGGCTCGCCACTGTCTTGATACAGGTCCATGAGGATCTCCTCCACTGCAGGCACGAACTGGGTTGGGCCCTCTACATTAGGCGGGTCGTACTTGTACACGCCGCGGATCTCGGAAGGGTGTCGGGGGCGAACTGATAAGGCAAACCAGTTGAACGTGTCGAGATGTATCTTAAGCGTGGCGCTGTCAGAGCGGCTTCGTG
>Ga0210393_10005236_pt1 | contig 10220 bp, 15 predicted proteins | sample IncBWC27OmetaG_FD_160068 | JGI IMG/M metagenome (GOLD analysis project Ga0210393, IMG submission 160068) | Forest soil microbial communities from Barre Woods Harvard Forest LTER site, Petersham, Massachusetts, United States - Inc-BW-C-27-O ...
CAGAGAGACAACAGGTCGATCCCGTCCCAGGCTCAGAAAAATATACCTCATAGCAAGTTGAGCTAAACGAAGCGAGAAGCACTGAATATAACAAATAATAATGTCCGATCAGGTGTCTGAGGGGAAAGTGCTGGTACTTCATCCCGTACCATGTCACTAGAAGAACGGGGACGAGAGGGAAAACGTGTGATCCAGGGTGGAGCCTGTGTGGAGTGCGGGTGGCGAAGTCCCACCAATCGGATACACGACGGAACTTGTATCAAAGAAAGAAGATGGGCTGGCATGACTGAAGGCTGCCTCCACGTCTTCTGGAATAGTGCTGTGCGACGTTGGGCTAGAACACAACAGAGACGAACCCATCGACCGAACTTGCGACACTCCTGAACTGGGCGGCTGGGCGCTCGTCAGGGAAGACAGAGTGCCATTTGAAGATGGCGGTGTGAAGGTGTAGTGGCCACTGTCAGAGCACGGATAGAATATTAGTGGGGGGGAATGACGTTGCCCATCCGATTTCATCCCCGGAGACAGCTGCGAGAATGGAGTTGGTCCCTGAGCTAACGCGAAAAAGGGCGGGGACCCGTCGGAGGAGACCACTGTGGAGGAAGGCGAGCTCCCATTCGAACCCGAAACGAATGGTCCGTCGATGGGCGAATGGGGACCCGACGACGTTGCAGAAAGTGGGGAAGCCCAGCTGCTGTCGTCAGTACACGCCGTGGTTGGGGCCGATGTGTCCAAATTGTGAATCCCAGACGTAGAAGACGGTGGGATGGAAAGAGGAGGGGGATGAGGACGCTGGGAATGAGTGCGTAAAAATTGGGTTCCGGGCTGGAGGTCAAACACGGGCGTGGTTAGGGTAGGTGATATGGGTATGCATGACCTTGTATTTGACCCTTTGCGTGACTCCCAGACCATCCGGATAGTTTTCTCCCGCTCTTCGCCTTTGGAAAATGCCCATCTCATTTGGCGCAAAGCTTGCAAGCAGATTTGGATGTCTTCATCAGAACCCCCTTCGCCTGCGAGTAAAAATCCCGCAAAAAAGCATCCGTCTCGCACGAGGGAAGCATCATACTCGAAAAAGGGGGTGCCCAGGTGCTGGCGAATAATTGCGACGACCAGTTGGACAACCTCGTGACACCGGGCATCGGCTATTTTCAAAAGACGAGTTGCCGCATCGAGCTGTGCGCTCCGCGGGCTCGAATTTGGGAGGGTCACACTCAGATTTCTATCGCAGGTCGGATGAACGACCGTGCGTTGTTTGAGGGCTTCACGAATGACATTAACTATCACCGAACGATTAGTGTTGGGACGTTGGAAGAACCGAAGTACGAAGCGTGCTACTTACGGCACTCGAAAATAAAGATCTAAGAAAGGAAAAGATCAAAACAAAACCCACAGCTAACAAGCGGATAACAAACCTGCCATCCGTGGATGTAGCGATCGACATCCTCTTCGTGAACATTGCCCGAGGTGCCTAGCATGCGTAAATTGTCGAAGTCCTTCCACGACTTTTCAAGTGCGTCCCAGACTTCATGTAGGCCCTTCTCCTCAATCTCGTTCTGTTGTCGAGCTTTTGGACCAGTCAAGGCCGAATGCACTTTCCGACAGGCCGAAGCGAGCTCAAGTGGAACCATCGCGTAACGATACGTAAACTCGTATGCGATGGTAGAGGTCCGCGTCATCGCATCGCTGTTGAGTGGGGGTAAAGTTTTCTGGAACGATGCAAGGTCATCATCCGAGCTGCCAAAACAAGTGAGCTTCTAACAACCGGTCATGCGCGAATCGTGGACTTACATGAGAAGACGACCCCCGCGAAGACCGGTAGTGACGCCCTCCACGATATGCGAATACCAGAAGAGTCGCGCACGGACAAGGATATCAACGGCCTGTCCTTGACCGCCTCCCACGGAAGCAACGGATGCCAGGCTACAAAGGGTGAAAACCTGGCTGACCAAAGCTTCATACATCACGAGCCGTTCCATCGGAGACTGGATCTCTGAATGGAGCGCATAGGTATAAGATGTTGGGATATTGTGCACGAATCACGGACCTTGTGTCAAAGGCAGCAAAAGGTGTAGGGCACGCACACCATCCCAGGTGGGTTTCCTCATAATGCCATGGATATCGACCAGGTGAAGCATCTCCCGAATCATCTCGTTAGTAGCCTCACGACGGCTGCGGATGGCGGCTTCGCCGTGATGAAGCTCCTCAATGCCGTATTCATTAACGCCGAAGCTTGCGGCCCAAACTGCAAGCAACATTGTGATAAGCTGGCCCGGGATGCCGAGGGCATTGTAGTTCCCCTTGCTGAACTCGAAGAAGCGGGCACAAAACTCAGATGGATCAATGATAGGATCTGTACGAGGGGAGCCGAGAGATAAGCGCGAAGGGCAGGGAAACGAGAAGCTGAACAAGGCTGACGCTGGATGTGGAAGCGGCGGAAGAAAGCGGACGAGAAGAATTCGGGCTTGAGCCTGGGAATGAGCCCTGGCGACAAGGAGGGGGCGGTAAAGAGACCGCCGTCCTCATCGATAGACTTGCCATAGACGGCCCTGCGCGGACGGTTGAACAAAGGAAGAGAGAGGACGACAAAGAAACGGAGCGGGGGACGCACTCGACCTGTTGGAGGCGGCGGCCGCGCCGGAGTAATTTGACAGCTTTGACTTCGGCAAATTCGTCGCTGCAAGCGAGCCGTGTGAGCGGACAAGGGAAAGAGGAATATTTGAAATTGAAAAGCAAACGGACACGCATTTGAGGCCGCGCTCTTTGCAGTTCGAACACTGAGGCTGTGTGCCTGTGTTCGAAAAAGGCAAGTCTTTCAGGTCACAGCGAACTCTGTTTTTTTCCCACGGATGAGCAGGAGCAGGGGTGTATTAGTGTTGCCGCTAGTGACTCTACCTTCTCATGCGACACGCCCCACATGCCGAGAACTGTTGACGAGAAGACTTTGGCTGCGAAGACGTCCGGCGAGAGGTGGTGGCAGTGGCAGTGGCGGTGGAAGGATACGGAGGGCTGGCAGAGCCCGGACTTCGGGGGACGGAGGCAGACTTGAGAGGCATTGGATCTGGATGTGAAGGGGAGGGGAAAGAGGTGATGGCGATGGGGCGAGAAGGGATGGACGAGGGGGGGATATTTGAAGGTTTTGGGATGAATGAAGAAGGAAGACGTGCGCTCGGAAGAGGAGAGGCCAGCGGTTTACCGTCGACGGTTTCTTGGAACTGTACGTCTACGTCGGTGTCCACGCCCCATGTCTTTATCTCCTTTCCCCGTCAAGGTGCCCGTCATGGTGTCTGGCTGGAACCAGACCACATGCCTCGTTCGGTTTTGTTTTCGGTTTACATCGTCTACAGGTCCACTTGATGTCGTAATTTCGTTCGACCTGTCACTTCCTGTTCCTCGGCTCGCGGCATGTCCAGCCTTCCGGGCATAGCCTGCCAACTTTATCCTCCCACACGCACAGCAACAGATGCTCCTCCCTGAGTTTATCTGCCTTCCTCTAAAAGGTATCCACGCCACTCGCTCCATTTCCCCGCGACGGTTCCCCTGTCCTTGTCCAATCCTGGAATTATGCCCTTGCTTTGAATGTTTCCGGCACGCGATAGACCCCGTACATTCGCAACCGTGAGCACCCTTTCAACACACACGTACCCCTCAAATTGCTTTGTTCCTCTTGTCGCCCTTATGTCGATTGGACAGCAAAGATTCGTTAATAATATCCTCGGAACGTCACGTCCGACAAAAATAGGTTATCCTTACATGCTCCCGAAAGCTTTCGCTGTTACCGGGAATGGGTCTGCGCAACGCATCTCCTCATCCTGTTATGACATCTGCGCGCCAAGATTCTCAAACCCTCCAGCCTTTCTGATGGCCCGACGTATCTCCCCCTCCGTCCGCTGGTCCGGATTCAACTTACCATCTCGCATCATTGCTGCCACGTCGCGGCCATGTTTCGATATCAATCTCTGCAAGAATGCTAATTTACCATTGGAAGAGAACCTCGGAACGGGCGCATGAAAGATGTCAGGTCGTGCTTCCAAAATCAACCGATCGAGACAGCGGCGAAATTGATTCCATGTAAACTCAGGTCAAAACGGTTATCTCCAGAACCCATCAGTGTTCCACACTCACATAGAATTAGATCAATATTTGGCTTTTCAGTGCCAGACGTTTGACCAAACGATGTCCACCTTTGGCACACTGGGGCATGGATCGCCGCCACCGCCGCCGTCTCGACGAGATCCAGCCGATGGTCAGGTGGACACAGATCGACATTGTCATTGGTCTCGACGGCGATAATCTGGCCAGCTTCGTCTTTCACAATCCGTCCTAAACCTTTTGGAAGTTCATGGTCGCTCCCGCCGCTCATCGACACCGTTGGGTCCGACCCATCAATGGAGGGAGCCTCATTCGCTACTGTTCGTGCTTCTGTGACGGAAGCGGCGCGTTCCCAGCCCCCAGATGGGCTGGGATTCAGCGAAACAGCCAAACCCAGAGCTGCGTAACTGGCAAAAGAACCGTGGCGAGTTGCCCCGTCAATTATCAAACATTCCCTGTCACGGCCTGTGTATACGTACTTTTGTCGGACCGTTTTATGTTTGTCCCATGCTTCCTGTAATACCTTTGGGCCCCGAATGGCTTGATGAATATTAAAAATTCGAAAATGAGCGTCGGTTGTGCGGACATCTCCACAAAAAGCCTAACGCACGAGGCTGCTTCTTGAGGAGCTTCTTCGCTTGCCTCGAATGATGTACCGGTTTGTGAGTGGAGCGCACTTTGCGACGTTGCCGAGGATTCGCCATGAAACTGGTTCAATCGCGCACACGATACGATACGATACGTAGCAGGTGAAAGCACAGACGTAAAAAACCAAAGAGTCGTAATTGAAATTATGGAGGAATGAAGGTTCCGAAGACGACACAGGAGGTGGAGTGTCCCAGAGTCCGCGTTGTGTCCGAGGTTTGCGAAAATTGCGCATCGACATCCTCCGCCCCCGGCTTTGGCCGGCCCCGGCCGCCGTCTCCCGCCCGGCTCACAACGAGTCCGCAACCGGACGACAACTTGACTTGACTACACACCATGTCCCGTCTCGCCTACTATCCGACTCCTGTAACCCGCAGGCTGGGAACCTTCACCCTCCATGCACGTCCTTCTACTTCTCTGCGCTCTGCTCCCCATTCATGATTTCACAGACCGCCAAACGATGGTCAGGTAGCCTCGGCGTTTGGGGCATAGGAGCGGGCACTGCCCTCGTTTTCGTACGTCCCTTCCCCCAGTCCTTGTTGCAAACTGTTTTTTCTGAACGAAAGTTCCTTTTTTTTTGCCAGCTTCTTTCTGTGACGCCAAAGGTGAAAAACACCTTGCTCCTCAACATTCCTGTTGTGTGTCACCTACCTTTCCTCGAGTTCGATTCCTCACGGGTCTATGCCCCGTCACAGGTCAGCAGCTACTACGAAGACAAAACCCCCGCCTCGGACAAGCCGTTTTAAATTGCTGCTTCCCTGAGAACATGGAACATAGGAACATTTATTAGATGGATTAATTAACACTTTTTCCAAATACGACGACGTGTACTCCGCGGTGTGGACGGAGGAGAGACCACTGCGTGCGGATTGGTTCAAAGTTTTGATGGCACATCTACTTCGGATTCCAAGTCTGGCGTCAGGTTCATGCCCAATTTGTCCCCCAATATTCTGAGGGCGGACACTGCGCCGCCTATCGGAACATCTATAACGCGTGTTATGGATCAGACATTGGATTGTTCAGACAGAAAAAAGCAAGATTCTGACGTATTGTTTCCATTCCAAGCTCCTGGGCAGTTTTGAGATTTCTGTGAGACGTCATACTCCGTCAACCACGGCAAGATGCGTTTGCGAGAGATTTCGACAAAGGAAAGACCTGCTGACTCACAAACCCAGGTCATCTAAAAAGACAGCTTCCTGCGGTCGGATATGATTCCGCTCACAAGCAAGGAGGTAGAACCGATGCTCGGGCTTCCTAAAGGTACAGAGCGGAGATTAGCGTGCCTTGCTCGGCCCCATCAGGCTTAGCTGTCAATTAGTGAGTCGCCCCACCTCATGCCAACTTCGCTCGAGTCCACGAAATCGTCAAACAGTTCGCGAATAGGTGGCGGAACCACGCCACTTTCCCATCCAAGAAACCTAAGTTCGGACTCTAGAGAAACGCCAGGGTATCGTGTCAAGTGTCGAGAATCGATACCGAGGAATGTTGCATCAATTTCAATTTTCGAGTAGTTATTCGTGAGAGCGATGACGCGCCAACGCTCAGCCGCTAAGGGAATGTAGGAAACGCCGATAAATCGAAACGGAAGAGCGTCATGAGGTTATCGAACCTCTGATTCGCAAGATGGCCGCACAGAAATACTTGTCCACCTTCTGACCAGTTCTCATCATGCGTCCGAAAAGCTGCCATGCTGGTGAGAATCTGTGCATTAAATGGTGGACAGGGCTCACTTCCCGGCCGTCGGTGGTCAACTTCTGTGGAAGCTCGGGACATGCTGTCACCCGATTAAAATCGTACCGGCGTTTATGGAAAATGACTCCATGGCTTACCTATATTCTTCCTCTCACAGTACTCGACGTACCATTTATTGCCATTATGGACGTCAGACAGCTCTTGGCTGAATTGTTCATAAAAGGGGAACAAGGCAATTTGACCCCGCTCGAATTTCTGCCACGCCCCTTGCGGGCCCCATCCGGTACTGCGCAGTGGATTCATGGTCCCTCATGAGTATTCTGGTCCCAAATTTAATGTCGGAAAGTGGAGAGCTCACATCATGCAATTGATGTAGTTATTGGGGAGGCCATGCTCGATTTCGTAGTCACGGATTGCCAAGAGCGGGCTTTGCACGACAACTCCGCCAATCTTGGAGAAATGATGATTAAACATACATGACGGTGGCGTGATGGGAAGAAAAATGCACGTCAAACAAGACTGCCTTGAGATGTGGACTTGACATGGCAAAGTGCAGCTTGAAGCGTCAGGACAGAGAAAACGATGGAATCCTTCCGGAGGCAGAGCGTCAGTGTCGAGCATGAATGCTAGGTAGGAACAGGGGAGATGTTTCCCTCGCACTTGCTACTCTGCACTTGCTACTCTAGATCGTATTGCTCGTCAGAGGGTGCCGTGTACGGGTATGGTACTGTACAGTGTACAATAAGTGGGGCGCAAAGAGTACAGCAAGTTAATCTGACACGTGCCAGCTATCCAGACGGAACGTAGCCGGACGGAGCACGGCGACACGGCGACCGAGTATACGAGTATACGAGTATGTACTAGCAGGAGCACTAAATGACGCAGTGTCGATTTCAGTTTTCGAATTGGAAAAGGTCGCATTGGAACTAATTGTCATGGGCTCTGAATATCTGAAGGAACAAAGCAAGGAGCGTCTGAGCTCACTGAGCTCAGACGAGGCAGTGGCTAGTGGCTGGGGCTGGGGCTGTATCTAAATTAGGCTTCATGGCGCATGGCGCTGAGTGATTCATTCGCTAGCCCATCTCGTCCTTGTCCTAGTCCTCCACCCTCATTCTCTTTCGTTCGATGTACCCCAACTATGGTGGTGGCGGCCACCACGGCTCTCCGTCCTCCCGAGGTTATCAATCCCCTTATCCCAATCAAAGCTATTCGGGTCCCCCTCACAATGCGGATCCACAGCTTTGGCAATGGTTCACCGCAGTTGATACGGATAGGTCTGGCTCGATCAGTGTGGCCGAGCTTCAAGCTGCATTGATGAATGGTCAACGTCCTTTTCCCATGTCTTCTTCAAATGTGGGCTGACGGATCTTGGCGTATCACAGGAAACTGGACGAGTAAGTGTCGTTGTTCCGAGGTCGAGCTACCTCTATCGCGACTCGAGAAAATGTGCCTATGCCTCCATCCGAGTCTTGAAGCGCGCTTCGGTTATGTCAAAATGGCACATTCCCATGCTTATCCAGCTACGTTGCCTTAGGATTCGACTTGGATACCGTGAAAATGCTGATGAATATATTCGTAAGTCATTACTCTTGTCAGATGAACGACAATGATGATGACGCTGCATATCATCGACTAGGACACGGATCGAAATGGGACCATTGGTTTTCAAGGTATGTGGCCCCCAATCCAAGTTGATGTCCTCCGCCTAACGAATCAACGGAACAAGAGTTCACGGGTCTTTGGAAGTACATCAGCGATTGGCAAGGCGTTTTCCGGCACTTTGACAGGGATCGATCCGGTACTATTGATGGGCACGAGCTAGCCGAAGCTCTACGTAGTTTCGGATACCGGCTCGCACCAAGCCTCCTCACACTTATCGAGCAGAAATACGGTAAGTTCTGTATGGAATCCATGCGTCACTTTGAGTCGACAGTCCCGAAAAGCTTCTGGACCGTCCACGGGGTATGGCCCTCCACCAGGGATCACATTTGATCGCTTCGTGAGGGCTTGTGTTGCGGTGAAGACATTGACTGAAGCTTTCCAACGGTAATTGTGTTCGCTTTCACTTCCACGGAGGGTGTATTTTGATCTGAAAATGAAGTGCCGACTCGGACCGGGATGGATGGGTCACGATAAATTATGAGGAATTCATGAAGGTGAGTCTTGGTCGGTTCACTTTCTCGACGATAGGTCTGACGGGGACTGGGACTGGGACTATGGTAGATCGTCCTGAATGCTCCATAATCGCGTGTTGTGTAAATACTGGTCGCTATGTGGATTAGGATCATTTAAAATTTAAAGTAAAGCAATCTAGCCGCGGAAATCGTGTTTAAGGGGGTGTAACTCGCACGTGATAAATGACGGCAAAAGTCAACGGCGTTATTACCCGGTTTCGTCGGTCAGCCGAAGGAAGGCTTATAATGAGACACAAGGCTCGCTAGCTTGGAGACGCTCATCCATCCATCTAGCCATGGCAATCCACAGGGTAGTCCCCATACCGGACAACGTCGACTATGAGAGACAGGCCTTTCAAGTGCCTGGAACAAAACGCCCTGGCCAGACTGGTATGTCACCCTTTCGAATTTTCTCATCTGGCCTGGCCATCTTGAAAATGAAAACTATTTTTCGCCAGCTCATTATCAGAATGGTGTGTCACCTTCCCAGATTCCCGCTCGTCTTTGTAGTTTTACATTTCATATTCATCGTAGCACCTTTCGGCTATGTGGACCTTGACACTCCTGGCTCTCTTACCACCCTTCCCGAAGTTTTCGATGCTGGTTACGCGCTTTCTAAGGATGATACGTTCTTGGGACACCGTCCCATCGTTTCAAGGAATCCCCTCATATATGCACGCCACTACGTCTGGCAAACATACGCACAGGTAGATGATAGGAGACGCCATATAGGGAGTGCTATTCATTCTCTCTTCGAGAATGGAACAGTGGGCGGTGGGGAATTGCCCACTGTGGGTCTTTGGAGCCCAAATAGACCTGGTAAATTTCTCACTCTTGGCCGGTAAAGTCTGTCGCTCAATGTTAACCTTCATTCAGAGTGGATGGTCATTGAGCTGGCGTTAAATGCGTATGGAAAGGTCGGAGTCAGTCTCTATGATACCCTTGGAGATGAAGCTGTCGGTGCGTTCGCGAGCCTCAACGGCCGAACTCACCTGGAACTAACTTCGATATTTCTCAGAGTATATGTAAGATCTATGCCTACGACTAAACCATGAACGATCTGACGGCCGTTCAGCATCGACCATGCTCACCTCACCCTTATCTTCATCACCTCCTACCACTTGGTCGCATTACTCAAGGCCGCGCCACGTCACCGTCACTTAAGGCTTATCGTGGTCATGGATGAACTAGAACCTGAAATCAAACAGTTCGCAGCGGCATGGTCCCAGGCTCAGGGCGTCAAGGTTCAAGAACTAAGCGAGTGTAGGTCGTACGTTGCCTCCTGTGCTTGCCTTTAGGCAATAACGCACCTCCAGTGGAAGAGTTTGGAAAGAAGCACTGCCGTAATATCATCAAACCCTCACCCAGTGACCTTGCCACCATTTGCTACACTTCTGTAAGTTTCGTCCAACCCTGTGTCATATTTAGTTTGGCTGAGGTGAATCGGTTCATCAGGGAACCACTAGTGTTCCGAAAGGTGACATACAATGTTTGGTCAATCACTCCACTGGATTTACCTAGCTTCCTTCAGGTGCTTTGCTCACCCATGGTAACTTAGCTACGGCGGCTCAGTCAAATCTCTACGGATATTCGATTGGACCTGATGAACGTGTCACG
>Ga0210393_10005238_pt1 | contig 10218 bp, 9 predicted proteins | sample IncBWC27OmetaG_FD_160068 | JGI IMG/M metagenome (GOLD analysis project Ga0210393, IMG submission 160068) | Forest soil microbial communities from Barre Woods Harvard Forest LTER site, Petersham, Massachusetts, United States - Inc-BW-C-27-O ...
CCGAAGCCCCGCCCGAAACCCCCGCGACCACCGTAGAAACCCCGCCCTCCGAAGTTGCCGCCACGATATCCGCCGAAGCTGCGTCCGCCGCCGAACCCTGATCGCCCTCCGCCGTTGAAACCTCCACCCCCGCGGAACCCTCCTCCGCCACCGCCATGAAATCCTCCACCACCGCCTCCGTGGAACCCTCCGCCACCGCCGTGACCCCCACCTCCACGTTGGGCGAGCACCGATTGCGGCAACCAACTGAGCGCAATTATCACAACGAACGCAAAAACGACTCGAAATAAGATGGCTTTCTTCATATCGCTACCCTCGGTTCCAGGCCCCACAATTTTTAGATGACAAATGCCATTCTAAGGTTTCCAAAATCGCGTGGCACAGGCACTCATCCCTGATTCGATCATGCGCTGGCGGGTGGGTGGGGCAGCGGTGGGCAGCCTCGGCGTCACGCAGGAATCTCAATCGGTTTGATCAGGATATCTTCGACTGGGATGGGCAATCCATCTTCGACCAGGCTCTCCACGTAAAGTTCAATGGCTTCGCGAATATTCTCGACCCCTTCTTCAATCGTCTCGCTTTGCGTATGGCATCCAGGCAATGTAGAGCAGAAGACGTGGTAGCCACCCTCCGCCTCTTTCTCGAAAATCACGGTAAACCGGTGCGCCATATCGACCCTCCGCATTCCGATTCTAGCCGATTCTAGCGCGGCGGGCGGGTGGGACATCCTAAATGGCAGCAGCCTCGCGGTGGCCTTCGCTTTGCGCCTCTATCCTTGGGAAAGCATGGGAAATTGCTCCCTTCATCTTGCCCGCCCCACCGTTGACTCCTCCTTCTCCGCCGTCCAACTCCCCATTCCAGCGTTTCCCATTTTAGACTCTCATGGGTGGTGCTTCACGAACAATTTAACTTACCAATAGGGCAGCGCTTTTGTAAAATCACTACTGGACACCGGCCTCGAAAGCTATTTGACATTCAGCGGTAGAGAAATAGGAAGGAACTCGCCCATGACAATACATCTCACAGCGGAGCAAGCGCGGCGGATTCAAGCGGTTATTAATCGCGGTGCGTATGGGTCGATTGAGGAGGTCATGGAAGCGGCGTTGGCGGCGGTGGAGCAGCGCTCGGTACCTGGTTTTGCGGGGACTCCGGAGGAATTGGACGCCTTGCTTGCGGAAGGGCTGGCGTCGAAACAACTCGGGGAAGATGAGTTTTGGAACTCGGTGAATCAGGAAACGGATGCGCTGCTTGACGAGTACAATGCCGGCCGGCGTCCGTGAAGGTTTCTTATCGCCAGGCTGCCAAGGACGATGTCATTCGGCAGTTTCGCTACTACCTGCTCGAACTGCATCTCCCGGAAATTGCGGTGCGGTTTCGTAATGCCGTGATGCAGACGATTCGTTCGCTGTGCCAGCGTCCCAGGGTAGGCGCGCTTTATACTTCCAATAATCCACAGCGGCAGGGTTTGCGGTCGTGGCCGGTCAGGGGATTTGAGGCTTTGCGAATTTACTACCTCGTGGATCGAGGCGTGATCGAAATCGTCCGCGTCCTGCACGGTAAGCGAGATGTGAAAGGCGTTCTTGAGGATGAGCCTCCCGGGTAATCGGGGGCGCGGGCCGCAGCCCGCCAGATACTCAACAGATTTGAGGTGGCCTTCGTTTTGCGCCTCTATCTTCGGGAAAGCGTGGGAAACTGCTCACTTCATCTTGCCCGCCCCACCGTTGACTCTTCCTTCTCCGCCGTCCAACCCTCCATTCCTGCGTTTCCCTGCGAATCCCTTAACCAATCGATACTCACGTGCTATTCTTTCTCGTGTATACCAACCCACATCCTCGGTCCATCTTCTCCGCAAACCTCTGCGTCTCCATTCACCTCTGCGACAATCATTTTCTTCCTTTTCTCCCGGTCTGCTTTTATCCGCCCAAGCCCATATTCCCGCACACAGCCTCTTACCTAACCCATTTAAATGCAACACTTACAAGCAACCGCCCAAGTGTTGCATCTAAAAGACTTACGGGAAACATAACTCCTTTAGATGCAACACTTACAAAAAACACGGGGGTGGGGCCCTCCCCAGCCAGCCCATTCTCGAAACGGAACACCCAAACGGAACCGCCACAACGTGCGTTGCAGCCCTTTTGTTTTCATACTCTTACATACTCCTTTGCGCTTTTTTGCAAGCGCCAAAAACACAACTCTATTCTTTCCAACCTCTTCCACACTCTTGGGCAGAAACACCCGGGGATAGCTAGGGGGAACCCGACTTTTATTCCTAACTCTGACCATGGTCCGACCGTGGTCAAACTACACTTCAAACTTCCAGTTTTGGGCCATGCTCCAACTACGCAACCGTCCCCAACAGCACCAAAGCAGCCACACGAAATCTGCTATTCTGCTCGGAATATGGCTCCCTTGAAAAATCGCCGGGCTTTGCCTCTCTCTGCAATCTTGCTGGCCCTCTTCTCCCTCGTGTGCGGCACAGCAGCCCGCGCCCAGCAAGCCTCTCCCGTTCCGCCTCCCGCCGCCGTCGATCCCAAGAGCACCGCCGAATTTACCGCCGCCGCCGACGAAGTCCTCGGCCAGATGAGCGAAATCACCGGTCTCAAACTCGTCTCGCCGGTAAAGAAAACTCTCCGTTCACGCGAAGAAATCCGCGCTTACGTCATCCATCAAATGAATGAGGAAAAGGATCCTGGCGAGCGCTATGCGGCCGCCCGCAGCGCTGAAGCCTTCGGATTGCTCCCCAAGGGCTTCGACTTCGACAATTTCATGATCGAACTGCTGACCGAACAAATCGCCGGCCTCTACGATCCCAAAGCCCACGAGTTTTATATCGCCGATTGGATTCCGCTCTCCGACCAGCGCATGGTCATGGCTCACGAACTCACGCACGCCCTCGAAGATCAGCATTTCAAAATCGAAGACTGGGTGAAGGCCGCCAGGCCCAACGACGATGCCGAACTGGCGCGCGAATCCGTCCTCGAAGGCAGCGCCATGGCCGCCATGGTGGATTTTCTTTTGCAGGGCAGCGGACGCTCGCTCAAGGACTTGCCGGACATCGATCCCGCCATGCTCGTCGGCGACATGAGCAGCACGCCCACGCTGCAAAAAGCCCCTCCTTTTCTAAAAGATGCGCTGATCTTTCCCTATCTGAGCGGAATGACTTTCACCGCTGAGGTGCTGAAGCCGGCCGGCTGGCCGAGTCTTCCGGCAATTTTTAATAAGCCGCCCGCTTCCACGCAGCAGATTCTCCACCCCGCGCTGTATCGTTCGGGCAAAGTGCCGGCCCCGGTGAAACTTCCCGCCGTCGACAAATTAGTGGGACCGGGCTGGACGAAACTCGAAGAAAACCTGATGGGCGAATTTGGCTGGAAGGAAATTTTGAAGCAGTACCTTGATGAATCGCGCGCCAAGGCTCTTGCCGCGGCTTGGGACGGCGACCGCTACGTGGTCTTCGAGCAAAAACAATCGAAGCAATTGCTTCTGGTCGCGCGTCTCGATCTTGCCGGTGTAGAGCAGACGTTACACTTCTTCGGCCAGTATTCGGAAGCCCTGGAGAAAAAACACGCTCAGCGCACCAATCTTTTCCGGCGTGCCGATTTCTTCTCCTTCGAGACGCCCGATGGCGGTGTCTTTCTCCGTTGCGTGGCCACCGAGTGCATCACCGTGGAAGGCGCGAGCCGCGCGCTTTTCGACAGTATAAACAAATCCATCGGCTGGCCCGCCGCCCCCGAGCCGCCCATCGACCCCGCCAAAGTTCCAGACAAGACCGCCTCAATTGTCCCCGGCAACCGCGGCGTTTCTACCGCTCCCAATGGAGCGCGCGCAGTCGCAGCCGCGATCTCGAAAAATGATCCGGCCGCGCGGTTTCTTTCCGCCAGCTCGTCTTTTTCACCGACGATTCTGGACGCGTCCCAAACTCGTTGGACGGCGCTCGAAGATTCGGACCGAGCCGGAACTCTGGTCGGAAAGCACGCCTGCCCGCCGCAGGCGGGCTGCGCCACATATTGCCCAGGCGCACTGCCCCCAGTAAATTTTTGCCGATCAAGAGAGGAAGCTTGGTTCGTCCATCGAAATTTCGCTGGATGATTTTTTCGAGCCGTTCATTCGCAGTTGCAGTCTGGTGATTCGTTTCATGAATTTCTGTTCCGCGCTCGCAATGTTCGCGCCAGCCGTTCGATCGCGGCTCTGAACGCGCGCGCGCCGTAAATTGATCAACGCAAGCTTTGCGAATTCTACAGCGCGGCTCAGATCCTTCGCGCGGCGTTCGTAGTAAATCGCCAGTTGCTCGCAAGCGTGCGCGCCATCTTGCGGGTCGGAAACGATCTCCTGCCACAGCTCCGCGGCGCGCGCGTGCTCTCCTTTTTGTTTCGCTAGCTGCGCGAGTTCGCGTTGCGCGCGCGGACGGAATTCCGCCGGCAAACCAAAATCGAGCGCCTGCGCACACGCAGAATGCGCGCGCTCAGGTTCGCCTTTGCGCCGCAGAAATTTCGATAGGCCGAAGAGATCGCGGCTGTCCGCCTCCTCATGAACTCCGGCCTGCGCCGCAAGCAGCCCGTCGATTTTGCCGTACAGCGCCGCCAATCCGCGCAGGTCCAGCTGATTGTGCCGCGCGATTCCCGTAAGCGGTTCCGGAGGGCCGCCGCGAAGATAGTCGAAATAATATTGCGGAATCAGCGAAGAGATAACGTCATCTTCGCGGTGCCAGCCGAGCCGCGCGGGATCGAGCACGTGGCGTTCCAGCTCGACCAGTCGCACCGATCCCAGCCGCAGCTTCCATAGCGCCCGCGCTGGATGCAGCAGATCGAGATGCGCCGCAATCTTGGGCACGGGAATCGAGCGCGTCATCGTGAACCGGCTCTGCAGCAACGGCCAGTCGAACGTCTTTCCGTTGAAGGTAACCAGCACCGGCCGCTCGGCGATGCGCGCGGCCAGCTCGCACAGGATGGAGTGCTCTTCGCCGAAGTCGCGCATGAATAGTTGCTCGACTTGCAGACCGCCCGCATCCCACCAAGCTAATCCAATTAAAAACGCGTACGTGCCGGTGCCTCCGGCGAGTCCGGTTGTTTCGGTATCGAGGAACAACCATTTTTCAGGATCAGAAAGTGCGGCGCGCGTGCGGCGAGAGAGAGATTCATCGCGCGTGCGGGACAAAACGTCGAGAGCCAGCGGCGTGGGAATCGTGTGCTCGGGAGTCGAGAACCAGTTGCGCACGGCGAGATGTTCGCCGAACCCGTTTTTCGATACACCTGCGCCAAGAAGCCGCGCGAGCGTGTCTTCTTCGGATGGTTCGCGCAGTGGCGGCGGGCGATGCGTTTGCGGACGTGTTGGCCGCAACGCCGCGAGCCGCGAAAATTTGTCAGCGGGCGCGGCCATCTATGCGCACAGCCGATCGAGGATGGCGAGGGCGGCTTCTTTTGCGCGTGGCGCGAGATCGCCGGCGGGGCCGACGCAGGAAGGGCAGCCTTGTTCGCAGCCGCAGGCGGCGATGAGTTCGCGCGTTTTGTGGATTAACAAATCGTGAGCGCGGAAGAGCGGTTCGGAAAAACCGATGCCGCCGGGATAGGCGTCGTACAAATAAAGATTGGGTTCGAAAAATTCCTTGGCGTTTTTCGCGGCTAGGTCTTCCATCCGCACCGGAGCCAAATCTTCCATTTGTATCGGAGCAAACTCGTCGTTCGAATCGCCCGGCGATGGCGGACGCTCGCCGATGGCGGTGCCGAGGTCGCGTCCGTCGCACATGAGCAAAAGCGTGGCGACGGATTCGAGGGCATGCAGGAGTCCGAACATTCCGCTTTGGCGTTCGCTGATGGCGAAGGGAAGCGAATCGAGCAGCGGGCGCTCGAGGGTGATCCAAAACGCGGTGGTGTGCATTTCGTTTTCGGGCAATTCGAGTTTGCCGTCGCCGATGTTTTCATTGGTGAAAAATTTTATCTTTTTGAAGCCAATTACCTGAGAGCGCACCAGCACGTCTCCGTGCGAACGCGCTGCGGGAATCTCCGGATGGGCGTCGTTGGCGCGCGTTTGCCCGGCGATTTCCAGCACGCGCACTTGCGTGTAACGCACGGCATCGGTGTAGTAGTCGACGTTGACTTTTTTTACGAAGGCTTTGCGTTCCTTGAAGTCCAGATGTTCGACGTGGAATTGCTGGCCGCCGTGGAGATAGATGGCTTTTTCGTGCACGAAGACGAGCGCGCTGGGGAAGTCGATTTCGCCGATCACGCTGGGCTGGCCGGTGATGTCGATGATCACGAAATTGTCGCTGGTCACCGAGCGCAAGCTCACCGTGTCCGCGGGATACGCTTCGTGGGTCCAGTGATAATTTTCTCCCGCGAGGTGCAGGTATCCGGCTTCGGCGAGGCGCGCGCACAAGTCTTGAACGTCGACATCGCCAAAGCGTTCCGCCGGCGCGATGGGCAATTCGAATGCCGCGCATTTGAGATGGTTGATAAGAATTTCCAGATTGTCCGGCTGGATGAAGGCGTGCTCGGGTGTTCTGCCGAAGAAATAGTCGGGATGGCGAACGATGAACTGATCGAGCGGCGCGGAAGAGGCGACCAGCACGGCGCAGGAGCTGCCGCTGCGGCGTCCGGCGCGTCCCGCGCGCTGCCAGGTTCCGGCAATGGTTCCGGAGTATCCGGCCAAGACGACGGTGTCGAGGGAACCGACGTCGATGCCGAGTTCCAGGGCACTGGTGGAGACGACGCCGCGAATTTTTCCTTCGCGGAGGCCGCGCTCGATCTCGCGGCGCTCGCTGGGGAGGTAGCCGCCACGGTAACCGCGAATCGTTTCCGGTTTGCCTGGCGGCTGCGGATTGGCCTGCTGCAAATAGGTGAGCAAAAGTTCGGTGTGCAGGCGCGAATTGGCGAAGACCATGGTTTGCAAATCGTGCTTTAGAAATTCCTGGGCGACGCGCGAGGATTCGTTGATATAGCTTCGGCGAATGCCGAGAGCGCGATTCACGACCGGAGGATTGTAAAAAACGAAGGTCTTTTCGCCTGCCGGAGCGCCATTTGTGCTTAAGACTTCGACATCGGCTTCCAGAAGACGCGTTGCGAGCTCGCCGGGATTCGCGATGGTGGCCGAGCAGCAGATGAATTGCGGATCGCGTCCATAGAATTGCGCGATTCTGCGCAGGCGCCGAAGGACATTGCACAGGTGGCTGCCGAAGACGCCGCGATAGGTGTGCAGCTCGTCGATCACGATGTAGCGAAGGTTTTCGAAAAGGCGCGTCCAGCGTGTGTGATGCGGCAAGATTCCGGTGTGCAGCATGTCCGGATTGGTGAGCACCACGTGGCTTTTCTCGCGAATGGCTTTGCGCGCGTCGCTGGGCGTATCGCCGTCGTAGGTGAATACGCCGAAGCGGTCGTTCAGCCGCTGGTTCAGGTCATGGAGTTCGGCGAGCTGGTCTTGCGCTAGCGCTTTGGTGGGAAAGAGATAGAGGGCGCGCGAATCGGAGTTTTCCAAAACGGAGTTGAGCACGGGCAGGTTGTAGCAAAGCGTCTTGCCCGAAGCCGTGGGCGTGACGATGACCACGTTTTTTCCAGCGTGCACGGCTTCCGCGGCCGCGGCTTGATGAGTGTAAGGCCGTCGAATTCCCTTGGCAGCGTATGCTGCGACAAGATCCGGGTGGACCCAGGCAGGGAAGTCCGCCCACTGGGCCTCGCGAGCGGGGAAATGGCGGACGGCGGTGAGGATTTCGCCGTTGCGATCGCGGGCGGCAAAGGCGTCCAGGACTTCGTGGACGCGGGCGATGGATGTGGAATCTTTAGCGGTGCGGACTGCGAGTGAATCCCCCATGAACGCCCCTTGCGTAATTCGCCTTTTCTTCGCTCAGGCTAGCATGCAGCGCATGCGAGCGCAATACAGTTTCGAGAGTTTTTCCATCGTGGTTTTTTCGGCAGCGCAGAGGCATCTACTGTCTGCCTGCTACGCTTTTCGTTTTGAGACGGACTCTTCCATCAGGTGCAGGGCCAGCGCCTGGTTCGCTTGCGTCCAGGCCAAAGGCGTGTGGGCATTGGGGACGTATTTTCCGTCCCGCGAATAGTACAGTTCGGGGCATTTTCCATCGGCGGTGACTTGGCGCAGAGAGCGGTTGAAGTAATGCGTTTGCAAACGCAAACTTTCTCGATCGCTGGGATTTTTCAAATAGCGCTGGCCGTAAACGATCGAAATGACCGGATCGAATATGCACCACTGCGCTTCGCAGCCGGGCTGGAGAAAGGCATCGCGAAATTCGAGGCGGTCGCTGAAGTCCGTGCTCATCTGGCCGGGCGAAAACCATTTGTCGTAGTCCTGGCAAAAATAGGAATCGCCGGCGTAGCGCTTGATGCCGATGGGGCCTTCGAGCCGTGCGCGGACCAAATTTACAATCGCATCTTGCAAGGAAGCCGACTGGATAACATTCAATGGATACAACAAGAAGAGCAGCGCGCCATCCACGAGCCGCTCCGGCGGAGATTCGAAGGGCAGCGTGGACTTTAGCCTTTCATCCCCTTTTTCGCGCAATCTTTCGATCAGTCTCAACAGGTCGTCGGAGAGCTGGTTCGCGGGGGTGCTACGAGTTTTGCGCGCTTGGGTTAAATATTTGGCCATTTCGGAAAGTCCGGCGAGGACCGCGCCGACGCTGGAGTTGTTGATTTTGCGGCCTTCTTCCCAGGCGCCGCTGTCGGTGTCTTTCCAATATTCGATGGCTTCGAAATAGGCGGGGAAGAGGCCGTAAACCTCCCAATCCTCTTTTTGAAAATCGTAGGCGCCGGAGTTGGCCAATACCATGCGCAGCCAGAGGGCGTAACCGAGCGCATCGTTTTGCGCGTGAGGCCATTTTTCGGGGAGTTCGTTCAAGGAGTTCGCGGCAAAGCGGATATGCGGCCGGCGCTGCGGATCTTCTTTGAGCGCGCGGGTGAAGTCGCCGATGATTTCGTGAAAGCGATTGGCGTGTTTGTGGAAATACTGGGTGAGGCCTTGTACGCAAGCGATGGCGGTTTGGGAATCGCCGCGCAGACGGAAGGAATTGGCGATCATGATGCAGTCCCGGACCCAAACATTTTGATAACCGGTGGCGGAATCGGTGGCCTGGCTGCTGCTGGCGGCGAAGAGGCCATGCGCGGCGGGGCGAATCTCAAGCGTCCGATGGGCTTCCAGCCATTTCTTCACTTTTTTTAAGGAGGCTAGATCGTACTCGACGCAGATCAGATCCTGGAGCAGCGAACTTCTGGAGCCGGCGTTAGGCGATTTTTTCAGGCGTCGCATGAAATCTACTTTCGAAGACTGAGAATTAACACCGCACCTGCAAAAAACAGAACTGCGGAAACGCTGAAGGCCGTGGCTACGCCAAAGGCGCTCCAGAGGGAACCAACGAGCAGGCTGGAAACGAAATCACCGACGGCGTTGACGGCGGCCATGGTGCCGAAGGCCATGCCGTGCTGTTCCTTGGAAACGAGCTCCGCGGCTACGGTGTCTTCGAGCGCTTCTTCGGTGCCGATGTAGAGCCCGGCCAGCACAAAAATTCCGGCCAGGAGCCACAGGGAATGCGTACCGGTGCAGAGGAGAATTGCGGTAACGCCCGCCAGCGCGTAGCCCGCGGCGAGAACGGCTTTGCGATTGGGGACATGGTCGCTCAACCACCCGCTGGCGTAAGCCGAACCGGCATAGAAAATGTTGTGCAGGGTGTAGAGCCCCACGGCGAGACTGGCGGCGCGGGCCAGTCCGTGTTGTGCGGCGAGCATGCGCGAAGCGTAAAGAATCAGCATGGTGTGGGAAAAATCTCCCGCGCCGAAAACGCCCACGCCCACTAGAAAACGACGGAAGGGAAGTGGCAGTTCGCGCAAACCAACCAGGAAGGAACGCCGGGCGCGCGATTCGATCGGATGCTCGCGGACGAGGATCCAGAAAACGGCCACGGCGATAAGGCCAGGGATGAGGGTGAAGAGAAAAACTTTTCGATAGGAGTGTCCGGTGACTTCGAGAAGCCACAAAGCGGTGAGCGGTCCGGCGATGGCGCCGACGGTGTCCATCAATCGTTCGAAGCCGAACGCCCGGCCGTAGGCGTTTGGCGGAACATCCGCCGCCAGCAATGCTTTTTTGGCAGGTGAACGCACGCCGCGTCCCAGCCAAGCCAGGGTGCGGCCAAAAAGCACGTGATAGGCATGGGTGGCAAACGCAAAAGATGCCGTGGATAGGGCCGTAAAGGCGTAACCAAAAACGGCCAATGGTTTT
>Ga0210393_10005239_pt1 | contig 10218 bp, 8 predicted proteins | sample IncBWC27OmetaG_FD_160068 | JGI IMG/M metagenome (GOLD analysis project Ga0210393, IMG submission 160068) | Forest soil microbial communities from Barre Woods Harvard Forest LTER site, Petersham, Massachusetts, United States - Inc-BW-C-27-O ...
GATCCCGTGCGCTGATGGCACCCCTCGCCTTGCCCGTCCAGACGGCCAGATAGGTCCGGGCAGCCAGGGTGTCCGGGTGCTCGGCGCCGGACACCGGCTCGCGCACCGCGGCGAACAGCCCGCTGAACTGTCCGGGCACGGCGGCCGTGTTAGAGACGGGGCCGGCCTGCGCGTGGGGTGGTCATGCGGCCGAAGTGGCGACGGTCAGGCAGGCACCCGACCGGACCATGCCGTGCAACTGACGAGGAAGGACTGCGGGGGCGCTGCGCACCGTCGAGCCGGAGGACAACGGGTCTGACCGTGGCCCAGATCGCCCGGGGAAGGCGTGTCTGCTGAGCCTGTGGCTTGGGTTCAAGCATCTGACCGAGCTTGGCTTCCCGCGGCGCTTTCCGATCGTGCAGTTTCCGAACCTTCCGCTCATCGTCGCGCTCCTGGCGGGGGAGGTAGGCAGGTTTCTCGACGGCGGTGAACACTCCTACGCCGCGTCAGTGTCCTATCTAGCGCTGACGATATGGGCCTACGAGGAACTGGTGCACGGGGTCAACTGGTTCCGCCGCCTGCTGGGACTCACTTTCGTGATTCTCCTGATCGTGCGCGTCGCCCACGTGGTGCAGCACTGATCTGCGTCATCGAGTGCGGGCCGACACGCGGTGCTCGATGGCCGCCGGACGGTATGGGTGGGACTAGACGTTGCGGACTGAATCTTGCCGGTAGGCCTGGTCAGCGACGTTGGTCCTGCAGCGATACCAGGGCAGGAGTGGTCAATCCACACGCCCGCACGGTCGCGACCCAGCTCGACCCGGTGCGCAACGGCGGCGCGAATACGCTGGGAACGATCGGCGACCTCGTCTGCGATGCCCAGGCGGCCGGATCCAGGCCGCAGGCGGCTAGACCGGACTGGACCTGCACTGGGTGCTGGATTACCCGGCACGCGCTTACGCCGCCGGGCGTGGGTGGGTATTAGCCCCTGGCCAGCGCGCCGGGCAGTTGCCGGAACATCCTTACCGAGAGGCGCGTTGACAACCACGGGACACGACATATCGTGTTGCTGTAGGCCTGGACGTTGACGTACTCCGGGCAAGCGAGGTGAGCATGATGACCGGTTGGCATGAGAAATGGGCGCGGGGCAGGTCGGCCAGAGCTGTGATCGCCGTTACGCTGCTCGCATTGCTGCTGCTGATAGCGGTGCCGGTGGTCCTGCTTGCAGCAGTGATCCTGATGATACTGGGACACGTTGTCGGTGGGCTCGCGCTGTTCGGTGGGTCGGTGCTGGCCGCCGTCATGGCTGTCGCGCTCGCGGGCATGACCGGGAGGCGGCAGCTGCGCAAGCTGCTGTCCAGGGCCAGTTTCAACGTCGTGCCGCCGGACTACGGGCAGTACACCGGCGACATGACGGAGCCGAACAGCGTCGACTACCCCGACGTCGTGCAGCTGGACCGCAGCGAGTACACCGACGTTCGCTTACCGGACCTTCCGGCTCATCCGGGAAGTCGGTAGGTTATGCCGCACTGGGCAGCGGGCCCTCTCGTGGATATCCTGCCGGGCGCACATTAATGGTCGTCGAATCACTGCATCGGCTTCGCTGGGCTGAGCGCCGATTGCGCCTTCATCTGGTGAGGGCCGTCCGCTTTCACAGCCCAACCGATGAGTCCGATGCAGCGTCCCGTGTAGTTTGCTCACATGACGGGCAGGGGCTTCCAGGTCGTGTGCGAGATTGAGCCGCCGACCCGGCCGGGCCTGATGCATGTGCGCCATCAGATCGGGACTTTGAGCAAGGCTGCGGATGCGTTCCTGATTCCGGACAATCACCTGGGCCGGGCGACGGTCTCCAGCGTGGCCGTGGCGCACGAGGTCGAGGCTATGGGTGGCCGCAGCATCGCGTGCCTGAACTCGCGGGACCGGAACCTGCTGGGATTCCGCCGCGACCTGCTCACGGCCGCGTCGTACGGCGTGGATCAGTTCCTGTTCGTTTACGGCGACAAGCCCAGCTCTGGCGGCCGGACCGGTGAGCTGACGGTGCGGGCGATGATCGAGGAGGTCCGCGCTCTTCCCTCCGATCCGGCGTTCGCCGGCGTGCCGCGTTTCCGGGTGGGTGCCGCCGCGGCGCTGCGCCCGCTGCCTGCGTGGAAGCAGGCTGCAGATTTCTTGTTCGCCCAGGTCAGTTTCTCTGTCGAGGCGCTGCTGCGGTGGCGGGACGCTAATCCGGTCGAGGTCCCTGTGTTCGCTGGTGTCATGGTGCTGGCCAGCGAGGCGCACGCGCAGCGGCTGGCATCGGTGATCCCGGACATCGACATCCCGGCTGACTTGTGCGAGCGGGTGCGGGCAGACCGGCTCGCCGGGGTCGAGGCGGCGTGCGAGCAGGTGGTCGAGCTGCGTGACTCGGGGGCCTTTAATGGGGTGCACCTGGTCCCGGTCGGCCGGTACCGGGAGGTCGCCGCCCGGCTGGAGCAGCTGCTCGGTTAACGGCAGCGGGGGGGTCGCTGGCCGGGAGTGACGGCTCTGGCCGCATCCCTAGGCCAGTTCTTCCTGCCGCGCAGAGTGCGTGATCGAGGTCGCTGGCCTACACCATGGGTGCCGATGAGCGGCAGGTCGAGCCTCGCATCGTATGGTCGAAGACTGGACCTCGCGGTCGTGATCTATCAAGACGTTCATCGGTCCTCGTACGACCGGATGGGGGATAGTCGTCGTCGCGGGAGCATCAGACTCGTAAATCGCGCCCCGGCAATCGTCGCGGACGATATGGGCGGCGCAATCCGGAGCTATGCAGCCAGCTGGCTACACAGCTAGGTCTAAACGATCTAGATCTCAGCAGTCAGTTTCTCATCTGAGCGGAATAAGGGCATACGCACCATGAGCCTTGATGTGATCATCGGGCGTGACGGGAAGCCACGCTGCGCGTGGGCCGGCGCCGGCGACACTGCGTTCGGCCGCTACCACGACGAAGTCTGGGGTACCCGCACCTACGACGAGTCCGCGATATTTGAGGCGCTCACCCTGGGCGTGTTCGAGGTCGGGCTGAGCTGGTCGATCGTGTTCGGGAAGCGGGACGCGTTCCGGAAGGCATTCCGTGGCTTCGTCGTCGCTAAGGTGGCGGCCATGACCGAGCGGGATGTGGACCGGCTGGTACAGGACGCCTCGATCATCCGCAACCGCGGCAAGATCCAGGCCACTGTCGACAACGCCGGAGTGATGCTGTCCGCGTCGCCGAACCTCGTCGCGCTCGCGAAGTCCTACGAGACCAGCCGCGAGCGGCCACCGCGGTCCGTCGCCGACCTGCCCACGTCGACCCCGCAGGCGGAGGCGTTCGCGAAGCAGTTGAAGTCGCAGGGGTACCGCTTCGTCGGGCCTACGAGTGTCTACGCGTTCATGCAGAACGTCGGCGTTGTCAACGACCACGTCCATGGATGCTTCCGCGCGACCGACTACGCCACCACAGGCAGGATCCGCTGAAAACCGCTGGCCTCCGCTGTGAATAATCCCGCCGGCTTACAACACTCCGACGAGTGCCCGGTCACCGAAGGTCTATCGGTCAGCCAACTGCCATATAGAGCCAAACCAACAGCCAACGGCCACCTGCGGCCAGGCGACGGCGAGGATGCGCACGCCATCACGCGCCATGAGCGGGAATCATAACGGGCGCCAGGCTCATCGCCCGACGACAGGCTCGCAAGGTCGACTCGCGCTAAGCGGCATTGACCCGGCAGCCACTCACCTGGGAGTCGGCGCGTGCGGCGAAATAGTGGGTGGGCCGCTACGACGCTTGGGTGGACCTAGCCACCCACGGCCACCCCCACGTGATGGGTCAGCGGCACAGGTGCCGAGATGAACCGCGACACCGGAGGCGTACGCTCGCCGGTGGCGGAGCGATGCCGTCGCAGAGTTATGGCAACCACGAGGACCCAGGCGTTTTGCGGCGGCGAGTCGACGACTGGGCCGGTATTCCCGCCAAGACTGGCTGGCCTGGAGCGGGGAGTGCCGGGGGGCGGGTGAGCCGATGCGGACTCCAGGACCCAAACACGGACACCAGCAAGGAGGATGTCATGCGCGCGATCACCGTCAGCGGTTACGGCGCTAGCCCGTCGGTCACGGAGCTGCCAACTCCGCAGGCCGGGCCCGGCCAGGTGCTTATCGCGACCCAGGCCGCCGGGATGAACCCGATGGATGTGACCATCGCGAGCGGCGGGTGGCAGGACCAGATGCCGGCTCAGTTCCCGATGGTGCTCGGCGCCGACCTGGCCGGCACGGTGCGTGAGGATGGGCCGGGCGCGGCCCGGTTCGCGCCGGGGGATCAAGTCTTTGGCCAGCTGCTGATCCCTCCGCTGGGATCTGCCGGGACCTACGCGCAGTACGTGGCCTGCGGCCAGGACGCCCCGCTGGCGCGGATGCCGGCCGGCCTGGACCCGGTCACTGCCGCCGCGCTGCCCACTGCCGGCGTCACCGCCATCGAGATTGCGGAGTCGCTGGCGCCGCTCGAAGGCAAGATCGTGCTGATCATCGGCGCGGCCGGCGCAGTCGGCTCGTTTCTGACCCAGTTGGCCGCGCAGGCTGGCGCCCTCGTAAACGCCGTAGCCCCGGCGGCCGAGGCCGAGCGCATGACAGCCTACGGAGCCGCCGAGACCATCGACCGGGCGGCGATGCCGCTGCCCGAGGCCGTCGCCCGCACGCACCCAGACGGCATCGACCTGCTGGTCGACGTGGCCAGCGATGCGACGCAGTTCGCCGCCCTGGCGGGCCACGTGCGCCCCGGCGGAACCGCGCTCACCACCCGCTACGTCGCCGATCTGGAGACGCTCGCGCGCGCCGGCGTGACGGGCGTGAATTTCCGGCTCTCCATGACGGTGCCGCTGCTGGACCAGCTGGCGTCGCTGGTCGCCGCCGGGTCAATCGTCCCGCCGCCTATCACCCAGGTCACCCTGGACAATGTCCCCGCCTTGCTGGGCGGCGGCCACACGGACGGTAAAACCGTCATCACGATGTAGGTTTGGCGTCGCGCCTGATGCCGTTCCGGCGCCACTGCCAGATACCGCTCCCGTGATCCGGCGGGTGCTGGCGAGAATCTCAAGATCGCGCGGCCGACGCCGATGCCGGGGGGCGCCGGGTTCGACCCGCTGCCGCGGTCGGAGCGGACCAAGCTCCGCACGGAGCGCGGCTGGATCATCGGGGTCAACACAGGCCAGATTCGCGGTTAGGCGGGAGCGTTTTACCAGCTCGGGACTTACACTCCCTAAGTGAGCGATGCCTCGCAAACGCCCGCGCCACTAGGCGCACGCGGACCCGCCACGGTTTCTCGCCCGAGGGTTAATGCGCTGCTGTCGGCCGCCCATCACCGCCGGGCGACGCTGGTGGTCGCCGGCGCCGGTTACGGGAAGACAACAGCGCTGGCGGACACCGCGGCCACGGGCGTGTCCTGCTGGGTGCGGCTAAGGCCGGCGGATGGGCAGGCCGAATCTCTTTCGGCCCGCATCGCCATGGCGCTCGGCGAGCAGCCGTCACCTGGCAGATCCGCCATCGCGGCCGCGACCGGCTCCGACGACCGCAAGGTGCTGGCGGAAGGGCGCGCCGCCTTGCTGTGCGAGCTCGCCGCCGCGCAGCAGGGCGACCTGCTACTGATCCTGGACGGCCTCGAGTGCGTAGGCGACGACGAAGCGGCGAGTCACTTGTTGCGGGTGCTGACCCTCGAGGCGCCACCCCAGCTGCACCTGGTGCTGTGCGGGCGGAGCCTGCCCGAGCTTGGCCTCGGAGGCGCGCAAGGACACGGTGAGCTGCTCGAGGTCACCGCTCCCGATCTCAGCTTCACCGTTGGCGAAGTGGCCGAGCTGATCCAGCTGCGACTGGGCGGGCCGGCAGCGGCCCTCGCCCGGGAGTGCTGGACGCTGACAGGCGGCTGGCCGGCTGCGCTCCAGTTGCTGCTGGACCGGCTCGAACGGTTAGATGCCGCTGAGCATGACCGTGAGCTGGCGCGTCTGCGACACAACAGCGGTCACCTGTGGCGCGCCTTTGCCCGCGATCTCGTCGCGGGTCAGCACGCGGCGGACCGCCGCGTCCTCTCGGTCGCGTCGCTAGCACCTCGCGTCGATGTCAGCCTGCTCTGCGGCGTCGGGGCCGTCGCCACCAGTGCTGATCTCGACGGCTTGCAGGAACGGGGGCTGCTGGTTGAAGCCGGGGCGCCGGGCTATTACCGGCTCTCGCCGGTGCTAGCAGGCGCGGTGGCCGCGCTCGACGGTGTCGCCGAGGTCGAAGCGGGCCGCGAGCGGGTGGCGCGCTGGCTCGAGGACAAGTCGCGGCTCGAGCAGGCGCTCGAATGCCATGCGAACGGCGGTCGGGAGGGAGCCTGGTCTTTCCTTCGCCGGCACGGACCAACCCTGGTCAGAACGGGCGCGGCCGCGCGGGTGATCGAGATACTGCGCAGCCACGGCACCGGCGAAGACCCCGCGCTCGACGCTGTGCTGGCTGAAGCCCTGCAGGCGGTAGGTGAGTGGGACGCGGCCATCGACCTGTTCTCACGGGTGCAGCACTCGAGCGGATCAAGAGGGCTCCCGGCGGGCGTGGCGTGGCGATACGGAGTGCTGCTGTATCTGCGGGGCCAGTCGGTGGCCGCTGCCACCACTCTCGCGGCGGCGCATGACCCAGCCCGAGTCGGTGCGGACGACGCCATGGTCTCAGCGTGGCTGAGTACCACATTGTGGAGCCAGGGGCAGGTCGATGCGGCCGATGATCTCGCCGCGACCGCACTGCGCCAGGCTGGTGACAGTGGCGACTCATGCGCGCTGGCTGCGGCCTATGTCTCGGTCGCGCTGGTCGCCGCGAGCCGCGGTGAGCGTGAGCGCAACGAGCAGGCGTACCGCCTGGCACTCGCTGCGGCGAGCGACGGCGGCGACCGGGTGCAGCTGGCCAGAATCCATGCCAATCTGAGCTCGCGTTCGCTCGAGAACGGCGCGTACGAGCAGGCCATCACCGAGGCGGAGCTGGCCCTCGAGACCGGGGCTGGCCATCGTTTCTTCGCTGCTCTCGCCCTAACTAACAAGGCCGAGGCGCACCTGCGCCTCGGCCAGCTCGACGACGCAGGTGTCGCCGCTCGCGGCGCCGCAGAGATTTACACGTCTCTCGGATCGCTGTACGCGTCCGTTCCGCACGTGCTTTACGGCGAGCTGTACCGGCAGCGGGGAGACATGGTGCGGGCGCGCGGCTCGTTCGAGCAGGCTCGGGCGCTCGCAGAAGAATCGGATGACGCCCATACCGTGGTCTTCGCGCTATCCGGGCTCGCGAGGGTCCTGGTGGACGAGGACCTCGCGGCAGCCCGCAGTACGGCCGCCGAGGCTGTGGCCAGAGCGAGCAGCCTAGAGCGGGCCGCTGCGATGTGCGCTGCGGCGGAGGTCGAGCTGCGCGGCCGGGACTCGGCGGCCGCGGACGTGCTCGCTCGCCAGGCCGAAAGCCACGCCCGCGCTACCAGCGACCGTGCCGCCTTGGCCGAGTCGCTCGAGCTGCAAGCCGCGGCCCGGAAACCCGCCGACGAAGGCCGGCTTCGCTCGGCGATCAACCTGTGGGAAGACATCGGCAATACGGTCGGCTCGGCGCGGGCCCGACTTGCACTTGCAATGGTCACTGGTGATCAGCAGATTGCCGACGACGCGCAGCGAGAGCTGGCAGCCCTGGGCGCGGCGCCAGCCCTCGGAGTACCAGCGCTACTCGCTTCGAGTCGCGGCGGTGGACGCGAAGTGGCGATCGTCACGCTCGGGCGATTCGCCGTGCTGCAGTCGGGCCAGCCGGTCCCGCTGACAGCGTGGCAGTCTCGCAAGGCACGCGATTTGCTCAAGGTGCTGGTTGCCCGACGCGGCCGGCCGATAACCCGGGACGCCGCGGCCGAGGCGCTCTGGCCCGATGAAGACCCAGCCCCGCTACCTAACCGGCTATCAGTCGCCTTGAGCACCATCCGGAAGATCATGGATCCGGGGCGGCGGCATGCGGCTGACTATTACATCGTCGCGGACACACGGACCATCGCGCTCCGCCTGGACCACGTCGACGTCGACCTGATCGAGTTTCTCGCTGTCGCGGATCAGGCAATCGACTTGATGGCGAAAGGAGACCGTGATGCGGCGGCGACGCCGCTGCGGCAGGCCCGGCAGATCTACGCGGGCGAATTCCTGGAGGAAGACCTCTACGAGGACTGGGCGGTCGAAGCGCGCGAGGAAGCCAGGTCCCGGATTCTCACTGTGTTGCGGCTGCTCGCGCGCCTGGCCGCCGACCGCGGTGACGAGGAGTCGGCTGGCCACTTCCTCGGCCAGTTGCTCGAACGCGAGCCCTACGACGAGGACGCTTGGCTGGCGCTCATCGCCGGGCAGCTCCGGCTCCGCCGCCACGGCGAAGCGCGGCGTCGCTACGTGGCGTACGCCCGTCGCATGGGCGAACTCGATGTCGTTCCCGTTGCGCTCACAGAGGCCGCGAGCTGGCGGCCTTAAGACCACCTTCAGCCAAGTCAAAGACCGCCCGTCGATAGTCGCCGCGTGAGGACATTCATTGTCCGGCTCCAGGAAGACGCGGGTGGCAGCGACCGGGGGGGCGCTGCCACCGCGCGGCTGCGCGGGGTCGTGGACGAGGTGGCCACTGGGCTGCGGGCGACCTTTCGCGATCAGCAGGAGCTGGTCAATGCGCTCCTGAGCGCGGTAGCCGCTGACCGGCCAAGTCTGTCCCACGACCGAGTACGTGAGCGTTCATCGAAGGACGCGCGCGATCTATCCGGGGAGGACTAAGCAATGTCACGAGTCAAATACGCCATTCTTGCCGTACCGGCCGCCGCCTTGATTGCCGCGTGCAGCTCACCGCCGGCGGCGACTACGCCGCCGCCTTCGTCGGCTCCCGCCGTCACGCCGGCCGCGGCTACGTCCGCTGCCAGCGCGCCGGCTGCCACGACATCGTCGGCGGCCGCTGCCGGACTGTCCGGCACATGGCATGGCCAGTACAGCGGCGCCTATTCGGGCACCTTTACGCTGAACTGGCAGCAGAACAGCACCGCGCTGAGCGGCACGATCCAGCTCTCGAACCCAGCTGGCGGGACGCTCCCGATTCACGGCACAGTTCAGGGCGGCTCCATACATTTCGGCACTGTGGGCTCGACGGCGATTACCTACTCGGGTTCGGTGTCGGGTAGCTCTATGTCCGGCAACTACCAGATCCATCTCGCCAGCGGCGCGACGGGCGGTAGCTGGTCTGCGTCGAGGTCGTGACCGCCCCAGGCCGGGAAGCTCGATGCTTCCCGGCCTCGCAGACTTGAGGTAGCAGCGCACGCCCTAAGGCAGCTCACAGGCGGCCGCCAGCACTGTCCGCAGTTCGTCGGCGGACGTGATCGCAGTGGGAGGCGGGCTGGCTGGCCTGGCCGGCGCGCTGACCTTGGTCAGGGCCAGGCGCTCGGTGCTGGTGGTCGACGCCGCTCAGCCGCGGAACGCCCCGGCAGCGCACGCGCACGGCTGCCTGACCCGTGACGGAACGTCGCCGCTGGAGTTGCTGGCCGCCCTGCTATTTGCCACGCGTGGGCGAGGTCACGCGGGCGACCGCGGCCTGAGCGATTCTCTCGGTGGCCTGGTCGGGGAAGGGCCAGACGGCGCTGACGTTGATCTCGCACAGAACGTAGGTGTCGTCGCCGTCTGCTGTCTTCGGCCCGTAGAGGAAGTCGGCGTCCCAGATGGCGGGCAGGGCGAGGGTGTCGATTCGGAGGAGCTGTTTCAGCTGCGGGATCCACTCCTGTTCCAGCGACCGCTTGAGCGCGCGGTGGGCCGGAGCGTCGGGTCCTTCGGCGGCGGAGGCCGGCGGGACTGGCCGGGCGGCGGCGGGGGTTCCAGCAGCCCGGTCGGCCACTGATGCAGGAAACCGGTGACCTCGTCGTGGACGAAATAGCACCGGATCAGCCCGTCGGCAAGCCGCTGCTGGTAGGGCTGGTCGACCAGGCATCCCGACCAGGCGAAGTACTCCTCGCAGCGGTCCAGGAAGTCGCGGAGTCGAAGCTGCTCGGACCGTGCCTGGTCCTTCTCCATAGCGTGCCGCACCCGGACCAGAACGTCGGGATCTGGCGCGTCTGCGCTCGCGGTCGGCTCCGCTAGTTCGACTTTCCACACGCCGTTCCCGCCGTTGCCACGCGCCTGCTTCAGGACACGAATGCCGTCTTTGGCCAGGGCCGCGGGAAACCTTGCCCGGAAGTCGGCGGCGTCTGAGTAGAGATCAGTA
>Ga0210393_10005242_pt1 | contig 10209 bp, 8 predicted proteins | sample IncBWC27OmetaG_FD_160068 | JGI IMG/M metagenome (GOLD analysis project Ga0210393, IMG submission 160068) | Forest soil microbial communities from Barre Woods Harvard Forest LTER site, Petersham, Massachusetts, United States - Inc-BW-C-27-O ...
CGGCTGTACCGCTTGGCAAATTGCTGTCGGAGAGCTATGCCGCTTCGCTTTGCGGAAAAGTGGATCCGCAGCATGCTTCAGCACCGGCCGCGAGCGGGAATTTTCCCATGCCGGGCGACACCATCGTGCTGTCCACCGCCGACGCCGAAGGCAACATGGTCTCGTGGGTGAACAGCAATTTTTCCGCCTTCGGCTCCGGCGTGACGGTGCCGGGCTACGGCTTCATTCTGCACAATCGCGGTGCCTTATTTACGCTCAATCCCAAGAGCCCCAATGTCATCGAGCCCCACAAGCGGCCGTTCAACACCTTGTCCGCAGGCTTCGTGATGCACAACGATCAGCCGCTGATGACCGTCACGCTGATGGGCGGAGACATGCAGGCGCAGGGACACGCGCAGCTGTTGGTCAATATTTTCGATCTGGGCGCGAATTTGCAGGCGGGCGCGGACATGGCGAGATTCCGCCATTCCCAAGTGTCCAACGCCTTGAGCCTGGAGACGCCGCTCTATGATCTGGTGGGCGCAAGACTCGCTGCGATGGGCCATACGGTGAAATCCGTCAGCGGCGAGGAAATGGGCGGCGTGCAGATCCTCATGTTCGTCGCCGACCCGTCGCACGCGCAAGCCGCGCCGGACGACGCAAAACATGTCGCCGGCTACTATCGCTCGGGATCGGATTTTCGCAAGGATGGCGAGGCGGTTGGGTGGTAGCGCTGTGGCGGGGAGACCGACTCAGACAGGCTGAGACGCAGCCCCGATTCAAGGCGGAAGCAATCTGCGTTTGCCGTCCGCCGACAGCATAATCCCCGGTTCATCGAGACCGGTTCGATCCCACAGCTCGCAGGTGACCTCGCGATGACGCTGGTCCAGCGCTTCGCAGTAATTGGTGTATAGACAAAGCCGCACGTCGGCGCCACGGCCTTCGCGAACTTTCAAAAACCAATCCGGATCGGCCAGCGCCTGGCGCGCAAAACCGACGATGTCCGCCACGCCGCTGTCGAGCGCATGTTCCGCTTGCTTGAAGTGATGGATACCGCCGGAGAGCACGATGGGTGTGGTGAGCCCAGCCTGGCGGATTTTCGAACGGATGCGTGAACACGCATCGACGTTGCGGCCAAAGGGTCCTTTCGCGTCCGAATAATACGACGGCATGCACTCATAACCGCTGCGCCCGGTGTACGGGTAGGCGGCTTCGCCGATTTTGGGCTGCGAGGCGTCCTCGAATTTTCCGCCGCGCGACAGTGAGATGAAATCCATGCCGGCGCGGGCGAGCCGCTCCGCAAAGTACCCCGTGTCCTCGACCGTGCTGCCGGAGTCAATGCAGTCTTCCGCGAGCATGCGGCAGCCGACCGGAAATGCCGAGCCGACCTCGGCTCTGACCGCTGCCAGGACCTCCAACGGCAGGCGAACTCGCTGTTCGGGTGCGCCTCCGTAACCATCGGCTCGCGTATTGAGGGCGGAAAGAAATGACGCCATGGTATAGGCATGCGCGTAGTGCAGTTCGACGCCATCGAAGCCTGCCTTGCGCGCGCGCGCCGCGGCGTCCGCGAACACCGCGGGAAGCGTGGCGGGTAAATCGCGGATCGCCGCCACGTCCGTATCGGTGACGCGCTCGCGTTGCCCCTGCCGCAACGACTCGAGCTCGCGCGCGGTCAAGGCCATTTCCAGCTCAGAGGGCGAGAGCGATGCCAATCGAGCTCGGACGCTGGGCTCATCGCAGTCGGCCATCTGCAAGAATTCGCGATGGCGCGGCGTCACCTGCAAGAAGCGTTCGAAGTATTTTTCCGCAGGGGGGCGGCGCCGAATACTCAAAAAATCGATGATTTGTATGAACAGCCTGGTCTCGCCATTACTGGCGCGGCGCACGCATTCCGTCAGCCGTTCGAGCCCCTGCAGGTAACGATCATCGCTGATGCGCAGCAAGGGACCGCTCGCGACATCGCGCACGCCCGTGGCCTCCACCACCAATGCCGCAGGGCGGCCGCGTGCAAAACGTTCATACCAGGCCAGCACCGACGGCGTGACATCGCCCGCTTCGGACGCGCGCCACGGGACCATGGCGGGAACCCAGGTGCGCGAGGCCAGGCGGACTGAGCCCACCATGATCGGCTGGAACAGTTGCGACCGCTGCGCCTCAACAGCGCTGGGCCAAAGCGCGTCGAGCGGCGCGTACTTGATTCGCTCAGCCGGACGCCACGTGGCCATGCGCTTCTTCGTCGGGGATAACGGCCGTTGCTTCGATTTCCACCAGTGCGCGCTGCTCGACCAAGCCTCGCACCTCCACGACCGACATGGCCGGAAAGTGCTTGCCGAGGATTTCCCGATAGGCGGCGCCGATGTCGCGCGCCTCGCGAACATAGGCATCGCGGCTCAGTACGTACCAGGTCAGTCGGACCAGGTGCCGCGGCTCCGCCTGAGCCTCCTTGAGAACGCGCACGATATTGCGCAACGCCTGCGCGGTTTGCCCGGTCAAATCGTCGCTGCTGAATTGTCCGTTGCTATCCCAGCCGATCTGGCCGGAGATGAATATCGTCTGTCCGCGCGCGGCCATGCCGTTGGCGTAACCCTTTGGACGTGGCCACTCTGCCGGTTGCAATGTCTTGGTGTTCATCGCTAGTTGCCTTGAAAAGTCGGGCGCTGTTTGGCCGAAAACGCCTGGTAGGCGCGGCGAAAGTCTTCGGTCTGCATGCAGATCGCCTGCGCCTGCGCTTCGGCCTCGAGTGCCTGTTCGAGCCCCATGTTCCACTCCTGATTGAGCATGGTTTTGGTCATGCCGTGCGCGAAGGTTGGACCGTCGGCAAGTTCACGGGCGAGCTGCGCGGCCGCGGCACGCAATTCCTCGGCGGGGAGCAATCGGCTGTAAAAACCGCAGGCGAGCGCTTCATCGGCCGCCATGCTGCGGCCCGAGAGGAGTAACTCCGCCGCCCGTCCATGGCCGATGATGCGCGGTAAAATTGCGCATGCGCCCATGTCGCAGCCGGCAAGACCGACGCGCGTAAACAGGAACGCGGTTTTGGAGCGGGGCGTGCTCAAGCGGATGTCCGAAGACATGGCCAAGATCGCGCCGGCACCGGCGCATACGCCATCGACCGCGGCAATGATCGGCTGCGGGCACGCGCGCATGGCTCGCACCAGGTCGCCGGTCATGCGCGTGAAATCAAGCAGGTCGGGCATGCTCATCCGGGTCAACGGCCCGATGATCTCCTGCACATCCCCACCGGAGCAAAAATTCCCGTCCGCGCCGCTGACGACAATCACTTTCACGTCCGACGTCAGGGGAAGCCGGCGCATCAGATCGCGCAATTCAGCGTAACTCTCAAAGGTGAGAGGGTTTTTCTTTTCCGGACGATTCAATGTAATCCAGCCGACTCGATTTTCGACCGCCCATTGGAAATGTCGCGCCTGATATTGGTTCAAAGTATCTTTCATGAGGTTTCCCGGGTCAGTTGCGCACGCAAATGCGACAAGGATTCATTCAATGCGCGCTGCTCGCGTTTGGAAATACCGGAGAAGAGATTCACGATCCAGGACTCGTGCTCGATCGCCATCTGCGCGAACAGCCGCCGGCCTTCCTTGGTGAGCTTGACCAGGTAGGCGCGCCGATCGGCCGGATCTTCGGTCCTGACGATGAGGCCGGCGCGCTCCAGTTGATCGACGATGCCGGTGACATTGCCGCCGGTCACGAGCATGCGCCTAGACAACTCGCCCATCTGCAGGCCCTTGGGGAAGCGCTCGAGCTGCGCCATCAGATCGAAGCGCGGCAGCGTGGTTTTGAATTGCGCGGCCAGTGCCTTACGCACATGGTTCTCGATGAGGTGCGAGCAGGTCAGCAAGCGCAGCCACAAACGCAGCGATTCGTGGGTGTCGTCGCTCAAGCGCATGTCCAACCCCATGGCAGCGCTCACAGCAATTCTCCGCCGGCCACCACGATGCTTTGTCCGGTGACGGATTCACTGCCGGGCAGGCAGAGCCACGCCACGGCATTGGCCACTTCGTCAGGTTGGATCAGCCGTCCCTGGGGATTCGATTTGGTCATGGCCTGCAGTGCCTCTTCGAGCTTGCGGCCGGTGACGGCGGATATTTTTGCGGCCGCCTCTCTGACCAGATCGGTATCCGTATATCCGGGACAGACCGCATTGACGGTGATGTTGCGCGTGGCGACTTCTCTTGCCACGGCGCGCGTCAATCCGATGACGCCGTGCTTCGCCGCGCAGTAGGCGGCAACATAGGGATAGCCCGTGAGTCCCGCGGTGCTGGCGATATTGACGATGCGCCCGAAGCCGCCTTGGAGCATGTCGGGCAACGCCGCTTGAATGCCGAAGTAAGTGCCCGACAAATTGATCGCGAGCAAACGCTCCCACAGTGCGTCGTCGCGCTTGGTGATGGGCGCGCTGATCGCCTGGCCGGCGTTGTTAATCAGAATTTCTATGGGACCAAACATGGTGCGCGCGGCGGCAAACGCGGCGTCCACGGATTCCCGCCTGGCGACATCGGCGGTGGCGCAAAAGGTTTGTGCGCCGAAGGATCTCAATTCGGCCGCCAGCCCCTCGAGAGTGGCGGCGGTGCGGCCGAGCATGCTCACCCTGGCGCCTTGAGCGATCAGCACCCGCACGATACTGGCGCCGATGCCGCGGCCTCCGCCGGTTACCAGCGCATGCCGTCCGTGCAACGGTTTGTTGCCATTCATGCCGAGCCTGCCGGGGTCGCGGCGCGTGCGGCGGCGCGCTCGAGCTGAGTTTTGGCGGCCAGATACGGCTCGGGCCACCACTGCTCGGTATAGCCTTGTGCGGCCGCTTCCGCGAGCGTCCAGGAAGGAGAGCTAAGGTGCGGGCGGGCGATCGCGCACAAATCCGCGCGGCCCGCGGCGATGATCGAATTGACGTGATCGGCCTCGAAGATATTTCCGACGGCGATCGTCGGGACGCCGGCCAGGTTGCGCACCATGTCGGCCAGCGGCGTCTGCCACATGCGGCCATAGACCGGCCGCTGCGTCGCCACCGTTTGACCGCTCGAAATATCGAGAATGTCGGCGCCGGCCGCCACTAGGGCTTTCGCGATGGTGATCACGTCCGCTTCGCTCAGGCCGCCTTGCGCCCAGTCGCGGGCCGATATGCGCACGCTGATCGGCCTGGTCGCCGGCCATACGGCGCGCACCGCGCGCAACACCTGCAGCGGAAACTTCAAGCGATTCTCGACGGATCCCCCGTATTCGTCCGCTCTGACATTGGTCAGGGGCGAAAGGAAACTCGCCAGCAAATAACCATGCGCCATGTGCAATTCGAGCATGTCGAATCCGGCCGCGGCGCCGAGCGTCGCCGCGCGCACAAAATCACTCGCCACCGCGTCCATATCCGCGGGCGTCATTTCCCGCGGCACCTGACTGATGCCGGGCAAGTAAGGCAGCGGCGAGGGCGCCAAGAGGGGCCAATTGCCGGAGCTCAAGGGGTGATCCGCCTCCTGCCAGCCCAACTGCGTCGAACCCTTGCGGCCCGCGTGGCCGAGCTGCAGGCAGATGCGCGCCTGCGATTCCAAGTGCACGAAATCCACGATGCGCCGCCATGCGGCTGCTTGGGTGTCGTTCCACAGGCCGGTGCAGCCGGGCGAGATGCGCGCGTCGGCGGAGGTGCAGGTCATCTCGGTGAATACCAAGCCCGCACCGCCGGTCGCACGCGCGCCATAGTGAACCAAGTGCCAATCGGTGGGCACGCCGTCGAGCGCGCGATATTGGGCCATGGGCGAGACCACCACACGGTTCACCAGCTGCATGTCGCGCAGCCGAAACGGCAGAAACATCGGCGGGCGCGGCGCGGCGGCACCGTCGCACTTCGCCGCCAGATCGGTCTCGATCCTGTCGATGAAGCGCGCGTCGCGCAGCTTCAAGTTGGCGTGACCGATGCGCTGACTGCCCGACAGCAGGCTGTAGGCGAATTGCAGCGGCTCCATGTTTTCGTAGCGCGCCACGTTTTCGAACCATTCCATGCGATTGCGAGCCGCGTTTTGCAGCTTTTGCGCCTCGACGCTGCGCTCGGTCTGGTAGGACTCCAATCCCGACGGCACATCCTTCGCGTGACTGACGTGCCGCACCAGCGAGATGGCATCCTCCATTGCCAATTTGGTGCCCGAGCCGATCGAGAAATGCGCGGTATGCGCGGCATCGCCGATGAGCACGCGATTGCCATCATGCCAGTGCCGGCATTCCACACGATTGAAATTGAGCCAGGGTGAGCCACGCAGATGCCGCGCGTTGGACAGCAGCGGCGCGCTGCGCAGATAGGCCGCGAACAGCTTTTCGCAAAACGCGATCGACTGATCGGCATCGGCCTTGTCCAGCCCGTGCGCGGCCCAGGTTTCCTCGCGCGTCTCCACAATGACGGTGGACAGGTCCTTGCTGAATTGGTAGGCGTGAATTTGAAACCAGCCGAATTCGGTTCTTTCGAACGCAAATGTAAAAGCAGAAAATTTCTGGGTCGTGCCCAACCAAATGTAGCGGCACTTGCGCACCTCGATGGTCGGCTCGAACTTCTCGGCCTGTTGCGTGCGGGCCTTGCTATTGGCGCCCTCCGCTATCACCACCAGATCGGCGCCGTCGAATTCTTTGGTGTCATCGAGCTCGTGCTGGAATGTCTGCTTCACGCCGAGCGAGGCGGCGCGCTTCTGCAGAATGCTGAGAAGCATGCGGCGCGAGACGCCGGCGAAACCGTGCCCCTGGGAGCGTATGGTCTGGCCCTTGAAATGCACGTCGATGTCGTCCCAGTGGTAGAACTCCTCGACGATGCGCGCATGCGAGGGCGCGTCCGCTTCCAGGAAGTTGCCCATGGTCTTGTCCGAAAACACGACGCCCCAGCCGAAGGTCTCGTCCGGGCGATTGCGCTCGAAAATTTCAACCGACGCGCCGGGCAGCGCCTTCTTGAACAGGATTGCGGAATACAGGCCGGCGGGTCCGCCGCCCATGCAGACAATTCGCTTCATGCCTCATTATATCATATCTCGATAGTTTAGGCATAAAGGATCCAGGCGAGAAGTCGGGCCGATCGACGTCACATGCCGACGCTACCGGTGGGGTGCCTCGAGGCTACGCGGCCTGGGCTTGGTCGCTTTTCAGCGATGCGATGGCGCGTTCGAGCTGGACGCCGCTATCGTCGGCCAGGGCGGCTTCGCGCAAGGCCCGCAGGCGCGCGGCGCCTTCGGGTTCGCCGGTCAGGCTCGGGACGAGTGCTGCCAGTTGACTGAATGAGGACCAGCCGCGCTCATGCGTGTCGCCGTAGCCCTTGACCAGGGTCTGGCATTCCGCGAGTTCCACGGCGAGGGCTTGGTTTCGCGGGGCAATCTCCGCGATCTGTTTCAACCACGCCTCGATGCGCTGGTTCTCGATCTGGTAACGCAGGCTGGCGCGTCTGAAGTGCCGCAGGCCGGAGATGCCACGCAGCAATGCAAAGCCGCTGATGCTCGTGGTCGAAATGCGGCGTCCGGCCGTGAATCGCGCCAAAATACGGCGCGCGCGTCCCGAGGCCAGCAGACGCCGGCCCAATCCGGCGGGAAGCGTGCCGCAGATTTCTTCCACCCGGGGTTTTACGAATTCGCGCACTTCGACTAGGTCGGTCGATTGCGCCTTCACCTCGCGGCGGATGCGCTCAGCGCGGCCGCGCCGCGTTTTGACCTGTGCCACGCGCATCACGTCCTCGAAACTCATCCATAACGCCAGGGAACGCGCCATCGCGGCGGTCAAAGCCGCATCGTTCGACAGCGAGGTGTCGAGCGCCGCGACGCGCTCGATTCGATCCAAAAACAAGCCGGCATAGGCATCGTCCTGATAGTCGGACAGCCGCGCCGTCGCCATACCGAGCAACTCGTGCAGTCCGGCGGGGAAGCGGCTTTCGATGCGGGTTCGCAGCGCCGTGGGAACTTGGCTCAGCGTATAGTCGGATGAATCACGCGTGCCGCCTGGGTCGGGCCACGCCGCCGCGGTCAGCGGTTTCGCGACTGCGGCGATCACCGCGCGGCGGCCGGCCTCGAACGCAGCCAGGCTGGCATCGACGCCGACGCCGGATTCCTTGATCGCGTGGTGATATTGCTCGATTCCCCACGGCAGGACGCCGGCACCCGCGATGCTGCCGAGTATCACGGCGCTGATGCGGCCGCCCGCGGCCTCGGCGATCGCGGGCATGTCGAAGCCGATGAGCCGGGCCGCTGCCGCTGACGCAACCTCGAACAATTCGCGCGAACTCGCCCGCCCTTCACCGAGCGCGATCTTTTCACCGATGGTGTAATCCCGATGAGTGGACGCGATGAGCGTGGTGCGATCTTTGGTGACCAGGCCGCGATTGATCGCCCGGCCGGCCTCCATCCACTCCGATGCCACGACGATGTCTACGTCGCCGGGATTCGGCATCAGCGCCATGATGGGTTCGCGGCCCTCGGGGGCGTCGCCGCGCGGAAAGAATTCCAAATAGTAAATTGTCGCGCCGGTGCGCTGCGCGACGCCGGGCACGGATGTGGCTTGCACGAAGTAGCCCGCGCTGCGGGCCGCCATGACGAGCCAGTCCGTCACGACCCCGCCGCCTTGGCCGCCCAAAGCTGCGATGGTCAAGGTAATGGGCCGGGAGCGCTTCAAGCCAGTATGCGAATGATGGCGATGCGCATCCGTGCCTTGAACCGATCCCACGCGGTCGGGTTCACGATCACATCGGCCCGATAGAACGACGGACAGAGCACGGCAGCGTGCGCCACCTCGCCGCAAACCCCGCAGCCCACGCAGCTGTTGTCGACATACGCCACGGGATCGCGCCGCAACGGATCGGGATTCGTCTTGACGGTGAGCGAAGGACAGCCGGATAGCCGAATGCACGAATGATCGCCCGTGCAGACATCGGAATCGATGCCAAAGCGCTCGCGGACGACGCGCTCGCCATCGCCGATCAACTTCTTGATGGCCGGCGCCACGCGCCGTTGGCGATTCAATTGGCATTCGCCTTCGGCAATGACGATTTTAGGGCCGGTGAACTTGGTGAGCAGCGCTTCGCGCAAGACCCCCATGGTCTGCTTCATGTCGTAGGTACGAATGGTTCGCACCCATTCAACGCCCACGCCGCGCACCGCGGTCTCGATGCGGTTTCGCGCGCGCCGGCCCTTGATCTCGGCCGACGATGACGGGATGTATTGCCCCCCGGTGGCGGCAGAGTAGCCGTTATCCACGATGATGGTCACGCCGTCGTGCCGATTGAAGACCGCATTACCGATGCCGCTGGTCAAGCCGTTGTGCCAAAAACCGCCGTCGCCCATCATGGAGAGTGCGCGCCGCGGGTTGGGCACGTTAAACGACGCGCCGCCGGCTGCGCCCAAACCATAGCCCATGATGGTCCCGCCAAGATCGAATGGCGGGAGGGTGGAAAAGGAGTGACAGCCGATATCGGCGCTGACTTGCATAGGACCCATTTCCCGCGCCAGCAGTTTCATGGAAGCAAACAGCGGCCGCTCGGGACATCCGGTGCACAATCCCGACGGGCGCATGGGCACGTTGCGCGCCAGCATGGCGGCCGGAAGCAGCGGAATCTCCGCGGTCGGCAACTGCCCATATTGCGCTAAAAATTTGCGCACACCGGCGATGACCACGGCGCCGGTATATTCGCCTGCCATGGGCAGCGGCCCTTTGCCGACGATGCGCGTTTGCACGTCGGCCTGACGGAGAAACAGGCTGGCCGCCTGCTCGATGAACTCGGGCTGGCCTTCCTCGATGATCAAAATTGCCTTCTTGCCTTGCGCAAAGCGGGTGAACTCGTCCGGCACGAGCGGATAAGTCATGTTCAGGACGTACAGCGGAATCTTGGATTCCCCGAACACATCCGCTAGCCCTAAGCGCTCGAGCGCGCGTAGCACCGTGTTGTACAAGCCGCCTTGCAGCACGATGCCGACTTCGCACGCATCGTTGGTCCCCAAAAATTCATTCAGCTGGCGTTCTTTGATGAACTTGACCGCGGCGGGCCAGCGCTGCTCGATCTTGGCCCGCTCCTGCGCATACGTGGATGGCGGCAGAATGATGCGCTCGAAGGTGCGGACGGGATTATTCATCGCTTGCTGCAATGTGAAGGGCGGCCGGCGATTGTCCTTGGCGCGAAATTGGCCGACCACATGACAGGCGCGGATCCGCAGCATCAGCATGACCGGCGTGCTGCTCGCCTCGGAGAGCTCGAAGCCTTGTTCCACCGCTTGCACG
>Ga0210393_10005243_pt1 | contig 10208 bp, 15 predicted proteins | sample IncBWC27OmetaG_FD_160068 | JGI IMG/M metagenome (GOLD analysis project Ga0210393, IMG submission 160068) | Forest soil microbial communities from Barre Woods Harvard Forest LTER site, Petersham, Massachusetts, United States - Inc-BW-C-27-O ...
TTCTTCCGCATTATCCGGGGAGCCAGAGGGCGTGCGGTGCTTGCGCTTGCGAGTTGAGCGGACAGGGGGTTCGGGGGTGCCAGTCGCATTGCGTTCCTTGGATGGTCGTTTTCGCGCCACTGAAGCCGACGGCGACGTGGAAATAGGTGCTGAGACGAGCGACGACTGTTTCTTCGCTATGTTACACGGTATATGAATGCGTCCAGGCAGTATAAGCTGTAGGATGGGCACCTTTCTTTCGTTCCCAAGCCTTGACGAGTTCGGGGGAACAGTGTGAACTAGGAATCCAGTCAAGTGGCCAGGGCTTGCCCGTCTTAGGGTCTTTGCCGGCCCACCGTACCTTGTATAGTTTGCCATCCTCTTCGAGAATCTCAATGACCTCCCACACAGTTCCTGGGTTGGAATTGTGATTGCTTCGACCTCGGCGTGACGCCGAAGACATTGTTGTTTATAATGCAGTTCACACCCTGCTTGGAAGATAGTGCTCGGTCAGCCTGTTTAATCTAGGTTGAAGAACGGACTGACTGGATGGCCAATGTCTGGAGTTACCAGTAACCGACGAAGTCTCGTCGTGACTCCGGCACGTTGAAGCCGAGGTCCGTGGTAAACTTGAGCACGTGGACAGTCTCACGGTCCACCGCTAGCCAAGCGTCCCAAGCTTTTGACTGGGGATCACCGGCAGGCGCATGTCAAACCCTCATCGATCTACCACTACACCACGGTATTTTTTGTCTTATTGTTAGTATAGGCGTATCACCAAATTGACGGCCTCGAATTTTTTTTTACATTAACCCTGACGAGATCTGACTCGATATCGATCTTTCGATCAACAATTGATCCTTTGGCGGTGTCTGGGCGATGACAAAAAAAAGGGACCAATGTGACAAGAGGAATGTTCGACTGCGGAATATCATCGGCGCCTACTTCATAGCCATTGCCCGGGCCAGTGATAAATTGCATATTGACCTCCACCATTCTCATCCACATCTCGTAGATGCATTTGTTAACACGCGAAGTTCGTCTGCCACCGCTTACGCTTATGGAAGACTAGACCAGAATGAGTCGTCGTGCACGTGCAAACTGCATGGCTTATATTAGTCGACTCGCCCATCAGCGTGGACTGTTGTCATGCCCCCCGAAGAGAGAATTGATGTGCCTGTGCTCACATCTGAACCCACGCAGCAGGCCACATGCCCTGCGTCACTTAAAGGCATGCGACCCATGAGTGCATGCAAATTACAAGTAGTGCGTCCTCTTGCCACGCCTGTCTCGAAAGGCCAACGGACTATCAGGGCTGTTGTTACCCCTTGACTAACCCCAACTGTGCTATATGTAACCGCTGGTATGGAAAACTTCTCCGCCTGTGTGACTACATAGCTGATCTGCCGAAAGTATGCTATGACTAGGGCGCCGTGTGCACCGTTATGCAGAAGGTTGCCGTGCCATCTCCGCAAGGCGGGGTGTCTACGTCCCGGTACTCTAATAACAGCTTAACTTAACAAAGCTAGGCTACTTTCAACGCACTATGGCTGGGACAATGGGTGTTTGCGTCTTGTGTCTCTAGTCCTTTTTCGTTCCACTCCCTGATGCAAACCTGCACTTTCTCAAACGGACGCATTATTTCATGAGTAGTGGGCCGTAGCCATGCCTTTGTATCAAACTTGCAGCATACCAGTCGCCTGTTTTAAGGGCGAGCACAGCTCGGTGTGCTTGTTTCCATGCTGTCCAATTTCGTTCGTTTGTGTAGGTGGCCACGAGGTGAAAACGTGTCGGGTTCTTGGACAAGTGTAGGAATCAATGCGTTTTCCTCTACTCATGCTAACCATTGAACTGGCGTGTTCTTCCTGCCAATGATCTCACTCCCCCATACGGCGTGGCTGGAATTTACGACAACTGTCGGGCCTGAAGCAATGCTTTCCAAAATCACATCTGCGTAAACCGCGTCTATTACTTACATCGTTGAAACCGGCCACACATTCAAGACTCGAGGTTGTGAGTGTCATGTTGGCTTATTTCTATATCAAAAAAAAAACCGTACTCAATACAGTTCGACTAACATTATGACCTGGAAGGAGAAACCCTGGTGATTACCTATTTTGAAGCTTCTATTAGCCCCGGCGACATCTATAAGCCACTCTTGCAGGAACTCATCAATACAGTAGTACCCTGTCCGGTTGACGAGCGGAATAATAAGCGTCAGAGTGATCATTCCAATGAACCTTTAGGGCGTCGGAGCCCCAAAAGGAGTCTGGGATAATTTCGTGGTATATGTTTTGGAACACATTGACAACCGCTTATTGTCCCGCGTGATGTCCTGGCATCTGTCGTCCTTGTGGGTAGGTATTGCTAACCTAGTCCGGGCCATCCGAGTTCTTCCGTTGGCGCTGTTAGCCTACCAACCGGAATATATTCTTCCGAAGTGTTAAGGTAACGACATTTATGTCTTTCATGGTTCCATACTTAAAAATTCGCAACTCCTGTGCCTTTGTGGGGTCCCATGGCGACTCATTAATAGTCATTATTACGAGCGGTGAAATGAAGCTCAATACATGACATGGTAGAAAGATTTGGGGGGCAGGAATACCTACAAAAGTTTGCTTAGTGTCTTCAGGGAAAAAAGGACTACAATCATCGGACTCTCGTGCTGCTGGGCTCCGGGTGAACAGCCATGAAAACTTCAACGACCCCGAGTCAATGGGGTCTGTGTGTCTGTGTCTGTACCACTCATTACCAAATATGGGTAATACTCCCGGAGCACCGCCACAATGTGATGTGGGTCGTGGCTGTAGGCTCTCCCTTGAGGCACGTCATCATGTCATTGGACAGGCTCTTACTTTCAGTTCATCTGAGTTTCAGGACCCTCATGACTATGCACTGACTGTGCGTGGGCTGGGCAGACGTTGTCACTTTTGGATCGAAAATCACTGGCTATCATGATCTTCGAGTCTTTTCCGAACACTGCCTCGGTGTGCCTTTGACTGCGCTCCCATCCGTCTACTTATGTTAGACTCCGATAGCCAATCGATCGTCCTGAGTGCATTGGCGACCCCGAGGGACTCGTTCGGCTTCTACCTTACCCGAAGCGGTTTCGCCTGCTGACTCTAGCAGTGGATCTCCCGAAAATTTGGTATGAATGTTGACGGTGATTTGTTCTCGTCACGGAGCGATACACCATTGCATCTGCTGAGTCTTATGATGGACAGCCGGTGGGTTTCAACTACATATATTAAAGAAACATTCACGGAGGAATCCTCTAACAAAGAAAAGTCAACATATAAGATTTGTGAGCACCCTGGATGCTCGCCCTGCAAACAACGCTCACTGCCGCATCCTTCCATTGGGTTTCCTCCTCGATGGACGAACATGCGCTGGAAAGTGATCACGCCTCTCCTTCGGGTTCCATGGGATGGAGAACGCGGGCGCCGACTCCTCGACACCAACCACAACTTCCACCAGAGAGGGCGGACTTGGGCGCCACTGGCCTGTCTGGTGAGCGGTCCTTTCTTAAGGCACCATGCTGCGCTCACCTATTTAACCATAGGGCATTCCCGAATCACGGCTCATTCCAGTCGACCCCCCTCCGCTCATCCCGCTTATCAGCATCCGGAGCATTCTCCTAGCCCAGCTCCCTCAAGCCATAGCTCCAGATTCGCGCAACCACACGCACATGAATATAGACAAGGTATAGCACCTCAACCCATGCGCCATGCCTTCACCCACCCAGGCGGATGGCCAGATCGTCCTCAGCGCCTCAGGGCACGCGGCTCAGTTGGGAGCGCAAGCCGAGCTCGGACATCCCGTTCGTCCTCATTCCTTGTTTCGACGCCCTCACAAGAGCGCTTAGGCAAGCGCAAACGTCCTGCGAGTGCAGAGAGAAGCTCCGCCCTCCCTCAGGCTGTCGTCACCCACCGCGACTCCGGTGGTCCGCAACGGAGCCACCGGAGACACCACAACGTAGCCGAAAAGACACACTCCACTATGCTCCCCTCGGGTGGGATGTACATGACATTCCCGTTGGACATTCCCTCTCCCGAGCCGGATGCTGAGGGCAGTGCACCCGCTGGTCCTCCTCCCTTCGAGCATGGGCCGTCAGAGTTGCCGCCCCGGCGTTACGAAACACAAGGGGCCGAAGGGGAGAGTAGCGGACCGGAACGACCCGCCAAGCGAGGGAGGCTTCCTGCAGACGTCATGGACCACGTAAGTGCTACTCCTCAGGTCAGCTGCTGCCACATTTTCTGATCTGGTGTCATTGTGTTAGCTACCAACAATTGAAGGCCGTCTACATAAGATAGAGGTCGCTGTACAAGACTATCTTGACGCAAGGAACCGGCGAGCTTTGGAGAAATCGAAGCTTCCTGGTTCTGAGTGAATCTGCTACTCACTGTCTTTCATAAATTTTCAACACTGTATCCATCGCTGTACTGAGTACGGACGGACGTGGACTCTGGACATCCCATCCTTGATCGCATACCCCTAATTACTTGTGTTACCCTTACCCTCACCATTGTTGTTGTTGTACTGCGTACTGCCCAACTCACTGCCATAGCTATCACGTGACTCAATTAATTTATAATTGGATTTGCGACAATAACGGTCACGCTTGTACATTTATTTCACAGCCACCGCAACAGTTGTTGCCACACATCAATCAACGGCATGCGTTAGTGCAGTGTTCGTGCAGTGTCCTCATTGCCGCACGCCATGTTCAGCGCCTTACTCACACCTCTCCGCGCGAGATTCGAAACGCAACCTCGAGTTGAAGCAATCACGACACCTGCGGCAGACGACGTGGATGACATAGCGCCCGAGGACTTTGCGCGCGACGTGCTCATTGAGCTCATGAGGAATGCTGTTGAGAAGCTCAAAATAACGGGAGATGTTCGTTCCGGTGTAGAGGTAGGAATTCTACGTGGCGATACGGTTGGTACCTTAACGAGTGTTCAAAGGTCTTGACCGAAGTACACCGGATTATGTTGGAGGATGCCTGCACAAAAGATGTATTCCGTGAAATGGACGGCTTCCTTGCTATCATCAACATATTGTCAACACTCCCCATGTGCCGCGAGGAGAGCATCACTACTGAACGTGAAGAACAGGCACTTAGCAATACGATCGAGGTTGCACGTCTCGTATTTGTTATTGCATCCGAGGCCATGGTCGACAATGAGGCAAACTCACTGTATTTTGAGGTGGGCCCTATTATATATCATCTGTTGTCTCCATCTCACTGTCCCTACGTTCTTTCAGTGCCATGTCGGGTACGAGTCCCTCGCTCAAGCCTTGCAACCACTTGTCATGGACGCCCAAGTTGAAGACCAGATCCTCGGTTTCCTCTTCTCCTTCGCACTTCACGATTTCTCTGTCTCCAGCATCTTTATGTCGCTTCGCGACGCCGAGTATAGTGACCTCGATTCTCGGATCAAGGATATCGAGGTTCGCCTTGACCTTATCGCCAGGCCAGGCGCCATCGGTATTCTTCTTGATCTTCTGCCGAAACTTTCGGAAGATTCAATGCTACACTATGTGGTCTACAGGCTTCTGGAGCGGCTTTCGGCTCTCAAACATAGGAATAAGGTTGTTCTGTCTGGTCTTGGTATTTTGGGTCGTCTATTTCAGATCTTCACTTCCCAAAAGGGATCTTCTGTCGCAAGTCAGGAACAACGGATCATACACAAACTACTGAGGCGGATTCTTGACTTGGGTGCTACCGCAGCTGACACGCGGATCATGTTTCAGTCAGCAGTTGTGCTCGATGGGACTCTCGATACGGATATCTTGGAGATGATCCGTGCCGGAATCAAGTCTAGGTGGCCAGACCACTTCTCATTGGAAAAACGTGCCGCTCTAAGATTCCACGAGGAAAATACAAAGGGGTTGCCTACCTCAGGGTTTACATTATTAGTATGTCTGTGTTAATGATGCTGTTACACTACTGGAGGTTTCTCCGTGTTTAGATTTGGGTTTGGCTTGAGCGATATCCCACACAGGAAGCACAAACTATTTTCTCCTTCCGTGTTCCATCAGACACACTATTCCATGTCAAGATCCGGGTAGATGGTCGATTAGAACTATGGAGTTATGGTCAGCCTCCTCCTGGAGTTATAACAAAATCTAGCTTTCCAACATCTCGGTGGTTTCATATTGCGGTGGTCCATTACCCCCATCGAGGGCCGCACCCTAATTTGCGTTCGTGCTATTCCCTGCGTCTCTACCTATCTAATCGTTACCCCAGGGTTTTTTGTTGATGGCGTTCTAATTGACCTTATGGACTGGGCTTACCCTCGGCCCGAGATGGCCGCGCAGAGTGGCACATATATGATTGGAGACGATTCAGAGGGAGCAAGCATGAGCTGGTGCGTGGCCTCAGCCACTTTATTATCTATCCCCATCGGTATGTTTCGTGCGTCTGTGGGTGCTTCCACGTTGGTCTAAATATCAGTAGGAGACCATCTCCCTCGGTTCATTCACCATCTCGGGCCCAGGTATAATGCGATTTTTCAATCCAAATGTCTCGCCAAGTTCTTGACGTACGAGGCCTCTACCTCGCTTAACATTTTTTTGTCCAATCTCCGCTCATCTAAGGGTGGGATGACGCCTGACGTCGTAGCCCTGGTAAAAGCCATAAATGATGGGATTGGCATAGAGGAAGCCTCGGTGGTATTCTCGTTTAGTCCAGCAGCATACATGCCGCGCGCTGATGGCACGTTGGCCACTCTGAGCCTTTTCACGAAACATGGTAATGTGCACCCAACAAAGACCTACTGCATTGACACTGCGATGTGGGAAATTGGTGGCGTGGCCGTAGCTTTACGACTGATCCAACTAGCAAAGGTAAGGCTGTTTCAAATTTTGTTAGATATAACTCAATCATCCCGAACAGACACCACACGAACTCTCTCGGACACTTGGCATACTCACCGATGGGCTCAGGAATAGCTGGCAAAACTCAGAGGACATGGAACGCATGCGTACGTCATCATTTGTCTCTAATCACAATCTTTTTATGGGACCACGTAGGAGGATATGAGATTCTATCTGAGATCTTGCGAAAGAAGAGCGAGCTAATCAACGTGACAAGCTATGAGACACTCTTTGAATTTTTGGGCGTGAATTTTAAGAACCCTGAGTCAGTGACGGCTAACGTAAATGCTGTTATATTCTCACTTTTATTTGTAGCCACTCAACAGTTACAAATCCCGTTGCTTACCGGTTCATTGCCCTCGATTTTGAGCTGTGGTCGAAGACGAGTGCCGAAATTCAGCGCATTCACCTTGAACATTTTATGGATCTTGTCGTGTCAAGTCGGTACAGACACTTCAATGTGAAACAACGGCTCTCTGGAACGGGCCTCACGCGCCGGTTCTTGTTTGTGTGGCAGACTTCTTTTTATGAGGCTGAAACCGTGCCTCATTTCTTGAAGACATTCAAAGCGGTGATGGGCTCGTCATTCCTTGCTGAGGACACCATCAAGCCTGTATTGTCTTATTTAGCTGCCTATCTCCACCACGGTAAGCGCAATGTATTGCCGTCTGGTGCGATTCTGAATGTCTTGTGAAGTCACATCAGAAGTCTCCTCCCCAAAATCTGTTCTGTCCTTTGTCGACCAAGACCATGCTCGTGAAAAGGCGGAACAGCTTCTCGAGGTCTTCGTCTCAATCATGTCCGAGTCCACTGACTGTTATACGCGGTTCTCTACTGCTCTTCCTGTGACTCGGATCTATCTCCTTCTCCTTGGGGATAGCCCCTCGTCCTTCGTTGCCAAGCAAGTTCTCGACCTCATAACAATTAGTTTGAACAAGTCCAAGTCTTTCAGTCGGAAATTTGAGCTCGTCAGCGGATGGACGGTCCTGAAGACGATCCTTCCTCGTGTCTGGGATAGCAACATCCATTCTGCAGCGTTTGGCATCTTCTCGGAACAGACTCAGAATCAGGGAACAGTTGTAGGCTGTTCCCAGATTCTTCCTGCGATCTTGAGTTCCTTGGCTAGAATACTAGTCACAGTACTAGTGACCCAAGGCTCGCCTCCTCAAGACATTGAGGTGAACGAAAATGGTGCGTATCACGGTCCGTTCGAGTTTGAGACAATCTCATTGATATGGCCAAATGGACTAGAGGAGCGCTCCACGGCCTATGCTGAAGCAATCCTTGAAGAGCTTGTCCTCTTGCAGTCTTCATGTCCCACGTTTCGGCAGTTGTTTGAATCACAACAGACAACACAATCATATATCCAGGCATTTCGGACATTCGTGACACGCCTCGCCTCGGCTAATGAAATTTCCCAAAACCATATACGGATATGCGAGAAGCTAATGCACTTCGGTCTGACCCTATCTTTGGACCATTCAGTTGTGGGGCCCCAGAAACGCGAGGTATGTCTGCTGCTCCCGCTTTCCGTGTGAGCATATCATCATTTTCTGGAGATCTTGGACATTCTACAAAATGCTGAACAACTCATCAATGGCGGGAATTACCAACGCACAAGGATTGATCCATCGTTGGTCTCCGAGCGGCGCTCAGGCTCAGTCAGGCGTCGCTTTACGTCAGCAAGACTCGGCCTGCAACTCGGCGAACGCACTGTCCAGAAGTCGATGGCTCGAATCCAAGAGTGGCGTGCTACTATCATCTTGACGGAACGTAAGCGACTGCGTAAAAACCTTTTGGACATGTGAGTCTCCAATCTAATAACTCAAAGGTTAGCTGACTTGCATCTTAGGAAGGAAGAGAACCGCCAAATGTCTCGTCTGAACGATTGGATGATCCCACTCTCTGCCGAGCGCGGCCTTTGGGAAATACCTAATCTCCATCGTGCATGGCGACTAGATGAGACCGAAGGTCCACATAGAGTGCGGTAAGAGGGTTTCGGGAGATTCCGTCGCGCAGTTTCTCACCATTCACAGGAAAAAGATGGAATCGAATATGATTGCGCCGCTAAGCTCAAAGGTTGACGAAAGTGCCCACTTGCGAGCCATCGAGCTACCCCAACAAGATGATCAGCCTTCATTCCGGGTGGAGGTGCCACCATGGGCTGAGTCATACGAAATATCATCTACGGATGTAGACGGTAGTGCCAATGTTCCAGCTTCCTTTAATAGGTCCTAAATGTCTTTCCAGATAATCGTCAGTTAGCGGAAGATGTCGTGGACGACAAACATCGTAGGGTTCGTCACGAGCTTGAACCAGGAGATGTGATCGAGGCCGTCAGTACTATCGCAAGAATCACTGGGGTTGATTCTTCTCGTGAGTTTATCGTTGAATCAGTGACGAGTGCGCTCAGTAGGATTAGCTGGTCTCTTAATCTGCGGGCGGACACACTTCTACATCTTGGAGGGTCTAGTAGAAAACGATGACGGCGAGGTAATTGACGCACAAGATGCTCCTCGAAGTTTGCTCTTCGTTCCTGGTAGCATTCTAGATTTGCATGGTATTCAACGAGCTCAACGGTGGTAAGGGCATCCTTTCCACCCACTGCTTCAGCTTAAGTCTACGCCAGGCCGTACGAACAGATAGCCAACATAAGCGATAGGACATTCCTTTTCCGTGACGTTGCGTGAGGTCCCGCTCGATTACCTCGGGATTACCAGTGTGCTTATCGGAAATACAGGCTGGAGATTTACCTTAAAGATAGTCGCTCTGTCCTGCTTGTCTTCACAGATCGTAGGAAGAGAACGGACATGGACCGGAGGCTGTCGTCTGCCGTTGGCGGGCACCCAGGACACTCAGCAGCCGTTCTTACACCTGTCCTCACGCCTGGATTCACACCCAATATCCTTAAATCCCCATTCGCAAGTATAGTTAGTGCACGAGTCTTCGCCGGATTCCGTGCAGATGAGCTGTCAACAGCCCAGCGAAAGTGGCAGGCCAGAGAAATCAGTAACGTTCGTTAATATTCGATTTACATACTGTCTTCTCACTTCTCTTACAGTTCACTTATTTAAGCATCCTCAATCAGATTTCTGGTCGCACGCCGAGCGATGCCACACAGTACCCAGTATTTCGTATGTCATCTCCCTAGACTGGGACCACTGCTTATCTGTATTGCCTCAGCATGGGTACTGCAAGACCATGAATCTGACACTTTGGACCTCTCGTCGAGAGATACCTTCAGGGAGTGAGTCTTTGTTCCTTCAATTCCATCACTAAAGAGACTAATTGGATGTTCAGTCTGACACAGCCGATGGGTGCACTGACCCCTGCACGGCGCGAGGCAG
>Ga0210393_10005244_pt1 | contig 10207 bp, 13 predicted proteins | sample IncBWC27OmetaG_FD_160068 | JGI IMG/M metagenome (GOLD analysis project Ga0210393, IMG submission 160068) | Forest soil microbial communities from Barre Woods Harvard Forest LTER site, Petersham, Massachusetts, United States - Inc-BW-C-27-O ...
CATCAATCTGGGCTCCAATCTGGGGCCCGACATCGACTTGACCTTCGGCTATAATCTTGTCGCTGACGGGTCAGGCGGATTTGGTTTCGACTTCGCCGTCGGAGGCGCGGTTCCGGAGCCCTCGACCTGGGCAATGATGCTGATCGGGTTCGCCGGGCTCGGCTTCGCAGGGTATCGCGCCTCGCGCAAGAACGTCGCGGTTACGGTGTGAGCGAATGTAGTTGGATCTGGCGAATTTCGGGTCAAGCGCGCCGCAAAAGATGTCGACAGCAACGCCCGTGGTCGGCGGAAATAGCTCCCCTTCGACGACGACAAGTTCATCGTCGCCGAGCTCGGCGCGGACGTTGACCCGTTCATGATCCATCCGTTCGCGGCCCTGGCGGAAAAGGAACGCGCTCTGATCTCGCAGCGCACGAAGGCCGCGCTGAGCGCCGCCAAGGCCCGCGGTCAGAAGCTTGGTAATCCGAATATCTCAGCGGCCCGTGAAGCCGGCGCAACGGCCCTCAAGGCCAACGCAGACCGCCATGCGGCGAACGTCCCAGAAGAGCGGCGCAAAGACGTTGCGGGCCATCGCCGACGCCCTCAACGCCCGTGGCATCCCGACGCCCTGAGGTCGGAAGTGGGAGTGTCCGGAACGCGCTGGCGAGGGCTTAACACCTTCGCTCCGCGGCCTTGCCATTTTTGCCTTTTTTGCCGTTTTTTTACCGGTGCCAGGGTAGCCCGCGCGGCAAAGCCGAATTGCCCCGTCTTCAGTTTTCCGGCAGTTTTTTTAACAGATCCCTGGGCCTCCAAATCGCTGGACCCCTTACCGCCCAAGTTCGCGCTATAGAGCGCCGCGAAAGTCTCTGATGAGAGCCCGGAGAGCGCGCCGCTCGGCGATCGCTTCCCGAGTGCGGAGCCCATGGCGATAGTTGCCGTTCCGCTCACCGGGGGGCGCGCCGCTGCCTTTTCCCCCGCCGTGCATGCGGCAGCGCTTCTTGCCCGTCGACGCGGCCTTCTGGCAGGGTGTCCCGGCTCGCGTCTTCGCCAAACAGCGCGGCGCCTGGCGCAAAGGCAAGGGCTCTCGCGTCGGTCGCTCCATCGGCTTGTCGTCCTCTTTCATCGGCTACCCCTCCCTCGGCCCGTTGGGTTGAAACCGCCCCGACGATCGCTTGGCCGCCGGAATAAACGTGCACGTGTTCGACCCGAACCGTCTGTTCGCCGCCGCGCTTGAGCTTGGCCTTCTCCCTCGCACCGTGACGTGCTCGCCGCGGATGACCGCGGACAAGGATGTGAGACGCTGCTGGCCATCAAGCAGCAGCCGCGTGCTTTGATAAGGGTTGACCGTCTGCGTAACAGCGAATTCCTGCAAGGGCACGCCTTCATCGGTGTCCCAGACCAGGATTGCGCCCGATGGGTAGCCGCGATAGAGCGAATCCATGAGGTCGCGGACTCGGGTCGAACGCCAGACATAGCGCCGCTGCATTTCCGGCAACCGTAGCTCGCCGCGCTGAATCATCGATACCAGCTCGTCTACGGTTGCTTCAGCCTTTGCCATTTAACCCCGCTTGGCGTGTGCGATTGTTCAGTTGGAAGCTTGTCTCAGATGTCCCCGCCGGCTGGGACTCTCGGCAGTAGTATCGGCGGAAATTTCGACGGGTTTGTCGTTCGGGTCATGCGGGACCAACTCCCCTCGAAAGGCCTTCGCCAGAATGGCCTGGTCGAGCCTCGGCAGAAGTCGCGAAGCGTTCGTGTGCTCGGCGGCAACGCGATCGAGCCAAGCGAAGGCGGTCTCGATGCGGCGGACAATTTCCTGCTGCTCTGGAGTCTCGCAGACCGGAAATGGCAGCGAAGATATCCGGAGGTTCACAATGGGTCGGCATCTCGACGCGGGTTTCGGGGGTGCGCCGAACGTGTCGGGAGCGACGCTGTCGACGCGCGCCGCCGTGAGGGCGACCTGATCGCGCAGTTGGGCCATTGGGGTTACTTTCGGCGGCAGATGACGCCCTTCGATTTCGGCGAGTCTCTGCCTCACTCGCTTGGAGAGTCCTGAGACGCCCAGGTTGGCGCGCGTGGCCGGCGGCAGGCTGGCGATGATTTCGTCCGAGAGCGTGCGGTGCTGAGCGCAGAGGATGCACTCGTCAAGCCAGGAATCGGGGATCCGCGCGCCGATATCGGTAGCGATAAAGCCGAATTTGGCCTTCCAGCTTGGAATCTGAGGCTGTACTGCTTGCCGCGCGGCCGATTGGAGCCGGACATTTTCACTGCGACGTCTCGACCGACCAGCAGGCTTTCACCGACGGTGAGGCTTTCGTACAGCTTGCCGCCACTGGCGTGGTGACGCGCGAGCTTGCCCGCGGCTTTCGCGAGCTTGATTTGCGCGTCGGTCATTTCGCGTGAGAAATCGAACTCGGTCACGATCGTCGCCGGCTCCATCAAAGTCGGCCACTCGCCCGAAGACGTCGACTGCGATCGCATAGGATTTGAGTCTTTTGGCGCGACCGCCGAGCGCGTTTCCTCGACGACGTAAAAAAGCAATCGTTTGTTGCGATCGGACGCGCGGAAGTCGGGCGAACGGAGCAGGAGCGAGAGCGCTTCGCGGACCTCTTCCGCTCGGATATTGTCGTTCAACGCTGAATTGTCATTTAGCGCTCTCGCTCGCTCCGGGGCCGAATGATCGTTTGGCGGTGCGTCCGGACTAAAATGCGAAGTCCAGCCGCCCGCGACAATAACGGGACGATCCGAAGTTATTAGTTGACTTTCGCTCATGTAAATTCAACGCGTTGTCTTCTTTGGACTATTACCCCTTGTTCCAGTTCGGGTTATTGCGGAAGAACGTCCAATCTATTGCCAAATCCGCATTCGTACTGCGCGTCGCCACGTTTCGCGATAGCGAAATTCCGCGATAAGCCATTGACGGCGCTTGCTGTCACGGGAGTTTCCCCGTTCGCTCTCGGCGGATTTTGAGGCAGCAACGCTCTCAACTAGAGTCGAACGTTAATATCCCGGAGCTTGCTCGAAATGACGCGGCGGCGGATCGACTTGAAGGGCGGAACGACACGGGTTGGGTCTGTCGCTAGCTTCAATCGAATCCCCCTGCAGTGAGGTCAACGGTATGACGGAACAACGCCCTCGGCCGCGTAGAGCAGCGTATCGGCGCTTGTTGAATCACGCTCCGTCTTAAGAGAAACCTATTGAGTGCAACCATGAGCAAGAAAAAAAATCCGGCGAAATCGGCGCTCGTGTCCGCACGGGGCGTCGAAGACGCGGAGGCTGCGCGCGCATTTCTTGCCGAGCGGTCAACCGAGGAAATTGAATGCGTCGTCCCCGACCAGGGTGGTGTGGCTCGGGGTAAGATCATGCCGGTCTCAAAGTTTTTGAGTTCACCGGTGATGAATCTACCTCTATCGATCTTCTACCAATGCATCACGGGGGAATATCCCGACTATGAGGGGCTCATCGATTCTGTCGAGGCCGACACCGACCTTTTCATGCAACCCGACTGGGCGACCTTGACCGCGGTGCCCTGGGCGACGGACCCCACGGCGCAGGTCATTCATGACGCCGTCACCGGAGACGGACGTCCGGTCGAGCAGGCTCCGCGCCAGGTTTTGCGACGTGTCCGCGAGCACTACCGTCGAAAGGGCTGGCAGCCGGTGGTTGCGCCCGAAATTGAATTCTATCTCGTCGAACCGAATACCGACGCCGATTATCCGCTGAAGCCGCCGGTCGGTCGTTCAGGACGGCCGGAGATCGGTCGTCAGGGTTATTCCATATCGGCGGTGAACGAGTTCAACGCTCTATTCGACGACATCTACAAATATTCAGAAAAGCAGGGATTGGCGATCGACACGCTGATCCACGAAGATGGCGCGGCGCAAATGGAGATTAACCTGCTCCACGGCGATCCCCTCGAACTGGCGGACCAGACTTTTCTGTTCAAGCGCACGATCCGCGAAGCGGCTATGATGCACAAGATCTATGCGACATTCATGGCTAAACCCATTGCCGACGAACCGGGCTCGGCCCTTCACGTTCACCAGTCCGTGCTGGATTCAGAAGGGCGGAATATTTTCTCCGATCCGGAGACGGGCGGCCCGACGCCGCTTTTCTTTTCTTTTCTCGCGGGTCAGCAGAAATATCTGCCGGCCATCATGTGCATGCTGGCGCCTTACGTGAATTCGTATCGCCGTTTGACGCGCGACAGTATGGCGCCGATCAACGTGCAATGGGGCTATGACAATCGCACGGCCGGTTTGCGAGTTCCCCCTTCAGGGCCGCAGGCGCGCAGGGTGGAGAACCGCGTGCCGGGGTCCGATGCGAATCCTTACCTCGCGATCGCAGCCTCGCTTGCGGCGGGCTATCTCGGAATGACTGAAGGATTGGAGGCCACCGCGCCGATCGACACCAACGCCAACAACAGCGACTACGAACTGCCGCGCGGCCTTCTGGAAGCAGTGGCCGAACTCGAAGATTGCGAACCCATTAACCAGCTGATGGGGGTAAGCTTCGTAAGCGCTTATGCCGCGATCAAGAAGCAGGAGTTCGAAACCTACATGCGCGTGATCAGCCCCTGGGAGCGCGAATATCTCTTGCTGAATGTCTGATGGTTGGCGGTTCACGGAGATCAAGCGGGATGCGCGTCCATATCCCGATACGCGCTGGGGGAGACACCCATCTCGTCCCGGAAGGATCGACAAGAATGGGCGACGTCTTCAAAGCCGACGACGTAAGCGACTTGCGAGATTGGCCTCTTCCGGGGACCAATCGCCCTAAGCTGGCGGCAGGTGCACGAGACCGCCTTGCACCGCGCGAAACGAATGGTGCCGGGGAAGCGGCTGCCGAAAGCGTGATCGTCGAAGTCTTCTTGACCGACGCAAATGGCCTGTCGCGGGGAAATGGCTGCCGGAGAGCAAGAGGCTTGATCTCTTGGCGAAGGGGCTACCGATGCCCTTTTCCGTTTTCGCGCCAGGATATCTGGGGACGTGACGTGAACGCCGCCAGGCTCGCGCATGGCGCCGGCGATCCCGACGGTCTCTATATGGCGATCGATGGGTCGTCGGTTCCCGTGTCCTGGCTGCCGCAGCCGACGACGCAGATTATGCTGCGGATGATGGAATCCAACGGCGCTCCCTTCTTCGCTGACCCTCGCACGGTTCTTGAGTCCGTGCTTGTGCGCTTTTCCGCGGCGGGGCTTTCGCCAATAGCGGCGACGGAGATCGAGTTCTATCTCACGCATGAAAGCGAGCTCGCCGGAGAGGCCCCGCGGCCACGCGGCGCGGACCACCGGCGATGGAAGGGCTGGCACGCAGATGCGCTGAATATCGAGGCGCTACACGACGAGGGACTCATCCTTGCCGATATTGCACGGTTCGCACGTGAGCAGAAAGTCCGATCGAAACCATCATACGCGAGAACGGGCCAGGCCAATACGAGGTCAATTTTTCTCATACACGCGACATTGTGCGAGTCGCCGATTGGACGATTGTGCTGAAGCGCATCGTACGTGGAGCCGCGCGGCGCCACGGGATGGATGCGACTTTCATGGCTAAGCCCTGAGGCAGCTTCTCTGGCGGCGGAATGCATACGCATATCAGCATAGTCGATGAATCGAACCGCAACATATTCACGGTGGAGGGCGCGGCTCCGAGCGGCAAGCTCCGGCAGGTCGTGGCCGGCACGCTCAACGCGATGAAAGACAGCATGTTGGTTTTCGCGCCGCACGCCAATTCCTTCCGCCGCCTTGCGCCGACTTCACATGCGCCGACGCGGTTGAGTCGGGGCATCGACAACCGCACCGCGGCCGTCCGGGTCATAGAGGCGGGCGCGGCCACACGTGTCGAGCATCGCGTTTCAGGTTGTGACAGCAATCCCTATCTCATGCTCGCCATCATTCTCGCGGGGGCGCTGGAAGGCTTAGAAACCAGCGCTTCGCCGCCGGAACCCTTGACCGGCGACCACGGCATCCGCGACGCCGAGAGCTTGCCGCTCACTTGGGAAGAGGCGCTTGCTCGATTTAAGCAGTCCGAATTCGTCGAGAGAGCCTTTGGCGCGGCTTATAAGCATGTGTTCGCTTGCTGTAAGCGGCAAGAGATCGACGAGATGCGAAATCACGTCACCGATATCGAATATGATGCTTATCTTTGGAGAGCATGATTTTGAATGCCACCGCACAACGCGGCCCAAAAGCTCATGTGGCCTCCTATTACGCCGCCACCGCCAATTCGGCGCCAGACCGCCCCGCGTTGATCGGCGAGGTGCGCGCGGACGTCTGCATCGTCGGCGCCGGCTTCACAGGGGTCTCGGCCGCGCTGAGCCTGGCGGAAAACGGCATCGGGGCCGTGGTCCTGGAATCGCATCGCGTTGGCTGGGGTGCTTCTGGACGCAACGGCGGCCAGATTATCAACGGCTACAGCCGCGACTTCGACGTAATCCGCGACCGGTACGGAGCGGCGCAAGCGCGGGCGCTCGGAGATATGGCTCTCGAAGGCGGCGACATCATTCGCGAACGCATCAATACTTATGGCATTGCATGCGATCTGGTGAATGGCGGGTTTTTCGCGGCCTTCAACAACCGACAGATGCTCGAACTGGAGCATCAGAAAAAGCTTTGGGAGATGTACGGCTATCGCGAACTTGAGATGATTCCGTCGAACAAGCTCGAGACATGCGTGGGATCTGACATCTATGTCGGCGGCATGATCGATTATCGATCTGGGCATATTCACCCGCTCAATCTGGTGCTCGGCGAGGCGGCCGCAGCGGAAAGTTTGGGCGCAAAAATTCACGAGGACAGCGCCGTGACAGGAGTCGAGGATCGCGGGGCCGAGACCGTGATCCATACGGTGCAGGGAAGCGTGCGCGCTAAGACCACATTGCTGTGTGGCAACGCCTACCTGGGAGACGCTGCCCCCGAGCTCACGAACAAGATCATGCCGGTGTCGAGCCAGATCGTCGCGACGGAACCCCTCGATTCCGCGATGCTTTCGCGTCTTCTGCCCCCTAACTATTGCGTGGAAGATTGCAACTACATTCTCGATTATTATCGCCGCACACCAGACAACCGATTGCTGTTCGGAGGCGGTGTCGTCTATGGGGGCACCGACCCCCCCAGCATCGAACGAAAAATTCGTCCGCATCTTGCGCGAACCTTTCCCGCGCTTCGTGGCGTTCGGCTAGACTTCGCCTGGAGCGGCAATTTCGCGCTCACATTGACGCGCGTTCCGCATGTCGGGCGGCTCTCGAAAAACGTGTTGTTCAGCCACGGCGACAGCGGTCATGGCGTCACGACGACGCACTTGCTGGGGCGCTTGCTCGCCGAAGCGGTTCGCGGACGAATGGACCGGTTCGACGCGTTTGCTACGCTGCCTTACCATTCCTTTCCCGGCGGGCGACGTTTTCGGGTGCCGCTTACCGTGCTTGGATCTTGGTGGTACGATCTAAGGGACAAACTCGGCGCCTAACTCGCGGAGCGCGAGCCGTGATGCGTGCGATGTCCTTGTCATAAGTTTTTTGCCTGGCGTTCTGACGGAGGCAATTGTGAAGGGCCGAACGATCCGCAGAACCCCTATTGTCGGAATTCTGTGTTGCACAAACACCGTGGTTGGAGAGCCCGCCCAAACCGTCGTTGAGCGCTATGTCAGAGCCGTAATGACTCACCTTGAGGCCGACGCGGTGTTAATCCCAACGCTTTTAGAACAGCGTCGGATTGCCTCGCTGCTATCGCGCCTCGATGGCGTGGTGTTGACGGGCAGCCCAAGCAATGTTGACGGGTCGCTTTACAACGCCGCGCAATTTGAGGGGCCTTTCGATCATGCGCGCGACCGCGCGGCGCTCGATACAGTCGCTTTTGCAAAGGACGCCAACCTGCCTGTACTCGGAATTTGCCGCGGGTTGGAGGAAATCAACGTGGCTTTCGGAGGGACTCTGCGTAGCGGCTTGGCCGGCGCGGGCCGCGAGATCGTCCACCACGCGCCGCCGTCCGCAACCGGACTCGCGCAGTTCGATTGGATCCACGATGTGGAAATCGTTGAAGGGGGCTTGTTTTACCAAGCGTTGGGCCGCAGGTCCGCGCGTGTGAACTCCGTGCATTATCAAGGAATCGAGCGGCTCTCGGATGCGCTTCGAATCGAAGCGCAAGCGAGCGACGGAATCATCGAAGCAATCTCTGCCCGCGACCATCCAATATTCGCTGTTCAGTGGCATCCAGAATTGAATGCTAAAGATCCTGCATCGAAAGCGGTTTTCTCGATTTTCGACGGATTGATCAAACAACGAACAGAATAATTGTTGCGGCGCGATGACATTGACAAAGTAGGACCCGCCGGAGAATCCGACGACAAGTCTTCGATAGGTTTGCTTGGCTGTTCCGAGGCCTGCCACAGACGCTTCGAGAGATGAATATCCCGGATAGAGTGCTTCCACGTCTCGCGGCGGCACGATGAACCAGACCCGGCTCCTCGGCAGCAATCTCCGTCCCGTGACGGAAGCCACCGCGCACGAGATTTGTCACGCCGCGTACTGAAGGAAAGCCACATGCTCAAACTTCAAGATCCGGCTCTGCTCGAGACGCGCGCTTTTATCGGCGGGCAATCGCGGGGAAGGCGCTAAGAGGTTCGATGTCATCAATCCTGCCACGGGCGAGCGCATCGCCGAGGTTGCCGATATGGATGTCGCAACGATGCGCGAGGCGATTGATCTCGCCTATGCCGCGCAGAAGACCTGGGCCGCGATCCCCTTTCTTCCCGGCGGGGCGGAATTGAACACGGTCGTGCACCTGACCGGAGACACCAGCCGCGGCAAGACGACGACATTGCAGACCGGCGCGTCGGTATGGGGTAAAGGGCGCTAAGACCGACGTCGACGGCTCGTTCCTGAACTTCGTCCTCCGACAGATGCGAATAGGATTGCATGGCAACACTCCTTAAGGTCTTGAACAACCTTGCCGATATCAAATCGGCGGGGGTGTTGCACTTCGCGTTAGAACTCAGGCAAGGAGCACGTAGAGACCCTTCAGTTCCAGTTTAGCATCACCCTAGCCAGCCGATGCGAAACGGCCGTCCTGGGGCCACCAGGCCTGCCCCACTGGGACGCCTCGCACCGGTCGTCTCTCGGTTGGGTTCGGGGCGATCTTCGCAGCTTCCGGGACGCGCTTGGCCTCGCCTAATTGTCGGCGCTGCATATGAGCTTCGAGCGCGGCCATTCGGTTGCTGAGCGGCGCGGCGGAGTCGGCGGTGCAGCGGCTGGGCGAGCACGACGATTGCCGACGTTCTCGTCCGCCGGCTTGAGCACTCGCGGCTTCGTCGGCGGAGGCGGTCTCGGCCGAAAACGCGAATCGCCGGCCTTGCGCTCGCGAGCGATCCGACGAGCGATCGAGCCGCGACTCGCGCCGAGCTCGCGAGCAATGTCAGTCAGCGTCGCCCCGCGCCGCCAAAGATCAGCGACCCGGTCGATGACGGAATCCGCCTCGTCACTCATCGGTCACCCTTAGAGCCGCGCGGATGGCAGAGCTGCATCAACTCCCGCTTCCACCGCCGCGTCTCCCGGCGCGAGATTCCGTCCGCCTCGGCCTCGCGCGCCTGGGCCTCCTCAAACGCAGCCTGGCGGCGACGTCGGCCGATCTCTGCGACGACCGTCGTGGCAATGCAGATTTCACAAATTCGCGTCTTCGGCGCTTCCCCCAGAATCAGCGAATGCCGCTCTTCCGCGCACGACTTGCCGCACATTCCGCAAACGGCGGGAATGCGGCGGGCGAAAGCCGCGCTGGCTTCCTCGGCGGCCTTGCGGCGGACGTACGCGGCTTCCTCTTCCTCGACCAATCTCAGCGCGTCATCCGGCGGCGTGTATGCGCGCATCGTCTGCGTGGCGAGGTCGCGCAGCATGACCCTCGCCGCCTGTCGGACAAGACGCGGCGCCTGCCGATGCGGATCGAGGATCCGAATGATATCGCAGGAGAGCTAATGCGGAACGAGGTCCTTTTTCTGCGCCCCTCGAATGGTGATCGCTTGCGTCACCAGCACACTCAACTCGGTGGCTTCCCTAGAGCTCGCCTAGAGGCAAGGCCCGCTTTTCTGCCCGCCTTCGGACGTTCGGGGCCGCAATCCGCAGCAACCGCTTCACGTCGACTCCCGCCGTCGGCTTCGCGCAAAAAGCGGCCATTCCCAGACGGCGTAGAGAATGGCTCAAAATCGATCCAAAGCCGCAGTTCGACCTTTGGCTCCGCGTCTTC
>Ga0210393_10005250_pt1 | contig 10198 bp, 5 predicted proteins | sample IncBWC27OmetaG_FD_160068 | JGI IMG/M metagenome (GOLD analysis project Ga0210393, IMG submission 160068) | Forest soil microbial communities from Barre Woods Harvard Forest LTER site, Petersham, Massachusetts, United States - Inc-BW-C-27-O ...
TTGTTGTCAACGATCCAGGGGGCGGTCTCACCGGTGACGGCACCGATGCCGGTCCGGCCGACGATGTGGTGCGTGAGATCGCCGCTGCCGGTGGTCAAGCGGTCGCCAGCACCGACTCGGTGGCCACTGCAGCCGGCGGCAAGGCGATTATCGACGCGGCGCTCGATATGTACGGACGCATCGACCTCCTCATCCACAACGCCGGCAACGTGCGTCGCGCGTCGCTGAAAGAGATGAGCTACGAGGACTTCGACGCGGTGCTGGATGTCCATCTGCGCGGCGCATTCCATGTCGTGCGGCCCGTGTTCCCCGTGATGTGCGAGGCCGGTTACGGCCGCATTGTGCTGACGTCGTCGATCGGTGGCCTGTACGGAAACCACGGTGTGGCCAACTATGCGGCCGCGAAGGCCGGCGTGATCGGGCTGTCTAGTGTCGCGGCGCTCGAAGGCGCCCCCGACGGCGTGACGTGCAACGTCATCGTCCCGGCCGCGGTGACAAGAATGGCCGCAGGCATCGACATCTCGGCCTACCCGCCGATGGGACCGGAGCTCGTTGCGCCCGTGGTGGGTTGGCTCGCACACGAATCCTGTTCGGTGAGCGGAGAGGTGTTCATCGCGCTGGCGGGCCGGGTGGCGCGGGCGGTCATCGCCGAAAGCCCCGGTGTTTATCGGCCATCGTGGACGGTCGAGGATGTTGGCGACCATGTCGATGCAATTCGAAACATTGAGGCACCGCTGATCTTTCCGGTCGTGCCCGACGGTCATGACCAGCACATGCGCTACAGCTTCGAACTGACGCATCGCTCAAGCGATCGAGGCGCACTCCATGGCTAGCCCGACGAGGACGGGCCCGCTTGCCGGTGTGCGGGTAATCGACCTCACCGCAATGGTGATGGGGCCGTACTGCACGCAGATCATGGCCGATATGGGCGCTGACGTGATCAAAGTCGAACCGCCACAGGGCGATAACACCCGCTACATCTCGGTGGGTCCGGCGCCGGGGATGAGCGGCGTGTTCGTTAACGTCAACCGGGGCAAGCGCAGCATCGTGCTGGATCTGCAAACCGACGCCGGAACGAGCGCCCTGCGCGCGCTTATTGAGACCGCGGACGTATTCATCCACTCGATGCGCGCCAAGGCGATCGCCAAGCTCGGCTTCGGCTACGACGAGGTCGCCGCGATCAACCCAGCGATCGTGTACACCAATTGCTACGGGTACGGTCGCCGCGGACCCGAGCGCGACCGGCCCGCGTACGACGACACGATCCAGGCCGAGTGCGGTCTGCCGGCGGTACAAGCGCAACTGACCGGCGAGGTCGACTACGTCGGAACCATCATGGCCGACAAGGTCGCCGGGCTAACGGCGCTGTATGCGACGACCATGGCGTTGTTTCACCACGCGCGCACCGGGGAGGGGCAAGAAGTCGAGGTCGCCATGTTCGAAACCATGGCCTCGTTCATCCTCGTCGAACACGCCAACGGCGCCATGTTCGACCCTCCCCTGGGGCCAGCGGTGTATCCGCGCACCGTGGCACCCAACCGCCGTCCGTACCGCACCAGCGACGGCTACATCGCCGCGTTGATCTACAACGACAAGCACTGGAACGCGTTCGTCGACGCTGTGCGGCCACCGTGGGCCGGTGAGCTGTATTCCACGCTGGAACAGCGCGCAATGCAGATCGACACCATCTACGGGCTAGTGGCCGAGACCATGAAACAGCGCTCGACCCAGGAGTGGCTGGCGCTGTTCCGCGAACTCGAGATACCGGCCGCGCCACTGAACACACCCGGCGCGCTGTTCGACGACCCGCATCTCAACGCCGTCGGCATGTTTGAGACCGTGGACACCCCGCACGGCCCGGTGCGCTTCCCGGGCGTACCTACCTGGTTCTCGCAGACACCGGGTCGCGTCGCCGGGCCGGCGCCCGAGCTCGGCGCCCACACCACAGAGATTCTCGACGAGCTAGGGCTGGCGGTCGACGCGAAACCCATTTTGGGTTCGGGATAGGGGGCGCGTGGACTTCGCAATGAGCCAGGAGGCTGCGCGGCCGCGGGCCGATCTCCTTGAACTCGTGAACAGGTATCTATCGCTAAGGAGTTTTTAAGCATGGCTGTGCCCGTTTACAAACGCATACTCGACCTGTTCGAGGCCGAGGGCGTGAACACGCTGTTCGGTATCCCGGACCCGAACTTCGTGCACATGTTCCTTGAGGCCGAATCGCGCGGCTGGCATGTGGTCTCGCCGCACCACGAAGAAAGCGCCGGTTTCATGGCCGAGGCCGTGTCGCGGATGACCGGCAAGCCGGGCCTTTGCATCGGCACGCTGGGTCCGGGCGTGGCCAATATTGCCGGGGCGATGATGTGCGCCAAGGTGGAGAACTCGCCGGTCATCTTCCTCGGCGGCCAACGGGCGCGCATCACCGAACGGCGCGTGCGGCGTGGACGCATCCAGTTCGTCCGCCAGGAAGCGCTTTTCGCGCCAGCGGTGAAGTACAGCGCGTCGATCGAATACGCCGACCAGACCGATGAAATCGTTCGAGAGGCGATTCGGCGTGCGATGTCGACGACACCCGGACCCGCCTACATCGAGTATCCGTCCAATGTAATCCTGGAAGAGCTCGACGTCGCAGACCCCCTGCCGCCCAACGTGTATCGCCTCGTCAATCATGGGGCGGGCGCACGGGAGATCGCCGAAGCGGCCAGGCTGGTGTGCGAGGCCAAGAATCCGATCCTGTTGGTCGGCCACGGTGTTCACACGTCGCGCACCGGAGAGGCGGTCAGGCAACTGGCCGACTTGATGGGCTGCCCGGCGATCCAGACATCTGGCGGCACCTCGTTCATCCCCGGGCTGGAGGATCGCACCTTTCCCTATGGCTTTGCCTCCGCGGCAGTCGAAGCCGTGGCCACGTCGGATTTGTGCATCGCGCTGGGCACCGAGCTCGGCGAGCCGGTTCATTACGGCAGGACCCGGCACTGGGCGGAGAACGACGCCATCCGCAAGTGGGTTTACGTCGAGCAGGACCCGACGGCGATCGGCGTGAACCGGGCGGTCGACGTGGCGCTGGTGGGAGACCTGCGCGGCGTGGTGCCCCAGCTGGTCGACGCGCTCAAGGACAGCCCGCGAGCACCATCGGCCGATCTTGCACGCTGGATCAAACAGGATGCCGACCAGCTCGCCGAATTGGCCGAGACCGCGCCGAGCGGCCGGGCCCCGGTCCACCCCGCGCGCTTCGTGGTCGAGGCGACTAAAGCCTTTCCGGCCGAAGGCATCATGGTCCGCGACGGCGGCGCGACGGTCATTTTTCAGTGGACCTATTCGCAGGCCAAGCCGCACGACGTTATCTGGAATCAGAACTTCGGCCACCTGGGCACGGGCTTGCCCTATGCCATCGGTGCTTCGGTCGCCGACGGCGGCAAGCGGCCGGTCATGCTGCTGACCAGCGACTCCTCGTTCATGTTCCACATCGCCGAGCTGGAGACCGCGGCACGACTGAAGCTGCCGCTGGTGAGTGTGGTGGGCGTCGACAACCAGTGGGGTCTCGAAGTCGGCGTCTACAAGCGCACGTTCACCCAGCCGTCTCCGCAGCCCGGTGTGCACTGGAGCAAGGACGTGCGCTTCGACAAAATCGCCCAGGGCTTCGGCTGCCACGGCGAATATGTCGAAAAGGAAGAGGAGATCGGTCCGGCGATCCAGCGCGCTTATGCCAGCGGCAGGACAGCCGTCGTGCACGTCTGCATCGATCCGAAAGCAAACTCCGAGGAGATGCCGAACTACGCTGAGTTTCGCACCTGGTATGCCGAAGGCACCCAATAAGCAAAGGATGATGTCATGCGTGAATACCTGAAGTTCTACATCGATGGACAATGGGTCGACCCGGTGCGGCCCAATGCTTTTGATGTCGAGAACCCGGCGACCGAGCAGGTCGCGGGGAAGATATCACTCGGCTCGGCCGCCGACGTCGATGTGGCGGTCACGGCCGCCCGGCGCGCTTTCGCCAGTTGGTCGCAAAGCAGTCGCGAACAGCGCCTGGATCTACTGGAAGCCATCCTTGCCGAATACCAGAAGCGCGCAGGCGATCTCGCTGACGCGGTCACGGAGGAAATGGGCGCGCCGCCCTCGCTGGCCGCGGGCCCTCAGGCCCAACTCGGGCTCGGTCACCTGGTGACGGCGATCGACGTGCTGAAGAACTTCCCCTTCGAAGAACAGCACGGGGCGACCCTGATTGTCAAGGAACCGATCGGCGTCTGCGGGCTGATCACACCCTGGAACTGGCCGCTCAACCAGATCGCGGTCAAGGTGTACCCGGCGTTGGCAACGGGATGCACCATGATCCTGAAACCGTCTGAGGTTGCACCGTTCTCGGCTCATATCTTTACCGAGATTCTGGATGCCGCGGGGGTACCGGCCGGTGTGTACAACGTGGTCAACGGGGACGGTCCCGGCGTCGGCGTCGCCCTGGCGAGCCATCCCGGCATCGACATGGTGTCCTTCACCGGATCCACGCGCGCCGGCGTCGAAGTGGCCACCAACGCCGCTCCGACGGTGAAGCGGGTGACCCAGGAACTCGGCGGCAAGAGCCCCAACGTCGTCCTCGACGATGCTGGCTTTGCGGACAGTGTCCTGGCCGGCGTGGTCAACATGATGCCGAACTCCGGTCAAAGTTGTAACGCGCCGTCGCGCATGCTGGTGCCGAAATCGCGTATGGCCGAAGCCATCACGATCGCTCGTGGAGCCGCCGAGCGGGTCAAGGTGGGCAGCCCCGACGATGCGACCGCGATCGGCCCGGTGGCGTCGAAGACACAGTTCGAAAAGGTGCAACGCCTGATCCGGAAAGGCATCGACGAGGGCGCGACCGTCGTCGCCGGCGGTCCGGGCCGGCCAGCAGGGCTGGACAGGGGTTACTACGTCAAGCCGACCGTTTTCGCGAACGTCACCAACGACATGACGATCGCCCGTGAGGAGATCTTTGGGCCGGTGCTGTGCATCCTCGGCTATGACGACATCGACCAGGCCATTGAGATCGCCAACGACACCGAATACGGCCTGGCCGGCTTCGTCTCAGGAGCCGACCTCGACAAGGCCCGAGACGTGGCCCGCAAGATCCGGGCCGGCTGGGTGACGATCAATCATGCTTTCGACATGAACGCGGCGTTCGGCGGCTACAAGCGCAGCGGCAACGGTCGTGAGTGGAGCGAGTTCGGCTTCCACGAGTATCTGGAGGTCAAGAGCACCCTGGGCTACGCACCCGAAAAGGCCGCGCAATAGCTTCGGTCGATTGAGAAGGGATGAAGCAGGCGATGTTTTCGGCAGTTTTGATCGAGAAGGGCGACGCGGGACAGACGGTTGGGGTCACCGACTTGGACGAAGCGCAACTGCCCGAGGGAGATGTCAGCGTCGAGGTCGAGTACTCCACGCTGAATTACAAGGACGGCCTAGCTATTACTGGCAAATCGCCCGTCGTGCGGAAATTCCCGATGGTGCCGGGTATCGATCTCGCCGGCGTGGTGACCGAGAGCAGCCACGCCGACTGGAACAAGGGCGACCGCGTGGTGCTCAACGGTTGGGGCGTTGGCGAAACGCATTGGGGCGGTCTCGCTCAGCGCGCCCGCCTCAACGGTGACTGGTTGGTTCCCCTTCCGTCCGAGTTCACCACACACCAGGCGATGGCGATCGGCACCGCGGGCTACACGGCCAGCCTTTGCGTGGACGCCCTGCTGCAGCGCGGGGTGTCGCCCGATCAGGGCGAGGTCCTCGTGACCGGCGCGACGGGCGGCGTCGGGAGCGTTGCGGTCGCGCTACTCACCACGGCCGGGTTCAAAGTGGCAGCAGTGACTGGGAAGTCGTCGGAAGAGCAGTACCTCAAGCAACTCGGCGCCGTGACCGTGTTAGACCGCGCCGAGTTCAGCGAGGCCGGTAAGCCGTTGCAGAAGGAGCGTTGGGCGGGCGTCGTCGACGCCGTCGGCAGCCACACGCTGGTGAATGCCTGCGCGCAGACACGGTATTGCGGTGCGGTCGCCGCTTGCGGCCTGGCTCAGGGCATGGATTTCCCGGCGACGGTTGCGCCGTTTATCTTGCGCGGCGTCTCCCTGCTCGGCATCGACAGCGTGATGGCCCCCAAGGATCGCCGCCTGGCCGCCTGGAAACGCCTATCGCGCGACTTGGATGCCGACGCGCTGGATTCGGTCGCCCAGGAAGTCGGGCTCAGGGAGGCGATCGCTTCGGCGGCGAAACTCATGGACGGCGAGGTGCGCGGCCGCGTCGTTGTCGACGTCAATCGCTGACAGGAGCGCTGATGGCCAAAAAGACGACCAAATCGTCGGGCGTGCAACTTGATTTGTCCGACGTCGACCACCGGGTGGGCAAGCCGGTGGGCGGAGGCCAATTGTGGGATCCGTGCAGTTCGTCCGACATCCGGCGCTGGGTCATGGCGATGGATTATCCTAACCCGCTGCACTGGGATGAGCAGTTCGCCCGCGACTCGAAGTTCGGCGGCATTGTCGCACCGCAGTCCATCGCGGTGGCCCTTGACTACGGGCACGGCGCGGCCCCTTCATGTGTGGGACATATCCCGAACAGCCACTTGATCTTCGGCGGTGAGGAGTGGTGGTTCTACGGCTGTCCGGTACGGCCCGGGGACAAGCTGTTCCAAGAGCGTCGGTTTCACGACTACAAGGTGACCGAAACGAAATTCGCTGGCCCCACGATGTTTTCACGTGGTGACACCATCCATACCAACCAGCACGGCACCCTGGTGGCGCGCGAACGTTCCACCGCGATCCGCTATCTCTACGAGGAGGCGACCAAGCGCGGGATGTTCGAAAATCAGCTCGGCGACATCAAACGGTGGACGCAAACCGAACTCGAGGAAGTCGAGCGGCTACGGCGTGAGTGGCTCGAGTCCAACCGTTTGGGCATCTCGCCGCGCTTTGACGAGGTCAAGGTTGGCGACACGCTGCCGCGTCGCGTCATCGGCCCACACAGCATCGCCAGCTTCACCACCGAATATCGGGCATTTCTGTTCAATATCTGGGGCACCTTCCACTGGGTCGCGCCACCCGGTATCGAGGATCCGTGGGTCTATCAGGATCCGGGCTGGGGCAAAGACTTTGTTTTCGACGAAGAAGACGCGAAGATCGATCCACGCAAGCGCGACGGGCTCTACGTCGGCCCATCACGCGGACATATCGACGCCGATCGAGCCAGCGAAGTCGGCATGGCGCGCGCATATGGCTACGGCGCAACGATGGGCGGTTGGTGCACCGACTATCTCGCGTACTGGGCCGGCCACGACGGCGTGGTGCGCCATTCCAAGGCCGACTTCCGCACGCCGGCCTTCGAGGGTGATGTGACCTATTTCGATGCCGAAATCATCGACAAACAAGCGGAGTCGACCTGGGGCGTGCCGCTCGTGCAGATAGAGCTGCGCCTCACCAACCAGAACCGAGAAATGCTGGTGGGCTGCACGGCTGAGGTCGAACTGCCGTTGTAACCATGGTCGATGCGACGGGATCGGAAGCCGGACAACGTCTTTCCATAGTATCGGGGCCGCCGCTATCGGATGAGCCCGGGCTGGGGGCGCTCACGCTGCCGGGCTTCCTGCGCGACTTGACGCAAATGTACGGCGAGCGCGAGGCGCTGGTGTGGCACAGCGACGGCGGCGTCACGCGTTGGACGTATGCGCAGCTTTGGGAAAGCGCCATCGAGGTGGCGCGGGCATTGCGCGGGTGTGGCCTGGGCAAGGACGGCCGCGTCGGCGTACTGATGACGAACCGGCCGGAATGGCTTGCCGCGGTGTTCGGTACGTCTCTGGCCGGCGGGGTTGCCGTGACCCTCAGCACGTTTTCCACACCGTCCGAATTGGACTACCTGATCCGTGCCTCCGCGGTTTCGGTGCTGTTGGTCGAGCGCAGGGTGCTGACGAAAGACTTTGCCGCCGTTCTCACGGAACTGGAACCGGCACTTGGCACCTCGAGGCCGGGGGCGCTGGAATCGGCGAAGTACCCCTTTTTGCGCCGACTCGCATTGGTAGGCGAGCCCGTGCCGGGCATCGAAGCGTGGGATGAGTTCCTGGCGTCCGGCCACCAGGAGCCCGGCGAGCTGGTCAAGGCGACTGCCGCGGCGGTGCTGCCAAGCGATGCCGCCGTGCTGTTCTTCTCGTCTGGCTCCACGAGCAAGCCAAAAGGCGTCCTTAGTGCGCACCGCGGTGTGTGCATCCAGCTGTGGCGATTTCGGCGCATGTACGGGTTCAGTCCCCACGACAACGTTCGAGGTTGGGCCGCCAACGGCTTCTTCTGGTCCGGCAATTTCACGATGGTTGTCGGGTCAACGCTGGCCAGCGGCGGGGCCCTCGTCCTGCAATCAACGTTCGACGCCGCCGATGCGCTCGAGCTCATGCAGGCCGAGCGGGTGAACTTTCCGTTCGCCTGGCCTCACCAGTGGGCCCAGTTGGAAAGCGCGCCCAACTGGGGCCGGGTGGACTTGAGCAGCGTGAGGTTCGCGGATTTCAAGACCCCGATCGCCCACCATCCCACGGTGTCGACGGAGTGGTACGAGCCGGGCCACGCGTACGGCAACACCGAAACATTCACGATTACAACGGGTTACCCCGCCAACACCCCGCCCGAAGTCCATGCGGACAGCTCCGGAGTGGCGCTGCCCGGTGTGACGCTCAAGATCGCGCATCCGCTTACCGGCGGCATTGTTCCGCGCGGCCAGCCGGGCGAGATCCGCGTCAAGGGGCCAACGCTCATGCTTGGCTATATCGGCACCCCACTCGACCAGACGCTCGACTCCGAGGGCTTCTTCCCCACCGGCGACGGCGGCTACCTCGACGACGCGGGCCGACTGTACTGGCAAGGCAGGCTCACCGACATCATCAAGACCGGAGGCGCAAATGTCTCGCCACGCGAGGTTGATGAGGTCCTTATTGAACACCCCGGCGTCCAGGTGGCGCAGACCGTCGGCGTTCCGCACCAAACACTCGGGGAGGTCGTTGTCTCCTGCGTCGTGCCGCACGACGGCGTGACCCTCGACGCCGAGCAGCTTCTGGCATTCCTGCGGGAACGATTAGCGAGTTATAAGGTGCCGCGCCGGGTGCTGTTCTTTCGTGAGAACGAAGTGGCGGTTACCGGCAATGCCAAGATCAAGGCCGGCGAGCTTCGCGAACTGGCTACCAAGAGGCTGGCCGGTAAGTGAGCCAGGCGCGAAACCAGCAGGTCAGGCCTAGGCCGAAAGAGCAACGCCCGCCATGGGAAAACCGTTGCGTGTCTTCGCGTGTCTTGGCTTGGATCGGGCGGTGTCGCCTCTAAGCTTGCTGAGATCAAGAGGAGGGGCAACGACGTATCGGCAGCAACTACGGCGCCGGGCGACAAGGTGGTCAGGGCGCGCTAAAAGCGAGCACTGAGCCGGGCGGGACGCACCCCGCACCGGCGCGTTCTGCTCAGCGGCCCCGGTGGATTGCTCCGGTACGACGTGTCGGTCGGCTGGCGATTTGGGATCAACCGGAACGCCGTAGCGGCATTCTCGCGCTGGACGGACTTCGTGCGATAGCGGTTGCAATGGTGCTTGCCGGGCATGGGGGGATCCCCGGGGTGACCGGCGGATTCATCGGCGTCGATGTCTTCTTCGTCCTCAGCGGGTTCCTGATCACCTCGCTGTTGCTGGATGAGTTGGGGCGCAGCGGTCGTATTGAGCTGACCGGCTTCTGGATTCGCCGTGCGCGACGCCTGCTACCGGCACTGGTGCTGATGGTGCTCGCTGTGGGCGCAGCCCGCGAACTTCTTCCCTACCAGGCACTTACCGGTTTGCGGAACGACGCGATCGCCGCATTCCTGTGGATGGCGAATTGGCGGTTCGTGGCCCAGAAGACCGACTACTTTACGCAGGGCGCTCCACCCTCACCCCTGCAGCACACCTGGTCGCTCGGGGTAGAGGAACAGTACTACTTTGTCTGGCCGGTCCTGCTGATCGCGGTGACCCTACTGTTGGCGGCACGGGCCAGGCGTTACTTCATGCGGGCCACCTTAGGCGGGATCCGCTTCGCCATCTTCGTGATCGCCACGCTGGGAGCGCTGGCTTCTGCCGCGGCGGCCATCGTCTTCGTCTCCGACAGCACGCGTGACCGAATCTATTTCGGCACCGATACCCGTGCGCAGGCCTTGCTGATCGGCTCGGCGGCGGCGGCTCTGCTAGTTCGGGA
>Ga0210393_10005253_pt1 | contig 10195 bp, 10 predicted proteins | sample IncBWC27OmetaG_FD_160068 | JGI IMG/M metagenome (GOLD analysis project Ga0210393, IMG submission 160068) | Forest soil microbial communities from Barre Woods Harvard Forest LTER site, Petersham, Massachusetts, United States - Inc-BW-C-27-O ...
ACGGAAGAAATTCGAATCCGGCCGCAGCACCAGGCGGGTGTCGCTGCGCGCCAGGCTCCTGTCATAAGCCTGCATCGAGCGATAGAAGACGAAGAAGCCCGGATCCTGGTTATAGGCGTCGGCAAAAATGCGGTTGCGCTCGGCGTCGCCTTGGCCGCGAATCTGCTCGGACTGGGAATTCGCTTCCGCGGTCAGCACCGTCACGTCGCGATCGGCCTTGGCGCGGATCTCCTGGCTCTTTTGCGAGCCGAGCGCGCGGAACTCGGCGGCTTCGCGCTGGCGCTCGGTCTGCATCCGCGCGTAGACCGCGTCTCTGTTCTGTTCCGGCAGGTCGGCGCGACGGATGCGCACGTCGACGATCTGAATGCCGAACGGTCGCGCGTCCTGCTCGATCTGGTCGCGCGTCTGTCCCATCAACTCCTCGCGCTTATTGCGCACGACATCGGCCAGCGTCGCCCTGCCGAGCACGCGTCGCGCCGCCGAAGTGAGGAAAATCGCAAGCTGCGAGTCGGCGCCTTCGGCACCGACGGTCTGATAAAATTTGAGCGGGTCGATGATGCGATAACGCGCAAAAGCGTCGACATCGATCTGCTGGCCGACCACCTGAGGCGCGTTCGAATTATCCTGGCTCTGCAGGTTCAGATCGTGCGCCTGCGATTCGACCGCGAGAATGCGTTTGTCGATATAGATGACGCTGTCGATGAACGGGATCTTGACGTGCAGACCCGGCTCGGTGAAGACGTGCACCGGCTCGCCCAGGCGGACCACCAGAGCCTGCCGCGTCTGATAGACCGTGAAGAAGGTGCTGTAGCCGACGATAACGGCAATCAGCAGCAGGATGGCAACGGCGATGCCGACGATACCCGGCCTCATTTGTTGCCTCCCGTTTGTTGCTGCGGCGCCGGCTGCTCCGGCGGCGGACTGCCGAGCGGCAGGAAGGGCAGGACACCGCTGCTCGACGGTCCGAGATCGACGATGGTCTTTTCCGCCGCGCCGAGCACGCGCTCCATGGTCTCGATATAGATGCGCTGGCGGGTCACGTCGGGCGCGTTCTTGTATTGCTGGAAGATCTGCAGGAAACGCGAGGTCTGGCCTTTGGCGTCGGCGACGGTCTGTTCGCGATAGGCTTCGGCGTCCTGAAGGATCTTGGAGGCACGGCCCCGGGCTTCGGGCACGACACGGTTGGCGTAGGTCTGGGCTTCGTTTTGCGCGCGTATGAGGTCCGAGTTTGCCGCCTGAACGTCGCGGAAGGAATCGATGACTTTCGCCGGCACCTGGACCGTCTGAATCTGGACGCTCTGAACCAGAATACCGGCTTTGTAGGAATCGAGGATCTTCTGCATCAGATCCTGCACTTGCGTCGCGGTGTCGACGATCGGCACCCCGGCTTGGCCGCTTGGTGTCGGGGCGGCGCCGGTTTGCTGAAACCCGGCGAGCAGCGGCTGCGCGTCGGAGTGCCCGATCACCTGGCGCATGGCGCTTTCGGCGACCGCCTTCACCGTCGACGCCGGACCGGCGACGTTGAACAGATAGTCGCCGACCGAATTTGGCTTGACCCGCCAGAACACCGAGAATTCGACGTCGACGATGTTCTGATCGCCGGTGAGCATCAGGCTCTCTTCCTCGACGTCGCGCAGCGAGCCGCTGCGGCGCGTGTCGAAGCCGATGTCGATCTTGTTGACGCGCAAAGCCGGGGGCGTGAGCGCGGTCTCGACCGGATAGGGCAGATGATAATTCAGGCCGGGCGGCACCTCGCGGATGAATTTGCCGAAGCGCAGCACCACGCCGATCTCGTCGGGCTCGACGCGGAAGAACCCGGACATGGCCCACAGCGCGATAGCCAATAGCGCGATCACGGCAATGCCGCGGCCGCCGAGATTGCCCGGCATCCAGTCGCGCAGCCGGTCCTGGCCGCGGCGCAGGAACTCTTCGAGATCGGGCGGCTTCGGGCCGCCGCCGGGCTGTTGCGGGCCCGCGCCCCAAGGCCCCCGCGATCCAGAACCCCACGGCCCGCCGCCGCCGGATTGGTTGCTCCACGGCATTAATGAACTCCCTGAATGCCAGCTCCAAATCCGCCGATACTGGCTGCGGCCTATTTGCCGGGGTTATAGGGTAGGGCAGGGTCCCTTACAACGCGCAGTTATGACGCGCCGTAAGGCTTCGTTGCGGCGGCGTTAATGCGCCGATAGACGACAAAATCGAACGAAACCTCGTCATCCGCCGCCGGTTGGTGCGCGCTGCGCGCGATTTCACGCCACAATTCCAGGTCGATCGCCGGAAAACGCGCATCGCCGTCCACGCGTTTATGAACTTCGGTGATTAAGAGCTGCGTCGCCACCGGCATCGCCTGCATATAAATGTCGCCGCCGCCGGCAACGATGACGGCGCTCGCGCCGCGCCGCAGCGCGTCGCCGCGGGCTGCTTCAAGAGCGGCGGCGAGGCTCGGCGCCGCCACAATTCCGGGCGCGGCGAAAAGCTGATCGCGGCTGACGACGATGGTGGTGCGGCCTTTGAGCGGCTTGCCGATCGATTGATAAGTCTTGCGCCCCATCACCACCGGCTTGTCCATGGTGGAGATGCGAAAATGCTGCATGTCCGACTTGAGCCGCCACGGCAGCGCATTGTCGCGGCCGATGACGCCGTTCTCGGCGACGGCGGCGAGAAGGACGATTTGCGGCGCAATCAAAGGATAATCTCGCTGCATTAGCCTTTGCTAAGTAGTCTTAGTCCACGTAGCCAAATCGAAACGGTCGTTCGTCTGCAGTGCATAGAACGGACGGCCATTATGAAAAGCGCCATCCGTGATAAGAACTCTATTATCGATGACGGCCATGATGTTCTGTTGGACGAGAACGGCGGCACGTTCGTCAATGCCAATGCCCAACAGATTCGGATACCGGGCAACGACGCATGCTAAATCGTATTCGCGACGACGTTCCGTCACGTGTTGGTCTATCGCCGTGTTGGAAATGTATGCGAAAGCTTCTTCATAGCCTGTGTACGACAAGATTCGGTTGTCTTCTGATGGCGCGCCACGCAGGAGGTATGATCCCTGAATCGTTGCGCCTGCGGACGTCCCGCCGATAAGACCGCCGCGCTCCAAAACCGCTCGTAATTCCGTTTCTGTTTTAGTCCCTTTGTAGATATCAACCAAACGAAATTGCCGGCCGCCTGAAAACCAAACGGCCGTTGCCTCCTTAAGTGGGGCTACAAATTCTTCGGCATCGGCCGTTGCGCGGTCGGGGGCGTGAAGCACCGTAGGTTTCTGAAGGTTGAGGCCACCCTCTTGGTATCCTTCATAATTGCCGGGACCTTTCGCTGTCGGAATTATGACCCAACGCATACCGCCTAACTCGGTCGCGATAGATGCTGTTACCGGTGTAACTATCCCTCCAACAATTAGAAGGGTCCCCTTAGCAGGGCCCTCCGATTTTGGCTGCGATGTCATAGTGCCTGTCTGCTGAAGAGAACCCAGAGCTAGAAGCTCTCACACCGCGACCGCCGCTTTGATGTGCGGATGCGGATCGTAGCCTTCGAGCGAAAAATCTTCGTAGGAGAGCGCGAACAGATCTTTGGCGTCGGGATTCATGGTGAGCTTGGGCAGCGACCGCGGCTGGCGCGAAAGCTGCAAGCGCGCCTGCTCGAGATGATTGAGATAAAGATGGGTGTCGCCGAAACTGTGGATGAAGGTGCCGGGTTTCAGTCCGGCCACTTGCGCGACCGCGACGGTCAATAGCGCATAAGAAGCGATGTTGAACGGCACGCCGAGAAACACATCGGCCGAGCGCTGATAGAGCTGGCACGACAGCGCGCCGTCGGCGACATTGAATTGAAACAGGCAGTGGCACGGCGGCAGCGCCATGCCTTCGATCTCCGCCGGATTCCACGCCGTCACGATCAGCCGGCGCGAATCCGAGTTGCGGCGGATTTCCTTGAGCACGTTTGCGATCTGGTCGATAGAGCCGCCGTCACCCGTCGGCCAGGAACGCCATTGCTTGCCATAGACCGGGCCGAGATCGCCGTTCTCGTCGGCCCATTCGTTCCAGATGGTAACGCCGTGGTCGTTGAGATATTTGACATTGGTGTCGCCGCGCAGGAACCAGAGCAATTCGTAGATGATGGATTTGACGTGCAGCTTCTTGGTGGTGACCAGCGGGAAGCCGTGCTGCAGGTCGAAACGCATCTGATGGCCGAAAATCGATTTGGTGCCGACGCCGGTGCGGTCGCGCTTTTCCACGCCCTCGGAGAGCACGCGTTCCATCAAATCGAGATATTGGCGCATCGATGTTTCGGTTTCGGCTGAGTCGCGGTGCTCACTTTAGCTCTAAATGAGGGGCGATCGAAGCTCGGGCAAGTGTAAAGCCTGTGGCGCAGAACCGCGGCTGTGGACCGTCACATATGGATCGTCACACCAGTCCTGCCGCGCCGAGCGCCGCGGCGACGGCGAAGGCCCATAGCGGGTGTACGCGCACGAAAAACGCGGTGATCGCGGTGGCTACGGTGATGAGCACGGCGAGCCAGCCATAGCCGCTTGTGGTCGCAATCACGGTGGCGCTCGCCGCCAGGAGGCCCAACGTCACTGGAACCAGGCCGCGGCTCAGCGCGTCGTGCCAGGTCGCGCCCTTGAAACGATCGGAGGCGCGGCCGACGAAATAGGCGAACACGCAGGTCGGGCCGCACATCGCCAGCGTCGTGACCAGCCCGCCGATGACGCCGGCGACGTGATAGCCGATCAGCGTCACGATGATGATGTTAGGCCCGGGCGTCAGCTGCGCCAGCGCGAAGGTCGTGCTGAATTCCCGGTCGGTCAGCCAATGCTGCACGTCGACGGCATAGCGATGCATTTCCGGCACCGCGGAATTGGCGCCGCCGATCGTGAACAGCGATGTCGCCGCAAAGAACGCCGCCAAGGTCAGCAGAACTCCACCGCCATTTTTCATAATCGGCTCCAGGCATAAGCGATGCTGACCGGCACGATGGCGAGCAGCACCAGCGGCAGCGGCCATTGCATAATGGCGATGGCGAGGAATGTCGCGAGCGCGATTGCAAGGCCGACCGCGGCGCGGTTGCGAAACAGCGGCTGCACCATTTTGGCGACCGTCGCCAGCATCAAGCCGGCCGCCGCCGCAGCGACGCCGGTCAGCGCCCGGCGCAGCACCGGCAGGTCGCCGTAATGCGCGTAGATGGCGCCGATGATGAGGATCAGGATCATCGGCGGGCCGAGCAGTCCGGCGAGCGCCGCCACGCTGCCCAGTGGGCCGCGGAAGCGGCCGCCGATAATGATCGAGAAATTGATGATGTTGCCGCCGGGCAGAAACGAGCAGAGCGCATAGACCTCGTTGAACTGCTCGGACGTCATCCACTTGCGCTCTTCGACCATCATGCGCCGCGCCCAGGCCAGCACGCCGCCGAAACCGGACAGCGAGATCTTGGCGAAGGCGACAAAGAGCTCAGTGATGGTCGGCGCCGGCGCGGTTGATGCCGCAGGACGATCGCTCGCTTGGATGGGACTTTCGGCTGGAGGATCGTTCGAGGTCGGAATCGGGTCGGAGTTTATCGGGTCGGAGTTCATCGGGGCGGAGTCCATGGCGTTCGTTTAGCGCCCGCCATCCCTTCCAGCCAGACGCTTTTGTGCAGCCGGGCCACGACTGTGGAGCGGCCAGAACCCGCTCTTTTTTCCGCAAGCTTTTGCGCTTATATTCCTTGCTGCCGGCGCATGCCGGCTATGGCGATAAATGGCCGTTGCAATAAACCTTTCGGACCCGGGGGCGGTACCCGGCGACTCCACCATTACGGGGTCGAAATAGGATCGACGAGGGCGTAAAAGGCGGGCTTTTGCTCGGCATGGTTCCACCGTTATCGGGCCTATCTCATAGTTGCCAATGACAACTATGCTCCGGTTGCTCAGGCCGCGTAACGCGGTTTGAAATACCGACTTAAAGTCCTAACGGGTTAAGCTCCGTTAGGCGGGGTTCGGAGGCACCTGGCAACAGAAGCCTCCACTTTCTTCCCTGCACCATTTCACTGCCGGTACCGGCTTTGCCGGTATCCGTGTTTCCACATAGCCGCCGAGAACCGCGCTGACGCGGACGCACTTATCTGTCGGCATCCGGCAGAACGCGTTTGAATGGCCATGATTCTGGGCTTATCTATCGGTTGATAAAACGCTGACTTCCGGCTCCCGGCATGGCCACCGATCACATCCGCTACGACGTTCTGGCCCAGGCCGCCTTGCGCGGTGTGGTGCGAACTGTGCTGGCCGATGTCGCCAAAAAAGGCCTGCCGGGCGAGCATCATTTCAAGATCACCTTCAGCACCGTGGCGCCCGGTGTGCGGCTGTCCGACCGCATGCGCGCGCAATATCCGGAGACTATGACCATCATCCTGCAGCACCAGTTCTGGGACCTGCATGTCGATGATGCGGCTTTCGAGGTCGGCTTGTCGTTCGGCGGCGTGCCGGAGCGCTTGGCGGTGCCATTCGAGGCGGTGACCGCGTTCTACGACCCGGCCGTGCAATTCGGATTTCAGTTCGAGACGCTCGATGCCAACGCCCCGGTCATAGCGACCGGCAGCCAGGCTGCGCCGGTCATCGACAAGGCTGCGGCCCCGGCATCGCCGGCCCAGGCGAATAAGGCCGATGCGGCACCGGCCAACGCCAAGCCTGCCGATACGCCGCCGCCGGACCGCCCCGATGGCGGCGCCGGCGCCGAAGTCGTGCGGCTCGATCGCTTCCGCAAGAAGTAAATCGCCGGGTGGTCGGCGCATCGCCAATACACCGCCGTTTCCCGAAACCTCTACTTTAAGTTGTATAGAGGCGCCGATAAACTTTTAGTGATCTACGCAACGTCTTTCTGTGGATTGCGGCGTGATCCAGTAAGCCGCGACCGACGTAGTCCTATTTGAAACGAACGGGGGCCGGGAACGTCTGGCCTCTTATCCTACCTGGTTACCGTCAAAGCGAACTAATTGAGTTCTGCACCTGAGTTTTGGCTATGGCGCGTCAAGCAGGGCAAATCATCAACCTTCGAACCGAGCGGAAGCGGGCCAAGCGGCGCGCGGCCGACCAGGAAGCTGCGGCGCGGCGCGCCGAGTTCGGCCGCTCGAAAGCGACAGCGAACCTTCAGCGCGCTCGAAGCGACAAAGCCCAGACAAGCCTCGACCAACACCGGATCGAAACGGGAGACGTGGAATGAAATCGCCTGTCGTAAAGCGCTCGATCGTCATCGCGGGCCACAAGACCAGTATCAGTCTTGAGGATGCATTCTGGAAGGCGCTCAAGGACATTGCGATTGCCCGGCATGCGACACTGTCGGACCTGGTGGCGTCCATCGATACCGAACGTCAGCACGGCAATCTGTCCTCAGCGATACGTCTGTTTGTCCTTGATCACTATCAGTCGAAGACGCTGGGTCATGTCGGCAGCGCTGCCGTGAGCCCGACGGTCGGCGGCGGGTCCGCCAATCCGACGCCGCGGGAAATGATGCTGGTGCCGCAGGGGTCCTCGCCGGTGCTGCGTCCGGAATAATCCGCCGCAACTGATCAAATTCGTGACCGCGCCCGTGACAATCCGGGCGCGGTCTTTTTTTGATTTCTGTTCGAGCATGATCTTTTTCCGAAAACCGGTTGCCACCCTCGGATCAAGTCCGAGGACAGGCTTTTCGGGATCTTGCTCTAGAGCTGAAAGATCTTTCCGGGATTCAAGATGTCGAGCGGATCGAGCGCGCGCTTGATCGCGCGCATCGTGTCGAGCGTCGCTTCGCCGTGCTCGGCGGGCAGATATTTCATCTTGCCCTGGCCGACGCCGTGCTCGCCAGTGCAGGTGCCGTCCATCGCCAGCGCGCGGTCGACGACGCGTTCCAAGAACGCCTTGGCGCGGCTCACTTCGTCGGTGTCGGCAAGGTCGATCACCAGCGACAGGTGAAAATTGCCGTCGCCGACATGGCCGACGATCGGCGCCAACAGGCGGCTCTGCTCCAGGTCGCGCTGCGATTCAGTCACGCATTCGGCGAGCCGCGAGATCGGCACGCAGACGTCGGTCGCCAGCGCCGTCGAGTTCGGACGCAGCGCTTTCACCGCCCAGTAAGCGTCATGCCGCGCCTGCCACAGCCGGGTGCGATCCTCCGCTTTGGTGGCCCAATCAAACGGGCCGCCGCCGAGCTCACCGGCGATTTCGCCGAAGCGCTCGGACTGCTCGCCGACGCTCGAATCGCTGCCGTGAAATTCCAGAAACAGCATCGGCGTTTCCGGCAGCGTCAGCTTGGAATAGGCGTTGCACGCCTTCACCTGCATCGCGTCGAGCAGTTCGATGCGCGCCACCGGGATGCCGGATTGGATGGTAAGGATCGTGGCATTGCACGCCGCCTCCACCGACGGAAACGGGCAGATGCCGGACGCGATGGCCTCGGGAATGCCGGATAAGCGCAGCGTCAACTCGGTGATGACGCCGAGCGTGCCTTCCGAGCCGATCATCAGCCGCGTGAGGTCGTAGCCGGCGGAAGATTTCTTGGCCCGGCGCGCCGTCGACATCACCTCGCCGTTGGCGAGCACGGCTTTGAGCGCCAGCACATTGTCCTTCATGGTGCCGTAGCGCACCGCATTGGTGCCGGAGGCGCGGGTCGCCGCCATGCCGCCGAGCGAGGCATCGGCGCCGGGATCGATCGGGAAGAACAGGCCCTTGTCGCGCAGATATTCGTTGAGCTGCTTGCGGGTGATGCCGGGCTCGATGACGCAATCGAGGTCTTCGGCATGCACTGCCAGCACCCGGTTCATCTCGCGGAAATCGAGACAAATGCCGCCGCGCGGCGCATTGACCTGGCCTTCGAGCGAAGTGCCGGTGCCGAACGCCACCACCGGCACGCGCGCGGCTGCGCAAAGCCGCATTACCTCCTGCACGTCTTCGGTCGAGTGCGGAAAGAACACCGCGTCGGGCGGCTGGTTCGCGATCCAGGTCGTGGTGTGGCCGTGCTGCTCGCGCACCGACGGCGAGGTCGTCAGCCGATTGCCATAGCGCGTGGCGAGCGCGGCGATTACGCCGTCGGCCGCCCTGCGGTCTGGTTTGCTGCTTTGTGCCGCCTCGAGGACTGCCATTTTCGGAGCGTTTCCCGGTCTGCGCCGCCTTTATCGCGCGGTTTCTTAAAGCCCAAACTGGCGGCCAAAAGCCGAGAAATCAAGTCGGCGCATTAACTATCCAGATTGCCAAAATTTAAACTGCGCGCTTTCAGCTTTCGCTTGCGTGGCACGTGTCGAATCCGTCACATTCTGAAAATGCTCGATCGTCTCGATCTCGAACCCGCGTTCTTCGCGCCCTTTGTCTCCTCGGCGATGCCGGTCGAGGCCGGCTGGATCGACTACAACGGCCATCTCAACATGGCCTATTACAATGTGCTGTTCGACCGCGCGGTGGACGAGGCCTACGAGCTCATCGGCTGCGGGCTCGATTATGTCGAGCGCACCAAGCACTCCTGCTACACCGCCGAAGTCCATGTGCGCTATCTGCGCGAGCTGCATGCCGGCGACCGGGTGCGGGTGACGTTCCAGCTGCTCGGCTATGACACCAAGCGCCTGCATTATTTCGAGCAGCTGTTTCACGCCGAGGAGGGCTGGCTGTCGGCGACCTCCGAGAACATGGCGCTGCATGTCGACATGGCAAATCAGAAGACCGCCCCGTTTCCATCGACGGTCGCATCGCGGCTGGCCCGCATGTGCACAGCGCACGGCGCGCTGCCGATCCCGGAAGCTGCCGGCCGGCGCATCGCCATGCCGAACAGGACTTGAACGCGCCGCGCCCGCCGGCCAGATCGTCAGCAAGCATACCGTCTCCCTTGCCGTCTGATTGACATGGCGGCGCTTTTCTCCGACCGTAACCGCAGCAAAGGCGGATATAAGCGGAGGGACGATGGCAGGTGTTTCGCACGCGCCGGCGCAACAAGGTCTGCGCGTCGCCATGCGCGAGCACAAAATCCCGAGCGCCGACAGCAAACCTTATATCGCGATGCAAGGCCCGGACGGCGCGCTGTGGTTCTGCGAGAGCGGCGCCGCCAAGATCGGCCGCTTCGACCCGGACCGCGGCACGTTCAAGGAGTTCACGCTGCCGACCGCGAGTGCCACGCCGATCGGCATCACGGTCGGCGGCGACGGCGCGATGTGGTTTGCGCAAAAGAGCGCCAACAAGATCGGCCGCATCACCATGCGCGGC
>Ga0210393_10005254_pt1 | contig 10195 bp, 11 predicted proteins | sample IncBWC27OmetaG_FD_160068 | JGI IMG/M metagenome (GOLD analysis project Ga0210393, IMG submission 160068) | Forest soil microbial communities from Barre Woods Harvard Forest LTER site, Petersham, Massachusetts, United States - Inc-BW-C-27-O ...
CGGGACTCGTTGACGAACCGGTCGCCGTTTTGGTTGACGAAGATGCCGCCGGTGAACCACAGCGCGAACGCGGAGCGACCATCCGGATGAGTCATACCCGGCGACCACCACGCCTGATCCATCAAGTCGATGTCCGCGCCCGCCGCGATGCCGGCTTGCAGCGCCAGGCCACGGCTCCCGCACGATCCCATCGTGTCCCGCGCCTCGCCGGGCACACCGTATTCGCGGCGCAGCTCCTCGTTGCTTTCGAAGCCGCCGGCGGCCAGCAGCACACCCAGGCGGGTGCGGATCACGCGGCGTTCCCCCGCGCTCTCGACGATCGCGCCGAGCACCCGTTTTTCGGGGCCGTCGGACAGCACCAACTCGACGAGGGCGGTGTCGCGTTGCAGCGAGGCCGCCGGATATTGCCCGATGGCCTTGAGGAACCGCGCGATCAGCGCACGGCCACCGATGTAGTAGTCGGGCGGGGTTTCGACGCCGAGCCGGTCGGTGTCGAGCGGACCGCGGATCGCGTCACGCAATTCCGGTGCGGCGGCCACCTTCAGCGGCTTGGCCGCGATGTGCCGCTGGCCGTCGAGGCGCGCCTTCGGCGCCTTGCCGTAGTAGTCGGGCCAGGGCAACGGCACGAATTTGAGGTCCGGATCCTGCTCCAGGTACTCGATCAGGGGCGCGCCGCCCCGGACGAACGTCTCCTGCAGTTCGCGGGGCGTGCGGTCACCGACGACGGCGTGGTAGTAGGTCAGCGCGTCCTCGATGGTGTCGTCGGTGCCGGCCCGGACCAACACCGGGTTGCACGGAAACCAGACCCCGCCGCCGCCGGAGTAGGCGGTGGTGCCGCCGAATTTGTCGGTCGCCTCGACCAGCAGCACGTCGAGGCCTTCGCGCGCAGCGGTGTAGGCGCCGGCGACACCCCCGCCGCCGGACCCCGCGACCAACACGTCGTGTTCTTCAGCCCATTCGAAAAAGTCGACCACCGCTACTCCTCCACAGCCGTCAACACGCTCTGAATTGCCGGAGCCACAAGCGTGATCAGTGTCTCGCTTTCCGCGTTTGCGAGGATGGGAACGCCGACGATTCGTCGTCCGACGACGATACCGACCAGCATCGACGACGCCAGCCCGGCGCGCAGCGCCGCACAACAGCGGAAAGCACATCATCCACACCGGCGGGCAGCACGCGTCGTATCTGCAGTTGCCTATCAAGCCCGACAAGTCCATCAAGACCGCGTGAGACCAGCCGCGTGGGCTTGCTGCGGGTCCGACCATTGCCGCCGCTAAGCTCGAACCCCATGACAAGCGTTACCGACCACACCGCAGAGCCCGCCGCCGAGCACACCATCGACATCCACACCACCGCGGGCAAGCTGGCCGAGTTGCACAAGCGCCGGGAAGAGTCACTGCATCCAGTCGGTGAGGACGCCGTCGAGAAGGTCCACGCCAAGGGCAAGCTGACGGCACGCGAGCGCGTCTACGCCCTGCTGGATGACGACTCGTTCGTCGAGATGGACGCGCTGGCGAAGCACCGCAGCACCAACTTCGGCCTGGAAACAAACCGCCCGCTGGGTGACGGCGTGGTCACCGGCTACGGCACCATCGACGGCCGCGATGTGTGCATCTTCAGCCAGGACGCCACGGTCTTCGGCGGCAGCCTCGGCGAGGTGTACGGCGAGAAGATCGTCAAGATCCAGGAACTGGCGATCAAGACCGGCCGTCCGCTCATCGGCATCAACGATGGCGCCGGCGCGCGCATCCAGGAGGGCGTCGTCTCGCTCGGCCTGTACAGCCGGATCTTCCGCAACAACATCCTGGCATCGGGCGTCGTCCCGCAGATCTCGCTGATCATGGGCGCCGCGGCGGGCGGACACGTGTACTCCCCCGCCCTGACCGACTTCGTGATCATGGTCGACCAGACCAGCCAGATGTTCATCACCGGACCCGACGTCATCAAGACCGTCACCGGCGAGGACGTCACCATGGAGGAGCTCGGCGGCGCCCACACCCACATGGCCAAGTCGGGCACGTTGCACTACGTCGCCTCCGGCGAGCAGGACGCCTTCGACTGGGTCCGCGACCTGCTGGGCTACTTGCCGCCGAACAATTTCACCGACGCGCCCCGCTATGCCGAACCGCATCCCGAAGGCTCCATCGAGGACAACCTCACCGCAGAGGACCTCGAGCTGGACACGCTGATCCCGGACTCGCCCAACCAGCCCTACGACATGCACGAGGTGATCACCCGCATCCTCGACGACGATGAATTCCTGGAGATCCAGGCGGGTTACGCGCAGAACATCGTCGTCGGGTTCGGGCGCATCGACGGCCGGCCGGTCGGGATCGTGGCCAACCAGCCGACCCAGTTCGCCGGCTGCCTGGACATCAACGCCTCGGAGAAGGCGGCGCGGTTTGTGCGGACGTGTGACTGCTTCAATATCCCGATCGTCATGCTGGTGGATGTCCCGGGCTTCCTGCCGGGCACCGGGCAGGAATACAACGGCATCATCCGCCGCGGCGCCAAGCTGCTGTTCGCCTACGGCGAGGCCACCGTCCCCAAGATCACCGTCATCACCCGTAAGGCCTACGGCGGCGCCTACTGCGTCATGGGCTCCAAGGACATGGGTTGTGACGTCAACATCGCCTGGCCCACCGCGCAGATCGCGGTGATGGGCGCCTCCGGTGCGGTCGGCTTCGTCTACCGGCAGCAGCTCAAGGATGCCGCCAAGGAGGGCCGGGATGTCGATGAGCTTCGCTTACAGCTGCAGCAGGAGTACGAGGACACCCTCGTCAACCCCTACGTGGCCGCCGAGCGCGGCTATGTCGATGCGGTGATCCCGCCGTCGCACACCCGCGGCTACATCGGTACGGCGCTACGCCTGTTGGAACGCAAGATCTCCCACCTGCCGCCCAAGAAGCACGGAAACATCCCCCTATGAAAGACACGCGGCACCCGCACGAGCCGCATATCCAGGTACTCAAGGGGCACCCCACCGACGCGGAACTGGCCGCGGTGATCGCCGTGCTGGGCAACGCTGGCAGCGCGCCGCCACCCGAGCAGCCGGAGAGCACCCGCTGGGGGCTTCCGGTCGACAAGTTGCGTTACGCGATCAGCAACTATCAGCGAGTCACCCTGCAGGAACGCCTACACATGCGGCGATGACCCGCATGGTGCTGGGGTCGGCCTCGCCCGGTCGCCTCAAAGTGCTGCGCCAGGCCGGTATCGACCCACTGGTCGTGGTCTCCGGCGTCGACGAGGATCTGATCGCCGAGCGACTAGGGCCGGATGCATTGCCGGGTGAGGTGGTATCGGCCCTCGCCCGGGCCAAGGCCGAGCAGGTGGTCGGCCAACTGGATAGCCTGGGTAGCACTGTCGCGACGGATTGCGTTGTGATCGGCTGTGATTCGATGCTGCATATCGACGGCCGGCTCTGCGGCAAGCCGAGTTCGGAGGCCCACGCGCGCCGGCAATGGCAGTCGATGGCGGGCCGCGCCGGGCAGCTCTACACCGGCCATTGCCTCATCCGGCTGCTGGACCATGAGATCGTCCACACCGGCACCGAAACATCAATCACCACAGTGCATTTCGGGACGCCTTCACCCGATGACCTGGATGCCTACCTGGCCTCGGGGGAATCGTTACGCGTCGCCGGCGGATTCACCCTGGACGGCCTGGGCGGGTGGTTCATCGACGGTGTCGACGGCGACCCCTCGGCCGTGGTGGGCATCGGACTGCCGCTGACGCACGCCCTGCTGCGCGGCGCGGGTCTGTCCGTCGCCGCGCTGTGGGCTGCCAATCCAATCCATCCGGGGTGAGTAGGCTTTCAGGTGTGCCGCTCCCCCCGGATCCAAGCCCCACGCTGTCGGACTACGCCCACCCCGAACGGCTTGTCACCGCCGACTGGCTCTCGTCCAACATGGGCACTCCCGGCCTGGCGATCGTCGAATCCGACGAGGACGTCTTGCTCTACGACGTCGGGCACATTCCCGGAGCGGTGAAGGTCGACTGGCACACCGACCTCAACGACCCCCGGGTCCGCGACTACATCAGCGGCGAGCAGTTCGCCGATCTGATGAACCGCAAGGGCATCTCCCGCGACGACACCGTGGTGATCTACGGCGACAAGAGCAACTGGTGGGCGGCCTACGCGCTGTGGGTCTTCACGTTGTTCGGCCACCCCGACGTGCGACTGCTCAACGGCGGGCGCGACCTCTGGCTGGCCGAACGCCGCGACACCACGCTGGCCGTCCCGACCAAAACGTCAACCGGCTATCCCGTCGTGCAGCGCAACGACGAGCCGATCCGCGCGTTCAAAGACGACGTGCTGGCCATCCTGGGCACCCAGCCGCTGATCGACGTGCGCTCACCGGAGGAGTACACCGGCAAGCGAACCCACATGCCCGACTACCCGGAGGAGGGTGCGCTGCGCGCCGGCCACATCCCCACCGCCAGGTCCATCCCGTGGGGGAAGGCCGCCGACGAGAGCGGCCGATTCCGCAGCCGCGACGAATTGGCAGAGCTCTATGGGTTCCTCAACCCGGACGACAAGACCGTCGTGTACTGCCGCATCGGCGAGCGGTCCAGCCATACCTGGTTCGTGCTCACCCACCTGCTGGGCAAGCCCGGAGTGCGCAACTACGACGGGTCGTGGACCGAGTGGGGCAACGCCGTGCGGGTGCCGATCGTCGCAGGCGAGGCGCCGGGATCAGTACCGGTCTGATGACTCTTCCCGCGCCGCTGGCCGAGGTGGTCTCCGACTTCGCCGAAGTTCAGGGCCAGGACAAGCTGAACCTGCTGCTGGAATTCGCGAACGAATTGCCGCCGCTGCCCACCGACCTGGAAGAAGCGGCGATGGAGCCGGTGCCCGAATGCCAGTCCCCGCTGTTTCTGCATGTCGACGCCAGTGACTCGACCCGGGTGCGCCTGCATTTCAGCGCGCCCCCCGAAGCCCCGACCACCCGCGGATTCGCCTCGATCCTGGCCGCCGGCCTCGACGAACAGCCCGCGGCCGACATCCTGGCCGTGCCCGAGGATTTCTACACCGACCTGGGTCTGGCCGCTCTGATCAGCCCTCTTCGGCTGCGCGGCATGTCGGCCATGCTGGCCCGGATCAAACGCCGGCTGCGCGAGGCGGCCTGATCACCAACGGATTTTCAGACCGGGTATCAGCGCTCACGGCGCGCCGCTTAAACTTCCCGGGAAAAGACTTGTAAGAAAATCTCTTAGAGACGAAAAAGACGTCCAGTCCTACAGGAGGCGCAGTGGCCAATCACGCCAGCTCGAGGATCGCCAAGGTGCTCGTCGCCAACCGCGGCGAGATCGCTGTCCGGGTGATCCGGGCGGCCCGCGATGCGGGCCTGCCCAGCGTGGCGGTGTACGCCGAGCCCGACGCCGAGGCGCCGCACGTGCGCCTGGCCGACGAAGCGTTCGCCCTGGGTGGCCAGACCTCGGCAGAGTCCTACCTGGACTTCGGCAAGCTGCTGGACGCGGCAGCGAAAGCGGGCGCCAACGCCATCCACCCCGGCTACGGATTCCTTTCGGAGAATGCGGATTTCGCTCAGGCGGTCCTCGACGCCGGCCTGATCTGGATCGGCCCCAGCCCGCAGTCGATCCGCGACCTCGGTGACAAGGTCACCGCGCGCCACATCGCCGCCCGCGCGCAGGCTCCGCTGGTGCCCGGCACCCCCGACCCGGTCAAGGACGCCGACGAGGTCGTGGCCTTCGCTAAGGAGTACGGCGTGCCGGTCGCGATCAAGGCCGCCTTCGGCGGCGGCGGCCGCGGCATGAAGGTGGCCCGCAGCATCGAAGAGATCCCCGAGCTATTCGAGTCGGCCACCCGTGAGGCCGTGGCCGCGTTTGGCCGCGGGGAGTGCTTTGTCGAGCGCTACCTGGACAAGCCGCGCCACGTCGAGGCGCAGGTGATCGCCGACCAGCACGGCAACGTCGTCGTGGCCGGAACCCGCGACTGCTCGCTGCAGCGCCGCTTCCAGAAGCTGGTCGAGGAGGCTCCTGCGCCATTCCTGACCGACGCGCAGCGCAAAGAGATCCACGAGTCGGCGAAGCGGATCTGCAAGGAAGCGCACTACTACGGCGCCGGTACGGTCGAATACCTGGTCGGCCAGGACGGCCTGATCTCGTTCCTGGAGGTCAACACCCGCCTGCAGGTCGAGCACCCGGTCACCGAGGAGACCGCCGGCATCGACTTGGTGTTGCAGCAGTTCAAGATCGCCAACGGCGAGAAGTTGGATATTACTGAAGACCCGACGCCCCGAGGTCACGCCATCGAATTCCGGATCAACGGCGAAGACGCCGGCCGCGGCTTCTTGCCCGCCCCGGGCCCGGTTACCAAGTTCGAGCCGCCGAGCGGCCCCGGTGTGCGGCTGGACTCCGGTGTCGAGACCGGCTCGGTGATCGGCGGTCAGTTCGACTCGATGCTGGCCAAGCTGATCGTGTACGGCGCCACACGAGAGGAGGCGCTGGCGCGCTCCCGCCGCGCCCTGGACGAGTTCCAGGTGGAAGGCCTGGCGACGGTTATCCCGTTCCACCGCGCGGTGGTGTCCGACCCGGCGTTCATCGGCGACGATAACGGCTTCACGGTGCACACTCGCTGGATCGAGACCGAGTGGGACAACAAGATCGAACCATTCACCGGCGGCGAACCCCTCGACGAAGAGGAGACTCAGCCGCGGCAGAAGGTGGTCGTCGAGGTCGACGGGCGCCGGCTCGAGGTCTCGCTGCCCGGCGATCTGGCCCTGTCCAACGGCGGCGGCGACGCGGCCGGTGTGATCCGCAAGAAGCCCAAGCCCCGCAAGCGGGGGGCGCACGCCGGCGCCGCGGCCTCCGGTGACGCGGTGACCGCCCCCATGCAGGGCACCGTGGTCAAGGTCGCCGTCGAAGAGGGCCAGCAGGTCGCCGTCGGCGATCTGGTGGTGGTTCTCGAGGCGATGAAGATGGAGAACCCGGTCACCGCGCACAAAGAGGGCACCATCACCGGGCTCGCGGTCGAAGCCGGTGCCGCCATCACCCAGGGCACGGTGCTCGCCGAGATCAAATAGCCTGACAATCAGGCCCTTAGACCAGCGACTCTGTGAATCGGCTGGCTCACGTTGTAGGTCCGGCTGCCCACGAGTAGTGTTCTTCAACAGGTTGAGTTCACAGCCGCCCGGAAAAACGTCAGCAGTGCGCCGGGGAGGCGAACCCCCTGCACCCCGGATTTCTCGCTGTGGCTGGCGTGATCCACAGCAAGAACCCCGCCTACTGAGGGAGTCAGCAATGACTGTGACCCAATCTTGGCAACGAAGCGGCAGCGCCGAACTCAGCGTTCGCCCGGGCCCGTCGGCCACCGTGATCACCGCACACGGTGAGCTCGACGCCGCAAATGCCAATCAAATCACCGTGTTCGTCGAGCGCGCTCTCCGCGATTCGAATCATGTGATCGTGGACCTGCGCGGCCTGAATTTCTTTGGTACTGCCGGCTTTTCGGCGCTGCATCGGATCAATGTCGTGTGTTCGGCTGCGGGCGTGCCCTGGGTCCTGGTAGCGGGCCGCGCGACAGATCGGGTGCTGCGGATCTGCGATCCCGACGGCACACTTCCCACCACTGATTCGCTACCGGAATTCGTCTCGGAGGAACCCATTTTCGGTGAGCCGCGGCCCTTACTCCAGCTGGTCCCGCAGCCGCGTTAGTGATTTAGCCAAAAGACGGGACACGTGCATTTGTGAGATGCCGACCCGCTCGGCAATTTGCGTTTGCGTCATGCTCTCGAAAAACCTGAGCACCAGCACCATCCGCTCGCGCTCCGGCAACGCCTCGAGCAACGGACGCAACGCCTCCCGATTTTCGATCCGGTCCAGGCTGGTGTCGACGTCGCCCAGCGTGTCGGCGATCGCGCGCGCGTCGTCATCATCGCTGCCGCCGGCACTGTCGATGGACAGGGTGTTGTAGGAGCTGCCCGCGACCAGGCCCTCGACCACCTCGCCGCGGTCCATGCCGAGTTCTGCGGCGAGTTCGGTGGCGGTGGGCGCCCGGCCGAGTCGTTGCGACAGGTCGGCAGTGGCCGCCCCCAGCCGCAGGTGTAATTCCTTCAGGCGCCGGGGGACCTTGACCGACCAGCTGTTGTCGCGGAAGTGACGCCGGACCTCGCCCATGATCGTTGGTACGGCGAACGAGACGAAATCCGATCCGGTCTCGACGTCGAAGCGCACCACCGCGTTGACCAACCCGACCCGCGCCACCTGAACCAGGTCGTCGCGCGGTTCGCCCCGGCCCTCGAACCGCCGGGCGATGTGGTCGGCCAGCGGCAGGCACCGCTCCACGATCTTGTCGCGGTGGCGCTGGAATTCCGTCGAGTCCGCGGTGAAGGTGGCCAGCTCACGGAACATGTCCGGGACATCGGCGTATTCGTTGGGTCGGGAAGCTGAATCGCCGGCTTCTCGCGCAGTCACCTGCTGGAGGCCGCCCGTCGCGCCGTCAGTGTGATGCCGAAGACACTGCCCGACTCATCGGGGTCGCGCCCGTCGTGGAAGGTCTGCACGTCGTCGGCGAGCGAAGTCAGGACGTGCCAGCTGAAGCTGCCCGGCGCCACCACATCGTGGGTGTCGCAGGCCGCGGAAGCCTCCACCACCAATGCGTCGTCGCGGGGATCGACGATGACGACGAGCGTTGCGTCCGGAGTGGCCGAGCGGATCAGCCGGGTGCACACTTCGTCCACCGCGAGCCTCAGGTCCGCTACGGCATCGAAATCCAGGTCCTCGAAGGTGCCGATCGCACCTACCAGCGTGCGCAGCATCGCCAGATTCTCCAGGCGGGCAGCAACATGCAACTCCACGGCACGCTGGCCTTGTTGGCGCTTGTTGGCGCGCGATTCGGCATCGCTCATGCGGTCTCCCGGCAACATTTCACTGACACTATGCTCCTCTTGGAGGTCCTCGTGAAACCCGCCCTGGACGCTGCGTTCGAGCCGGTCAGTCATGATCGCCGCCGGATACGACCGCCGGGATCACGCTGATCATCTTGATCGTGGTGGCTATGGGCATCTAAAGGCTTTCGGTGCTTTTATCGGCTGTCCCATGATGGGGTAACAACGTAACGCACAACCGCCAGCACTCCATCATGGTCTAGACCTCATACCCGCTCGGCGTGGCGAATAACCCATCGGCAGGCAATGCATGCACGGCGAAGCTCTTAACAGCCGAACCGCCCAGACCTACACTTATCGGCATGAGGCAAATTCTGCCGCGGGCAGTTGTGCTTCTTGGATCATGGGCGATCGGGCTGCTGGTGGCGGCCTGGGTGGTCCCGCACGTTTCGGTGTCACTGTCGGGGTTCGTCGTCGCGGTGGTGTTGTTCTCGGTGGCGCAGGCGGTCCTGTCCCTGTTGATCGTGAGGTTGCCGCACGGATATGCGTCGTTGCTCCTCGGAGGCACCGGCCTGGTGCTGACGTTCGTCGCGTTGAGCCTCGCCGCGGTACTGACTCACGGCCTCACCATCCGCGGCGTCGCGTCCTGGATCGCCGCGACGATCGTGGTGTGGCTCGTGACGACGGTCGGCGCGATCTCGCTGCCGGACACGCTCGGTCGCAGCACCGCCCGCTCCGCCTGATCCGCTTTCAGCGCAAAATTTAAACGTTTCGCCAGGTCCGCCGAGTGAGTAGCATTTCTGTTATCTCATCCGAACAGCGGAGGGAGAAGTAATGGGCGACAGGCATCACGACCCGACGGACCATTTCCGGACCACGCAACCGCACGCTGGTATCACGATGAAGGACAACCTGTTTTGGCCCGGGTTCATCCTGCTGGCCGTCGCGTTGTCCGGGGTGATCGGCGCCTTGGCAGCCGCCGCCTACCGACACTACGAATGGCTCGCCACGACGGTGCTCGTCGCTGTGCTCGGAACGATCGCCGGGGCGCTGTGGTTTGTGGTGGAATCCCGTCGGGTGACCCGCATCGACGAGCAGTGGAACCTCGCCGGCGACAACGGAGACGCCGAAAGCGGTGCCGCGACAGCACATTTCCGGCTGAGGTCGGGCTAGGGGGCCATTACCGGGCCGGCGATCGGCAGCACGCTCATGGATAGTGTCACCAACATCAGCGTCAGCAAAAACCAGCCGGCGCCGTGCCATCCCCACCAGGTGCCCTCGTCGCGCCACACGCGGTAGGTCCGCAGAAACGACCACAACCCTGCGACGAACAAGATCAGCGGTCC
>Ga0210393_10005255_pt1 | contig 10194 bp, 7 predicted proteins | sample IncBWC27OmetaG_FD_160068 | JGI IMG/M metagenome (GOLD analysis project Ga0210393, IMG submission 160068) | Forest soil microbial communities from Barre Woods Harvard Forest LTER site, Petersham, Massachusetts, United States - Inc-BW-C-27-O ...
GGCCGTCATAGGTTCCGTCAAGGTCGTCTTCGGCGTATCCGGACGCGATCAAGGCGATCTTGGCGATCAGGCCCTCCATGGTTTTCGCTGGCGTCGTCGCAACGCGCATTGCCAGCTCGCTCCATCGCTCCGAGAGAGCTTCGCGTCTCGCCGCCGCCTCGAGCACGTCCGGATGTTCCCCGGCGGCCTGCCAAGATGCTTCGAATTCATCCTTGGTTCGGACGATCTCTCGCGCCCTATCGGCGAAAGCGCGCAAGGGGATGAGCGGAGATAAATCCGGAGGCATATCCGGAGGCCGCGGCATATCGGGCCGCTCGGGCCGCTTAAGCCAGTCCCGCAGGAAGTCGATGTCACGAACTGGAATGCGTTCCCCGGATTTCACCCCATACCAGAAGGGGTCGTCCGTCTCCGCCCAAATGAGAGCCTGAGGGAACGAGGGCGCTATTTTAAACAAAACATCGTCAGCGGCACTGCTTGCCTCGTCCGCAAGAGAGTCGGCAGTTCTCGACGGTTCCATTTTTGCAGATAAGCCGTCATGCTCCCGAAAGCCCCCTACCAGAAATTCGTGCCGCGAAGAAAAACGGTGCGCCGGCGCTCGCGATTCTCTGTTTCGTGCGCATGATTGGACGTCAATCCTAGAAAGGGTGCAGACGCGCCCCAATACGAAAGCGCGCCGCCAAAGGCGCGAACCGCGCCGCGCGTTCCGCCTCGAATCGGTTGGTTCGTGAATGAAGAACTTTTTGGTCTGAGCCGGCAGCCGAAAAGTCCGCACGTCCCCGACTATATGGCGGTGAGCATTCACGGGACACTTCAGGTCTTTGGCCATAACGGCCTGAAACTTGCGTCGCAGTTACCGGTTGTCAGCGCCCTTCGTTTCCACTGACTGCGGACTCCGTTGCTTAGCCTTTTCGTTTGCGCCATCTTTCGGCTCGATCGCGGCTCCTCGAAATCGAAGGAAGGCGAAGTGGTCTCGATTGCCGACATCGAAAGCGCCGAACGCCTTGTAGGGATCGCCTATACCGCGGCCGAACGCGACCAGATGGTTGGCAACCTCGAGGGCCAGATCGCTTCAGCGATCGCTCGCCGGAAGCTCCGCTTCGACAATTCGACGCCAACAGCAAGCCGCTTCGATCCGCGGCTGCCGAACTTCCGCATGCCAGCGCAGGGTTCGCCGCGATTTTCGCGGATCCCGGTCCGACCCTTGCCGGCAGATGAGGCGGACATCGCCTTCGCATCGATTGGGGAACTCGCGGCCTGGATCAGCGTCGGGGCGTTGGCGAGCCGGCGGCTGACGGAGATTTATCTTTCCCGGATCGATGCGTTGGGACCAAGGCTCGAATGTTTCGCCACGGTCACGGCCAAGCGGGCGCTGGCGGAAGCCGACGCTGCGGACGCATTGCTGCGCGGCGGCGTCAACCTCGGCCCGCTGCACGGCCTTCCCTATGGACTGAAGGACCTCTTCGACAGCAAGGGAATACCGACCGGCTGGGGCGCCGAGCCATACAGAGATCGAGTCCCGGGCGCGGACGCGACCATTGTGCGCAAGCTGCGCGCGGCCGGCGCCGTGCTTTTGGGCAAAACGACCGTCGGGGCGCTGGCTTATAACGACATCTGGTATGGCGGCTGGACGCGCAATCCCTGGAACCTCAATGAAGGCTCGAGCGGATCGAGCGCCGGATCCGCTTCCGCCACCGCCGCGGGTCTATGCGCCTTTTCGATCGGCACCGAGACGCTGGGATCGATCACCTCGCCCAGCCAGCGTTGCGGCACCACGGGCCTGCGACCGACCTTCGGCCGCGTGTCGCGCGCAGGGGGTATGGCGCTCTGTTGGTCGCTCGACAAAATAGGTCCCATCTGCCGCTTCGTCGAAGACACAGGGCTCGTGCTCGCCGCGATCAACGGCGCGGATGGCGCCGACCGCTTCTCGATCGAGGCGCCGTTCCGCTTCGACGCAAGCGCCGATATTTCCGGCCTCAAGCTCGGCTATCTTCCGGAAGCCTTTGGCGAAGGCGCAACCGAAGTCGACCATGCCGCGCTCGCGGCGAGCCGGCGTCTCGGGATCGAGGTCGTTGAAGTTTCGCTGCCTCCTCTTCCGTACGAGGCGCTCATGAACGTGCTATACGCGGAAGCCGCGGCCGCCTTCGAGGACCTGACCCTATCCGATCTCGACGACACGCTCACATGGCAGGACGACGGCGCCTGGCCAAACACCTTTCGTAAGGCGCGCTTTCTTTCGGCTGTAGATCACGTCCAATTGGATCGGCTGCGTTATCAGGTCATGCTGGCGCTTGACGAGGTTTTCAGCAAAGTTGACGCGCTCATCGGCCCCTTCATGACCGGACCGATGCTCATCGCGAGCAACTTCACCGGACATCCTTGCTTGCATCAGCGTGCAGGCTTCCTTGAACTCGCAACGCGCGGCGCAGCCTCCCTCGGCTCGGGCAAGCTGACGACGGGAGAGCCCGAGGCTACGGGCCGCACCTTCAAGGTTCCCCAGGGCGTCTCTTTGTGGGGGCGGTTGTTCGAAGAAGGCCCGATCCTCAATCTCGGCATGGCGCTTGAGAAAGAGTTCGGCGTGGCCGCCATCCGCCCCGAATTTCCGGGGTAAATGCGGTGGGTTGAACGCAAATGTCGGATTCGAAGAGCGAGCGAACGTTTCAGAAGGAGATAGGCCATGAAGCGTAGGGAATTCCTGACGTCGAGCGCAACATTGGTCGGAGCAGCCGCATTCGGCAGCCTCACAATCAGCCCGTCTCGAGCCGCCGACCAGCCAGTCAAAGGCGGAACGCTGATCTGGGGACATTCCGAGACGACGCAGAACTTGGACATCCACCAGACCGGCACAGCCTCGACGGTCCGCGTGCTGCAGAACGTTCACGACGCGATCGTGACAATCGATAAAAACTTCACGGTGATCCCGAGCCTCGCCAAGAGCTTCGATCAGAGCCCCGACGGCCTCACCTACACGTTTCACCTTCGGCCGGGCGTCAAGTTCCACGACGGCAAGACGATGACGTCGGCGGATGTAAAATATTCCTTTGACCGCTGCCGGGCGAAGGAAACGGGCGCGGTTAATTTCGAGGTGTTCAATGATGTGGCGTCGATCGAGACGCCCGATGACCTCACGGTCGTCGTCAAGATGAGCCGCATCAACGCGCCTTTCCTGAGCCGTCTCGCCGAAAACGGCGCTGGCGCAATCATGCCTCAGGGGTCGGGAGACCAGCAGGGCAAGACCCCGGTCGGCGCGGGGCCGTTCAAGTTCGTGCGACGAGAATTTGGACACGAGGTCGAGTTGGTGCGCTTCGACGACTACTGGGACGGGCCGGCTTATCTCGACAAAATTCTCGCACGGGAAGTGACCGAGCCCACGGTGCGGCTCACCGGTCTACGCACGGGCGAAATGCACATGATCAATGACATTCCGGCCGACCGGATGAAGGAAGTGAAGGGGGATCCGAAGTTTCAGGTCACCACCTGGTTTCCACTCAACTGGGACTTCGTCAATCTCAATCACGATTTCGAGCCATTCAAGGATCAGCGCGTACGGCTCGCGATCGATCTTCTGATCGACAAGGAGGCGCTCTTGCAAGGCGCGTTGTGGGGCGAAGGCCGCACGACCGCATCGCCGAGCTTTCCAACTTCACCCTCTTACGACTCCGCGCTCAAGAATCGCGCGCAGGACATGGAGAAAGCCAAGCAACTGCTCGCAGAGGCCGGTTACGGACCCGGCAAGCTCGATATCGTTTTCAAGGCGACCACGAACTATCCCTATCACGTCGAGTCGGCGCAGATCATGCTCGAATGGTTCAAGGAAGCCGGCATCAACATGAAGATCGAGCAGCTGACCTGGGCCGACTGGCTGAGCCAGGTCTGGGTCAACAAGGACTTCCAGATCTCAATGATGAACTTCTTCACATTGTGGGAGCCGGACTTCCTCTATTACAGCCTTTGGCATTCGACCGGCGCGTTCAACTATCGTCATATCCGAGATCCCGAACTTGACGATCTCCTGCAGAAAGCGCGCGTGACGATCGACCCCGCGACGCGCGCCGACATCTACAAGCAGGTGCAGCAGCGCATCTTCGACCAGGATCACGACGTCATCCTCTGGTTCCGCAATGGGTCGATCGGCGCGCAATCCTCGGTCGGCGGCCTCGACACGATTGTTCATCCGAACGGCAGCAACTTCCAGTTCCACAAAGTTTGGTTGAAGGCCTGAGGGTCGGGGCCGGCGTGAGGAAAATGCGCCGGCCGTCTCAGATGAAACCGGCTTTGGGCTCGCATGTCTTATATCTTCAATCGCCTGCTCTCGATTGCGCTGACGCTGTTTCTGATCTCGGTGATCACGTTTGCTGTCACGACCATTCTTCCCGGCGATGTCGCGACCATGATCATGGGCACACAGAGCAATCCGGAGGCACTAGCAGGATTGAGGAAGACCCTGGGTCTGAACGACCCGCTTGTCCTTCAATATGGACGGTGGATCGGCGGAATGCTGACCGGCGATTGGGGGCAATCGCTTATATTCAAGGTTCCCATCGCCGATCTTCTTATCCAGAAGATCAAGGCGAGCTCGCTCATCGTCATGATGTCGATGGGAATAGCGTTGATCTGCGCCGTTCCGCTCGGCGTTTGGGCGGCCGTCCATCGGGATCATTGGCAGGATGGCGCGAGCAGCAGCGCGGCGCTTGTTGGCGTGAGTCTACCGGATTTCTTTTGGGGCATCATGCTGATCCTCCTGTTCGCTCGCACTCTGGGCTGGTTTCCGTCGAGCGGATTCGCTGATCCGTCAGTGAGCCTTGAGCAGGCGCTGGCCCACGCCTTCCTTCCTTCGCTCGCTCTCGGGCTCGGCCTCATGGCGCATCTCACTCGCATGACCCGCTCGACTATGACCGGCATTCTCGGACAGGAATTCATTCGCGTCGGACGCGCGAAGGGTCTCACGGAGCGAACAATTGTTTGGCGTTACGCGTTGGCTAACGCGATCGGCCCAGTGATCACGGTGGCTGGCCTCCAGGTTGGTTACCTCTTTGGCTCGATCATCGTAATCGAGACGCTGTTCAACTACACCGGCATGGGCTGGCTGACCTACCAGGCTCTGCTCAACCGCGACATTCCCTTGATCCAGGCGACGGTTTTCGTCATCGCGGCCGTCGTGATGCTCGCCAATCTCGCCGTCGACTTGCTTTACCTCTACTTCGATCCGCGAATCCGGCTCGCGTAGGAAAAGATGAGGCGCTTCCTCACCCCCAAAGGCCTTCTCGGCGCAGCGCTGGTGACCGCGATGGTTCTGGTCGCGATTGTCGCCCCGCTTGTCATTCCCGCCGATTACGGAACCCGGATGACCATGACTGCGCGCCTCCGGCCACCCTCGGAGCTCCATTGGCTCGGCACTGACCAACTTGGCCGCGACCTCTTCTATCGCGTGATGCTTGGCGCTCGAACATCGCTCGGTATCGCGGGCGCCGCTGTGCTGATGAGCCTCTTCCTTGGCCTGCCGATCGGGATGGTGGCCGGCTTCTATCGCGGTGGTCTCGACAACGCGCTCATGCGTCTGGTCGACACGCTCCTGAGCTTTCCAGTGTTGCTCCTCGCGCTGACCATCAGCGCCATGCTCGGCCCCAGCATCCCCAACGCCATCATCGCCATCGGCATCGCCTTCTCACCATTTCTGGCGCGGATTGTCCGCGGCGAGGCACTCCGCGTGACGCAGATGCCGTATGTCGAAGCAGCGCGGGCGGCGGGAGCAACCGACCTCAATCTCATTCTGCGGCACGTGGCGCCCAATGTCATGCCGCCGATCATTGTCCAAGCCACGATCAGCCTCGCTTTCGCCGTTCTGGCTGAAGCAGGCCTTTCCTTTCTCGGGCTCGGGACCCAGCCACCGCAGTCCTCGTGGGGGCTGATGATCCAAGCGTCGCGCGACTACCTCGATGTCGCGCCATGGACCGGCCTTGTCCCCGGCGCCGCCGTCGCTGTCACGGTGCTCGGGCTCAACATGTCGGGAGACATTCTCCGGGACGTTTTCGACCCGCGGACGAGGTGAGGCGCAACGGTCAAATGTCGTCAACCGCCGAACCTCTTCTCGCATCGCAAGACGACACACGGCGGCCGCTGGTGGCGATCGACGGTCTGCGGGTCGAATTCAAGACCGATGGCGGGACGATCGTCGCGGTGGACGGTGTCTCGTTTTCGGTCGATCCGGGTGAGACTGTCTGCCTCGTTGGTGAATCGGGTTCGGGAAAGTCGGTTACTTCCCTCTCCCTCATGCGCTTGGTCGAATTTGGCGGGGGGCGAATATCCGGAGGCAAACTCAAGTTCACGCCGCGCACGGGCGAGTCGGTCGACCTTGCGAAGGCCTCGCAAGACTTCATGCGTGAGCTCCGCGGCAATCAGATCGGCATGATCTTTCAAGAGCCGATGACCTCACTCAATCCGGTCCTCACAATCGAGCGGCAACTCGTGGATGGACTCAAGGCGCATCGGGGCCTGAGGCGGGACGACGCGCGAGCGCGGGCGCTCGAGCTTCTCCGCGGGGTGCGGGTGCCCGAGCCGGAGCGCCGCCTGAAACAATATCCCCATGAATTGTCGGGCGGCATGCGCCAACGCGTCGTCATAGCCATGGCGATGGCCTGCGAGCCGCGGCTCCTCATCGCCGATGAACCAACGACCGCGCTAGATGTCACGATTCAAGCGGAAATCCTCGCTCTCATCGACCGGCTGAAGCGCGAAAACCATATGGCCGTCCTGTTCGTCACCCACGATATGGCGGTTGTTGCGCAGATGGCCGACCGGGTCGTCGTCATGTACCGCGGCAAGATTGTCGAGGAAGGTGACGTAGAGACGATCTTCGAGAATCCGCGGGCCGACTACACTCGCATGCTGCTCGCGGCCGTTCCGAAACTCGGCGAGATGCATGGCACGACCGCGCCGGCGCCGATGCGTAGGATTGGTGATTTCGCTTCCGCCATTCCCAGCGTTTCGTCGCCCCGACAGGAACCCGGCCTTTTGCTGGAGGTCAAGAATTTGACCACGCGCTATCCAGTGAGAGGGGGCGTGCTTCGACGTGTCGCCGCGAACGTCCATGCGGTCGAGGACGTGAGCTTCTCGGTAAACGTCGGCGAGACATTTTCGCTCGTCGGCGAATCCGGCTGCGGCAAATCGTCTTGCGGTCGATCCATCTTACGGTTGGTCGAACCACAATCAGGCGAGGTATGGCTCAACGGCCGGGAAATACGCAGCCTCGGACAAACCGATTTGCGCAAAGCGCGCCGAGACATGCAGACGGTGTTCCAGGATCCGTTTGCGTCACTGAATCCGCTCCGGAGACTGCGCGATCAGGTCGCTGAACCGCTTATCAACTTCGGTCTCGCCTCGAAATCAGAGATCGTGGATCGCGTGGCTGAACTCTTCGACCGCGTCGACCTACCGCGCAGTTTCCTTAACCGCTACCCTCACGAACTGTCGGGGGGACAGCGGCAGCGCGTCGCGATCGCGCGGGCGATCGCTCCTCATCCGAGTCTCGTTATAGCCGACGAGGCGGTTTCAGCGCTCGATGTCTCGGTGCAGGCGCAGGTGCTGAACCTCCTCGCAGAATTGCAGGCGGACCTGGGATTGTCCTTCCTCTTCATCAGTCACGATATTGCGGTCGTCGAGCGCATATCGCACTACGTTGGGGTTATGTATCTGGGGCGTCTCGTCGAAGTAGGTCCTCGGCCAGCGGTGTTCGAAGATGCACGCCATCCCTACACCAAAACGTTGATGGCCGCCGTCCCGGTTGCAGATCCGAGGCGGAGACGAATCCACGAAGCTCCGAGCGCCAAGCCTCTTGCCTCGCCCATCTTCCCGCTCGGGCACAAACCCGAGCCTTCAAATTACGACGAGGTGACGCAAGGTCATTTCGTTCTTCGCCATAGTTAAGTCGCGCGCGAGTGTCGACCATGCTGGGGAGGGTAGGTAGGATCCTTGATGAGTTCGGAGCAGGGAACTTCCGCTTGAGGGGCGGCCGCCCACATGGATCTGATTTCGCGACAAATGGATCGGGTTTCGCGCCAATTCGACAAGGTATATAAACCAAAACATTCAAGGTATATAAACCAAAACGTTATAAACTCGCACCAAAGGAGCAATGGAAGGGAGGCTCGTCAACCCTGATATGACGCTGCATCAGGCCGGGCTTTTAACGGTCGAAGGGTGACCGTGGGCCAGGCGGTGCCTCGTTATCAGCGGAGAAATGGGCAATGAGCTCTCTTTTTCAGATCCTCGCCGGCGAGATGCCAGAGGAGCGACGATCCAATCTTCTTCGGCCGCCGACTGGCGCGCCGACGCCAGTGTTTCACGCGCCGCAAGCCGTGCCCGGAGAACCGGAGCCGCTGGACCGACGACGGTTACGTTCCAATATGGTGGCCGTCGGTGTCGCCGGCCTGCTGGTTTTGGGCAGCTACGGCTTGGCCGAGGGGCAGACGGCCTTCCCGTGCGACCCGCAATATTCGTTCTGCTATCCCGATTATGGATACTATCCCGGAGGCGGTCACAGAGGGTGGGGCCGGAGCGGCGGCGCCCACTACGAAGCCAACTTCGGAGACGACGAAGGCCACTTCGGAGGTTTCGGAGCCTCGGGCTTTGGGCACGGCGGCGGAGGCTTCGGAGGCGGCGGCGGTTGAAACGGGAAGCGTCGCCGCCGCGCCCCGACTTCGCCGCCGAAGCGGCGAGCCTCGGGTTTGAATTCGCATTCGCCGACGGCGAACCCTACTGGGACGAACGCGTCCGATACGTCTTCACGAGAGGCGAGGTCGAGGACCATCTCGAGAAGGCGGCGGCGGATTTGCATGCCTTGTGTCTCGAACTCGTCGGACGCGTCGTTCAAAGCGACGCGCTATTGACGCGACTGCGCATCCCCCGGCACGCCTGGCGGCCGATCGCCGAAAGTTGGCGACGGCGCGATCCTACTCTTTATGGCCGCTTCGATTTCGCCTACGACGCCAGTGGGCCGCCAAAACTGCTCGAATACAACGCGGACACGCCGACGAGTCTCTTCGAGGCGGCAGTCGTGCAGTGGCGATGGCTCGAACAAATGATCGCGCGCGGCTGCCTGCCGGACGACGCCGACCAGTTCAACTCGCTGCACGAACGGCTGATCGCGCGCTGGCGCGCCGTCGCGGGCGACAATTTCGTGCATCTGGCCTGCATCATGCGCAGTGTCGAGGATCGCGTCACGCTGGCCTATATCGAGGACTGCGCGGGACAGGCGGGGCTGGCGACGAAGGCTCTGGACATGGGCGATATCGGTCTTCATCGCTCGACCTTTGTCGACCGCTCGGGGCGGGCGGTCCGACATTTGTTCAAGCTCTACGCCTGGGAGTGGATGTTCGCCGATCCCTTCGGAAACTTGCCCGCCATCTCGACGACGCGCTTCGTCGAGCCGCCATGGAAGATGATCCTTTCCAACAAGGGCATGCTCGCGCTGCTTTGGGAGATGGCGCCCGAACACCCGAACCTGCTTCCCTGCTATTTCGAGGACGACGCCGATGCTGCGCGGCTCCGGCGCTATGCGCGCAAGCCGCTCTATTCGCGCGAAGGTGCGGACATCGAACTCGTCAGGCCCGGCGGCTGCCTCGCGGGGATCAGCGATGGATATGGCGCCGAAGGTTTCGTGCGACAGGAATTGTCGCTCCTGCCGCAATTCGACGGAAGGTATCCGGTCATCGGCTGTTGGGTCGTAGGCGACGAGCCGGCGGGCATGGGCTTGCGTGAAGAGGCGTCGCCCATAACCACGAACCGCGCCTGCTTCGTGCCGCATGTGATACTCGACTGAATCGCGTTTGGCGATTTCAGGGGAAATGTCGCATTCTCAGCAGCGACGATCGAACTCCGTGCGAGGCGCTCATCTGCTCATGCCGGGGTGTCAATGCAGCCGTGAATCCGGACGACAAGCAGCAGGATCGACTGCAGGATGCCCGCTCATAGCTGCGCGCGCCCTGCTGCTTCGCGGCGTCGACAAAAAGCTCGCATGCGCCCTTGAGATAAACGGTTGCGCGCTCTGGCCAGCCGAGCGGCGTGAGATACCAGTCGATTGGCCGCACCGCATGTCGCCGACGGATTGCAGAGCTCTTGAAAACTCGTGCGAGGCGCTCGAACTCGTCGTACCGCCCGCCGAAACACTGGTTCCGCGGGTGCTGCGACGTCGGACTGGCT
>Ga0210393_10005256_pt1 | contig 10194 bp, 11 predicted proteins | sample IncBWC27OmetaG_FD_160068 | JGI IMG/M metagenome (GOLD analysis project Ga0210393, IMG submission 160068) | Forest soil microbial communities from Barre Woods Harvard Forest LTER site, Petersham, Massachusetts, United States - Inc-BW-C-27-O ...
CGTAGTTACCACCGGGATGCTCGCCTTCATTTCTTTCTGGCGAGCGTCCGCGATCGTGTTGTGCGACCTCGCCTCGTCAGCCTACTACATCGGCGGCATCGTCGAGCAAGCCTGCGGCCGCTCCGCGCCATACTTCATTCTCGCCGTGATGCTGTTCTCGTACGCCGTGCGCGCAGTCTACGTGGAATCGTGCTCGATGTTCACGCGCGGCGGCGTCTATCGCGTCGTCAAGGAAGCGATGGGCTCGACGCTCGCGAAAATCTCCGTGTCGGCGCTCATGTTCGACTATATCCTGACCGGACCGATAAGCGGCGTCTCCGCGGGCCAGTACATGGTCGGTTTGATCAACGAGCTGCTCAAGCTGGCGCATTCGACAATTGTATTGCCGCCGGATTTTACCGCCGCCTTTTTCGCGATCGCGGTCACCGTCTATTTCTGGCGCCAGAACATTTACGGTATCGAAGAGTCCAGCGGCAAGGCGATGCGCATCATGCAGATCACGACCGTGATGGCCGTGATCATGATCGCATGGTGCGGGCTGACGATTTACATGCGTGGCGCGCATCTGCCGCCGTTCGAATTGAAGTTCACCAACGACTCGCTTGGATGGCTCAAACACTTTCCCGGCGCGCGCACCATTGGAACTTTGGGGATTCTGATCGCGTTCGGTCATTCGATCCTCGCGATGTCGGGCGAGGAGTCTCTGGCCCAGGTCAATCGCGAGATCGAAGCGCCGAAGCTCAAGAATCTCCTGCGCGCGGGAATGGTCATCTTCATTTACAGCCTGCTGCTGACGTCGCTGGTGTCGTTCTTCGCGGTCATGATCATCCCGGACAGCGTCCGCATGTCCAACTACGGTGACGACCTCATCGGCGGACTCGCGATGTTCATGGTCGGGCCGCTGTGGGCGCGGATCGCGTTGCGCGCATTCGTGGTGTTCGTCGGATTTTTGATTCTCGCCGGCGCCGTTAACACCGCAATCGTCGGTTCAACCGGCGTGCTGACGCGCGTCGCGGAAGACGGCGTGCTGCTCGACTGGTTCCGCCATCCGCACAAAAAGTACGGCACCAACTATCGCATCGTGAACATGGTCGCGATGCTTCAAATCGCCACCATCGTGCTCTCGCGCGGCGACATGTTCGTGCTCGGCGAGGCCTACGCGTTCGGCGTCATCTGGAGCTTCGTTTTTAAAACGCTGTCGGTGCTGATCCTGCGCTACAAGGACAAGTACCATAGGATGTGGCGCATGCCGCTGAACCTGAAGTGGTTCCGCCCCTGGGGCAAAGACTTCCCGCTCGGCCTCGCGTTGACGTTTACGGTTCTGTTCGCAACCGCGGTCATCAACCTGTTCACCAAGCAAGTCGCAACGATTTCCGGGGTCAGCTTCACGCTCGCGCTGTTCGTGATTTTCGAGATCTCGGAAAAAATCAACGGGCAGGCCGCCCACGCCTACGGCGAGGAGCCCGAGAAATTTAACTTGCAACTGATCGAGGAAAGCCAGGTCGATTCGATCGGTCTCGGCCTGTTCGGCCCGCAGAAGAAACTAATTGCGATTCGCGATCCGAACAACCTCGCGCATCTGCATCGCTATTTGTCCGAGCGCGATGATGCCGAGCTAATCGCGCTGACCGTACGAACTGAGAAGGGACTCGCCTCCAGCGATGGCGGTCAGATCTTCAGCGATGCCGAAGGCAAGTTGTTCAGCAAGGTCGTCAAAGTTTGCGAGGATCACGGCCGCGCCGTCACGCCGCTAGTGGTTGTCTCGAACGACCAGGTCTACGCGATCGCGCGGATGGCGTTTCTGCTCAGCGTCGATGAGGTCGTGATGGGCGCGTCGGAGCGCTTCAACCCCGACATCCAGCTCGAGAACTTCGCGATGCACTGGGGCTCGCTCGGCGACTCGGAAGAGCGTCACGTAAACGTGCGCGTCCTCTCCGATCAGCAAGACATCCGCGCCGAAATCTAACTATCTGTCTCTACGCTTTCGGTCCCCCTTCCCGCTCGGGAAGGTACTCTCACATCCGGTTCCCCTTCCCACAATGGGAAGGGGTTAGGGGTTAGGTCGCTGGCACAATTCGCGACGCCCGATCTCCCATCAGACTGAATTCGCCGCGGATTGAACCGCGGGCACGGCGGCCCGCGCCACTATCCGAACATCACAACTTTACGCTTGCCATCGAACCCCGCCCCTGGGAGCAAAGTAGCGCGCTGCGCGCAACTTTGCTCTTTCACTGGGTGCAGGGGTCACCCCTGCCGCCCGCCGCGCAGGCGATTATGCTCTTCCCCGTTCGCCCCGCCTTGGGTCCGGATACGACTCCAGCTATGATCGCCTTTCTGGATTCCACCGATGATCGCAATCGTCGATTACAAGGCCGGCAACCTCACCAGCGTTCAGCGCGCGCTGGAATTCCTCGGCCATAAATCCGAAATCACCGATCGCGCCGAGCGCATCGTTGCAGCGCACCGCGTGATCCTGCCTGGTGTTGGAGCGGCCGGCGCCACGATGGAAAATCTGCGCGCGCTCGGGCTCGTCGAGGTGCTGCGCAACGACGTAGCCCGCGCCGGCAAGCCGTTCCTCGGCATCTGCATCGGTATCCAGGTTCTGCTCGATCGTAGCGAGGAGGACAGCGCCGAATGCCTCGGCATCGTCGCGGGCCGCGTCGCGCGCTACCCGCGCTCGATCGACGGACGTCCGCTGAAGGTCCCGCAAATCGGATGGAACCGCGTGCGCCAGACTAAGCCGCATCGAGTCTTCGCGGGAGTGCCCGATAATACGCATTTTTATTTTGTCAATTCGTACTACCCGATTCCCGACGATCCTTCGATCGCGATTGGCACGTGCGACTACGGCGTTCCGTTTACCGCGGCAGTCGCGCGCGAAAACGTGATCGCGACTCAGTTCCATCTCGAAAAGAGCGGTGCAGCCGGCCTCAAGCTGCTCGACAACTTTTGCCGTCTGGATTTCTGACGATGCTCGCGAAACGAATCATCCCGTGCCTCGACGTCCGCGACGGCAAAGTCACCAAAGGCGTGCAATTTCTCGAGAACGTCGACGTCGGCGATCCGGTCGCGATGGCGCGCTACTACTATAAGGAAGGCGCCGACGAGATCGTCTTCTACGACATCACCGCATCCAACGAGCGCCGTGGCATCATGCTCGATGTGGTTAGCGCGGTCGCGCGCGAAATTTTCATTCCCTTCAGCGTCGGCGGCGGACTGCGTACTCTCGACGACATGCGCGCTGTCCTCCTCGCGGGCGCCGAGAAAGTCTCGATCGACTCCGGCGCGGTGCGCAATCCCGCGATTATCTCGGAAGGCGCGCGCGCGTTCGGCAGCCAATGCATCGTGCTCTCGATGCAGGTAAAAAAAACCGGCGTGCGTCCGCAAATCCCGACCGGTTACGAAGTGGTGATCGACGGCGGACGCCAACCCACAGGCCGCGACGCGCTGGCATGGTCGCTAGAAGGCGAGCGCCTCGGCGCCGGTGAGTTATGCATCAACTCGATCGATCGCGACGGCACCAAGCTCGGCTACGATCTCGAAATCACGCGCCGCATCAGCGAAGCAGTTTCGATTCCTGTGATCGCCTCGGGCGGCGCGGGCGAACCGGCCCATTTGCGCGACGCATTCACCACCGGCATGGCCGACGCCGCGATCGTCGCGTCGATCGTTCACTATCGAGAGCATCCGATTCCCGCACTGAAGTCATATCTCAAAGGCAACGGAGTTGAGATTCGCGACGCCGTCACAATCGACTTGGTGAGCGCCCAGTGAAAAAGTGAAAAAGTGAAAAAATGAAAATCGCGTTCGTAGTTTCGGAGTTCAACTCCGAGGTAACCACGCCGATGGAACAGCGGGCGCGCAGCCATGCCGAGTCGCTCGGCGTCGAAGTCGTGCGCGTAGCCAAAGTGCCGGGCGTGTACGACATGGCGCCGGTCGTGAAAGCCCTGCTGCAGCGCAAGGAAATCGAAGGCGTCGTGATGATCGGTGCGGTTATCAAGGGCGAGACTAATCACGACGAGGTGATCGCGCATGCGATCGCCCGCGCCGGTATTGAGCTCGCGCTCGAATTCGACAAGCCGGTCGGGCTCTCGATCATCGGACCCGCAATGACCGACGAGCAGGCCGTTGCGCGAATCGAAAACGCAAAAAACGGCGTCAACGCAGTAGTCGGCGTTATTCGCGTACTCAAGGAAATTCGCGGCTAGCTGTCAGGTTCGCTCCACAGGTGTTGAGAAACCGCGACACCACTCGTTGAGACCATGCGCTCGACTGCTTATACTCACCGACGTTGATGGTGAAGATGGCGGCAGAGGCGGGCGGCGGGGGCGAGACTTTTTCCACGCGTACGGCTGCGAGAATTCTCGCGGTCACGCCTGAACGGATTCGCTACTGGGTCAAGCGTAATCTCGTGCGTCCGCTGAATCTGGGCGGACGCAACTATCGTTTCGCGTTCAACGATCTGCTCGAGATGCGCATGGCCAAGGAATTGCTCGGCACGCGTCAGCATATCGATCCGATCCAGCGAACTCTCGAGCGAGTACGTACGCTCGTCGATCCCGATCGCTCTGTAACGTCGTTGAAACTCGTCAACGACGAAGGCCGTATCGTCGTGCGCGACGGCCCGTCGCTCATCGAGGCGGAGACCGGCCAGCTGATCTTCGATTTCGAGCGCAGCTATCACCCCGGCAAGATCGAGGACGGCTTTGGGCCCGCGCGCGTGCGCGAGCGCTTCGAAGAGGCGCGCCGGGTTGCCGACGAGGATCCACTAAAAGCGCTCACCATCTACAGCGAGCTGATCGGCCGCGAGCCCGGCAACTTCGAGGCGCACATGCGCCTCGCTACGCTGCTCGAACGCGAGGGCGATCTCGCGGGCGCGCTACGTCATCTGCTCGGCGCGGCCGCGATCATTCCTGCCAGCGCCGACGTGCACCTGAAGCTCGGCCTGCTTTACCGAAAAAAGGAAGAGTATCAGAACGCGCTGCTAAGTTTTCAGCGGACGCTCGAATGCGATCCCGCCAACGTCGAGGCGCATCGCAACGCCGCCGAGATGTACGAAGCGGCCGGCCGCAAACGCGACTCGCAGCGCCACCTGAGCGCGATCCATCGGTTAATCAAAGGCGACTGATCGCCGAGGTCATTTTCTTTCTTGTTCCCCTTCCCGCTCGGGAAGGGGTTAGGGGTTAGGTTCCTAAAATCGAGCGGCCGACTTCGTATGACATCTCCAACTTTCTGTGTTCCCTCTCCTGAAAGGTCCGAAAAAATACGTCCCAAGCGCAAAGCAGCGCGCCAGCGACGAAAAGTTGGGCGACGAACTACGCCACTTCGATCTGAAGAAATTCGATAAGGCGCTGGAGAAGGTGCTGACGTCCGATTTCTCGTCGTTGAAATTCATGTCTCCGGATTCCATTTCCAAGGGCCAGCTTGTTTGTGCGTTTCTTCGTATGCGCGAACGAACCCTTGCAGAGCTTCGGCGCTAAGAAAGTGCGGCTCAAGAAAGCGAAAAGAGCCAATGGCCGGATCGCGAGCCAGCAGATCAGCCATAAGTGTGCGCGTTCTCCTGTGCGCCGATCCTGGTACGAAATGTTCCTTTTCCCAAAACGTCCGCACTAGATAACAAATCAAATCGGCACTTTGGATGGGAATATCTTCGGCTGGCTCTCCGTAGGGAGTCATCTTCCCCAATATGCTCCCCATATCGGTGTTCTCTCTGATCTCGTCGTAAAGATCTGTCAGAAGGCCAACAGATTTCGGCCTGTGGGCTATGGTAAACGCAATCTTTTCGTCCTTCGGAAAGGTGAACTCTTTTCGGTTAATAAACAGCAAATTCGCTAAATGGAAAAAACACAGATAATAGGGGAGAGTCCATTTCTTTTTGATCCACTCTGGAACGATGGTGTTGTAGTCCTGCAAGCTGAAAGCAGCGCCGAATGCGAATAGTGTCCGTTGTCTAGTAATCGGAATAAGCCTATCCACCAGCAGATTCCGTTTGTCCTTGCTCCAATTCACAAAATCGCCGTGACCGTCTCTCCCCATGCAATCTGTGGCGTGAAATACCCTTCGTTTCTCTGGCGGGTTATTTTCGCCGTCGGGATTTAGCACCCCGTCCCATTCCTGATCGAACTTTCGCCATCTCTTGTAACTTGAGACAAAACCGACCATCGCGATGATTTTTGCTTCATCGTCTGTTCCAGTCTCATCGAGGTACGCTTGAATCATCGCGAGCCACCGTCGCCGGTAGTGAGGTGGATGGAGCGAGCGAGCAACTGCATTGATACAACTCCGAGGACTCGCCTTCTGCGAGTCGGACTGAATTGTACCCCATCCGGAAAGGTGATTGTCTATTCAAACAAATTCCCCTCTCCAGAAGGGAGAGGGGCCAGGGGTGAGGTCGCGCGCGATTCGATCTGTCCCGTGTTGAATCATCGCAACTCGCGGCGATAAGCTCGCGAGTATGCCGCGCGATTCGCTGAAACCAATCGACATCCTGCGCCACGAACTGAAGGCGTTGCGCTTCATCCTGGACAATTTCCACGCGGGCAAGCTCGGCAGTGACGGCCTGCCGCCGCGCGACGACTTCCAGTCCGCGCAGGGTCGCGCGCTCTACGACTCGATCGTCAAAGCTCCCGACCGCAAGTCTGCCGAGTGTGCGATTGCCGAGCTCGAGCTCGACGACGTCGACATCGATTCGTTCCTGCACCTGAGCGGCGATCACTACTACACTTATCCGGCGCTGGTCCGCCAGCGCGCGGCGGCAATTCGCACGGGCAAGCTCACGGTCGAAGGCACGTGAGTCGTTCGATTCCCAACGAGATCCATCTGCTTCTCGATTCCGCGGGCGCGCTGATCGTCTTCCAGGAAAAAGGCGCGACGTGGGCGGGAGTGCTCGCGTTTTCGAGTGAAGATAGAGCGCGCGAGTTCTGTCGCGTCAGCAATCTCGACGCCGCCGAAGTCGCCGCGCTCTCAACCGCCGATTCGGATGCGGTCGCCACGCTGATCTCGTCGATCAAGCGCCGCGCCATCCGCAACCTTCTGCTCGATCTCGACTACAGGACCGGCGCCTGCACGCAAATTGATTTCGAGGGTGATACTTTTGGTGCGGCGCTGCCACGCCAATTCACTCCGGCCGTTCATCACTAGGCAGTCGATGGCATCCGTTCGTTCATCGATGCCCCAACAAATCGAAGAGGCGCGCCGCCGTCTCGCGGACATCATCAAGCCAACTCCGCTGATTCGCAGCACAACGCTCGACCGAATTCTCGACGCGCACGTGTTCATCAAGCCCGAGAATCTGCAGAAGACCGGATCGTTCAAAATTCGCGGCGCCTACAATCGGCTCGCAACGCTTACCGAGGAGCAAAAGTCGCGCGGTGTCGTCGCCGCGAGCGCCGGCAATCACGGACAGGCGCTCGCCTACGCAGCCACTCGCGCGAGTGTGACCGCGACGATCGTGATGCCGACCACTGCCGCGATTTCCAAGATCGACGCGACGCGCAGCTACGGGCAGGCGGTCGTGCTCGAAGGCGTCGACTACCAGGAGGCGCGCGCGGCGGCATCGAAGATGTGCGCTGAGTGCGGCGCGACTTTCATCGACGCGTACGACGATGCGTATGTGATCGCCGGACAAGGAACCGTCGGGTTGGAAATCGCCGACGAAGTTGCGCCCGATGTTGTGATCGTCCCGGTCGGTGGAGGCGGACTGATCGCGGGAATTGCTGCTGCGCTCGCTGAACGCGCGTCCAAGGCCGAGGTGATCGGCGTCGAGGCGGCCGGCTCACCGCAACTGTCAGCGAGTCTCGCCGCCGACGCGCCCGCATCGATCGGCCGTCCCGTCGATACGATTGCCGACGGTCTCGCCACCGGCCGCATCGGCGCGATTCCGTTCGAGGTGATGCGTGGTCGCGTCAAACGCAGCGTCACCGTCGACGACTTCGAAATCGGCGAAGCCGTCCTGCTGATGCTCGAGCGCCTCAAGCTTCTCGCCGAAGGCGCCGGTGCCGCCGCGCTTGCGGGCGCCCTCAAACTCAAGGAGGAGCTGAAAGGCAAGATCGTGGTACTGGTCGTGAGCGGTGGAAATATTGACACCAACGTGCTCGATCGGATCATCGGCCACGGACTAGTGAAGCTCGGACGGCTGTTTCGAGTAGCCGTCGATTTGCGCGACCGCCCCGGCGAGCTGGGCAAGTTGGTATCGATGGTAGCTGCGACCGGCGCCAACGTACGTGCGATCGATCACGATCGCACGCGTCGCGACGTGGCAATCGGCGGCGCCCGCGTGATGCTGGAATTGGAAACTCGCGGCCCCGAGCATATCGAAGCGATCCGCGATCAACTGAAGCGCCACGGCTACACGTTCGAGGTCCCCGCACTCGGCTGATTTCTAATACTAAGGTGCAGGGTTTAACCCTGCCCAGGGAAGTGTGAAACCCACGGAGGGGTTTCACTTCTTCTACGTGAACATCGAGGCGACGCCGGTCGGCCTCACCAACTTGCCCGCCGGCTTCATCGAATGCGCCAGCTCCTCGAGCTTTTGTTTGAAGGCTTCCATCTCGGCCGCTTGCTTCGCTTCGAACGTGGCTGCCTCGCGCGCGCGTTTGCGCTCGAACGCTTCGCGATCCGTACGCCGCCGATTGTAGAAGCCCTCGAAGGTTTCTTTGACGGCGCGGTACATCGCGGTTTTCGGCACGAACGATCCCGAGCAGTGCGGGCAATGGAACACGACGCCTTTCTCGAACAGCCGGTACGGAATCGTCCACGGCTCGTTGCAATCTTTGCAGATGACGGGAACTTCCCACGCCAGCGGATTGAACTCCGCGCTCGTTGCGGAAGTCGTCGCAGCCGCTACAGGAGCGGGCGCCGCTGGAGCCGCCGGCTTGGGTGCTGCGGGAGCTGGCGCTGACGCGGCTGCCGCGCCATTCGCCGCGGGCGCTGGCGCTTCTCCACCACCCTCTTTTCGAAATCGCGACGGCGCGTCGTCGGGGAACGTCGTCTCAGGATGCAACTCACGAGCGCGCTGCAGCAGCACACCTTCGCTCTCGAGATTGGCGGGATCGGGAATGCAGCAATCCACCGGACATACCGCAGCGCACGCTTCATGATCGTGGAAGCCGACACACTCGGTGCACTTCGACGGGACGATGTAATAGATGTCCTGCGCGATCGCGGCGCCCGGCGTGCCATTAAGCTCCCACGGCACTCCACCCGCGTAGATCGCCGTGTTCGGACACTCCGGCTCGCATGCGCCGCAGTTGATACATTCGCTCGTGATCGTCGTCGCCATCTGGTGAACCCCGGTCTATTGCCGAAACTTGATCCTGATCAACTTCAAACTCTAACAACGCTGATTTCAGCGGGCAATCGGTCGCCGGCCGCGGTAAGTGTCCGGGTGATACTCGAACTCGATCAGATAAACGTTCTCGCCAGGGCCATGCTTAGCCACCTTCAGGAGATCGACAACGCCTGTGAAGCCGGAGCGTCTCGCCAGTTCGGGTGTGATATCCGCGAGCGTGATGCGTCTGACCGAGGTCACTTCGATGAAGCCTTCGCCCAGTTGGTAGTGGCCGGCGACCTTGACGTGCGCGCTTTGCCATATCCGGACGCTGCAGGTAACTTCGCCGCGCATGACCGGCTCGCGAAGGCGTCTCATAAATACCATCGACTATCCGTAGCGCAACTGCGACTCGCGTGCGATGCGCTTTTATCGGTGCCGCGGTTTTTACTATGCTGGAGGCGAAAGCCGCGGTACGCATTAGACGCAATCACGACCGCAGGGGTGGCCATGGATCTTCAATTCACGTCAGAAGAAGAAGCATTTCGACTCAAGGTCCGCGGCTGGCTCGCCGAGAACCTGCAGACCAGCGGCCTCTCCGATAGCCGCGAGGGTCGCGAAGACAAGACCTGGCTCACCCGCGCCAAAGCGTGGCAGCGCCGCTTGTACGACGCCGGCTACGTCGCGCTCGCATGGCCCAAGGAATACGGCGGGCAGGCGATGGATCCGGTGCGGCAGTCTATCGTCAACGACGAGATGGTTCGCGCGAGGGCGCCGTACAACGTCGGCGCGTCGGGACTCGGGATGCTTGGGCCGACGCTCATCTCGTGGGGCAGCGAGGAACAGAAGCAGCGTTACCTGCCGAAAATTTTGACCGCCGAGGAAATCTGGTGCCAGGGTTATTCAGAGCCGGGTGCTGGTTCAGA
>Ga0210393_10005257_pt1 | contig 10194 bp, 12 predicted proteins | sample IncBWC27OmetaG_FD_160068 | JGI IMG/M metagenome (GOLD analysis project Ga0210393, IMG submission 160068) | Forest soil microbial communities from Barre Woods Harvard Forest LTER site, Petersham, Massachusetts, United States - Inc-BW-C-27-O ...
CTACCGGAAATCCCGAGTCGCAGATTCCGGCGTATAACGTCTGGAAAGGAGAGCTTGCCTCGAATGCCGTGTGGATTCACGTATTGCCCAACGTGGAGCAGCAAAAGCAAAAGCACGAGTAACCCGGCTCAGTGTTTCGTTCGGGCTGATTAGATGACATTGTCGGCTCCTTCTCCCGAGTAAACTTGGTTGCGCCAACAACAAAGGCTGGTGCAGCCTTTAACACACTCGAAGTGAACGCCCTGGGGGATTCAATGATGCCCGCTATGCGCTCCCGCACACTGCAATCGTCCGCGTACCAGCTTGCACCGAACTAGAATCCGCCAAATTGGGTTGCGCCCACAAGAATTATGATTCCCACTGCGACGATCCAAGCCGCTGTTAGAGTCGCATCCAGCCAGAATCCGCCGGGCTGCTTGCTGCGTACTCGTTGCACTATACGTACGATGAATAGAATTAGTATCGCCGCCGTCGAAACGATCCACCAATCTGCGATGAAATTCGCCAGCGCAGAATTGTGGAAGTGCGGAAGCGGTGAACCTTGCCTGACAAACAGCACAAGAAATGCCGCTAGGTTGATGGCTAAGATAGTTCGGAGGATTTTTGGGATCAATTCAAGTCTGTCCCGTGACCTGGCATCGAATCACGATGCCCACTACCTGGGGAGGGGTTCTCCCGGCAGCAGGATGATGTATCCAACGGTGATTACTGCAATCCAGTAAATCCAGAATTGAGGATTCATGCTATTTCTCCCCGTTTCGCGCTGGTCTTTGCGGAGTCTCGAAGATTCCGTTGAGCTAACTTTCCGAAAACCACAATACCGATGACGCTCCCTACGAGCGACAAAACAAGAGGCCATCGGAAAACGTTCCAACCAAATGTTGTAGAAATACCGAAAAATAGCCCTCCAAAGACCCAACTTAAAACGTAGAGGGGCGTGAGTGCGGGTTTGATATGTGGTTTTGCACGGAGAATGAAAACCGCGAGTAGCATAAAGCCGGGGAACCACAATGCCCGAAGTAACACCGAAATCCAGTCGCTCGACGTACCCATTGGCTGAAATTGTACCTCTACCCCTCGTTCAACTGGTACGGAAATGGTACGGTGTAGGAACACTGAAAAGTGCTAACGTGTTGTTTGACTCGATTAAGCTGTAGAGCGGATGAAACTGGCGCAAGAGCCTTCAATTCGTGGGAATAAGTAATTTGCCTTAAAAGCCGTTCAACGCCATTTGACAGAGGACTTGGGACGCCCCCGGCAAATCCTTAATCTCTCCACCTTCGCCCGTTGTGACGACACCGAACGTGGAACCACTTAGTTTCGCAGTTACCTTCCCGGTTCTTGCGACTTTACATACGGCTAGAAGCCAACGATCCCCATCATCTGTGATTGCGGCGATGTTCGGAAACTTTTGTCGGAATGAAGGCTCCGCGAGCAGTAATCGGCCTGCTTCCTTGGATATTTCGATGCACAACTTAACGGCATTCTCCGAAGGATGTCTTATCCACCATTCATAATGTCCGGTCTCGAATGTGTATATCCACTCTCCCCGAATCGGAATTGGCTGGTCGACGAGGATCTTGAATTTGCTTGCGACAGCTTCCCACGGTTGAGGACGACGATCAATCTGCCGTGCCACAGTAGACTCATGCGTGATGCTTCCGTTTCCTTCACGATCCGAGCGAAGTTTGGTGCGGATGCGCCATTGGCCTCTCGCTGCCAGATTCCTTCGAGCAATCTTGTGGCCTCACTTGCAAGTCCGTAGCTCGAAAACTCGATTTGCCGTGTCCGAGAGAGGAATCGCGGTTCTAGCCCATCGGTCGTGTTGCAAGTGAACACGAAAACGGTCTGAGGTGGGAAGGCAGTGGCGTCTAGTTTCGAGAGAAAATGCAGTTGTGCTGCGTTCGACATCCTGTCGGCTTCGTCTACGAGCACAAGATGGAACCCGCCCGACGCCGGAACATACCAACATTGCCTAATGACATCCTCGACGGCTGCGACATTGCATTGCTGCGACGGGATGTGATGCAGTTCCGCACGAACTGTCTCCGCGAGAGCGAGAGCCATCGTGGTTTTTCCTGTTCCCGGCGGACCGGCGAACAGCCATGCGGACGAGTACGGATTCGCTGCAAACTTTGCGAGAATGCGCTTCGGTTTGTCCAACCCCACGAAATCTGCAATCGCGTGCGGACGGTATTTTTCCGCGAGCGGCATCGGAAACGGGAGAGTTGTGCTCATTTGCTGTCCCTCCCCTCGTTCTGAGTCTTGCCGAGAATGTGATCGGCTGCTTTCTGTGCTTGGGATGCCGCCGAGATAATCAACCGCGAATCGGACTTGAGCCGCGTGATCCACGTTTGCAAATAACTTGCGGAATTCGGGAGAGTCGCGTGCGAAATGCCAGCGGTTCCAGCGAGCATCGCTGCTCCCATCTCTGCAACGAGTTCCTCTTTGCTGTAGGACTCCGAGCCGAATTGGTGATCCGCTGCGCTTTCCTCGAAACGGTTCAGACGTGATTTGTGTCCGGTTGAGTGCGTGAGTTCGTGGAACAGCGTGGAGTAATAGGCTTCGGGCGACTTAAAGCAATTCCGCGACGGCATCCCGACCATATCCGCCGATGGCCGATAGAACGCTCGCGAATGCTGCTCGATTCGCGGGGGATTTGGCATCCGATTGGCGATGGATTCGCATTCTGCGATGGGATTGACGGGTTTGCGGTCGTCGCCGTAGAATGCTTTCAGACCGTCGCACTGCTCAACGTTGAACACGCGGTAATAGCGAAGCAAGAATGATTTGCCCTTCTCGTCGGCGGGTTCCCCATCCGCGTCGACCTTGCGCCTAACGAGTTCGTCTATCTTCCAGAACATCACGAGCGAAGACTTTTCGCCTTGCCGGACGTGTGCGCCTAATTGCTTGGCCTGATTGAACGTGAGCCAGTAGCAAGAACCGTAGCCTTGAGTCGCCAACATGAACACATTCAGACCGCGATATGGTCTCTTCGAGATGAGGTTTCGAGGGACGGATGTGGACCACGGCTTACGCCACGGCGCTACCCCCTGTTCCAACTGCTTGATTACGTTCTCGGTGATGATCTCCGGTACGGTTGGCATGATTTTTCCTCGTTGTTCGCTGCGGTGCGATAACTGCGTCCAATTTCAGAAAAAATTGCCGTTTTTTGCCTGAGTATAGGCTTCGTCCCGAGCAAAAAAGAGATTGAACATGGGTGTTCCTAGACAGGATTTTGAAAATCAGAAATTTCCGAGATGAGTTCAGAGTGAGGAGCGGGTTAGCCCGATCGAATGAAGAGAACTATCAGAGGTGTGTCACTTTTTATCTTAGAGTGCCTGATGAACGCCTTATCGAAGACACCGGGGTGGGAGATGAATTGAGTTAAAAGGGGAACTTCATGAAGCACGCACTTCCACTTCTGCATTGACTGAGACTTCTCGCCACTTGCCATTTGTCTTTTCGAGGAAGTGCGGACCGCCGTCGCCGCAGAGCACCCCGCACAAATGGTTCATGTCCACGATTGCGTGCGTCCTTCCCGGATCAAAACCAACAGAAGAAAACGAATAGTTACCGCCCGTTAATTGGGAAGTTGCGGGCATTTTCTCTCGCGGCACCAATTCGTAGGGAAGCTCTATAGGAATGTCTCGTGTCAGCAGCTTTGATTGCTTATATTTGTTGGCGAAGTCCTTTATAACCACGCCCCAAACCTTTTGAAAGTTACGGTCTCCCTTTATTCCCACGTTGTCAGGGGTTACTCCTGACCACGAATCTGTCTCGGACTGAATAATGAAGGAGGATTGCTTCGCACTTTCGAGCAAGACTGCATAAATCAAATAGGCATCGCGGTCCACGTATGGTTGCAGAGAACTTTCGAGATTCGCCGTAGAAAGCTGGCGATTTGCACAAGCAGGGGCTAATCCGGGAACGATCAACAAGGAGAGGGAAAGTTTCAAGATGTCGCTACGAAATAGATAAGCAAACAGTTTCATACCAGTAGAGTATCACTGCTCGGTGGGTCTCGGCTGGCCTTGGGATGATTTTCGTGCATGATTCCCGAATAGCGCCCTTCTCACAGACGTTGAAATCGTCGCCGAGATTCGCTTCGGCAGATGTTCGGTTTACGCGAGTGATGGGGACTTATCGAAGCGCACGACAGCAATCACCTGATAGCGAGCGGATTTCCAGACATTATTCGGAAGTTCCTAACGGATAGAAGGAGGGCGCAGCATCCGACCGCCGATGTCTTCAAGCAATCTCATTTGTTCCAGTCCTTGGCCCAATATGCTGCAAAGCCCAACGCTGTGAATACCATGAGAGCTGAACACCCGGAAATCCAACCAATATTGCTGGCGTCACCCACGTCGAACAGGCTTATCCCGAACTGAATGAGAGCGCATATAAATGCGATTTTCGTAACATAGTGCCACCCGTAGGCAGCACCGTTGACGAATAGGAACATCGCCCCCAAGGGGGACACGAGCAGGAACCGACCACCCGAAAAGCCAAGAGTTTCAATCCCACGAGCATTCAGAAAAACCCCGAAGAGAACGAGGAACAGAGTTCCCAAATTGGTCGCGACGGAAATCTTTCTGATCTGATTGTCGGAAGTCGATATCCAGAACACGAGCATTTGAGCAACGACAAACAGGAGGAGAAATGTGGCAAAATTAGCTAAGTCTTCGCCTCGCGAGTGTGTGTATGAGACGTAAAGAAATGAGAAGACCAGGAAAGAGCTGCAAAGCCCTACAATTTTCCAGATGACCTTTTTTGGCAGAATAAGGCAGTGCAGGGAATTTAGAAATAGCAAGCTGGGCACAAAAACAGCGATGAAATCTTTCCCGAATGGATTCCTTCCACGCTGAAATGCGAGGGCAAAGCAAAAAAACAATCCGACAACGATGGAGTATGCCCGCTTACTCATCTATATTTCCGCTGTAATTCGCCAGAGGCAGAACCGTTCGCAGCAGCGTCTGTTTTATAGCATGCTCTAGTATTCGGCGCTTCACGAAACCAGATGATAACACCGAAGAAAAGGGACCGTTCTTTTCTGTGGCACTCCAAACAGGGTAAGTCCTGATTGACGCCTTCACCGGAAAGGTGAATTTGCCCTGGCGAGATGTGCGGTGACGCGAGTGATCGGGAGTTCGTCATCATCGAATACGTGTAACTGCGTTATCTTTGTCACAAGAGGATACGTAGGCGGCAACAACCACCCAAGCCACGCGCTGAGGATCGTGAGCATAGAAGGACAGCCAGTAAGGGCGACTCACGACCACCATGTAGGTTTCAGCCTTCCCAGTCGGACTCCACTCGTAAACAATTCGTCCCTGCGCCTTCCTCTTCTGATTGAGTCCCATAATCGCCTTCGCGTCGATGTTCACAAAGCGTGCGATGGCATCGGACGCGACCTGTTGCGGGTCGTCGAACACCCAGTCTCGGTGGTTGAGGTCGGCTTCCTCTTGCGATTTGATGAGGTCAGCGTTAGGTTGAAGCGGAGTCAGGAAGCGGTATCCGCATCCCGTTTTCCCAATGTCGGGTTGGTCGGCAGACGCCCCGTAGTCAAGATCATCGCGATCCTGAGGACTCACGGATTTGATCGCTTGAATGGCCAGCAAGCTACAACATCCCATGTGTCCGTAACCACCCCCAAAAGTTCCCTTCGGGTAATGCTCCTGTCGCCCTGCGAAGAAACGCCCCACAAGAGTCGCGTGTACGATTGCCCCATGCCTGTCTGATCGAAACGGTGGTTGGATCAACTTATCGAATTCAAGGAATTCGTCGTCCTCAGTCAACGGAATCGCAATGTCCTCTACAACCAATTCCTTCGACCGATGCCTATCAGCAGTGACTCCGCAACAGTACATCGTCCCGGACTTCGAGTTACCGCCATACTCAAGCCAAATTGCTGGCCATGACGGACACGTTGGATCGAACAGCGTGAAATCCTCGAAATCATGCGATACGAACCCAGTCACTTGAACTAACTTGTGATTATAGACGGCTGGATCGCCCTTAATCTGGCACGAACTCACTTTAACCGGTTGCTCTTGGCAAAATGCAGACGGTACGACGCACGCGACATAGAGCAAGATCGCAGCAGAAATGCCCACTCTTGTCATACGACCTCGCGCCATTCGCATTCAGCTTACACCACGGCGGCCCTAAATTGACCGCGCCACGCCTTGTTAACGCCGAAAGCGGACAAGCTGGAAATTGGCAATTCGCACTAGCGATAATTGCTTTTCTTTCTGGAATTCCAGAAGTCCTGAATGTGGCCCCATGGAAGGACCGCTGCTATTAACGCTACCACTCCCAAGATTATGGGCATCGAGGCGGTCGTATCCTGCCCCAACCAAGTTGTGTAAATCGGTCTACTACGTAAGATTTCTCCGTATCCGTAAACGATTGCTAACACGCCAGCAACTGCAAGCGCCACTCGGTCTCCACGGTCAAACGGTTTACGCGTGTTCTTCTTCATGGATTTCCGTCTCCGATACTTGACCGACATGTTAGCACGACAAAATAGCGTCCAATCGCTAACGTGGAGTCCTAGCCGGGAAGATGTCCGGTGGCGCGACGGATCAGGAGTTGCCGAAGTTTGGGGCACGTTCGCGGTGCAAGCGGTGTCTATTCGACATGAAGATTTTTCATGTAAAGCCTATCACCCTTTACTTGTTGGTCTGCCTATCCGGATGCAACAGTTTTCATTTCCGCCCGAAAGGCGTACCCCATTCTGCTGTTTGGGTTGACGGCACCTTCATTGAATGCTCAGTTGAAACGCGGGCCAAAGCCGACCATTGCACCGTGTATAAGGACGATACGGGGGAGATTTTGGCCGATGGCCTGTTCCTTCTCAACACCTCGCTCGCGGCGGCAGACAAATCAGAATTGAGGTACGCGGCTTTTGGAAACGGTAGCATTTATCTGTCAGACGCAAGGAAGTTGATACCTTGGGTGCCGTCTGAACGCGACCCAACACGCCGCATCATCAATGAGAGGTTGAGAGCTATAGCCGCCAGAGGTGGCACAGAAGTCATCGAGTGCCACGACGCGGACGCCAAGCCGGGCGCTGCCGCAGATTGCGCTCTCCGGGCGTTGGCTGACGGAAAGCCGTTCTATGCGAAGTATTATTGGCAGGGAATTGATTCGTTCGGTTTCACGGGAATTGCTGGCGATTCGGCTGGAAATGTCTACGAATTGGATTATGACAGCGTGGGCTGGATAAGCCTCAACCTACCCAAGGAAGCCCAGTTACTCGACGGCAATCATACGTTCGTGATGCCTTGTCCCAAGCCGATTTATTTCGCAAAGTTCGGAGTTGGCAATTTGACATGCAGCCGACCACTTCGCTAGCACAACGCATTCACTCGGATGATTGTCGGGAACAGGCTTTATCAGAAGCTAATCGGCAAGTGCCTGGTAAACGTCCTTACCGAAAAGTGGATTTGCCCTGGCGAGATGTCCGGTGACGGGACTGATCGAGAGTTAGGACTTGCGCTCCAAAATGTAGCGACCGTCTTCGTTTTCAAAATAAGCTAGTTTCCCCGGAATACATGAAATGAACGTGCCCATCTGCCGCCCGACAGTCTCTTTCAGCGCATTATGCAAATCGATTTCTTTACCGTCCAATTCAGCGTTCTCCGAAATCACCCAACATTTGGTACCCGCACCCTTCCCAAGCAGCAATTTCAGAAGCGCCGACGGATTGCTTTGGTTGCCAGTAACGTTCGTCGCAAATTTGGGGTCCAAGTGCTTGAAATGCGCGAGCAGGTCAATGAATTTCTTCCTGTTCTTGGGGCTTTTCAGAAACTCCAGATACCGCTCCCGTCGAACCGGGATAATGAAAGACTGCACTGTTGCCTCTTCATGATTCATGGGTGTGGATGTTAAGTCCTGAGCGGAGAGCCAGTCAATTAATGTGTCAAAGTCCTGATTGACGCTCTTACCGCCGAAGTGGAGTCCTAGCCGCGAAGATGTCTGGTTGCGCGACTTACCGCCCACTGACTTCTTGGGCCGAGCAGCCAGCGTTCACAGTGTCATTGCGCCATAGCGGCTGCGAACCAGAGCATAAGATTCAAAACCGAAATTACGGCCAAAGGAATGCGGCCCCGTCCCTTGCCTACAATTGCAGCGACAATGCCCAGTAACGCCGCCAAAGTTCCCAAGCGTATGCACATCAACTCGACGGGGTGATAGAAGGGATAGGGGAGGAGAAGACTAGGCAGAGCACAGACTGTTTGATGCTACCTATGGCTACGGGCTAGTCGGCACTTCTACGTCCCGTAGTACATTGGACGAGAGGAACGGATGACGAGAGCAAATCGAGGCGGCTGGAAAACATGTTCGAGAGGGCACAAGTATCGTGGCCGTGGGTGCCAGAAGTGATGGAAAGGTTTTCGACCCGGTGGGTCGAAGAGACGTAATGACAAAGACTAGCGTTCTACTTCGCTAGGGTAGTCATAGTTAGGAATTCCGACAAGGTGGACTAAGGAGCATAGCTTCTTGCCCACCTTTTTCTATTTATAGGGAGGTGATGACGGCAATTAAGCGTAGCCCCTAGCGACAGAGCCAGGGCGAGAGACGTTGGAACAAACAGAGTCGTAGCTATTGGGCGAGAAGACAGTACGTCTTTCTCGCTCATTTTATTTCTGGCGAAGGCCACAAGGAGACTGAGCATGGGAGCGATGAATCAGGTAGTCCAAGCCGCATTTTCTGCCTTGAATGGCAACAAAATTGTAGTTTTGGAAAATACGGACAATTTGGAAAATGGGGCAGTCGCTTGAAGTCGTTTAGAATGTTGGAGCGGGCGATGGGAATCGAACCCACGTCCGAAGCTTGGGAAGCTTCTATACTGCCATTGTACGACGCCCGCTCATCTCTCTCTCGTCGGTCGATTATACATAATTAAGCGACGTTACGTATAGACTGTGGATTGGCCCGCGTCGCGTTCCGTGTTGCGAGGGACGTGATAGGGTAGCTGGCTGCGAAACCGGTTCTAATCTGGTACTTGGCGCGCGGGGCCGCTTGCGTTAGGCTAGGTCAAATTTGTCGCCAAGGAGACGCGTCCAATGACTCAACAGGCTCCAACGCAGCCGGTTTTGGCATGTGCGCAATGCGGAAAGACGTTCGGACAATCGGACCTGGTGCCGATCGCCGGAAACTGGGTTTGCGGCGCTTGCAAGCCGGCGTTTTTGAGCCGGGTCGTGGCGGGCGGGCCTGGTGTGGCCTCGTCCCTCCGTTACGCGGGGGTCGGCATTCGATTCGGCGCCCGCTTTGTTGACGGTTTGTTGTTTCTGGTTCCCTTTGTGATCGTTCTAGTCTTGCTTATGCCAAACATGCTGCGAACGGCGGCGGCCAACAAGCCGCCTACCATGTTCAACGGCGGCTTTGTGCTGGTTGCCCTCGGTTTCGGTTTGTTTTATGAAGTCCTGATGTTGCGTTACTACGGCGCAACGCTCGGGAAAATGGCCTGTGGACTTAAAGTCGTACGCTCTGACGGAAGCAGTCTGGGCTGGGGCGTATCGTTTGGACGCTACTTCATGTACAACGTGGTAATCTCCGCTGTTCCGTTTGTTAACTGGATATTGCTCATCACGACGGCGATTATGGCTGGCACGGACGAGCAAAGGCGTGGACTGCATGATCGGGTATGCGACACGCGTGTGATCTACAAACAGAGCTAGGCGTGAGTCTGAACCTAAACCTGTTCAATACCGCGCCGAGCGGTTCTGATACGCCCGGCTTCTCAACAGGTGCGGCAGCGGGTGTGCCGCAAACTTCGCCAGGGACCGTTGCATGTCCCAGCTGCGGCGGCTATGTCACGCCGACAGAGGCGCCGAGCGGATGGCAGAGCTGTCTCTACTGCGCCAAGCAGCTGCGAATTCAAGTCTGGCCTATCGCGCCGCAGAAAACGAATTCAGAGTCCGCGATGCCGGAACACGCGACGTGCTTCTTTCACCCGGAGAAAGCATTTGAGGCTTGCTGCCAGAGGTGCGGCCGCTTTTTGTGTGCGCTGTGCGACTTCCAGCTCGGGGCGGAGCACGTTTGCCCCACGTGCTTCGAGCGCGGGCGAGCTGATACCGGGCGGGATGGCGGCACGGCGGAATGGCGGCATCGTGACGTACTCTACGATTCAATCGCGATCACGCTCGGGTGGGGCTGGATTTTGGTTTGGCCGCTGATTATCGC